>Ga0310786_10005039_pt1 | contig 18092 bp, 14 predicted proteins | sample AusTroGonzalo_MG_FD_203881 | JGI IMG/M metagenome (GOLD analysis project Ga0310786, IMG submission 203881) | Bovine rumen microbial communities from tropical cattle in Woodstock, Queensland, Australia - Gonzalo_03 (v2) (version 2) | ecosystem: Host-associated > Mammals > Digestive system >... | reverse complement strand
AATCTGATGATCCCGGGCATACTCTTCCAGGAGGGAATAGACTGGGATGATCAGAGCTGACACAAACTTGCGCTGATCAGCAATAATCGCGATTTGATCGATATATTTGTCCACCAACAGCTTCGATTCAATCATCTGCGGGGCGATATATTTGCCATTGGAGGTCTTATAGAGATCCTTGATGCGTTCCTTGAGGAACAGCTCGCCATCCTTCAGGTAGCCAGAGTCGCCAGTACGGAAATAGCCATCGGCGGTGAAGGCCTCCTTCGTCAGGTCGTCGCGGTTGTAGTAGCCGATGGTGATCGTCGGACCTTTCAGCAGCACCTCGCCCTCATCGCTGATCTTGATGTCGATGCCCTCGATGGGGATGCCGACACCACCGACGGTATATGGTTCGCCGAGATGGTTGCACGAGACGGTGGCCAGACTCTCCGTCAGACCATAGCCCACAACCATATTTATACCGATGGAATGGACAAATTCCTCCACTTTGGGGTTCACCGTCGCACCAGCCGTGGGGAAGAAATGGGCATTCTCCAGACCCAGTTCCTTACGGACCAGCGAGAAGACAGTCCTGTTGAGCATCTCATATTCCAGATGGAGGGCCAACGGTGGACGGCGCCCCTTAGAGAGGTAGTCGATGTTATGCTTCTTTCCGACATTCAGCGCATAGAGGAAGAGCTTGCGCTTCGGCGCGCTAGCCTTCTCGATCTGCTCCATCACACCCATATAGACCTTCTCCCAGAAACGGGGCACACTGGACATACACGTCGGATGGGTCTCCTTCATCGACTGTTGCACCTCCAACGGGTAGGTGTTCACGATGAGCGTGGCACCCTCCGTCAGACAGAGGATCTTCCAGCCTTTCTCAAAGATATGGGTGAAGGGCAGGAAGTTCAGCACGCGGTCTTTCTCGCCCACAGGCACACATTTGTTATTAGCCTCCATCGCAGCATGGTACTGGCCACAGGTGAGGATGACACCCTTCGAGTCGCCCGTCGTACCACTGGTATAGAGGATGTTCGCGATATCGTCCATCGAAGCCTGAGCCGTCAAGGCGTCCACCTCCGTCTGGCGTGGCAGGTTCTCTCCCAACTTCAGGAAATCATCGAAGTACATGGCGTTCTTGTCGCCATCGGCGATGCGCACTCCCTTGTCGAAGATGATGATGCGCTCCAGGGTCTGACAGGTAGAGAACACCCTGCGGGCCTTGTCGTACTGATCCTGTTCGCCAACGAAAAGGAACCGCACCTTCGCATCGTTCACCATGAACTGTATCTGCTGCTCCGAACTGGTGGCATAGAAAGGGATGGTGACGGCCCTGATGCCCCAGGCGCCGAAGTCACAGAACAGATACTGGATGGAGTTCTGCGAGAACACGCCTACATTCTCCTGAACCTTCACACCCAGGTTCAGCAGTGCATTCGACACCACCTTCACCGTGTCAGAGAACTGACGCCAGGAATACGACTTCCATTCCTTTCCGCCGAAATCCTTATAAATCAGCACCTCACGGTCTCCATACTTCTTCGCCTGATCATGAATCAATCGGGCCAAATGAGTGTTTGTTTGCATAGTCGCTTTCTATAATTCCGGTGCAAAAATAAGCAAAATGCAGCAGATAGCCAAAATAATTCATAAAAATGTTCCGTTTCTCGAATATTTTTCCTACTTTTGCACCAAGAACTTAAAAACCTCACTATATGGAGATAGTAGATTTCAGTCAGAGTAACTCGATCATCAACCTCTATATGTCAGAGTTACGAGACAAGTCTTTCCAAAAGAACCGGCTCCTTTTCCGGCATAACATCAGACGCATCGGCGAGATGATGGCCTATGAGTTGTCGAAGACCTTGGAGTACAAGCCCAAGACCATCACTACTCCGTTGGGAACGATAGACATCCCCCTGCCAAAGGACGATATGGTCATCGCCACCGTGCTCCGTGCAGGTCTGCCGTTCCATGAGGGATTCCTCAACGTGTTCGACAAGGCCGACAACGGTTTCGTGTCCGCTTTCCGGATGTATATCAACCGTGAGCATACCGAAGTAGGCATCCATACCGAATATATAGCCACACAGAGTGTGAAGAACAAGACGCTGCTGATTGTCGATCCCATGTTGGCAACAGGCGGATCACTGGCAGCAGCTATCGAATCCCTATTGGAAACGGGTAAACCCAAGAAGATCCATCTCTGCTGCGTCATCGCTGCCCCCGAGGGGCTGGAGGTGGTGAAGGAAGCCCTGCCCGAGAACAGTCAGATTTGGTGCGCCGCCATCGACCAAGGCATGAACGAACAGAAATACATCGTGCCTGGTTTCGGCGACTGCGGAGACCTTTGCTATGGTGAGAAGTTACAATCATTCCGTAAAAAAGCAGACAAGCGATAACCATGCCACAAGCCAACAATAAGAATACAGGTCATTGGGCCCTCACATTATCCAATAATGTGCAGGAGATTCCCCAACTGAATGCCTTTATCGACGAGGTCTGCGAATCTCATGATCTCGACCCCATGACCTCGATGGAGATGAACCTTGCCTTAGAGGAAGCTGTCGTCAACGTGATGACCTACGCATATCCCGAAGGCACGAAAGGCTATGTCGATATTTCGGTACAGTCGGACAACGGCAGTCTGGTGTTCGTCATCAGCGACAGCGGCAAGCCCTTCGACCCCACAACGAGGGAAGAGGTAGACACCTCTCTTCCTGCAGAACAGCGTGAGATCGGCGGTCTGGGCATTTTCCTCGTACGCAAGATGATGGACGACATCAAATACGAATACAAGGACGGACATAACATCCTGACACTGAGAAAGAAACTGAATCAATAACTCGTAAATAAATCAATAAAGTAAATAGCATTATGAAGACAACATTTGAAGAAAAAGACGGTAATTACGTCATGCACTTTGAAGGCCGCCTCGACACAGCTGCCTCTGTTCAGACAGAACAGGAGATGAAAGTTCTCCACAACTGCGAAGGTCACGACATCATCCTTGACTGCGCACAGCTCGAATATATTTCTTCGAGTGGCTTGCGCCTCTTCCTGGCATTGCTGAAGGTTGCCAAGTCGAAGGGAAGCAAGATCAGCATATCAGGTATGAACGACAACCTCCGCCAGGTGTTTGCCATGACAGGCTTCACTCATCTCTTCGAGTTTGTATGATCCTGCAGAGTCCACACACTGCGGAGCTCCTGGATGCCTGGCGGCTTCAGCTGCCTCTGTTAAAACAACTGGAAGAGCAGGCCTCTGACCTGCTCCAGAAAGCCGTGAGAGAACAAAATATCCAGCTGAACACCTTCGAGCACCGGATGAAGTCGGAAGAGTCGCTTACAGGTAAACTGGAGAAGAAAGGTTATAAGTATAACACCATCTACGACATCACCGATCTCGTAGGTATACGTGTGGTGACCTATTATACCGATGATGTGGACAAGGTGGCCGTTATCGTCAAGCAGATCTTCGACATCGACTGGAAGAACTCCGTCGACAAGCGCAAGCATCAGTTAGACAGCTTCGGCTATCTCTCGCTCCACTATATCTGCTACCTGAAAGAAGGTCCTCTGCGCAGCATTCCCTTCGAGGTACAGATGCGAACGGCCCTGCAGCATGTGTGGTCGGCTATTGAGCACGATATCGGATATAAAGGTGCCGTCAAGCTACCACCAGAGTTTGTCAGACAGTTTAGTCGTTTGGCAGGTATGCTTGAGATGGCCGATGATGAGTTCAGTCGTCTGCGCACCACTATGAGCGAGTATCGCCGACAGGTACAGACATTGGTGAAGTCAGGACATTTCAGTGAGGTGTCTCTCTCCACCGACTCCTTCCGTCAGTACCTTGAACTGAAACCCTTCGACCGTCTGAATCAGCGCATCGCTGCCGTTAATCAAGCAGAGATATTCCCAGCTCCAATGATGCACTTCCTGACTGTGTTCGAGAATTTCCGTTTCAAGAACCTGGGTGACGTGCAACAGTTTATTGATGAGAACAGCGATGATGCCTATCAGCTGGCACTCTCCCAACTCGCTGTCACAGACCTCGATATCCTCTCCGAGACTATTGGCATACAAAATCTCTGTCTGGTTTATGTCATCAAGCAGGGTGGTGGAATCTTCGGCGTCAAGTCTGTCTTCGACGCCATCAACGGTGAACGGGACTCGAATGCCATTCTGGCCGAGAACGCTCTCCACCAAGCGCAGATGCTACCCTTCATGCACAAACTATAAATCAAAAAAGCCCCACCAATCGGTAGGGCTTTTCTTTTTTCCTTTCTATTTAGATCAAGTGTAACGTTCCCATCAGGTAGACGAGGCCGAAGCCAAGCACCATCGAGATGATACCCATGATGATACCCATACGGGCCATGTCGTTCTGCTTCACATAACCCGTAGCGAAAGCCAAGGCATTCGGAGGCGTGGAGATGGGCAGGATCATAGCCGAAGAAGCAGCAATGGCCACACCAATCAGTACGGTAGGTGTACCGCCGATAGGATCGAGCTTGTCACCCATAGCACCACAGACGATGGCGAGAATCGGCATCAACAGAGCTGCTGTTGCAGAGTTCGAGATGAAGTTCGAAAGCAGATAACATATGGCACCACCCATCAACAGGATCAGCAGCGGCGAGAACTCACCAAAGGGAATGCTTGCCACAGCGTTGGCAGCCAATCCCGAAGCATTCAGACCATAGCCAAGAGCAAAACCACCGGCAACCATCCAGATCACACTCCAGTTAATCTGCTCCAAGTCACGTTTGTTGATGACACCCGTCAGAGCAAACACCATAAAGGGAATCATAGCCACCGTATAGGAGTTGATACCCGTCACACGGTCGAGCAGCCAGAGAGCCACCGTCACAAAGAACGTGATGATAACCACCCATGACTGGAAACCCTTCTCCATGCCACCCTCGATCTTCAGTTCGATGCGCTTCTGAGTGAAGGGGAATGTAGCCAGGAGAATACGCCAGCTGATGAACAGCAGTACGACAACGAGCGGGAACATGAACATCATCCACTGACCGAAACCAAGTCCGAGGTTCAATCCCTCAGGATCATTCAGATATTTCAGGGCAATGGTGTTTGGCGGTGTACCAATAGGCGTTCCCATGCCACCAAGGTTGGCAGCTACGGGGATAGACATGGCCAGTGCGATACGGCCTTTACCCTCAGGAGGCAGCTGACGGAACACAGGGGTGAGGAACGTGAGCATCATAGCTGCTGTTGCCGTATTCGATACAAACATCGAGAACAGACCTGTAATGAGCAGGAAGCCCAGGAGCACCATCTCACTCTTCGTGCCGAAAGGTCGCAGAAGCACCTTTGCCAACTGAGCGTCGAGGCCTGTCTTCGTAGCGGCGATAGCCAACACGAAGCCACCGATGAACAGCATGATCACAGGGTCGGCAAACGTCGCCATCACACCTTTATAGGACAGGAGCTTACCCACTTCTTCTTCATTCACCATAGGCAGTATACCGCTGTCCGTACAGAATAGGAGCATCAGTACGATGATAGCCACCGACGTGGCCCACGACGAAACAATCTCGAGAATCCACATCAGCGTAGCAAAAGCGAAGATGGCGATGATACGCTGCTGAATGACGGTGAGGTTCTGGATGCCATACCACTCTGTAGGCATGTTCCAGAGCACGAGGGTAACTAATGCCACGAGGGCAATCTTGATCAGACGCTTAGTGCTGTCTTCGGGATGATACTTACGCTGGTGACGCATCTTGTGGTACGTCTCTACCAGATGGAATCCTTCGTAAATGTGAAACATATCTTTATAGTTGTTACTTAATGAATAGGCGGAAAATCGAGTGCAAAGGTACTAAGTATTTCTCAAAACCACTTGCTATATATCAAGTTTTTATCGCATATTGAGTGTATAAATACACGAAATCATCCCTCACCGAAGGATGGTAAGGGATGATTGTTATGTGGACTTTGCAAAATTCCCGTTTTATTTCCCCAAGAACTTGGTATCCAAATAAGCTTGGAATGCTTCTTTGTACATATCGCCTATAGGAAGATAGGTCTCGGAATCCATAATGACACGGTTCTTATTCACCTCCTGAATCTTGTTGAGGTTAATGATATAGGAGCGGTGGATTCGCATGAAGATATCCGGCAAACGCTCTTCCATCTTCTTCATCGACAACAAAGTGATAATCGGCTTTGCCTCACCTTCTATCCAAACCTTCAGGTACTCGCTCATCGCCTCGACATAACGGATCTGAGGGATACTGACCTTGACAATGCGGTAGTCGGTTTTGAGGAAGATAGTATCTTCCTTTAATGAGGAATTAGGAATGAGTAATGAGGAATTATGATTACTTGGAGCGGCTGAGTCAGGGCTTGCTGGGTTATCATCATTTCTCATTCTGCTTTGAAGACGGTTCGCTGCCCGTTGGAACTCCTGCAAACCGAAGGGCTTCAGCAGATAGTCGACGGCATTGACACGAAAGCCCTCAACGGCATATTCCGAGTAGGCTGTAGTAAAGACGACAAGCGGTGGAACAGCAAGTGACTTCACGAAATCCATGCCGTTGAGGTCAGGCATGTTGATGTCGCAGAAGATGGCATCCACCGTATCATTCTCCAAAAACTTACAAGCCTCCACAGCACTCTGACACTGGGCTGCAAGTTCAAGGAACGGCACCTTATTTATATATGTGACGAGCTGTTGCAGAGCCAATGGCTCATCGTCGATAGCAAGACAGCGAATCATAATAATGGTATATTTAGTTCTACAGTGTATATCTCGGGCTCGTTTTTGATATTGAGCGAATACTTCTTGTCGTATATCAGATTCAGACGTCTGCGGACATTATTCAGACCCACGCCACCTTTCTCTTCGTTTGGTTTCTCTGCCTTCGAGTTCCGGCAAGAGAACCGCAGTGTCTCACCCTCCACGGCAACTTTCGCTTCGATAAACGACTCATGCTGATAACTGATGCCATGTTTGAAAGCGTTCTCAATGAAAGTGATGAGTATCAGTGGTGGCAACTGACGATCAGGCACTTCCTGAGGTAAGTCCATGCTGATGCGAACCTTGTCTGTATAACGCAACTGCATCAGCGTGACATAGTGACGGATGAAGTCGAGTTCACGGGATAAAGGAACCCCTTGCTTATTGCCTTCGTAAAGCAAGAAGCGCATCATCTTCGACAATTCCAAGATGGTGTCTTTCGCCTTCTCCGGATCAATGTCCACCAATGCGTGGATGTTATTAAGCGTGTTCATGAAGAAGTGCGGATTGATCTGGTATCGCAAATACTCCAACTGTTGTTCCAGATTCTGTTTCTCCAACGCAGCCAACCGTTTCCGGTCTTCACGACTACGGAAGAAGCCCTTGATGCCAAGGTTGGCACCAAACATGAGGAAGAGCACGATGACAGCTAATATATCACGCTCACCAACGATGGGAGGAGGATTATCTGCAAGGGGAACGAAACCTTTGGGGGGACGGTGTTCTCCATCGAAAGCCCTCGGTGGCTCGTCAAATGGAGGTTTTTGGGGGAAATGGTTAGCGTCGGCATCCTGACGATGTCCGGCTCGCTCCATAGGCGGTCTGGGACCTTTGGGAAGTATCTCTGGTCTGCTGTTACACTGATAAACCGTAAACCCCACCAGCAGTGTAGCCACGATAGAGAAATATGCCACACGCTTATGTCCATGCACCAAGAGCGGTGCCAAGAAGAAATTATGAACGAGAAACAGCAACAGATAGAGCACTAACTTCCGCCATACGATGAACACCTCCGTCCAGTCGAACACAGCATGGGTATCGCTGAGCGTCCGCATATACAGGCTCAGTATCGGGGCTGCAAAGAGCAAACCCCACACCGCCAAGTAGATGATATTCTCTTGTCGCGACTGTTTCATCCAAAATCTTCTTGTCATATATAATAACGTAAGAAACAGTAAATTATTGTTTCAGTGCCATCCGCCGGGGAAACCTCCGCCACCGCCAGGACCAAATCCACCGCCTCCACTATAGGACGAAAGAGAGACCGTCGAACCTCCGCTAACGCTGGCATCCGTATAGCCCATGCCGCTGAAGATACTATTACCGCTACTGACGGTGACACCACTCTTCAGCGAGGGCTGTGAGGCACCAGATAACACGATACCGCTACCACCGCTCGATGGTGTTTTGAAGGCGAAGGTATCATTGCCAACGGTTAGGGCATACCAAGTATTCCTGCTCCATGAGTTAGCAGAGTAGCACGACTGTGACAGGCTGCTGCCGCCCTCAATACCACCAATGGCGATGATAGTGCCACCCTCGACGTAAAGCTTATAGCCACCTTCCGTATTGGCGTCCAAAGCCACTTCAGGAGTACCAGAGCAGATAGCATAGACCAGTCCGCCCTTGATATACATGTTTCCGTTGGAGTCCAGTCCGTCGTTGCCTGTGGAATAACCGCAGACATAACCTCCTGAAACCGTCATATGACTGGCAGCATTGATGGCATCGTCGTTAGCTTGCACATAGACTTGTCCGCCACTAATGGTGATGGTGCCCTTTGACTCCAGTCCCTCATGACTCTTGGAATAGATTTTAATAGTACCACCCTTGATGGTGATGTTGCCATCAGCTTTCACGCCTTTGGCATACTTATGGTTTGACGACGAGCTGTTACCGCCCCAGCCGCCTCCCCAGCCACCAGGGAATCCGCCACCTCCCTGACTCGACGAGCCATAGTTCGTGCCTTGTGCCTGGGCATCGATGTTACCTCCACTGATGGTGAGGGTGCCATCTGTATTCATGGCACGTCCACCTTGTCCGCTGTTGGTCAGAGTCAGTGTACCGCCACTGATATCGATGGCTTTGTCTCCTTTCAAACAGGCACTGGCCACAAGGTCAGAGGTGTCACTGGAGTCCACGCCACCACTATTGTTTACGGTGATGATGGTGGTCGCACTGGCCTCATTAATATAGAGTGTGCCCACAGCCTTGACACCCTTGGAGCCTGCTGCAGAAGTGCTGATGTTCAGCGTACCGCCTTGTATGTAGACATTACCAGAATTCTCGTCTTCATGGTCAGTGGTCTCGCCTGTGACCTCGTCATCATCCTCAAGATCGCACTGGATGCCGTCATCGCCAACGCCACTGATGGTAACATTGCCACTATTCATGACAAAGTACTTATTACACGAGATACCATCTCCCACTGCCGAATGGATGTTCAGTGTCAGGTTCTTCACCGTGATGTAGTCGCCACTCTTAATGGCATGCTTGGTGTTGCCGTTGACAGTCAGCGAGCCTTTGCCCTGCAACTGTATCTGACCCTTGCTGTAGAGGCAGGCCTTCCAACTCTCGTTGGCATCGGCACCATCTGTGAGTGTGTTGACTGTACCATTCTTGGCACTGATCTGTATGCGCTTCTTATTGCTGATATTGATAGCAGGTCCTGAGGGATTGGTCAGTGTCACACCTGCCAACGACACCGTACATTTATAGGAGCCGTCAAGAGCAAACTCGCCATCGGTGGTCGTTCCTGAGAGCTGATAGGTTATTTCATCTTCATCTACAGCTTCAGTATTCGTCTGAACGATGGTGACGTGGTTACCGTTGATAGTTGGCGTCACATATTGTGCCACATTACCGGCTATCGTCACCATGGCACTACCGCTGTTGGTATAGGCGATGTCAACCAGGTTTGCGGTGACGTTAGTGTTATCCACTGTCATTTTATCGATGTCGGAGAGCGAGAAGGTCTTACCCATGATGGTCAGCGTCTCACTGTCTGCATATGTCATCTCACCTGTCTGTGTAGCAGGAAACTGATAGATGACGCTCCCCACCTTGACGTTCAGAGTCTGCCCCATGGCGGCTATCGTCAGCATGAGGGCAACAATATATAATAAGGTACGTTTCATTTCACAATCATTTTATAGGTTCTGCTTTTCGTCTTGACGATATATACACCACGTTTCATCTGCTCCTTCGTGACCTTATGGCCCTGGAGGTCGTAGATGTCGGCAGCCTCATCGAGCGTTGCAGTGGTAATCTCCTCGATAGCGGTCGTCTCGTTGGTATTCGAGAAGTACATCTTTGACAGGTTTGAGAGTGTAAAGGTCTGAGAACCTGCCGTCAACGTGTTCCCGTTGATGGTCAGTGTCAGCGACGATACTGCAACGGAGGCTTTCTCCCCGTCTGTCGTTTCAAAGGTGAGGTAGGCATATTCTTCGGCCTGCACTATCAGTGCCCCTACCAAAGCCATCATTATTAATAGGAATTTCTTCATTTCCGTATAGTTTTATCTTTTTTGGATGCAAAGATAATCATAAATGGGACGTTCGCCTATTATTTTCAACGAACGCCCCATTTTATTCTACGAATCTACTTACCTGGTTTCACTCTATTCAGGACAGACCAGCGCAATGCTCCATCCTGCCTGTGACAACGGCTGATAGAATACCATGCACTTCACACCGTCGAAATCGACAGTCATCTGACCCTCCTTGCCTCCAACCATCGCCTCACCAAGACGGATGATGTCAGGCTGGAGTCGGGGGTTTACACCATCAAAGATCGTGTGATAGATCAGTCGGTCCTTGTCCGGATAGATCAGGAAATTGCCGTTTTTTCCTGTCACCATACAATAGGAGCCTGGAATGGGCATTTGGCCCGTAACGGCCTGCGATAGCTTTGGCAACGAGATATCGGTGGAAATGACGCCGATGAAACGGTGCAAACGGTCGTAAAGTGGGACGGAATAAGAGGCAATCATGTCTGTAGAAGAGAGTGTGCCTGCGTTGAAATCGTCGTAGGGATCTACCCATACCGGGCTGCCCTTCTCACTGGGATAGCGGTACCACTCCTTGCTGTAATAGTCGTACTCACCCTCAAGTACAGTGGAGATACTGTCACCCTCGCGTACTGAATATGCCGAAAAGTTCCGACCCAATGTCTCAAAATAGCCTGGCTCCGTAGTGATGGAGCATCCGTTGATGTCGGGGTGACTCTCCACCACACGACGCGTATAGGCCAGAAGGGAGTCTGGATTCATATTATCGACAACAGTAGGCTTCATGTCGTGGGTAGCCGACTCAACGATATCAAGATAATTGGTGATACGCAATGACATGCTGTCAAGCAAGATGCGGGCATCGGCCATCGCACGATCCTTCGCCCTACCTCTCAACCAAAGCAGGCCAAGAGCGATGAACAGCAATAGGATAACAACGGCTGCAATCCGTAAGAAAAGCTTCCCGGAAATAATCCGGCGTATAGGAAAAACACTCATCGTTTTCGTCTGAAAGTACAATTAGCGTGCAAAGTTACAAAAAACATCTGAAAATACCACAGAAACTTCACTAAATCACGTTAAAATGTGATGAAACAAGTGGTTTTGGAAAAAAAATGCTTAAATTTGCAGTCGTTATAATAAACGGACGGCATGAAATTAAAACTACCGCATGGCCTGCTGTTTGCGGCCATATTGCTGATGGCCTCGCCCGAGGCACAGGCCCAGACCGACAGTCTATCCTCACCCAAGCCCCGGTCACGGGAGTACACTGAAGAACATCCGCTAGTGTATGAGGACGTGTGGGATCTATGGCCCTACGCTTTCCTCAACGACAAGGGGGAGCCGGAGGGCTATAACGTGGACCTGATTAGGATGATGATGAAGCGGTTGGGTATACCTTACGTCATCAGGATGAAATCATCACAGGAGACCTTCGACGATCTTAAAAGCGGTAAGAGCGACCTGACACTGGGTTTGGCCGTGGGTTACCATGACGAATACGGTCTGTACGGCAAAAATGCAGTGACGCTGTTCACGCAGAGCGTAGTGACGCCGAAGTCGAAACCCGTGCAGATCAAAACTTTCCGTGACTTAGGCAAGCCCGGGATGCAGGTCATTGTGAACCGCAACTCGATGTGCTACCACCTTATGCTCGACTACGGCTGGGGCGACAATGCCATCCCCCGAAAGGACATCCGTGAGGTGATTCAACAGGTAAGTGCCCGTGAGGAAGGCCAAATCGTGTGGAACACCTTAACGCTGAAATGGCTCATGCACCGCTACCTGATCGACAACCTGCAGTTGACACCCGTGAACATGCCCCACGGCGAGTATAAGTTCATGTCGAACGACCAGCATCTGCTCGACCTGCTTGACGAGGATTTGACGAAGCTGAACGCCACAGATGAGCTAAAGCCACTGCAGGACAAGTGGTTCTACCCTGAGCATCTTCAGAAGGAAACGTCACGATGGGTTTACTACATCACCGCCGCCGCCTTGCTCTTGCTGCTCATCATGCTAGTCTATACGATCAGCTACCGCCTGCAGAGCTACCGCTTGAACAGGGCAAATAGTCGCCGTAACCGTCGTCTAGCACTTATCCTACAGACCAGTCAGGTGCATGTATGGACGTACAACATCGAGGCCAACGAGTTTTCCTGGCGCAACGAGAACGGGCAGGTGGCCTATACCTACTCAATGGAAGATTTCTCACATCGTTACAGTCCGGAGGACTTCCAGAAATTGAAAGCCAGCCTCGACGAGTTGGCAGGATCAGGGGGACAAACCCCTAATCCTACCATTAAGCTGCAACTGAGGGCAAAGGATGTGGAAAGCGGTGACATGGGGCTCAGGGACTACACCATCGTACTCTCTGTGCTGACCCGCGACAAGCATGGCAAGCCCTTAGTGATCATCGGCACCAAGAAGGATGTGACGAGTGAGCGCGATAAGCAGCGACTCGACGAAGAACGTACCCTGCGCTACTGGTCTATCTTCTACACACCGGTGGTAGGCATTCTGCTCTTCGACAAGGAGGGCCGACTGGAAAACATCAACCCCAAGGCCTGTGAGATATTCCACTGCGATGAGGACGAAATCATCAACGAGCAAGTTAGCCTGCACGATCTCATCGACATAGGCAACCTGCGTCTCGAAGAGACCGACGGCTACTATGCATCACAGTTTATCGACTTCGACAGGATCCCTGAAGAGCAGCGCAAGGTGAGGAGCATACACCGCACAGGCAAGATATGCAATGAAGTCAGGCTGATGACTGTCACCGACAGTGACGGCAGTCTGCTGAACATCTTCGCCATCATGCGCGACATCACCGATTCGGTATTCGGCATCGGGCAGCACGCCATCGAGAAAAGACTCTTAGATGACGTCAAGACAACACTCAAAGAATACAACGCCAGCATAGACAGTGTTCTCCGTGAGAGTGACGTCCGCCTGGCCACCTATTCGCCATTAAGTCACACGCTGACCATCTACCGCAGCGTCAACGAGGTTCAGCATGCCCTTACCCAAACTCGTTGTATGACACTCGTACACAGCAACTCCAGCAAGGTCGCCATGCGTATCCTCAACGACATGGACAAGCGGGAGGACAAGGACATACGGGCAGACATCCACACCATTCTCCGCGTCAAGGGAGGCAAACCGCTGAGGGTGCTGTTCTGTCTGATGCCCCTACACGACCACCATGGAAACGTGGTAGAATACCTCGGACTACTACGCGATATCTCCGAACTGCACTACATTGAGGAACGCTTAGCTGTAGAGACGGCGAAGGTGCAGGAAGTGGAGAACACGAAGAACCGTTTTGTAAAAAACATGGTACAGGAGATACGTACTCCCATGGACAAAGTGCTCAGCTATGTGGAGCAGTACAACCCCACGTCTCCAACTGAAAATGAGCCAGTGCTGGCCAAGGGCATCCTCGAAAATGCCGACTACCTGCTCCATCTTATAGACAATATCCTCTATCTTTCCCGCCTTCAGGCACGGATGGTGGAAATCCGCAGACAGCCTTGTAACTTCGCCGAGCTGTTCGAATCACAATGTATGGAGGGCTGGATGCGTTACCAGAATGCCGAAACCCGATACATCGTAGAGAACCCCTACGAGCAACTGACCGTTGACATCGATGCCGAGAACCTCGGCAATGCCATCGGACAGGTTGCCGCCAATGCCGCACAACATACCAAGAGTGGAATAGTACGCGCCCGCTACGACTATATCGGACGCCGACTTATGATTTCCATCGATGATACCGGTGAGGGTATGCCGCCCGACGTACTGGCATATATGAACGACAAGGACAACACCTTTGCCTCGCAAGATACCAAAGGTCTCGGCCTGGCTATCACCAAGGAGCTTGTAGCCCAGATGGACGGCACCTTAGAGATCAGTTCCGAACAGGGCTCTGGCACTACCGTATATATCATGCTCCCCTGTCACGCCAGCATCATCAAACGCAAAAAACAGATGTAGCCTATGAAAAAGATCCTCACCATATTATTCACCATTCACTGTTCATTATTCACTGTTTCCGCTCAATCTCTGAACGACAAGTATACGGCGAAGCGACCAGTGGTGATGGTGTGCGACTGGGACAAGCCTCCCTACGAGTTCCTCAACGACAATGGTGAGCCCGCAGGCAGCAATATCGATGTGATGCGTGCCGTGATGAAGGAGATTGGCGTGCCCATCAAATTCGTGATGAAAGAGTGGAGCATCGCCTTGAAGACCTTCGAGCGTGGTGATGCAGACATCATCCTTGCTAACACACGACGTTACAGAAAGGAACCATACGTCGTGTCGGACAATATTGTCAACTACAACCGCATCCGCGTGGCTACCCATTCCGACTCCACCAGCATGATCACCTTCAAGCAGCTGGAGCGCGAGGGAGCTGTTTTCAAGCCAGGAGACTACTCGGCTTTCTATTTCATGGACGGCGACTCTATCAACACCAACCTCATGGAGTTCCAGACGCCCAAAGTGGCATTGCTAGGTTTGCTCAACGGCGATTATAAATATTATGTGTGGGGTGAAGAGCCACTGAAGTGGAAAATCAAGGAACTCAACCTCGAAGGTATCGTACTCAACGACGTAGGCATCCCCATCTCCGAATTGCATATCGTGGGACGTGACCGCCAGCTCATCGAAGAGATCGACGATCAATACTCACGACTGAAACAGCGCGGAGAGATTGCCTTCATCCAGGACAGGTGGTTCCACCCCGAGCGTATTAAAGAAGAGTCTGAACCTTTCTGGCTATATATCGCTGTCGGCATCCTGACACTTCTGGGCATCATGTGGTTCTTCATCTGGCTGGCACGACGCCACGTCATCGCAGCCAGCCGCGCTCATACCGAACTCAACGAGATGATGGGACAAGCTCTGCACATGGGCAACTTCATCGTGATGGAATACGACATCAAAAGAGACAGAGTGACAAACAGCTACGGCAACGTATTGCCAGCTGGCGGTCTGACATTGAAGGAGTTCTCCGATCGCATACACTCTGACCAGCGGCAGGAATTCATTCAGAAGACCAATGCTCTTTTGGAAGGGCGGGAACGTTACTTCGAACTTGACAAACGATGGAATGCAGGTACGGAAAAACAGCCCCACTGGCTCAATTTCCATGGACACGCCATCTGCGAACTTGACAGCGACGGCAAGCCTGCCTACATCGTCAATGCCATCCACGACGTCACTCAGGAGATGGAGGAAGACGAGGCCGCACGCAACCTCCTGCATAAATACCAGGTGCTTACCAACATTCCCTTCGTCGCCATGTCGTTCTACGACAGGGAGGGCTATCTCTATAGTCTCAACGATGCTATGAAGGAACTCTGCGCCATGGACGCTGATAGTGACTCGCAGCACTTCTGGGAGAACGTCAGTATGTTCGATATCCCACTCTTCAGAGGTATGTATTCCCCCAACACCCGTGAGGATATCTCTTTCTGCCAGCACTTCGAATATCCGGAATTCGGACTCGACAAGTATATCGAGGTAAACATTCAGCCGCTCTTCAATGCCGACGGGGAGATTACCAACTACCTATGCACTGCCTTCGACGTCACCCGGGAGCACGACCTCTACAAGGAAGCACTCCAGTTAGTCAGGGATCGCAAAGCCACCTGTCAGCAGATCAGCCTGCAACACGAGCGGATGCACTATCTGCTTGAACGCAGTGAACGCTATCTCATGCGCAGCAGCATCAAGGACGAGCGTATCACTTTCTACCGCTCCCCGGATAAACCGGAATATGTACACAGTTTCTCCCACTTCGAAAGGATCCTCGCCAAAGAAGATCGAGAGCTGGTAATGAACATCCTCTACAACGACACGGATCACACTCATCGAGAACAAACCATCCATCTGGCACATCCCTCTGAAGGTCAGAAGGGTACGGTATTCACCGTCAGTTTCAACCCCATTGTCAACGATAAGGGTGAAACCATCGGCCACGAAGGTATCGCATCAGACATTACCCGCCTCGTCGACACCAAGGCCCATCTTCTGAGAGAGAGTCGTCTGGCTAAGAACAGCGTTAGCATGAAGAGCGCATTCATGGCATCGATGACCCACGAACTGCGCACCCCACTGAATGCCATCGTCGGCTTCTCCAGTGTACTTGAAGCTCTGAAAGACACACCGGATCGGGGAGAGTATGTACGCATCATCCGCAACTCGAGCGACATGCTGCAAAGGCTTATCAACGACATCGTCGAGGCGTCGAGCCTGAATGAAGGAGCCTTTACCATTGAGCCAAGAGACATAGATTTCGTCAAGGAATTCGACGACATAAGCACTACACTCGAACAGCGTATACAGAATCCTGACGTGACATTCGTCAAGGAGAATCCCTACGAGCATTTCTACACGACACTCGACATCGGGCGCATCCAGCAGATACTCACCAACTTCATCACCAATGCCGTAAAGTTCACAAAACAGGGTCAAATCCTGCTCGGCTACCGTTATGAAAACCAAGGTCTGACGCTCTATTGCAAGGACACGGGTGCTGGCATTCCCAAAGAAAAGCAGGCCGTCGTCTTCGACCGCTTTGTAAAACTGGATGAGTTTGTGCAGGGCACAGGCATGGGACTGGCTATCTGCAAGTCGATAGTCGAACGTTGTAACGGAAAGATAGGCGTAGAGAGCGAAGGCGAAGGAAAAGGCTCCACCTTCTGGGCATGGATGCCCTGCGAGCGTCGGCTCACCTATTGATGTTCAATCCTTATGAACTTGGTGAAGCCTGTCATGGCAAGCACCTTATAGACGTCAGGGCGCACATTCGTCATCTTGAATGTCCCCTTGCCTGCCATGACTGTGCGCATCGTCTTCTGCACGATACGTAGACCACTGGAGGCGATAAAGGTCAGGTCAGTGCAATCCAGTTCCACATTGGCTCCAGGCTGGCGGACGGCATGCTGGATGTCGGCTTCAAACTGTGAGGCATTGAGTGTATCAATGCGGCTTTCGGTCTGAATGATGGTCTTTCCATCTTCTTTTAATATCTTCGTCATACTACTTTTGGTTTTCACTTTTCACTACTTTCATCATCCTGAGGATATTCTTCCCGTCATGTCTCCGGTATGTCACCTCGTCCATGATCTGCTTCACGATAAAGATGCCCAGGCCACCTATCTCACGGTGGGCGGGATGAACGTCAATATTTGCGGGATCCTTCTTGGTTGGGTCGAAGGCACGTCCTCCGTCAATGAGTACGAAGGTCAGCTCACGTCCCTTGCTCTCAGCCTCGATCGTGATGTCAGCCTTCTCATCTTTATCATGTGCATAGAAGATGACGTTTGAGACGGCCTCCTCCATCACTAACTGTAGATTCATCATCAGCTCACTGTCGATGCCGAGTGTCTCACCGATTCCCTGCAAGAAATCATTCACACGCTCCAGCTCCTGCATCTCGTTTCTGATGGTCAGTTTCCATTGTATCGCTTCGTTATTATCCTCTCCCTTGGCGTGAACTTTCAGACAGAGTATTGCCAAATCGTCGCTGGGTTCCGCATTGCCCACGAATGCTGCGACAGACTCTCGCACCTGCTCCACTGTCTTTCGGGTATTAACGAAAGGCTGCGACTGAATCAGATCATACAGTCTCTGCTCACCATACTGTTCCTGTCGACTGTTCTCCGCCTCCGTCAGTCCGTCGGTGTATACTAACAGCACCTTGTCGCGGATGTCAGCTATGTGTTCACCTATGAACTCCAGCTCAGGCCATAACCCTAACGGAGCGTTCGATTCCAGTTCCAAGAAGGCCACACTGTCTGGCTTCCCAGCATCC
>Ga0310786_10005038_pt1 | contig 18094 bp, 16 predicted proteins | sample AusTroGonzalo_MG_FD_203881 | JGI IMG/M metagenome (GOLD analysis project Ga0310786, IMG submission 203881) | Bovine rumen microbial communities from tropical cattle in Woodstock, Queensland, Australia - Gonzalo_03 (v2) (version 2) | ecosystem: Host-associated > Mammals > Digestive system >... | reverse complement strand
AGGCCAATGCCCGTGACTTGGCCCGTATGGACCGCGACAATCCGGTCTACGACCGTCTGATGCTGACCGATGAACGTCTTAAAGGCATAGCTTCCGATATGCGTCATGTGGCGGAGCTTGATAATCCCGTAGGTAAGGTTATTGATGAGCGGGTACGTCCCAATGGCATGAAACTGACACGTGTCCGTGTGCCTTTCGGTGTGATAGGAGTCATCTATGAGGCCCGCCCCAATGTTAGTTTTGATGTTTTCTCGCTCTGTTTCAAGTCACGTAACGCCTGCGCTCTCAAGGGTGGCAGCGACGCTTATGACTCCAATTGCGCCATTGTGGAACTGATACATAAAGTGCTGACAGAGAAGGGTGTTGACCCGCATGTGGTAGAACTGCTTCCTGCCGGTCACGAGGCTGCCACCGAGCTTATGAAAGCTGTCGGCTTGGTGGACCTGCTTATTCCCCGTGGCAGCGCCCGTCTTATCAAGTCGGTGCGTGAGCAGGCCCAGGTTCCTTGCATTGAGACCGGAGCAGGAGTATGCCACACATATTTTGACAAGGAGGGCGATCTCAAGAAGGGTGCCGATATCATATTCAATTCCAAGACCCGCCGCGTGAGCGTTTGCAATGCGCTGGACTCACTTGTCATACATGCCGACCGCCTTGGCGACCTGCCGGAACTCTGCATCCGAATGGCTGCCAAGAACGTGGTCATTGAGGCCGATGACCGCTCATATTCGGCACTTGAAGGCCATTATCCGGCAGAGTTGCTGGAGCATGCCACGGCAGAGAGCTTTGGTAAGGAGTTCCTTGCATACCGCATGTCAATCAAGACTGTAGATTCGTTTGAGGAGGCTCTCATGCATATCCGCCGCTATACTTCACATCACAGCGAGTGCATAGTTACAGAGAATGCCGATCATGGACGGATTTTCCAGCAGTACACCGATGCCGCCTGCGTCTATGTGAACGTATCAACCGCATTCACAGACGGTGCCCAGTTCGGCCTTGGTGCCGAGATAGGTATTAGCACGCAGAAGATGCATGCCCGCGGACCTATGGCTCTTGAAGAGATGACAACATACAAATGGCTGATCAACGGTGACGGCCAGACAAGACAATAAAGCATAACCATTATGAGACATTTTACTTGCGTAAAGGATCTGGGAGACTTGCATCAGGCATTGCAGGAGGCCCTTGAGATAAAGCGTGACCGTTACAAATACGTTGAGTTGGGCCGTAACAAGACCCTGCTCATGGTGTTCTTCAACTCCAGTCTCCGTACCCGCCTGAGCACTCAGAAGGCCGGCCTGAACCTGGGCATGAACGTGATTGTGCTTGATGTCAATCAAGGCGCCTGGAAACTGGAGACAGAGCGTGGCGTGATTATGGACGGCGACAAGTCCGAGCATCTGCTTGAGGCAATACCTGTTATGGGCTGCTACTGTGATGTCATCGGAGTACGTTCGTTTGCCCGTTTTGAAAGCCGCCAGGACGATTATGAAGAGAAGATTCTGAATCAGTTCATACAGTACTCAGGCCGTCCGGTATTCTCAATGGAGGCAGCTACAGGCCATCCTCTCCAGAGCTTTGCTGACTGGATTACTATAGAGGAGCACAAGACCGTTGAGCGTCCCAAGGTTGTCATGAGCTGGGCTCCGCATCCCAAGGCCCTGCCGCAGGCTGTGCCTAATTCATTCGCACAGTGGATGGTGGCCGCAGGCTATGAGGTGGTCATCACACATCCGCATGGCTATGAGCTTGACCCCAAGTTCACCGCAGGTGCAAAGATTGAATATGATCAAATGAAGGCCTTTGAGGGCGCTCACTTTATATACGGCAAGAACTGGTCCTGTGCCAGCTCCGAGCATTACGGAGAGGTGCTGAGCAAGGACCGCAGCTGGACCATCAGCGACCGCCAGATGGCTGTCACGGACAATGCTTTCTTTATGCACTGCCTGCCTGTGCGCCGCAACATGATTGTAACGGATGACGTGATTGAGGGCCCGCGCTCTCTGGTCATACCCGAGGCCGCCAACCGTGAGATATCGGCCACGGTGGTGCTCAAGAAAATCCTTGAAGGATTGAAATAGGATTTACTTGTAAATCAGTTCAAGGTCATAGTCTTCCTTGTAGCCTTTCGCGCTCACTAAGACGGTGTCGTTCTTGGCCAGGTTGTAGACGTGTAGCGGAATGGATACGTAGGCATGCTTGGTGTAAACCTGCTCGTCTCCGTATGCGTTGTGGTAAAATGTGAACTTGTGCTTACCCAGACTGTCGGAGTGGGTGTAGAACAAGGCATGCCTGCTCTCTTCATTCTTTACCTTGATGGCCAGGAAGAAGTTCAGGTAACCGCCTCCTATGTATCGGCTTTCTATCTCAAAGGGATCTTTAAAGCGCAGTGTGTCGGGAATAATGGAATCCTCGGGCGCAACGTATGAAACGGTTGCCGCCATCTGGACTACCTTTGCGTTTCTGCTCTCGTCAACCGCTATTGAGGCCACCAGCCGGTAAATTGTATCGGGCTTGAGTTTCTCGGATTTCTCGTACACCTTATACTGCACGCCGAAATCATCGTTCAGGACGGATATGTAGCCTTCACTGTCGGTATGTGCCGTCATGAATCCGCTGACCATGGTTTCAATGGGTTCTTTCTCATCGTCACATGAGATCATACACAGGCAGCATACTGCTGCTGTCAGAAGAATGCTTTTTTTCAACATGACATAACGCTTTTTTGGTTAATGAGAGGGTTGGCATACATGGTAAGTATGCGTTCCCTAAGGAAATCCCAATCAGGGTTGGGAATGTCTATTTTCTTGAGTTGGCCGTCCAGATAGGTCTGGAACTCCTGTTTCTGCTGGGGAGTATAACCGGCCGATTCGGCGTCATCACCGCGCAGCATATCCAGGGCTATACGGTTACACGGGTAGATGCGGTATCCCGCAAAGATATGACGGTCAATGATCTGTGCCACCTGATCCAGGAACTGGTTACGTGGTACGGCGCTGTCCAAGGCCGCAATCTCGGAGTCAATGGGGGCCGATACCTGATAATGCAGGTGGCCTTTGAATCCGAATATTCCCGTCTTCATGTTATCCAGATCGGCCTGCTCGCTCTTTACGTAATCGGGATTGTCTCTTTTAAGCTGGAATTCAGCTGCCTTGAGCCAGTCACACGGGTCATACTCATAGCTGATGGTGAGCGGACAGATGTGAAGTGACTGCAGGCGCTCCGAGAGTGACATCTCATCCGGGCCTGACATTGCCAGCATCTTGAGTACGCTCTTCTGGGTGCGGTCATCGGAATCCTTGGCACGTCCTTCGCGTTGGGCCAGCCATACGGGAGATTTCTTGTCTTCAATCACAAACCGTATATATCTGGACAGTTGTTTTGATGATTCCAGCAGTTCGGTGGCAGTTGCGGAACGGTTTACCACGAAACTGCGGTTGAGCCTTACCAGAGTTTCAATCCATGGGTGGATGAGCAGATTGTTGCCTATTCCTATCTCGACCGATTTCTTGCCGTTCAACACAAGGAGTATGTAATCCAGATATGCCGAATCAAGCACTATGTCCCTGTGATTGGATAGATAGATAAAATCCTCACGTCCCTCAGGCAGTGCCGAGAAATCATTCGTAAAACCGGTGGTGGCCTTTTTCAGTATCCTTGTCAGGAACGGACATATCATTCCCAGCTGGAAGCTGTTGACCGTCTTGAACCGTTTGGTATAGAGCTTGTGCACCCAGATGGGCACACCCTTCACTATGCCCTTGACAATCTTGGTAAAGGCAGGGTCGTTTAGCAGGGTAAGAACCGCACCACGCACCTCATCGTCCTCAAGGGACCGCATTTTCTCAAATTCGGCAGGAATCTCCATCGCTCTTAACAAAAACTGTCTTCAACTATCTCGGTAAGCACGTCTGTCAGGTCCAAGCCTGCAGCCCTTATCTGCTGCGGTATGAAGCTGGTGGCGGTCATGCCCGGTGTGGTGTTCACCTCCAGCAGGTTTATCTTGTCGCCGTCAGTGATGATATAGTCGTTGCGGATAATTCCGTGACATCCTATCAGGTCATATATCTTGGCTGTAAGGTCCTGGATGCGGTCGCGCAGTTCATCGGGAATGCGGGCGGGGGTTATCTCCTCAACCTTGCCGTTGTACTTGGCGTCGTAGTCAAAGAAATCGGTCTTGGGTACCACCTCGGTAACCGGCAGGCGGACCTCACGTTTCTTTGTCTTGTAATAGCCGTTGGTCACCTCCAGACCCTGCATGAATGACTCAACCATTATTTCGTCGTTCTCCTTGAAAGCCGCCTCTATGGCGGGGACTATCTGCTCCTGGGTCTTGACCTTGGTGGTACCAAAGCTGGAGCCGCCGTCGGTGGGCTTTATGAAGCAGGGCAGTCCCACCTTACGCATCACGCGCTCCGGATCAATCCTGTCGCCCTTGCGGATGCGTATGGAGTTGGCTACATTGACCTTGCAGCTCTTCATTGTTTTGTTAAGCACGAACTTGTTGAAAGTCAGGGCCGATGCCAGCACGTCGCATGTTGAGAATGGAATGCGCATAAGACGCAGATAACCCTCAAAAACGCCGTTTTCACCGGGGGTTCCGTGTATGATTATGTATGCATAGTCAAAGACGGTCTTTTTACCATTGCAGGTAAAACTGAAGTCATTCCTGTCAACGGGAGCGGAGATGCCCTGGCTTACGTGTACCTGCCAGTTCTTTCCTTCAATCTCCAGGATATAGGGTTCGTACTTGTCCTTGTCCATGTATTCAAGGATGGTTGCGGCGCTGCGCAGAGATACCGGGTTCTCGCTTGAGTCGCCGCCTGCTACGATTGCAATGATGCGTTTCATTCTTGTATGTTATTTTTCAAAATCTCTTGAACTCACGTATGCCCTCCATTTTGCTATGAGTGCAGACATGTCGTCAGGCAACTCAGAGTTGAAGAACATCTCTTTTCCTGTAAGCGGATGCACAAACCCAAGTGTCTTGGCATGCAACGCCTGTCGCGGACAGGTTTCAAAACAGTTCTGGACAAACTGGCGGTACCTGCTGTAGGTGGTGCCCTTGAGTATCTGGTCCCCGCCGTAGCGCTCGTCGCTGAACAGCGGATGTCCCAGATGTTTCATGTGCACCCTTATCTGATGCGTACGTCCGGTCTCCAGACGGCATTCCACCAATGACGTGTATCCGAATCTCTCCAGAACCGTGTAATGGGTGACGGCATGCTTTCCCACCTCAGGGTCAAACGATACGGTCATCTGAAGACGGTCCTTGGGGTTGCGGGTAATCTGGCTCTCTACGGTTCCCTCTGCGGGTTCCGGTACACCCCAAACCAGTGCCTGGTAGGCACGTTTGGTGGTCTTGTCAAAGAACTGCTTGCCCAGGCATGTCTTGGCGTCGGGAGTCTTGGCTATGACCAGCAGACCCGATGTGTCCTTGTCTATGCGGTGCACCAGACCCACCTGTGGGCTGTTGGGGTCATAATCAGGGTTGTCCCTCAGATGCCAGGCCACGGCGTTTACAAGCGTACCATGAAAGTTTCCGCATCCGGGATGCACCACCAGGCCGGCCGGCTTGTTCACCACCATGAGGCAGTCATCCTCATACACTATATCCAGAGGAATATCCTCGGGCTCTATGTCGCTGCTGTAACGCGGACGGTCCATCATGACCGTTATCACGTCCAGCGGCTTAACTTTGTAATTACTTTTTACCGGTCGTCCGTTGGCCATCACCATTCCGGCGTCGGCTGCTTTCTGTATGCGGTTGCGTGACGAGTGCTCCAGATGGTCAAACAGGAACTTGTCTACGCGGAGCAGGCTTTGTCCCTTGTCTGCCACAACCCGGAAATGCTCGTACAGCTCTACCGCATCGGGGGTGGGTTCAAGATCGTCAAGTGACTCTTCAATCTCGTCCTCCAGGTCAAGCATATTGTCTTGTTTATTCAAAGAAATCCGAGTCGATTATGGCGGTTGAGTCAACCTCCTCAATACGTTCCACCGGGTTGCCGTTACCGGCTACAATGGTAAGTGTGGATCCCTCCGGAATCTCGGTTCCGGCTTCAATCTCCTGCCCCTGATACCTTATCTCGTATACCCAGTCCAGGTCTCCGTCTATGTAAACCGTTCTGGTAAGCTTGAATCCCGCAGCCTGCAGCTTTGATTCGGCGGCACGCAGGGAACTGTTATCGGCCACATCGGGTACAGCTCTCATGGGCTCCTTACCCGAGTTAAGCGTCAGGTAAATCTTACGTCCGTCCTTGACATATGAACCCGGTTCGGGCTTCTGCTCGATGACGCCGCCCTCAACCACGGACTTGTCATATTTGTAGTCCAGCACCTCGTATTTCAGACCCACGCCTGCCAGCGCCTGCCCGGCCTCCTCCTCATACATGCCCGATACGTCCGGCACCGCAATGTACTGTCCGTGCAGGGTGTATGATTTAATCCATCTGAAAGTGACAAGCACCAGTACTGTAGCCAATACTATCATGGCCAGCACATGCAGCAGGATGATCAGTACTCCGCGCTTTTTGTCTGTCTTTTCATTTGCCATAATCCGTCGCTGTTTTTACTCCACAAAGGTAATCATTTGTGTCAAATTATACTGATACAAGACTTTTTTTGGTCACAATGTGAATAAAAGTTGTTTATTTTCACTTATTTTTAAGAAATATATGTAATTTAGCCGCAATTTGTATATGCCTTGACGCCTTAAAAGCCCTATATGGCACGGTTTTTTAAGGAAATATGTGCAGACCAAACTATTGTCAAACTAAATAAATTGTCTATGAGAAAAATTCTCTTAATGATGGCTGCTGTTCTTAGCGCAGGCTTGGCCTTTGCTCAGAATGTGCAAGTTACGGGAATTGCGACTTCGGCCGAGGATGGTAGTCCCATGCCGATGGTAGCAGTGGCAGTTGAAGGTACAGGTAGAGGTACAACTACCGACCTTAACGGTGCCTATTCAATTCAAGTGCCGTCAAACGGTACATTGGTATTCTCCTTCATGGGCTACGACGACGCTGTAGTTCCGGTAAACGGAAGGACTGTGATTAACGTTGCTCTTCAGCCGGGCGCCATTCTGGTTGACGACGTGCTTATCACCGCTGTCGGTATCCAGCGTTCCGAGCGTTCACTTGGTTATACCGTAACCAAGGTTGACGCCGATGAGGCAATCATGAAGGCTGAGCCGGATATGCTGCGTGCATTGGACGGTAAGATTCCTGGCGTCCAGATCAGTGCTCCTAGCGGTGATGCCGGTGGTGCTACACGTATTACAATTCGTGGTAATTCATCATTTAAAGGTAATAACGAGCCGCTTTACGTAGTGGACGGTGTTCCTTACAGTAATGACGGAACAGGCTCAAGCGGTCGTGCCTCTGGTAACGGCGGTGCTTTCGGTTCAGGTATTTCAACCCTTGACCCCAATGACATAGAGTCAATGAGCGTACTTAAGGGTGCCGCAGCTGCCGTACTTTACGGTTCACGTGCTGCAAACGGTGTCATCCTTATCACCACCAAGTCAGGTTCAAAGAAGGCTAACGCCAAGAAGGGATTCACGGTAAGCGTCAACTCTTCATATGCACTTGAAAAAATAGCTTCTCTCCCTGAGTACCAGAACTCATACGGTCAGGGTTCCGATTTCAATATCGGCGGTGCCAACGGTTCATGGGGTGCTGCTTTTGAGGAGGGCATGACTATTCCTATGTATGCCGCTGTTGCAGCCGAGTATCCCAATCTGGCTTTGGAGATGTATCCTGACCTTAACGGACAGATTCCCTACAAGGCATATCCCAACAACGTCAGGGACCTGTTCCAGACAGGACATATCTTTGACCTTTCAGCAAATGTCCAGAAGGTTACTGAAGATGGTAACTTCAACATGACCATTTCACGTACTGATCAGGACAGCTATATTCCCGGATCTGATTTTGACCGTTACTCATTCTCTGTAGGCGGCAACCAGAAGTTTGGAAAGAAGTTCCGCGCCGGCGGTAACATGGCATATTCATATACCGACCAGTTCTCACCCATGTACGGTAACAACCAGTCAAGTGAAACCAATGGCGGTATGAACTCTCTGGCACGCGCATTCATTATGCCCCGTAGCTGGGATATCCAGAACTATCCTTATCAGAAGCAGGATGGCAGCAACCTCCTGTTCCAGCTCTCTTCACAGGCCAACAACCCGTATTGGGCATGGGAGAACGATAAGTACCAGACCATCCAGAAGCGTATCGTGGCAAACGCCAACTTCAGTTATGAGTTCACCAATTGGCTGTCTCTGGACTACACCATCGGTGTGAATGAATATATGATGAGCCGTAAGTCAATCGTTAACCTTGGTTCAAGAGGTTATGCCGGTAAGGGCTATCTGAGCAAGTCAGAGGCAAGTGACCAGGAGATTGAGTCAACCCTCCTTCTCACATTCAACAAGAAGTTCGGTGATCTGGGCGTAAGAGCCACTTTCGGTCATAACTACAACCAGGATACCTATCAGAGCATGAGCGCTGCAGGTGATGAGATCATCAATCCCAATGTTTTTGAATTGTCAAATACAAAGGGTCAGGTAGCTGCCGAGTCATACTCCAGGACACGTAAGTACGGTTATTTTGCCGATATCCTTCTGGATTACAATGAGTGGGCATTCCTGAACATCTCAGGTCGTAACGACGTGTCATCGACACTTCCTGTTGAGCACAACAGCTTCTTCTATCCTGCTGTATCAGGTTCTATAGTATTTACTGATGCCTTAGGTCTGGAGAGTGACTTCTTCAACTTTGGTAAGGTACGTGCCGGTTGGGCAAAGGTTGGTAATGATGCAGGACCTTATTATAATAATGGTACATACGCTGTAGGTTCTCCCTATATGGGACAGGGCCTGATGGAACTTAGCACCATCCTTTATGATCCCGAACTCGAGCCTGAGTTCACCACAGAGGTTGAGGCCGGTATTGAACTCAAGTTCCTGAACAGCCGTATAGGTTTGGACGCTACATATTATAACCGTCTGTCAGAAAACCAGATTGGCCAGAAGGCATCAGCTCCTTCAACCGGTTACGACTCATTCGTTACCAACTTTGGTTCAATCAGGAACAAGGGATTCGAACTTGGTGTTGACCTTTATCCTATCGTAACCAAGGACTTTACATGGAGCATGTACCTTACATATACCAAGAACATCTCAGAGGTTGTTGAACTGGCCGATGGCGTAGATGAACTCTACGTAGGTGGTGACTTCTCAGCTCCTCAGGCCGTTCTTGTAAAGGGACAGCCTTATGGTGTGCTCAAGGGTGAGAAACTGGCACGTACCAGTGACGGAATTCCTTTGGTTGATGCTTCAAACGGTATGTACATCAATGATACCGAGCTGGGTATCATAGGTGATCCTAACCCTGACTTCAAGTCTTCACTGACCAACACCTTTAAATATAAGGATGTATCATTGAGCTTTATGATTGACTACCAGAAGGGTGGCTGCGTATTCAGCTCATATCTGACAGACCTGCTGGGCCGTGGTGTTACCAAGCTTACAGAGGACCGTCTGGGTACACGTATCATAAAGGGTGTGTATGGCGATCCCAACACCTTGGAGCCTATACTTGACGAGAACGGAGATTATATCTGGAACACCACAGCTATAGGTGAGTCAGACCTCTGGTTCTCCAGTGGTACATATTCAACATTCGCCATCAACTCTGCCGATGAAATGGCTGTATATGATGCAACCGTATGGCGTCTTAGAGAGGTTTCTCTTGCTTATGACCTGCCCAAGAAGTTTATCAGCAAGCTGAAACTTTCCAGCGCTCAGGTTTCTGTTGTAGGACGTAACCTTTGGTATTTTGCTCCTAACGTTCCCAAGTATTCCAACTATGATCCTATCGCGAACACATTTGGTAATACCAACGTTCAGGGTATTGACTATACTGGAGCCCCCTCTACCAGAAGGGTTGCTTTCAATCTGAGTTTAACTTTCTAATAGACGGATAATTATGAAAAATAAAATATTCTATTTGTTTGGAGCCGGGGTTATGGCATTCTCTCTTACGGGATGCGACCTGGATATCAACTATGATCCGTATGCTGTAACTGACCTTGATGTTGCGCAGCTGTTGACCAGCACAGAGTTGGATGTGGCAGCTACATTCACCGAGGGTAACTATATCAATGCCCCGTTGGAATCATACGTTCAGCATACCACAAGCCGTGAAGCAGACAACTACTCAATGAGAGGAGGTAGCTCATGGTTGGGTAATACATGGGAGGCAGCTTACAAATATGCCGTTAAGAACTGCGATGAGGTTATCAAGCAGGGTGAAGAGGCCGGTGATGCCATTTATGCCGGTATCGGCCGCGTTCTCAGAACATACACTTATATGAATTTGGTTGACCTTTGGGGAAATGTCCCGTATTCCGAGGCAAATGCCGGAATAGAGAGTCCTAAGGCCGACAGCAGTCTGGTTATCTACAATGACCTTCTGGCCGAGCTGAACAAGGCTATTGCAGGTTTCAAGGATACTGAAGCTGCAAATCCTCTGTCAATAGGCAAAAATGACCTGTTCTATAAGGGCGACAAGGCCAAGTGGCTTAAAGCAGCCAATACCCTTAAGCTTAAGCTGCTTGTGCAGTCACGTAAGGCTAAGGCCGGTATAACCAACTGGCAGACCGAGCTTGACAATCTGCTTGCAGAGAACAATTTCATTGGTGACGGCGAGGATCTTCAGTTCCCGCACTCCGATGCCAAGACTCCTTCTGATGAGCGTAAGGCCGGATTTGTAGATGAGTATGAAGGTGGCCAGAAGAGCATGTGGATTAATCCCTGGTTCTATGAGATTCTTAACGGTAAGACCTATAACGTAAAGCAGAATCCTCTGGTAGGTGTAGTAGATCCCAGAATACCTTATTATTATGTAAACCAGCTTAAGGCTACGGACGATGCAATGAACCTGACCGATTATCGTGACGGCGCATTCCTGTCTATCTTCCCGGGAAGTAACTCTGGTCACTCATCAGAGAATCAGGAGCAGGCAATGACTTGCATCGGCATTTATCCGGTTGGCGGTAAGTACGATGACGGACAGGGCGGTAAGATTGACGGCAAGTCCGGTAACGGTATTGCTCCCGACAAGATGCTGCAGGCATACTCAGTTCCTTTCATGAAGGCAGAGCTTGTGCTTACAGAGGGTGTTGCCGGTGACGCCAAGCAGTTGCTGCAGGACGGTATAAAGGCTTCTATAGCTCATGTCAATGCAGTTGCCAAGGCTTCAAATGCTACTGTTCCACTAATCGGTGATGCTGCCGTTGACGCATTCCTGATGAGTGTAAACAGCCTTTATGATGCAGCCACAGCAGAAAGGAAACTTGAGATTGTCATGACAGAGAAATGGATAGCCAACTTCTTCAACTCCATTGAGGCATACAATGATATCCGTCGTACCGGTTATCCCGTTCTCTTTAAGGGTAATGAGGAAAGAAAGATCTATACTCCTTATGACCAGGCAGTTCCAGCAACTCCTCTCCCAGAGCCTCTTGCCTTTGACTGCAACGTGATTCTGGACTATCCTAGAATCATGTGGTATCCTGATGCTGAGACCCAGCTCAATAATGCCAATATCAACAATACAACTCGTGGCGTAACTTTAACCAGCTATGCAAATGTATTCTGGGATGTGCAGTGATTAATTAAAACAGAATCAACATTATGAAAACAAATAAAATATTACTGGCTTTGGCCATTCCGGCCATACTTGCGGGATGCAGCAAGGATCCCGAACTGCCTTATGATCTTGATGGTGTTGTGCACACCTTTGCCGTGTCAGTGACAAAGTCTACACAACATGACCTCTTGCTCAATGCAGGTACCACTGACGGTGACTATTACGTCAATCTGGATGTTCCTGAGTATATGGGTGACTACTCATCATACTTTAAGGAGGCGCAGGTACTATGCGTATATACTCCTGTAACAGGAGATGCGGCATCGGCTGTTGCAGCAGAAGGTATTACTTCATTCCCTGCAGAGGCCCAGATTGATATGGCTGCCTTGTGCGAGAAACTGGGTATTGCTTCTCCTATGGTTGGCGACAAGATGCAGTTTACTGCCAATGTGATCCATAAAGACGGAACCGTGGTTCCCGGTTGGTCCAGCGCAATGGGATTCAACAACCGTGCTCCTTCGTTCCTTAAGATGGCCGACGGCTCCGCTTACAGCCCTTACGCAACCTTTGTTGCCGCAGCTCCTTTGCAGACAGCTTATTATGCCGGTGGCAACTCTGTCATGATGAACGGATATGATGATATGGTTGAGGATCAGGCTGATCAGGCTATCACCATTACCAAACTGGCTGAGATACCTGAAGAGGCTGTCAAGAGTGGTTTCACTGCCGCAGATTACATTGGTCTGGAGATAGGATTTGACTTCCTTGGACTTGGTGTTCCCGCCACGTTCCAGTTGTTCATCAACACAAGGGACTATTCAGTTTCTGCACCTGATCAGGTTGTTGGTACAGCTAATTCCACATGGATTTATGCCGCAATCGGATATGGCGAAGACGGTCCTCTCTATTTTGAGTCTTTCAGTGGTGAGCTGAACACTTCAACCAATATCCTGACATTTACCGTTAGTGCAGGTTGGGATATCGTAGGCGGACAGTATGACGGATATGGTGTCGGCTGGGGCCAGTGTGACTTCATTATTGATTTCACCGATGTACAGTAATTGCTGAATCCGTTTAGGATAACATGATAATGAAGGCCGGATCCGTATCCGGCCTTCATTGATTGTATATGTTGATAATAAAAAGAGGGCCGGATGGAATGTCCGGCCCTCTCTTATTATCCTGTTGTAAAAGGATTACTTCTTGGTTCCGCAGTACTCGTCAGATACTGTCAGTTTCTTGCGGCCCTTTGCTCTGCGTGAAGCAAGTACCCTGCGACCGTTTGCTGTGGCCATTCTCTCACGGAAACCGTGCTTGTTCTTTCTCTTCCTGTTGGAAGGCTGAAATGTTCTTTTCATCGTTATATATTTTTATTGTTTTCCTATCTGTTTTGGGAATCGGAGGGCAAAGGTAGTCTCTTTTTTCTTAATATGCAAATTGCATCTCTTTTTTTGTCTAAAGTTTTGTCTATTTGCCTCATTACACTACTTTTGCAGAAGAAAACAAATGATTTATTAATAAATAGCATTAGAACACATTTATGATTCTTTGTCAAGACATTAAGATCGGCACCTGCATCAATCTGGAGGGCCAGCTTTATTTCTGCATTGATTTCCTGCACGTAAAACCTGGTAAGGGTAACACATTCGTACGTACCAAGCTTAAGAACGTGGTTAACGGCCGTGTGCTGGAACGCACTTTCCAGATTGGTTTCAAGCTGGAGGATGTCCGTGTGGAGCGTCGTCCCTATCAGTATCTCTATCAGGATGATATGGGTTACATATTCATGAACCAGGAGAACTTTGAGCAGGTAACTATCATGAAAGACCTCATCAACGGTGTTGATTACCTTAAGGAGGGTGAGGTTGTTGACGTTGTAACAAACGCCAATACCGGAGAGATACTGTTTGCAGACCTGCCCGTCAAGGTGGTACTTAAAGTTGTTTATACAGAACCCGGCCTTAAGGGTGATACGGCTACCAATGCCACCAAGCCCGCCAAGGTTGAGACCGGTTGCGAGGTTCGCGTGCCTCTGTTCATCAATGAAGGTGAGCTGATTGAGGTCGACACCCGCGACGGTTCATACCAGGGCCGAGTAAAGGCATAAGAAATGGATGCATAAGCCAGACAAGCTGAATCTTAAGCAGTGGGCCACAGAGGATCGCCCCCGTGAAAAGATGAAGCAAAAAGGCGCAGGCGCGCTTACAAACGCTGAGTTATTGGCGATTCTGATACACACTGGAAACACTGAAGATTCGGTGGTGGCTTTGACACAAAAGGTGATGGCTTCCTGCCGCAACAGTCTTTCCGAACTTGGAAAACTTAGCGTCGGGGAGCTATGCTCTTTTAAAGGAATAGGTGAGGCCAAGGCAATTACTATCTTGGCCGCATGTGAGATTGGCAGACGCCGCAAGGAGGAGGAACCTGTCAAAAGACCGTGCATCAGGACATCGCGGGACATATATGACTGGTTCTATCCAATGATGGCCGATATGCAGATAGAGGAATGCCATGCGTTGTTCCTTAACCAGGCATATAAAGTGCTGGACAGCATGCGTGTCAGTCAGGGCGGGATATCGGGTGCATCGGTCGATGTCCGGTGCATACTCAGGGAGGCGTTGGCGCACAGGGCTACAGCTTTGGTCCTTTGTCACAACCATCCCTCGGGAAACCTGGTTCCAAGCCGGCAGGATGATGAACTGACCCGATCGGTGCAGAGGGCGTGTTCCGCGGTTGACATACAGTTGCTGGATCATGTGATATTCACTGACAGCGGATATTACAGCTATTGTGACAAAGGAAGGATTTGAGCGGAGGAGATGAGTGAAAAGTTTGAAATAGAAGAGAAGGTAGTTGAGGTTCTCAAGACAGTTTATGATCCTGAGATACCTGTAGATATCTATAATCTGGGCCTTATATACAAGGTCGATGTGGATGATGACTCCAACGTCGTCATTGACATGACGCTGACCGCGCCAGGCTGTTCTTTGGCGGATTTCATCGTAGAGGATGTCCGTCTCAGGGTGGAGGGGCTGGAATGTGTCAAATCGGCTACGGTCAATCTTGTCTTTGAACCAGAATGGGACAAGGATATGATGAGCGAGGAGGCCAAACTTGAACTTGGACTTATATGAAACAGGTTTATTTTATCTCTGACGCACATCTGGGCTCGTGGGCAATAGACCACAGGCGGATGCAGGAACGCCGTCTGGTGCGTTTCCTTGACGATATCAAGGATAAGGCGCAGGCAGTCTATATGCTGGGTGATATGTTTGATTACTGGTATGAGTACAAATATGTCGTTCCTAAGGGTTATACCCGTTTTCTGGGTAAGATATCGGAGCTGACTGACAGAGGCGTCGAGGTTCACTATTTCATAGGCAACCATGATATCTGGATGTTCGGATATCTGGAGCGCGAGTGCGGTGTCATACTGCACAAGGAACCAGTTACGGTTGAGATTATGGGTAAGGAATTCTTCCTGGCTCACGGAGACGGACTTGGAGATCCCAGCCGTAAGTTCCGTTTTCTGCGTAAGGTGTTCCGCAACCGTACGTGCCAGTTCCTGTTCTCACTCCTGCCTACACGTTGGAGCTTGTGGCTGGGCCATTCGTGGGCCAAAAAGAGCATGCAGAATCATAGGCTCAGAGGTATTGAGCGTTATCTGGGTGAGGACAAGGAGTATGAGATCCTGTTTGCCAAGGATTACCTCAAGTCACATCCTGACATAAACTACTTTATATTCGGACACCGTCATCTGGAACTGGACCTGATGCTTACGCACAGCAGCAGACTGCTTATTATAGGTGACTGGATAACGCAATACACCTACGTGGTGTTTGACGGCAAGACCCTGACGATGCACAACTACCTGGAAGGTGGTGATAATAAATAAAAAAAAGCTGCCCGCAGGCAGCTTTTTTTTATTTGACCAGCGCCATCGTGTCTTGCGCTATCATCAATTCTTCATCGGTTGGTAAGACAACCACCTTGACTTTAGAATCCGATGTTGAAATTATTCCGTCCTTGCCGAACATGATCTTTGCATTCTGCTCCTTGTCCAGCTTTATGCCCAGGAACTCCAGACCTTCGCAAACGGCCTCGCGGACCTCGTGCCGGTTCTCACCTACACCGCCGGTGAATACAACTACGTCAACACCACCCATTGCGGCTGCGAATGCGCCAATGTACTTCTTGATGCGGTAAGCGTACATCTTCTTGGCCAGGGCAGCGCGCTCGTTGCCGGCCTCCATTGAGGCGGTAACCTCACGCATATCGCTCGATGCACCCGATATACCCAGCAGACCTGACTTCTTGTTCAGCAGGTTTGACATACCCGTGCTGTCCAGATGCTCCTTCTCCATGAGGAATGTAACTGCGCCTGCGTCGATGTCGCCGCTGCGGGTACCCATCATTATGCCTTCAAGCGGGGTCAGTCCCATAGTGGTATCAACGCTCTTGCCGTCCTTTACTGCGGTTATGGAGCCTCCGTTGCCAATGTGGCAGGTGATTATCTTTGAACCCTCCGGCTTTATGCCCAGGTACTTGCATATTTCACCCGATACAAAACGGTGTGATGTTCCGTGGAATCCGTAGCGGCGTACTCCGTATTTCTGGTACAGCTCGTAGGGGATGGCATACAGATATGCGTAATCGGGCATAGTCTGATGGAATGCGGTATCGAATACGCCTACCTGCGGAACGTCAGGCAGAAGCTCGCTTACTGCGTTCACACCCTTAAGGTTTGCGGGGTTGTGCAGCGGGGCTAGGTCATTGCAGGCTGCGAATGCCTCCAGTACATCGGGAGTAAGGATGACGCTCTTGTTGAACTTCTCACCTCCGTGCACCATGCGGTGACCCACGGCGTTGATCTCACTAAGTGACTTGATCACGCCGTACTGGTTGCCGGTAAGAATCTCGAATATGAACTTAACGCCTACGGTATGCTCGGGGATCTCCTTCTCAATCACAACCTTGTTTCCGTCCTTGTCGGTCAGCTTAAGGAAAGAGCCGGCCATACCAATCTTCTCTATACCGCCCTGTGCAATTACATCGTTACGGTCCATGTCAAACAGCTTGTACTTGATTGACGAGCTGCCGCAGTTCAATACCAGAATCTTCATCTTGTGTTATGCTTTTTTGGCAGCCATGGCCTGGTTGGCGGTAACTGCAATCATTTTATATACGTCATCTACCGAGCAGCCGCGTGACAGATCGTTCACGGGGCGTGCAATTCCCTGCAGGATAGGGCCGATGGCCTGGGCGTTGCCTATACGCTGTACAAGCTTGTAAGCTATGTTGCCCACTTCCAGGTTGGGGAATACCAACACGTTTGCGCGGCCTGCAATCTCTGATCCGGGAGCCTTGCTTGCGCCAACTGACGGAACTATGGCGGCGTCGGCCTGGAGCTCGCCGTCAATCTTCAGGTCCGGAGCAAGTTCCTTTGCTTTCTGGAGGGCAGTTGTAACCTTGTCCACAACCTCATGCTTGGCCGATCCCTTGGTTGAGAAACTGAGCATTGCAACGCGGGGCTCGGCAAATCCTGCTACTGCTGTAGCGGTTCCGGCCGATGCCACTGCAATCTGTGCCAGCTGGTCTGCATCAGGAACGGGAGTTACGGCGCAGTCGGCAAATACCATTATGCCGTTCTCGCCGTACTGCGGGGTGTTGGTTATCATGATGAATGCACCCGATACAACCGATATGCCGGGGGCGGTCTTGATTATCTGGAGTGCGGGACGCAATACGTTGCCGGTAGTGTTGCGGGCGCCGGCCAGCTGACCGTCGGCATGCCCGCTCTTGATGATCAGACATCCCAGGTAGAGCGGGTCAAGCACTTTCTGCTGTGCCTCCTCTATGGTCATGCCCTTGTTCTTGCGCAGCTCATACAACAGGTTTGCATACTCATCCTTCTTGGGGTTGTCCTGCGGGTCAATGATTGTGGCCTTTGAGATGTTCTTGAGTCCCCACTGTGAGGCAAGGCCTTCAATCTCCTGCTTGTTACCAATTATGATAAGGTCTGCCACGCCGTCGGCCAGTACCTTGTCGGCTGCCTTGAGTGTACGCTCCTCGGTACCTTCGGGCAACACGATGCGCTGCTTGTTCTGCTTAGCCCGCGCAATAATCTGCTCCATTAATTCCATAATATATCCTTAAATTGTAATCTCCACATAGCAAAAGCACCGCAAAATTACACTTTTTCCCAATACCCCCACCTTAAATAATAATAAATACGCAAGTCCCTGCGTATTGGAGCGAGTGAGTATGCGAACGAGCCCGCGGACCCGGAGGGCCGCCAAGCTCCCGAAGGGAGCGTATTTGCGGAGCAAATTAAAAAAAGGTTCAAGGGGGCTTCAGCCCCCGGTCCCCGATTCAATCCCGGGTCCCGCTACAAGGAAAAAAAAAGAGAGGTCATCGACCTCTCTGTCCTT
>Ga0310786_10005037_pt1 | contig 18095 bp, 8 predicted proteins | sample AusTroGonzalo_MG_FD_203881 | JGI IMG/M metagenome (GOLD analysis project Ga0310786, IMG submission 203881) | Bovine rumen microbial communities from tropical cattle in Woodstock, Queensland, Australia - Gonzalo_03 (v2) (version 2) | ecosystem: Host-associated > Mammals > Digestive system >... | reverse complement strand
ATCGTGGCTTACGTGGAGAGCTACGACGATGTGTTCTTCTGGCGCTCTGTCTTGCAGGACTTCGAAACGGACAAGTTCTACTTCGAGGTGATGCTGCCCAGCCGTACCACCCTGGGCAAGGGCAAGAAGACCACCCTGATGAACCAACTGGGCAAGGGGCTGGGCGAGTATATGATTGCCTGCGTGGATGCCGATTACGACTGGCTGCTGCAGGGGCGTACCGAGATGAGCAAGTACATCTGTAACTGCCCTTATGTAATGCACACCTATGTCTATGCCATTGAGAACTTCCAATGCTATGCTCCCAGCCTACATTCCACCTGTGTGATGAGCACGCTGAACGACAGACCGTTAGTGGACTTCGAGCAGTTCATGACCGAATACAGCCTGATTATATGGCCCCTCTTTGTGTGGAACATCTGGTCTTACAGATACAATCACTTCAAGGAGTTCTCGATGGGCAACTTCTGCGATATTGTCTCGTTCCATAATATCAATCCGCGCAATGTGGAACCGACCCTGGACAAGGTCCGTCGCAGGGTGAACAAGTGTATGGGATGGCTGCAGCGTACTTTCCCCGAAGGACGTAAGACATACCCCCAGCTAAAGGCTGAACTGGAGGAGATGGGCGTCAAGCCGGAAAGCTGCTACCTGTATATGCACGGGCATACGCTCTTCGAGAATGTGGTGATGACATTGCTGTCGCCCGTCTGCAATATCCTGCGCCGTGAGCGTGAAAGGGAGATTAACGAACTGGCCGTTCACGAGACGCAGAAACAGAACGAACTGGCAAGCTACAGGCATAGTCAGATGCCTGTAGATCTGGTGTTACGTAAAAGCACGGGCTTTAAGAACAGTCCTCAGTATCAGTTACTGAAGGACGATATTATGCGATTGACAGCCGAGGTGGGCTTGGAGAAGTAACGGTCCATCTTCTTGATGAGGCCGCTCTTGCAGAAGAGCACGACGATATCACCCGGCATAATCCTTGTATTTCCGTAAATAGGCTGACCTACGCCATCGCGTACCAAACCGCCCAGGGTTACTCCTGCGGGCAGGTGGAGGTCTTTTACCTCGGCCTTGGTGATGGGGCTCTCCTCGTTGGCAAGGAACTCTGCCACGTCGGCATTGGCAATGGTCAGGCACTTGACGTTGGCCACATCGGTCTTCAGCATCATCTGGTGGATGTGTCCGGCAGCTATCATCTTCTTGTTGATGATGGTGCCGATATCCAGTTTCTCTGCCATGGAGACATAGTCGGTGTTCTCGACCAGGGCAACGGTCTTGCGGACACCCATACGCTTGGCAGCCAGGCAGGCCAGGATGTTGGTCTCCGTCTCGGGCGTAAGTGCAGCAAAGGCCTGCATGTCTTTCAGACCCTCGTCCATCAGCAGGGCCGTGTCGCGTCCGTCTCCCTGAATGATACGTATGTCGCTGTCGTCGAGTATCTCGTTCAGCTGCATGCAGCGTTCCTCGTTCTGCTCGATAATCTTCAGCGTATAGAAGTCGGGCATTCCCTCTGCCACATGAACGGTGGTGCGTCCGCCTCCCATAATCATAACGTCCTTTACGTCGGCATAGTTCTCCTTGCCTACAATCTGGCGGATGTACTGGATATGCTTCTTGGTGGTCATGAAGTAGGCGATGTCGCCATCCAGCAGCATGTCGTTACCGCCGGGGATGATGGTGTCATCTCCGCGTTTCACGGCTACCACATGGTAGGGTGTATCCTGATTGGAGAGGTCGCGGAGCTTGATGTTGATGATGTGGGCTGTCTCGCGGAGCTTGATGCCTAGCATGACAAGGGCTCCACCGTGGACCTCCCAGTACTGTCTTACCCAAGAACGTTTCAGACCGTCAAGAATCTCCTGAGCGGCCAGAGCCTCGGGGTAGATGATGGAGTCAATACCCATCTTGTGGAACAGATCCTTGTAGTCGTTGCGCGTATATTCGGCATTGTCAACACGCGCCACTGTCTTCTTGGCTCCCAAGGCATGGGCCAGCATACAGCAGGTTATGTTGCGTGTCTCCTCGGGCGTGACGGCAATAAAAAGGTCGGCTTTGGGCACACCGGCTTCCTTGAGGCCGCTGATACAGGTTGGTGCCACGTTCAGCGTCATCAGGTCGTACTGACCGCCTTGGGTCAGTCGGGCTGTCTTTTCAGGATTCTCGTCGATGAGGATGATGTCCTGATTCTCTCTGGAGAGCAACTCTGCCAGATGGGTTCCAACGGCTCCTGCGCCACATATTACAATCTTCATAAAATGGCCTTTTTAATGGATTCAACATCTATTCCAACAATATGATAGAGCTCCTCGGGCGTTCCGTGTTCAACAAAGTTGTCGGGCAGTCCGAGGCGTGTTATGCCGGGGTGTAGGTCGTGGTCTGCCATATATTCCAGTACGGCAGAACCCAGTCCTCCCTTTCTGGCACCGTCCTCTATGGTGATGATGCGCTTGAAGTTCGCTCCTACGTAGGCGAGTATCTCCTCGTCGATGGGTTTCAGGAAACGCATGTCGTAGTGGGCAATGCTGATGTTCTCGCCCTCCAGTTCCTGAATAGCCTGAGTGACAAAGTTCCCCACGGGACCTAAGCTGAGGACTGCCACATCGGTTCCTTCCTTCAGGCACCTTCCCTTGCCGACGGGAATCTCCTCGAAGGGACAATGCCAATCCTCCAGTACGCCCCGTCCGCGTGGGTAGCGGATGACAAACGGACCCTTGTCGGGCAGCTGGGCGGTGTACATGAGACAGCGCAGTTCGTGCTCGTTCAGGGGCGAGGAGATGGTGAGGTTGGGAATGGGACGCAGGGCTGCCAGGTCGAAGGTGCCGTGATGTGTGGGGCCGTCCTGGCCGACCAGTCCTGCACGGTCGAAGCAGAATACCACGTTCAGCCTGTTCAGGGCTACGTCGTGTATGATATTGTCGAATGCCCGCTGCGAGAAGCTGGAGTAGATGTTGCAGAAGGGCAGCAGTCCTTCCTTGGCCATTCCGCCGGAGAAGGTAACGGCATGTCCCTCGGCAATTCCAACGTCGAAGGTGCGCTGGGGCATCTCGTTCATCATAATGGTCATGCTGCAGCCGGTAGCCATGGCTGGCGTCACACCTACAATCCTAGGGTTCTCCCTGGCCAGCTCCAGAAGGGTATGTCCGAAGACATCCTGATACTTGGGAGGCAGGTTGTGGGTGTCTGACTTTATGCGCTCGCCAGTCTCGGGGTCGTACCTTCCGGGGGCATGGAAGACAACGGGGTTCTCCTCGGCAGCCTGGAAGCCTTTTCCCTTGACGGTATGGATGTGCAGCAACTTGGGACCCTTCATGTCCTTGATCTGACGCAGGGTAGCCACCAACTCCACTACGTTATGTCCGTCGCTGGGACCGAAGTAGCGTATGTTCATGCCGTCGAAGATGTTCTGCTGGTTGGTGAGCAGCGACTTCAGGGAGTTGTTGAAGCGGATGATCTTCTGACGACGGCTCTCGTTGAGGATGCCCCACTTGAACAGATGCTGCGATGTCCTGAACCGGAGATAGTTGTAGAGCTTGCTGGTATGCAGCTGGTGCAGGTAGTGTTTCATGCCGCCCACGCTGTGGTCGATGCTCATGTTGTTGTCGTTCAGGATGATGAGCAGGTTGTTGTCAGTACTTGAGACGTTGTTCAGGCCCTCGTAGGCCAGACCGCCGCTCATGCTGCCGTCTCCGATTACAGCTACCACCTGTCTGTCCGTCTCGCCTTTCTCCTGTGCAGCGACAGCCATACCCAGGGCAGCAGAGATGCTGTTGGAGGCATGTCCGCAGGCAAAGGTGTCGTACTCGCTTTCCTGGGGAGAGGGGAAGGGGCGCAGGCCGTGCAGTTTGCGGTAGGTGTTGAACCGGTCCCTGCGGCCGGTGAGAATCTTATGTCCGGCAGCCTGATGTCCTACATCCCATACGATACGGTCGTACGGCGTGTTGAACACATAGTGTAGTGCAACAGTCAGTTCCACAACACCCAGACTGCTGGCGAAATGACCGGGATTGTCGGCCAGCTCTTGTATAATGGTTTGTCGGAGTTCTTCGCAGACGTCAGGAAGTTCTGAAATAGGCAATTGCCTTAAATCAGAGGGGAAATGTATGTTTGCCAGTAGATCTTTGGGCACTTTTTCCACAATTATTCATTTTTTGATATTGCAAAATTACATATTTTCGATGAAGTTCCGTAATTTTGTACAAGAAAAATTGTCATCTTTGATTAATGATTTGTCAAGAACATCTTTTCAGGACTAAGGTTGAGGTGCCGGAATGGGACAATCCTATGTCGGTTTCGGACCGTGTGGTGTTCCTCGGTTCTTGTTTCGCCCAGTACATCGGCGAGCGTTTCCAAAGCTTCGGTCTGCATTCCCTCTGTAACCCCTTAGGCGTGCTTTACAACCCGGAGAGCATCCGTTTGCAGGTGCATGCTGCCCTGCACATGGAAGAGGCGGACATCCCCGTCTTCAAGGCGGAAAGGGAATGGCGCTCGTGGTGGGCAGGTACCCTTATGTCGGGCAATAGCGAGCAGGAATGCAGAACGGTGATGGAAGGTGCCTTGCAGATGCTGAAGCTGTCGCTGCTGTCTGCCGACTATCTGTTCCTGACCCTTGGCACAAGTGTCTGCTACAGGTTGCAGACCAACGGGGCTGTGGTGGCCAACTGTCACAAGATGCCTAACAGATGCTTCAGCGAGGACTGGCTGACGCTGCCTGCCTGTGTGGATGCGCTGTCTGCCACGATAGAGGAACTGGTTCTTGAGAACCCGAAACTGAAGATTGTATTCACCATCAGTCCCTTCAGATATGCCAAATACGGTTTCCACGGCAATCAGGTGGCCAAGTCAACCCTGATAATGGCTGTGGAGGAGGTGATGAGGAAATACCCCGGGCAGGTGTCTTACTTCCCTGCTTACGAGATTGTCCTCGACGAACTGCGCGACTACCGCTTCTATGCCGAGGATATGCTGCACCCCTCGGGCGTGGCTGTTGACTATATCTGGCAGCGTCTGGTGCAGTCTGTGATGAGTCCTGCCATGCAGGAGTATCTGCAGGAATATGCACCCGTCCGCAGCGGACTGTTTCATAAACCGAGTAACCCTGAATCTGAATCCTATAGGAAGTTCCTGGCTTCCCTGGACAGAAAAGCTAAAATGCTGAAAGAAAAATACAATATGGAATAATGTACACGATATCTGAAATCTCTATACTGATAGGTGCTCACAGGATAGGCACCTATGACCAAAGGATAGCATGGCTGCTGACGGACAGCCGCAGCCTGAGTTTCCCCGAGAGTTCCCTGTTCTTTGCCATACGCACGGCAAAGGGCGACGGGCATGCTTATATAAAGGATTTGTACGACCGGGGTGTCCGTGCCTTTGTGGTGGAAGATGTTCCCGAGGGCGATTATGCAGATGCCAACTTCCTGCTGGTGCCCCATACCCTGCAGGCCCTGCAGCGCTTGGCGGAAAGACACCGCGACTCCTTCAACATCCCCATTCTGGGTATTACCGGCAGCAACGGCAAGACCATCGTGAAGGAGTGGCTCTATCAGATGCTTTCGCCTGACTATACGGTTACCCGCAGCCCCCGCAGCTACAACTCGCAGGTGGGTGTTCCCCTGTCTGTCTGGGGCTTGTGGGAGAAGAGTCAGGTGGGCATTTTCGAGGCTGCCATATCACAGCCCGGAGAGATGGATGCCCTGCAGCGAATCATCCAGCCGACGTTGGGAATCTTCACTTGTCTGGGTGCTGCCCATCAGGAGAATTTCGAGTCGATGGAACAGAAATGTCTGGAGAAACTTCGCCTTTTCAAAGATGTAAAAGCGCTTATATACCCAGCTGATAACCAGTTGGTTGAGTCTTGTGTAAAGAAGATGAACTTTAAGGCTGGGCTCATCCCCTGGCATAGCACGGGAAATGCCATCGAAGACAACAAAACGGTCTGCCGTGTGGTATGCCGGTACATGGGAATGAGCGATGAGGTGATAGAGGAAAGACTGGCCAAACTGGAGCCCGTGGCCATGCGACTGGAGGTGAAGGCCGGCATACGCGGATGCACCCTGATAAACGATTCCTATAACAGCGATCTGAACAGTCTGGATATAGCCTTGCACTTCATGAACAGAAGACCTGAGAGGGAGGGTAAGTCAAAGACCCTTATCCTGAGCGATATCCAGCAGACGGGTGTTCCCCCCATGATGTTCTATACCCATCTGTCCCAGATGCTGGAGCAGCAGGGTGTGGAGCAGTTGGTGGCTATAGGTCCTGTTATCTCGGCGCACAGTCATTGCTTCGAGAACCTGAAGGCAAAGTGCTGTTTCTTCCCCGACACGCAGTCGTTCCTGCAGAGCAACCTGCTGGGTACGTTGCGCGACCAGCTGATACTTATCAAAGGAGCCCGTTCCTTCTGCTTCGAGCAGATTACGGACATGCTGGAACAGAAGGTGCACGAGACCATTCTGGAAGTGAACCTGAGTGCCATTGCCCAGAATCTGGACTACTACCGTTCCTTCCTGAAACCTGAGACCAAGATAGTCTGCATGGTGAAGGCCGATGCCTATGGAGCCGGTGCTGTAGAGGTGGCAAAGATACTGCAGGACCATAGGGTGGACTATCTGGCTGTTGCCGTCGCCGATGAGGGCGTAGCGCTCCGCAATGCGGGCATTACCTCCAACATCATGATCATGAACCCTGAGATGAGCACTTTCAGGACGCTCTTCCAGTATAACCTGGAACCGGAGGTTTACAGCTTCCGCCTGCTGGATGCCCTTATCCATGCCGCCAAGCAAGAGTGTATAACCAACTTCCCCATACATATAAAACTGGATACGGGCATGCACCGTATGGGATTCGACCCCATAAAGGACATGCCTGAACTGATAAGCCGTCTGAAGCAGCAGAACGCTGTTATCCCAAGGTCTGTCTTCTCGCACTTCGTGGGCAGTGACTGCGATGACTTTGATACCTTTTCTGCCAAGCAGTATGACTTGTTCCTGAAGGGCAGCGAACAGCTGTGTCAGGCTTTCCCCCACGGTATCCTGCGCCATATGTGCAACAGTGCCGGCATAGAGCACTTCCCTGAGCGTCAGATGGAGATGGTCAGGCTGGGACTGGGACTTTACGGCATCAACAGTCGCAACAACAAGCTGATAAATAATGTATGCACCCTGCGTACCACCATCCTGCAGATACATGATGTGCCGGCAGGGGACAGCGTGGGCTATAGCCGTCGTACGTTCATGGAGCGCGACAGCCGCATTGCCAGCATTCCTATAGGCTATGCCGACGGTCTGGACCGTCTTCTGGGAAGAGGTAACGGATATTGCCTGGTAAACGGTCAGAAGGCCCGCTACGTGGGTAATATCTGCATGGATGTCTGTATGATTGACGTTACGGATATTCCTTGCCAGGAGGGCGATTCGGTGCTTATCTTCGGAGAGGAGCTTTCACCGTCCGTCCTGGCAGATATAATAGACACTATTCCATACGAGATTCTGACGGGTATCAGTCCCCGAGTCAAGCGAGTCTATTATCAGGAATAAACAAATAAAAGAGGGAAGGATGCTGATGAATCCTTCCCTCTCTCTTTATCTTTAATCCTGGTCTTACCAGATATCCTCGGGGGTCTCGGGGTTGTCGTAGATTTCCTTGGGGCACCACTCTATGTAGTCGAGGAAGAGCTGCTTGTCCTTCTTGTCCTGCACACTCTTGAATCGCATGTAGTAAACCTTGTCGGCATCAATAGTGGCGCGGAGCAGGATACGGCGTGTTGTCTTGGCCAGTGAGCGGCCGGTCTGGCTGGTACCGGGAACCTCGGAAAAATACTCGGGACCTTTCATGAAGCCGTTGTTACGCATACGCTTGTCAATCTCGGCGTTGTAGTCGTCGTCCTGAGTGTCCAGCTCCCATTTAAGTAAGGGGTCGGTACCTCCAAGAGCCATGTTCACGGGAATACCTGCGGGGTAGAGGGCGTCTTTGTTTTCTCCGAAATATACCTGGCAAATACCTCTCCAGGGACTTTCTGTCGATACGCCCATTCGTATCTCGTAGGTTCCTGTCATGGGAACGGGAGGCAGGCGGAATGTTATGTCGTAGATACCCTCGCAAAGAACCTCGTCTGCCTGATAGTTAGGCCAGTCCTGATTGATACCGTTCAGCAGATAGAAGGTCATGTCCTTGGTGTTGACGTTGATATCGTCGAAGTACTGGTAAACCTCGTCGGGCGGGAATGAATAGCGCATGAAGTAGCTCATGACACGCATGTCGTTGCTCATCATCTCGGGTGCGAAGTCCCAGAAGTCATAACGCAGACGTGTACGCATCAGTTCCTGACGGACGTGGCTGTCGTAGACCAATACCTTGTCGATAGGATAGATGATGGAGTTCTGCAGCTTGACGAGCTTGGAATCCACGTCTGTCCTGATGTAAAGACCTTCATTCTCTTCGGTGCAGGAAACCTCGTGATAGGTGCCGTGTCTGCCGTTATCCAGTACGGGGAAACGGTTCAGATAGACTCCATTGCTCTCTGCGCTTTCCCACAGACGGAGCAGACGTCTCTTTCCCATGGTCACATAATGAGACCAGACGGGTACTGTCGGGCTTTGGGTTCTTCCTTTGGGGTTGAAACCTTTCTCGTTGTAATGCAATACCAGCTTGTCAACCGTCAGACGGCAGGGCAGCAGGTGGTAGGTTACAAACTGATTAAGCAGGTTGTTCACGTCGTGGTAGTTCTCGTCGTTAACGGCATCGGGATAGAAACCCTTTGAGGCTACCCACTGACGAACATCGTTGAGGGTGATATCCTTCAGGTCCTTCTTCAGGGTTGCTGTCCAGAAGTCATCCGTCTCGGCAAAAAGGGTAAAGCCGTATTTGCGGTGCGGCTGTGGCTGGACATAGGTTCCGATGTTGTTCCACCAGCTCTCGGTGATGGCTCCGATCTTGACCAGTCTCTCGTACTCGTAGTCCTTTACGGCAGAGAGGGTGTCGGTAAGACCGCATGCCTCAATCATCTTGGCCATTATATGGTATCCGCAATCCGGCTGTGTGGCATAAAGGTGCATGGTGCTGCCCAGTGTCTCGCTGGTAGGATTGATGGCGTAGCCCAACTCGTGGATATAGCCGTTCAGACATTCAATGTCCCTGTTGGTTTGTGATACAGGACAGATTCCGTCTATCAGGCAGGAGTCTGGGTCGTTGCGGTCGTAAAGGACGCTGATCTTGCAGTCTGCCATGGTGTTGAGGGAGAATTCCTCGTTGTTGTCAGGGAACTCACTTACGCTAAATGTCTTTCGGTCTGCATCCTTACCGTCCAGCAGGCTGTTCATGACAATGACATAGCGGATGGAGTCGAGAACGCGCTCGTTGGGGAATCCTTCCCAACTGGGTTCTGAGATAATGCCCTTGATGCAAAGACTGTCCAGATACAGCTGGATGGCATCGTTGGTGGGGGCAAAGCAGGTGTAGGCTCCGTAAGCCGTCATCAGCTGATAAACAGAGGTCTCGGAAATCTCGCTGACTTTCTGTTCCTTCAACAGACGCACGTATTCGCTGAACTGCTCGTGCTCGGTAAGATAGCTGGCGATAGTCCGTTCCTTGAATACATAGCGTGCCGAAGAGTCGATATTCTCGGAACAGCCAGTGACCAGGAACAAGCCAATTAATAGAATGGAAATCAGGTTAAATGCTTTAAATTTCATTATTGTTGTTGTTAATTTGATTGCAAAAGTACAAATAATTTTAAATAGTATACTATCTTTTCATTATTTTCTTTACAATTATTGAGCCATTCTTATAGTGCAGCTTACAAATGCACATTCCACGGAAGGGGGCGGATAGCTTTTGGCCGTTCAGACTGTAGTATTCTGTGCTGATAAGCTGACCTGCAATATCAGGTGCAAATTTCTGTATGTTGTCTATGATTTCTTGTTCCTGCGTATTCCGGCTCTCTTCCTCGTCGTAATACAGGTCTGCAAGGGTGAAACTGTCATAGGTACTCAGTATGTTGCTCTTGTCTATGGTGGGGATATTCATCAGGAATGTGCTGTTGCCTCCGTCGGGATAGCGGCCGTATGACTGCTGGCTTCCCTGCAGGTCATAGCACAGGGCATCGGCCCAACTGCCGTCCTCGGCCTGAATGATTACAACGCCTCCGTCTGTGTTCGCCAGTTTGAAGGGGGCATGCAACTGGCTTACCTGGTCTCTCTTGGAGGCCCAGATTACCTTGGTGCCGTGTGCAGGAACAATAGTAGAGATGCCGTCTGTTCCCGTAATCTGGTACTTGGCAGGACTGCCGGCATCGTCGCTCAGGTACATGCCTGTTATGTCTATGTCCTCGTCGGTGGTGTTATACAGCTCTATCCAGTCGTCACGCTTGATATATTCATTCACGTAGATGCCGTTGTTGGCACTAACCTCGTTGATGCGGATGGGGGAGGCGCCTGATGCAACATACGGCTCAGTCTCGGTGACAGGCTCAAACAGGGCTGTGTACTGTCCGTCCTCATCTTCCGTAAGGGTAAGCTGGTTATCCGGATTAATGACAGAAGGCGAGGTGCTGACCCTTTCGAGGCTTGCCTCCCAGTAGATATCCGTGGACCCGGGCACGTTGTTGTGTACCTCAACGGCTATGACATTACGTCCTTTCCTGAAGTGTGAGGGGGCAATGCTGAAGGAGCCTCTGTCGGGATTGCCGTTGGCATAAGTGGTAGCGTACGTGCTGTACTGGATATTACCCTCCGGCATCAGGTAACGGTAAACCTCCTCGCCGTTCACATATACCACAAAGCCGTCGTCGGCAATGTAATTAAGGGTAAAGGTATCGTCGTTAGCGGGGGTGTCTGACAGTTGGAATTCTTTCCTGAAGTAATAGGCGATGTATTTCTGGGATGCATCATCACCGTAACTCAGGGTTGTCTGGTAGTCGCGCTGACCACCTGTATAGTATCCTAAGGGGGCGTTGCCCTGTTTCCATTCAGAGGTGTTGTAGTTCAGTGCCTTCCAGGCATTGCCATCCAGCGCGCCCTGGTCGTAGTATGTCCAGACATCCTTCTGAGGGAACAGCTGCTGACGGCTTCCTGCCATGCCGCCCCATCCCTTGAATCTGTATCCTGCCGGTGCGGTTGCCGTGATTGTGACAGGCGCAAAGAGGGTGCCGTTGAAGCTGTTGCCGGGTACGGGCAGATTGTCCAGCATGAAGGAGGCCTGAGGGATGTTGGCGCTGAAACTGACGTTCATGCCCGAACCTAACTGGTAGCTGTCGCGCAGGGCATTGATACGTGCCTGCCGGCTCCAGTCGCTGGTCATATTGTTGCGTTGCTCGTTGAAGGACGTCCAGGGCTGTTTGCCTTCCATAGCCAGGGCAGGTTCTACCAATCGGCAGATGCTGTCTCCTATGGCGCTGCACCTTTCGGGGGTGAAGACACTGCCGCCCAACAGACAGTAGGCGTTTACGAACTGGCGCTGGAACTGCGGGTTCTTCTTCATGCCGTTGTAAATCTGCAGCAGTTCATTACCGTTGTTGTTATTGATGAGGCTCACCCCGTTGCTGTTGCTCCAGCCCCAGTCCTGGTCGTGCAGTGTCAGGTGGAACTTACCGTCGGGCAGGGAGCGGTAGCCCTTTACATTATTGTTATTGCATATCCAGTCGGAGCAGCCTATGTATGAGATGGCGGCAAAGAAGTTGATGACCTCGTCCATATCCACCAGTTGGCGCAGCTGTTCGTAAGTGTCATCGTCTGTTGCCCTTCTGCTCAAGGAGAGCCATTCATTGAAGGCATCCTTTGTACCTGCCATCTGGAAGTATCCGTTGCTGTACTCAAAGGCATCCATCTCATCGTCATCATAGCCGTAGTTGGATGTTCCGTTGTAGCGGTTGTTGGGCTCTCGCAGATTGAGCATGGCTATATACTCTCCGTTGAAGAACACATGCACGGGCTGATAGTCCTGCGCATCGATGTATAATCCGTTGCTGATGAGCACCTGCTGTGTGATGGCATCCCTGACGCGTCCGTGCTCCTGGGAGTTGTTGTCGTTGCCGCCGTTGCGGACCTGCAGCTGCTTGTACTTGTTGTAGGGCTTGTACCTGAAGAAGGGGTAGTCGAAGCTGGTGGTACCTTCATAGACTTTGGTCGCTTTCAGCTTGAAGGATGAAGGAGCATAGTGACGGCTCCATCCGCCGCTGATGACAAACTCTGCCTCCTGATTGATGACCATCTGGCCGTCTGCCGTGATATATTCGAAGTTGACGGGGCGTTCCCAGTCCATGTTGATATTGGACTTCCCGTGATTCCTGCCGCTTATGCCGTTGGTGCCGTCAACGTACACGCCAATGGTGTCGTTATAGAGATTGTCGGGGTCTGTGGTGATGGCGATAACGGGCAGGTAGTAGTCGTTGTCCTGATAAATGTATGAACGGGTAATGACCTGACTGGGCAGATAGCCGTCCTGGAAGAGGCGCAGACGCAGGCTGGTGGTCTCTGAAATCCGGAAATTTCCGTCCTTGCTTTCATCTCCGTTATGCAGGGTAGGGGTGGTGCCGTCTGTGGTATAGCGCAGGGTGGCACCTGCGGGGATTCTGACTTTAATGCTGAAGGGGCTGGTAAACAGGCGTGAGTCTGTGTCAACTTCGGGAGCATTCAGACGGAAATCGGCAAAGGCAGCTGCGTTATTGGCAGCCTCTGGTGTCGGGTCTCCGTTGTAGTTCCATTCATTGCCTGTCAGGTTGGTTCTCGCCCATGAGCAGCGGGCAATGGCAGTCGGGTAGTCTATGGTCAGGAAGGGCGTGCGACCGTCTTCACTCAGGAATATCCTACCGCCCTCTGTGTTCAGCTTGAAGGGTACTTGCCTGTTTGCCTGGTCGCCATACTGACCGTCTGCGGCATTATGGTCGAAAAAGATGCAGCGGTAGCTGTGCGGCTCTATCACTCCGATGTCTGGCAGCATGAATTTCTTCAGGTCGTTGGCGTTGTCGCTAATGTACAGATAACGCAGGGATATGCGTTTGTCCGACTTGTTGTAAAGTTCTACCCAACCACCGTAGTTCCAAGAGTAGTCTATGGTCTGGTCTATGTTGGCCACGTTTACCTCGGTAGCAATCAGCGAGGCTGGAATATCTACACCTGTATCCCCCTCGTCGTAGGCGTCCTCAATAATGCTCATGCCGCAGTCATAGAACTTACCACCCCAGTTCTGCTGGATGTAGGTCGCAATCACATTGTTGCCTACCTGCAGGTATTTGGCGGGAATCTCTATCTTGACGGGATTCTTACCGTCTGTCCATCCCAACTGGGTATCTATCAGGTGTCCGTTAACGTAAATGCTATAGGCATCATCGTGGCATACATTTATATAATAGGCGGTTGAGTTCTTGACCTCATCCAGTTGGAAGTCGCGTCTAATCCAGAAGTTGGTGTTATCCCCACCTGGCCAAACGGTCTTGACTTCTGACATATAACCATAGTTGCCTATGGGCATGGGAGCCTCTGTCCACATGCTGTCATCAAAGTCGGCATCTGTCCAGGTCAGTGTCTCTACGCGACCTTCTATCTTCATGTCCTTGATGCGGCGCCATGTTTCTTCATCCCTGTAATAGCAGTAGTTATAATATGATGTTCCTACCCATAGCTCTTTCTGGTCAGTCTCGTCATAAAGGCTGATGCCGGAGAGACGGATCTTGGTGTTGTCTTCCCATGTACTTATGTACAGGGCCAACTTCATGTCGTTGATGTCGGAACCGGGGATTTCCTTTTCCACAATTTTTCTTTCCCTTCCAGCTTCCAGCGTATAGGTGTCCGAGAAGAAATAGTTATTATCATCCTCGTTTTCAGAGAGCATAAGTGTAATTTCGGCAGTGGCTTTGTCAATGGATAGGGTAGCCCTGAACTGGTATGTGTGGTCCTCTTGTATGGTAATGGGAGTCTTGAACTGCACGCGCCCGTTGTTAGGGTCGGTTACAGATGTGGGCATGCTTATCTGATAGACATCGTTCTGCTGGGCCTCATATAGTTTGCTCCATCCGTGTATGTCGCTTTCTATGTTTGTGTTGTTACCGGCATAACCACCTTCCGAGTTAAAGAGCAGGCGTGCGGTCCATGTCATGTCATAGCCCATGGGCAGATTTCCAATGTTAGTCGAATTGGCTCTGGCATAGAGGTCTTCAGGATTGATGGCATGGATAGGGCAGTAAGCCAACGCCATCAGCATGTAGGTTAAACACGCATTAGTGATGTTAGTCGTTTTCACGCTTTTGTGGCTTGTTTTAGTTATGGAATGGTTGTTCTCTTTGTTAATTCGGGGACAAATTTACGAATAAGCGAGCGTAATACAAAATAAATTTATTTATTTTTATTTCCGAGCGAGAGTAATTAAGAGACGCAGTCTCAAAGTTTCGAATAAGCGAGCGTAATACAAAATAAATTTATTTATTTTTATTTCCGAGCGAGAGTAATTAAGAGACGCAGTCTCAAAGTTTCGAATAAGCGAGCGTAATACAAAATAAAAATATTTCCGAGCGTGAGTAATTTATATGGTAAAAAATACTGCCTAACTGAGAAAAAGAATTTCCCTAGTTAGGCAGTAAAATATGTTAGTTACTAAGTCTAAGTATTATCCTAAGAAGCTGATAAGTACACCGGCAGCAACGGCTGAACCGATAACGCCGGAGATGTTAGAACTCATACAGTAGTTCAATACATGGTTCTTGGGATCGTACTTGGTGCTGATACCGTTGCAGACACGGCTGGCCATAGGAACGGCACTAAGACCTGTTGCACCGATAAGCGGATTGATCTTCTTCTTGGCAAAGAGGTTCCAAACCTTAACCATGCCGATACCGCTGGCAATACTGAGGGCGAAGGCACAGAAACCACCGGCAACAATACCCAGTGTCTGTACGTTGATGAAGGCATCTACCGTCATGGTGGCACCTACGCAGAGGCCCAGGAAGATAGTAGCTGCATTCATGATGCCGTTGCTGGCTGCATCGAAAAGACGGTTGGTGTCGTTACCAATCTCCTTAACGAGGTTACCGAACATGAGCATACCAACCAAGCTGACAGCTGTGGGAACAAAGATTGCCACGATGGTGGTAACAGCGATGGGGAAGATAATCTTCAGTACGCGTATGTTCTTGATCTCCAATGTGTCGGGGTAAAGTTTATCCTGCTCCTTCATGTTGATGCGCAGTTCCTTCTCGGAACAAAGCAACTTCACAACCAAAGGTATGATTACAGGAACCAAGGCCATATAGCTGTAGGCTGCAATGGCGATGGGGCCCAGCAGGTGGGGAGCCAGCTTGATGGTGGTAAAGATAGCGGTAGGACCGTCGGCACCACCGATGATACCCAGAGAACCGGCCTCTTGAGGAGTAAAGCCTACCAGCAGGGCTACCAACAGTACGGCGAAGATACCCATCTGGGCAGCAGCACCGAATATTGCCAGCTTCAGGTTGCGAAGCATGGGGCCGAAGTCGGTCAACGCACCTACACCCATGAAGATGATGGGAGGCAGCAGACCGCTCTTGATAAGGGCATAGTAGAGGTAGTTCATCAGACCCAGGTCGTGGGCAATCTCATGCAGAGGCATCTCGTAGATGTTACGCATGGTGGTAACGCCGTTAATGGTTACGGGTACCATACCCTCGCTATTGGCCTGCAGAACACCCATACCGCCACCGGGGAAGTTGGCAATGAGTACTCCGAAAGCTATGGGCACGAGCAGCAGGGGCTCGTACTTCTTGACGATGCCCAGATAGAGCAACGTAAAGGCAAGCAGGTACATGACGATGAACAGGGGATTCTCTGCTATAGCGGAGAAGGCTGTCATCTGGTACAGCTTGTCAAGGATGTCATATATCATTTCCATGTTTCTCTAATTGAAAATTGAAAATTGAGAACTGAGAATTAGGCGATCTTCATAATGGGATCGTCCTCTTCTACGGCATCGCCGCTGTTAACAAGGATGGCGGTAATGACACCGGCCTTGTCAGCACGGATAGCGTTGAAGGTCTTCATTGCCTCGATGTAACCCAGTACGTCGCCTTCCTGAACGCTGTCACCAACCTTCTTAGGAGTCTCTGAGTTATCCTTAACCAGGTAGAACTTACCTTCCAGGGGAGCCAACAGATCCTGACCCTCGCCAGCAGGTGCGGCAGCACCGGCAGCAGGAGCAGCTGTTGCAGCAGGAGCCTCGTTGCCGTAAGCGATGTTCACCTCGTAAGTCTGGCCGTTCACGCTTACCTTGATCTGCTTGGGCATCTCTGCTCCGGCAGCGGGAGCGTTCTTCTTAGCCTTGCGCTCTGCAAGGTCCTTCTCGAAGTCGGCCTTAGCCTTGCCGCTCTTATAGGCACGATACTGTTCGGGGTGCATAGCCAACTCGAAGAGCTCTTCGTTGTCTTCGCCCAGCTCCCAGCCGTTCTCCTGCATTTCCTTCTTGAAGTCCTCCAACTTGTCGGGATAGTAGCTCTGAGGATCGTTGGTCTCGAACTCACGACCTTCAGCCTTGGCCATGTCAACCAATTCCTGGGCAACGGGACCAGGCAGCTGACCGCTCTTGCCAAGAATCATATCCCAGATGTTGTCGGCAATCATGCTCCAACGCTCCTTGCCCTTCTCCATCTGGATAACGTTCATCAGAGCCAGGTTCTTAACGTACTGGCTGAAGGGAGTTACCAAGCAGGGATAACCGACCTTGGGCCATACGTAAGCTACCTCGTCGAAGAGCTTCACCAGGAGCTGGTCTGTTGTCAGCTCGGGCTGGTTGTTCTTAACCTTCCACTTGTTCAGAGACTTCAGGTTGTCCTCGAGGTCGGTCATCAATGAACCCATCATACCGCCGGGCAGACCGGGCTTAACAAGCAGTGAGTTGTTGATGTGGTTGAGGGCGGGGATGTAGTAACCCAGGAAGTCGTCGTACATCTCCTGAATGAGGGTACGAGCCTCCATGTAAGCCTCCATATTGATTTCCTTTACCTGGAAGCCGGCATCCTTCAGCATCTCCTGAACGGCGATGATGTCAGCGTGACCGGTACCCCAAGAGAGGGGAGACATAGCTGTGTCAATGTAATCGCAACCGGCCTTGGCGACTTCCAGGATAGAAGCCATACAGAAGCCGGGACCAGCATGTGAGTGGTACTGGATTACGATGTCCTCTTTCAAAGCCTTGATGCCAGCAACAATCTTGCCCAGAGAAACGGGACGGCCAATACCGGCCATATCTTTCAGGCAGATTTCATCGGCACCGGCCTCGATGAAGGTCTTGGCCAGATTTACATAGTACTCAACGGTGTGAATGGGGCTGTATGTGATACAGAGACTGGCCTGAGCAATCATACCTGCCTCTTTAGCATACTGAATAGAGGGGATTACGTTACGTGTGTCGTTCAGACCACAGAAGATACGGGTGATGTCTGTACCCTGAGCCTTCTTGACCTTGTAAAAGAGCTTACGTACATCCTTGGGACATGGACTCATACGAAGACCGTTCAGAGCGCGGTCCAGCATGTGTGTCTGAATACCTGCCTCGTGGAAGGGCTTTGTCCACTCGCGAACACTCTTGTTAGGGTTTTCGCCGTAGAGAAGGTTTACTTGCTCGAAACCACCGCCGTTTGTCTCAACGCGGTCAAAACATCCCATCTTGATGATAGCAGGGGCCACCTTTACCAACTGATCTACGCGGGGCTGATACTTACCAGCACTCTGCCACATATCGCGGAAGACCAGACTAAACTTAACTTCTTTTTTCATTTGTGTTATCTTGATTTTTTTTACCTTTCCTATATTTCTTCAAAAAAACGCTTCGCTCTTATATTTTCTTTGCTGAAGCAACATGGCCCTTACCGCCTGTTATCTGGCTGACTACCTGCTGAAGGATTGTCATTGTACCTCCGTCAACTGCTGCAGATGTAGCTGCGCCTTTCTTGGGAGTTGCTATTTCTTCGGGAGCAATCTTGTTAACGACCTTGATAAGGAGTTTTCCACCCCAAATGACTATCAACAAGATAAGGAATACCGTGCTCATGCCAACAATCATGAGCTCAAAACCAATACCTAAATTTTCCATATTTGTAGTGTTAAATTGAAATTTGCCGCAAAATT
>Ga0310786_10005036_pt1 | contig 18096 bp, 15 predicted proteins | sample AusTroGonzalo_MG_FD_203881 | JGI IMG/M metagenome (GOLD analysis project Ga0310786, IMG submission 203881) | Bovine rumen microbial communities from tropical cattle in Woodstock, Queensland, Australia - Gonzalo_03 (v2) (version 2) | ecosystem: Host-associated > Mammals > Digestive system >... | reverse complement strand
CGCTTGGACGTCCGGTCAGCATGCTCATCGACTTCCTGAAAAAATACGCCACCGCTCCCATTCCGGAAAACGTCCTGACCACCCTCAAAGATTGGGTGGTCGGAGAGGTGACGCTGCACAAGGACGCCTGCTTCTTCGCTTTCGACAAACCTGAGGACGCCAAGCGCCTTCTGCAAAAGTATCCCAAGGCCTTCTCGCTCATGGGAGACAATATGCTCTTATGCTTCATGAGCGACGAAGCCATCATGAAGCTAATGAACTCCAACAGGATCAGCGCGGTGGACTATTCCATCCCGGTCTCCGGTTCCATCACCGTGACCAAGGACAACGAGGTCATGCTGAACCACTCCAACGATCTCAGGATAAAAGCCCTCGGCCTTGAGATCGCCGACGAGGACGTTGACGAAAAAGGACGCAGGCGCTATGTTCTCTCCTACGACAAACTGGCGGTCATCGAGAACCCCAAGATCTTCTACCAGAGGCTCTCGCGGCTCTTCTCCTCCGACACGGATATGATCATGAAGCTGAGGATCATGCGCGCCATGGGGCTTTTTTCTTCCCGCGGCACAGTCACGGTCCTCATGAACTGCCCCACCCAGACCAAGCAGCAGCTGCAGCGCCACATCTCCTGGTACCGCAGTTTCAGCGCCCAGGTGGGCCTCGGTCAGTTCGTGGTCAAGGAGGAAGCCGTCAACGACGTGCGGACGGCCCTGACAAAAATAACTGACAAAAGAACCGTCCTCCAGACGTTCCAGATATAGAAGATGCCCGACCTTGCCAATCCTGTGATCGTCCAGAGCGACCTGACCATTCTCCTCGAGGTCGACAATCCCCTTTTCCCCGAGGCCAGGGACGCCCTGGCCCGCTTCGCTGAATTGGAGAAGAGCCCCGAGCACATCCACACCTACAGGATCAGCAACATCTCTTTGTGGAACGCCATCGCCTCGGGCATGACGCCCGACGAGCTCCTCGCCCTTCTGGAAAAATTCAGCAAATTCCCTCTGCCCCAGGGAATGCTGCACAACATCAAGGACATCAGTTCCCGCTACGGGAAAATGACGCTAGAGCCGGCCGAAGGCGAATGGCTGCGGCTCATTTCCGAAGACGAGGTCATCGCGCGCTACGTGACCGCGCACCCCAAGATAACCAGGCTGCTCGTCCACGACGCCGGCTACAGGGGCGAATCGATCACCTGGCTCGTCGACAAGAAATACCGCGGCGAAATAAAGCGCCTACTGACGCAGTTCGGCTATCCCGTCAAAGACATGGTCGGCTACGAGCCGGGCGATCCTTACCATTTCAAACTGAAGCCCGAAAAAGAGAGCGGCTTCGCGATCAGAAAATATCAGGAGCTGGCGGTCGAGAACTTCTACAAGGGCGGTTCCGTGGAAGGCGGCTGCGGCGTGGTCGTCATGCCCTGCGGCTCCGGCAAGACCATAATCGGCATCTGCGCCATGGCCAGGCTGCAGACCGCGACTCTCGTACTTTCCGCCAACATCACGGCCCTCAGACAGTGGCGCCAGGAGCTTCTCGACAAGACCGATATCCCGGAGGAGGACATCGGCGAGTATTCCGGCCAGATCAAAAAGATCGCGCCCATCACGCTCGCCACTTACCAGATCATGAGCTACCATCCGGAGAAAGGCAGCGACGATTTCCCCCACTTCAAACTATTCAAGGAACGCAACTGGGGGCTCATAATCTACGACGAAGTCCATCTTCTGCCCGCGCCCATCTTCCGCATAACCTCCGACATCCAGGCCAGGCGCCGCCTAGGCTTGACCGCCACGCTCGTCAGGGAGGACGGCAAGGAGGGTGAAGTCTTCAGTCTCGTCGGGCCGAAGCGCTACGACGTTCCCTGGAAGGAACTGGAAGACCAGCAGTGGCTGGCGAGCGCCCACTGCACCGAGATCAGGGTGCCGATGTCCGAGGACTCCGACTGCGACTACGCCGTCGCGAGCGACAGGGTGCGCTTCCGCATCGCCTCTGAGAATCCCAATAAAACGGACTGCGTGAAAATGCTCCTGAAACGCCACAAGGGCTCGCACATCCTCATAATCGGCCAATACATCGGGCAGCTGACCAAACTCGCCAAAGAACTCAAGATCCCCCTTCTGACGGGCGCCGCCACGCAGGAGAAGCGCGACCGCTTCTACGGCATGTTCAAAAAGGGCGAAATTAGCACCCTGATCGTCTCGAAGATCGGCAACATCGCGGTCGACCTGCCGGACGCCAACGTCGCCATCCAGATCTCCGGTTCCTTCGGCTCACGCCAGGAGGAAGCCCAGCGGTTGGGACGCATCCTGAGACCGAAATCCGGCCCCAACTGCGCCTTCTTCTACACCATCGTGACTCAGAACTCCATCGAGCAGGACTTCGCCCTCAACCGGCAGATGTTCCTGACCGAACAGGGATACGAATACCGCATAGAAAGATTTTCCAATAACCAATAAAACGGAGAAAAAACATGAAAACACTCGGAAGGGCTTTAATGTCCATACTGGTCATACTGGCCATAATCATCATCGTAGTCCTCTTATGGCAGTCTGCGCGGATAGTTTCCCCAATATTGGAGAACTTTACATGGAAAGTCTACAGCCCCATCATCCTGGTAGGAGTTATACTGGTGCTCCTTTCCCTCGTACCGTCTCTGAAGAGAAGTATGCTTCCCCCCATCATGATAATTGCTTACATTTTGGGTTTGCTGCTTTTCCTTCTTTCCGCTTGTGTGCTGTTGAACCATGACCATTACATTTTACTGCTTGTCGGCTTTTTCCTCTGCGGTTTGGGCGTGGTGCCCATTGCGGCTATCGCCTGCCTTTTCCACCCCGGCGAGTGGTACTACATAATCCCTATTCTGGTCATTTTCATATCAGCCGGCTTCTTCCGCTGGTACGTCGGAAAAAGTTTGACAAGATAATTTTTTAACCACCAACAACAATAGGAATAATTATGGACGCTATCTTAGGTTGTCTCTCCAACATGTTCAACATCGAAGGCAGAACGAGCCAGAAAGATTACATTATCTTTTTCCTTTTTGTCTTGATAGTTAGTGCTCTTATCTCCGGAACTATATTTTCTATTTTCGGCGATAGTCTGGGAAAATGGATCTGCATTTTCCTTTTTACCATTCCAATGATCACCGCAACCGCCCGCAGACTTCGTGACGCTGGCTTTTCTCGCTTGTGGGCCCTTCTTTGCCTGTTTCCCCCGGCAGGCATTGTCCTGGAGATCATCTGCTGCTTACTCCCGGCCAAATGATTGAACTATTAACCAACAAAAAAGAGCGCCGCAAGGCGCTCTTTTTTTCATTGCTCCGCTTTTACGTCAGACCTTTTTCGCTCACTACTGCGAACTCTATTTTCGAGGAACGTATGGCCTCCGTGTGTTCGCTTAAAAAGGTCTGACGCAATCGCTGCGCGATTAAATCGTCGGGATCCACTCGGCTATGCGCTTCACGGCCTCCTCGATAACATCCATCGAGGTCGCGAAAGAAAGCCTCAGGTGCCCCTCGCCGCCGAAGGCGCTGCCCGGCACCGTCGCCACGTAGGCGTCCTCCAGCAGGCGCATGGCCGCTTCCTGACTGCTCAGGCCCCAGCCCGAGATGTTCGGGAAAACATAGAAGGTGCCCCTGGGGTTCGGGCATTCGACGCCCGGAAGCTCATTGAGGGCCTGCACGATGTATTTGCGCCTTTCGTCGAAACTCTCCAGCATTCTCTGCACGCAGGCCTGGTCGTCGCGCAAGGCCACCACGCCGCCGTACTGGGCGAAAGTCGTCATGCCGGAAGTGGACTGGTCCTGCAGACGCTTGATGGCGTCGCTGGCTTCCAGAGAGGGGCAGGCGACGTAGCCCAGCCTCCAGCCGGTCATGGAGTAGGTCTTGGCGTAGCCGTTGACCGTGAAGACGCGGTCGTAAAGGTCGGGCAGGGCCGCCGCGAAGGAAACGTGCTTGAAGCCGTCGTAGACGAGGTGCTCGTAAATCTCGTCGGAAACGACCGCCACGTCGGGATGCTTTCTCAGAACCGCGCCCAGCGCCCTGATCTCATCTTCGGAATAGGCCTGGCCGGTCGGGTTTGTGGGAGTGTTTATGATGAGCGCCCTGGTCCTGTCGGTGATGGCGGCCTCGAGCTGCTCGGGCTTCATGAGGAAACGGTCTTCCTCTTTCGTCTGGACTATGACCGGTTCGCCGCCGGCCAACTTTACGATCTCGGGATAGCTTACCCAATAGGGAGCCGGGATGATGACCTCGTCGCCCGGATCGAGGAGGATCTGGAAAACGCAGTAGACGCTGTGCTTGGCGCCGGTATTGACGACGATCTGCTGGGGAAGGTAGTTGAGATGGTTCTCTCTCTGGAATTTCTTGGCGATGACTTCCCTCAAGGGCAGGATGCCGTTGGTGGCGGCGTATTTTGTCTTGCCGGCCTTAAGCGCGTCTATGCAGGCGCGGCAGATGTGCTCGGGCGTGGGAAAGTCCGGCTCGCCCACCGCCATGGAAATGACCTGGTAACCCTGGGCCTTCAGTTCGTTGGCCTTGTTGTTGATGGACAGGGTCGCCGACGGTTTGACAGATCTGATACGGGAACTAAGCTTCATCTTGATCAATAAAAGTTGAGAAAACGTCGGCCTCGAGACCGGAGGGGCCCTTGTCCTTGTAGACCCTCAGACCTCTGGCCGCTATCATGCGCGCGTTGTCCGTGCACAAAGGCATGGAAGGAAATATCACTCTCACGTTCTTCCTCTGCCCCTGGCAGCGGTTTTTAAAAAGCTCTCTCAGGCGGGAATTGGCGGAAACTCCGCCTCCCACCACGATGGTGTTGATTCCATAGGTCTTCGCGGCCAGCATGGCCTTCTTGACCAGGACGTCCATTATCGCCTCGACATAGTCCGCGGCGATGTTGTTTTTGGCCTCCTCGCTTGACGGTCTCGTTCTCTCCACGTGATAGAGGAGCGCCGTCTTCACGCCGGAAAAACTGAAGTCCAAGGACGGCTTGAGGTATGATCTGGGAAAACGCCTGCCATCCGGCGTTCCCCTTTGGCCTTTTTCGGCGGCCAGGGCCAGGTTCAGCCCTCCCGGCATGGGGAATCCCAGGATCTTGGCGCCCTTGTCGAGCGCTTCGCCGGCCGCGTCGTCCCTGGTCCGGCCGACGATCTCGTAGGAGGTGCTGCTTTTTACGACCGCCAGGAGCGTGTGCCCGCCGGAAATGACCAGAGCGAGGAAAGGATACCCGACCTCCTCTTCCGCCGTGGCGGCGAACATGTGCGCCTCGATGTGGTTGACGGCCACGAAAGGCTTTTTGAGGGACAACGCCAGGCTCTTCCCGAAAGTCAGCCCGACTATGAGAGCGCCCGTCAGCCCTGGGCCGGCGGTGGCGGCGACAAGGTCGACGTCCTCGGGCCTTATTCCGCAATCATCCAGAAGCTCCCTCGTAATGTGGGGAAGCGCTTCCAGATGGCTGCGGCTCGCCAGTTCGGGAACCACGCCGCCGTAGGGGTCGTGGATCTTGTACTGACGCGAGACCTTCTCGGAGAAGGGCTCGTCGCAGCCCGGCCGGTAAAGGGCGACTGCGGTGTCGTCGCAGGAACTCTCGATGCCCAATACGATCACTTCGTCTTTTTCCTTATGTTCACGATGTCCCTGACAAACTCAACGTAATAAACTTCGCACCACTTGTCGAGGACGTACTCGAAGGAACGGACCTTCTGCCTATCGGCTTCCGCCTCGCCCACCCTGAAGTCCAGCGAGTCTTTTTCGGAGTATTCGACTTCGTCCCTGAGGTATTTGTGGAGCGCCGGCCACTCAAGTTTGTAGTTGTCCCTTAACCTGACGTGCTTTTTCTTCCAGGTGTAGGTGACGTCGTCCTTGGTCTTGGTGGTCTCCTCAAAATGGCTGGAGATGACGTCGCTCTTGCCGTAGCCCAGAGCCTCGATGGCCAGATCGATCTCTTTTTGGGTGTTCTCGACCCTGTCCTGCAGCGTGGAGGCGCAGCCGGAGAGGAGAAGGAGCGCGGTTATGGCGAGGATCTTTTTCATTTTTATGCCTTCCTTTTTGGTCTTTTATGAACGCTAAATGGATATTTTATCAAAACCTCTCCCTATTTGCTGACAACGATAAGGCTCAAATACCAGCCGATTATGGCTTGGCCCCAGAAATAGGCTATGACGGCGGCGATGGAAAGATAAGGCCCGAAGGGGATCTCCGCCCTCTTCTCCCCTTTTTGCAGGAGACGTGTTATGACCCCGCCAAAGCAGCCTATGATGGAGGCCAAAAAGATCGTGAGCAATATCCTCGGCCAATTGAGGAAAGGCACCAGCATGAACATAAGGTGGACGTCCCCCAAACCCATGGCTTCCTTTTTGAAGACGAAGCCGCCAACTATCCTTACGATCCACAAAAGGAGTCCGCCGGCCAGGGCGGCGAACAGAAGCTCGACGATCAAGACGAAGCGATCCGGCGCGTTGTAGTAAATGTCAGGCTGCCAGAAGACCAGGATCATTCCCAATATGAAAGCGGTCAGATTGATCTCCCAGGGGATGATGAAGTGCCTGGCGTCTATGACCGTGATGGCGAGTAGAGAGCAGAAGAATACCACGTCCCTCAAAAAGCGCGCCGCGGCGGGAACGATCAAACCGTAATCGATAGGCTCCGTCGGCAAAAAGGGCAGAAGCCCACGGAATCTAAAATAGCAGAGCGCGGTGAAAACGATACCGCAGAGCAATTCGATGAAGAAATACTGCGAACTGAACTTCGCGCCGCACATGGCGCATCTGCCGCGCAATATGAGATAGCTCAAAATTGGAATGTTGTGGTACCAGGGGATGGGCTTGTCGCAGGAGAAGCAGTGCGAGGAGCGGCGCCAGAGCGACTCGTCTTTGGGCATCCTCAGAATGACGACGTTCAAGAAGGAGCCGATGGAAGCGCCGAAAAGGAAAGAGAAGATCAGGAATATCAGCATTTGGTGTCTCCTTTGAACGGTTCGGCGGCCGGAAGCGTTAGGGTAATTTCCAGCGCTTCGTCACCCTCTTTTATGGCGGCCTTCTTCGCGATGCGCCAGCCGGGGACCCACAGGATCTCCTCCCCTTCCGAAACGAGGGGGATCATCCCGCGCAAGAAGAGCGGGATGTTGGCGTCGGTGAAGACGTCGCCCAGTTTGCGGGAAGGTCCGTTAACGAAGCTATAGCGCATCCCGTTGCGGAAATTCACGAATTCATAGTCTCCCTTCCTCAGGTATTCCCTAAAGACAACGCGCTCACCCCTTAGCCAGGAGAGCCAGCCCGCTCCGTTGTCGGAATAGCCCTGTCCCCTGCCTTTGGCTTTTTTCACCTTAAGGGCTTTTTGGAAAAACTTCTCGAGGGAGAGATCCTCCCTATAAAAAACGAGCTTGCCGCCAACTACGATCCAGCGCCAGGGCCCGGGCGGCGTTATGGGCGTCTTCTCACCGCTTTTCAACGCTTCCAGGGCTTTTTTGGTCGCCCTGAAGTCCCAGCTGCCCGCGGGATCGGCCAGAATACGCAGCACCTCGCCCTGCAAGGCCGGATGCGCTTGGAGGAAGGGATCCATATCCACTAAGACGCCGAAGGGGGCTTCTTTGGCGTTCTGACGAAGAAAAGCATAAGCCGAGCGCCTTACAAAATCGCTCTGCTCTTCCAGAAGCTGGGCGGTGCGGCGCAGTTTCAAATTAAGCGCGTCCCCTATCCTGGCGGCAAGCTTCGGCATTATTTCCAGCCTCAGCCAGTTCCTGGTGTAAGCGGGGTCGGAATTGGTGCTGTCGGTGCGGAACGGCAGACCGTTTTCCAGGCAGTACTTTTTGCAGTCGGAGGAAGCGACGTCCAAAAGGGGGCGCGCTATGAGAACTTTCGCCCTGATCTCGGGGAAAAGTTCCTCCAGATAAACTTTTTCCTTCAGACCGGAAAGTCCCCTGGGGCCGCTGCCCCTAATAAGCCGCATCAGCATGGTCTCGGCCGCGTCGTCGGCGTGGTGGGCGGTCAAGAGGCAGCCTATTTTCTCCCGCTTGCAGATCCTGCCGAAGAAAGCGTAGCGCGATCTTCTGGCCAAGGCTTCCTGGTTCTGGCCCTTGGGAGGCGACTTTAAAAAGCCTTTCTTTGCCTTTCCCAAAAAGAAGCGCACGCCAAGCGATTTGGCGAACGCCTCGCAGAAGGCTGCGTCCTCGGCGCTTTCCCTGCCCCTTATCCCGTGGTCATAGTGCAGCGCGGCCACTCTTTTTGCTCCCATAGTCTTGGCAAGAGCGTCTAGAAGCGCGAGGGAGTCCGCTCCGCCGGAAAAAGCCACGGCGTAGACCGGGAAATCGGGAAGATCTTTGAGCGCCTCGAAAATATCCATCAGAAAAGCTCCAGCTGCGAGACCTTCTTCTCGGGTCTCGTTTCCTTCTCCTCTTCGGGTTCCTTAAGTTTCTGCCCCTCGAGCTCGGACAAAAGCTTTTCCGCCCTGCGGACAACCGGCGCCGGCAGGCCCGCCAATTTCGCCACGTGGATGCCGTAGGAGCGGTTCGTGCCGCCTCTGACGATCTCGTGCAGGAAAACGATCTCCTTGCCGTCTTCCCAGACCGCCACGTTGTAATTCACGACGCCTTTCATGAAGCTCTCAAGCTTGATGAGCTCGTGATAGTGCGTGGCGAAAAGCGTCCTGGCCTTGACCTTCTCCTCGGAATTCAGGTAGTCCACGACAGCCCAGGCGATGGCGAGTCCATCGTAGGTGGAGGTCCCGCGCCCGATCTCGTCAAGGATGATGAGGCTCCTTTTCGTGGCGTTGTGGAGGATGTTGGCGGTCTCGGTCATCTCGACCATGAAGGTCGACTGGCCCTTGCTTAATTCATCGCTGGCGCCCACCCTGGTGAAGATCTGATCGGTCAGGCCGATGCTGGCCTCGCTGACGGGAATGAACAAGCCGCTCTGCGCCATCAGGACCAGGAGCGCCACCTGGCGGATGTAAGTGGATTTGCCGGCCATGTTGGGGCCGGTTATCAGCATGATCTGGTCGCCCTCGGCGTCCAAAGATGTGTCGTTCGGTACGAAGCGCTTGTCGGGCAGAAGACGTTCCACCACGGGATGCCTGCCGCCTTTGATGCTAAGCTTGAGGTCCTCGGTGATTGAGGGCCTTCTGTAGTCGCGCTGCAAAGAGAGCCAGGCGACGTTCTGGATGACGTCGAGATAGGCCACGGCCTCGGCGCTTTTCTGGATGGCGCTGTGCTCCGCCATGACCGCCTGACGCAGTTCCTGGAAGAGCTCGCTCTCCCTTGCCAAGGCTTCCTCCTCGGCGTGCAGTATCTTCTCCTCCAGCTCTTTCAATTCCGGCGTGATGAAGCGCTCGCCGTTCACGACCGTCTGCTTGCGGATGTAATCAGCCGGCACGGCGTCCAAATTGGACTTAGAGATCTCGATGTAGTAGCCGAAGACTTTCGTGTAGCCGATCTTCAGTTTTTTCAAGCCCGTCCTTTCCATCTCTCTCTGCTGCAGGCTGGCGATGTAGCCGCGGGCGTTGGAGGAAAGTTCGCGGGAAGCGTCGAGGGCATCGTCATAGCCGTCTTTTATGATCCCGCCGTCCTGGAGCCTAAGGGGCGGATCGTCATTAAGGGCGCGGTGCAATAAGTCGGCTAGTTCAGGAAGCGGAGAAAGTTTTTCCCTGATCTCCTCCATCAGGGCGTAGCGGCTCTCTCCCGGCAAGAGCTCGCACTCTTTTGAGAAAGCGAGGAGCGCGTCCACCCGGGCCCTGATTTTCGGCAGCTGGTCGAGGCAGTAGCGCAGGGCCAGAAGATCCCTGGGCGTTCCGTAGCCCGTGGAGAGGCGGCTCACAAGTTTCTCGAGGTCGCCGAAATTCTTAAGCTCCTCCTTGAGTTCCGTGATGTCCATCTGGCGCGCCAAAAAGAGCTCGATGGCGTCGTAGCGCGCCTCGATCTCCGCCTTTTTGATGAGCGGAGCCAAAAGCCAGGAGCGCAGCATCCTGGAACCCATGGGCGTTTCCGTCTCGTCAAGAACGGAAAAGAGCGTCCCCGACGTGTCGTTCTCCCTGAGCGAGCGGACCAGTTCCAGATTGCGCCTGGTGTGCTCGGAGAGGATCATGAAATTAGACCTTTCGTAATACCTGAGCCCCATGATGTGGTCAAGGGGCAGCTTGGCGAAATTCTCCTTCACGTAGCGCAGGGCGCAGCCGGCGCACATGACGCCGCAAATTTTGTCCTCGCAGCCGAAACCAAGAAGCGAGGCCACCTTGAAATGCGCCAGAAGCACGTTGTAGCCGTCGTCGAAGAAGAGGTCGTCCTGGGGCATTGTCAAAGCGAAGGAGAAATCCTCCAGGGCCTCCCTGAAGACGACTTCCTGTCCCTCGGGATAAAGGATCTCCGTCGGGCGCCGTCTTCTGATCTCCTCCCTCACTTCCTCAAGCGACGCGGCCTCCGTCATCTCGAAACTGCCGGTCGCCACGTCCAGGAAGGACAGGCCGAAAATTGTCCTGCCTTTCAGTTTCAGGCAGTTGACGGCCGCCAGGAAATTGTTCCCGGCCTCCAGGGCCTGCTCGTCGTCCAGATTGGTGGAGGGCGTCACGATCCTGGTTATTTCCCTTTTGACAAGACCCTTGGCCTTCTTGGGATCCTCCATCTGGTCGCAGACGGCGATCCTCCGTCTCATCTTGACGAGCTTGTTGATGTAGCCTTCCGCCGCGTGGTACGGCACACCGCACATCGGCATGTTGGAGCGGTGCGTCAAAGTCAGTCCCAGAAGCGCCGAGACTTCCCTGGCGTCGCTGTCGAAGAGCTCGTAAAAATCGCCCAGGCGGAAAAAGAGCAGCATGCCGGGATACTTGCGCTTCAGCTCGAAGTACTGGCGCATCATCGGCGTCTCGTTGACGTTCAATTCTGACTTCTTTTCTTCCATTTTTACAAGCTTATGACGTAGCTGTCGTTTTTCTCGGATTTGCGCAGCTGGGCGCAGACCGACTGCGCCTCGCTCTTGCTGGTGTAGTCGCCGACCAGGACGGAATAGCCTTTGGAGCCTTTCTTCACGTAGGCCTTGTAGCCCTTCTTTTTCAGCTTGGCAGCGTATTCGTTGGCCAGGTCCTGCTTCGGAGTGTAAGAGACCTGCACCGCGAATTTTGTTTTCGGTGCGGAGGATTTCGTCGAGGCTTTTGTCTGGGAAGCGCTTTGCTTCTGCGTTGCCGACGATGTGCTCTTGCTTCCCTGCTGCGCCGTGGCCGTGACGGTCTTGCCCGAGGTACCCTTCATGAGGAGCCTCGCTTCCAGGCTGTTGGGATACTCCTTTTTTATCCTGCTCTCGAGGCTCGAGGCTTCCTTGGTGTTGCCCAGGTGCTTCTGCGTCTTGGCCATCTTGAGGAGCACCTTGGAGCCGCTGCGCTTCATGAAACTTTCCGTCTGGCTGTTGCGGTAATGCTTCAGCGCCTCACTAAACTTGTTCCTCTTGAATTCCAGGTCTCCCAAGCCCACGTAGGCCTCGGGCAGCCAGTCGGTCTTCTCATAGAGGTTGACGATGTTCATGAAGCTAATTTTGGCGTCGTCGTAGCGCCCCAGCTGCAGATACGATCTCCCGATCATAAACCAGCAGATGGCGCGGTTGTTGTCGTTCAATTTGGCGTCCAAGGCCTTGCGGTAGCACTCGATGGAGCGCCAATATTGTTTCTGCAGGAAAAAGGTCTCCCCTTTGTCCATCTCGCCCGCGAAAAGATGGGACGCTCCGGCCGCCGTGATCAGGGCGGTCAGAAGCATGGTCCTCATAATTTTCGCGATCTTTTTCAAGTTGTCAAAAGTCCTTTGCCCAAAAGCGAAGTAAATCCGTTCCTGGACACTATCAGATGGTCGAGCAGTTTTATGTGAAGTATTTTTCCGGCGGCGGCGATCTCCCTGGTCACCATGACGTCCGCCTGGCTTGGCTCCGTCTCTCCCGAAGGATGGTTGTGCACCAGTATGACCGAGGCGGCTCCCAACTTCAGGGCGGGGCGAAAGACCGTGGCGGGGTCTGAGAGGCTCTGTCTGGCCGTCCCGACCGTCAGGACCTTGCTGCCTATGACCTTGGCAGCGACGTTCAGGTATATCCCCCGAAGCTGTTCCTGCTCAAGGTCCCACATGTCCTTCGTCAAAGGATAGACGTCCTCGGGCTGCGTCACCCTCACCATCTCATCCTCGTCGGCGCGCCCGCAAAGCCGCCGTCCCAGTTCCAGGCTAGCCAAAAGCATAGCGCTCTTAACAAAGGGCATTCCCGTCAGGTCCCTCAGCGCCGCGAGATCCTTTAGATCCCTCAGCCCGCCGGGGCCGTAGTCCTTCACGATGGAATACGCCAGCTCCATGACGTTCTTTCCGCCGTAACCGGTTCCCAGGATCAAGGCCAGAAGTTCGGGCAGGCTCAAGGCTCCTATCCCGTACTTCAAAAGTTTTTCCCTCGGCATGATCCCGATTTCTCTTACTTCAAGATCGGCTGCTCTCCTCTTCATCGGTTAATTCTTTCTCCTCAAGGCGGCGCTCAAAACTCCCGTAGAGCGTCAGCGGCGTGGCGGACTCCATCCTGACGGAAACGAATTTTCCGATCAGACTTTGATCTCCCGCGAACACCACGTTCGCGTAATGGGTGGTTCTGCCTTGCAGCACCGCGCGGTTTCGTTTACTCTGACCTTCGACCAAAACCTCCTGAGTGGTTCCAACCAAACTTAACAAATGCTCGTATGTCAAACGCCCCTGCAGAGCCATGAGCTCCGCGTGGCGCCTTTTCTTCTCCTCCAGAGGAACGTCGTCCGTTAGCCTCGCCGCGGCGGTCCCGGGACGCTCGCTGTACTTGAAAAGGAAATTGTTGGCGTAGTCGATCTTCTCGACGGCCTTCAGAGTCTCGCCGAAATCTTCCAACGTCTCGCCGGGGAAACCCACGATCAGGTCACCAGCAAGCCAAAGGTCCGGCATGGCCGCCTTCAGCTTGGCCACCTTCTCCAGGTATCCCTCAAGCGTGTATTTCCTATTCATCATTTTCAGGACGCGGTTCGAGCCCGACTGCAGCGGGAAATGCAGGTACCTGCAGATCTTCTTTTCCGAAGCCATCAAAGAGATAAGCTCGTCGGAGATATCCTGGGGATTCGATGTGACGAACCTCAGCCACCTTATTCCCTCGATCTTCGCGGCCTCTTTCAAAAGCTCGGGAAAACTCATGCTGCCGCTAGGCAGATCCTTCCCGTAGGAATTCACGTTCTGCCCCAGAAGCGTCACTTCCACGCAGCCGCTGGCCGCCAAGGATCTGAGCTCCGACAGAATGGACTCCGCCGGCCTGCTCACCTCCGGCCCCCTGGCGTAGGGCACCACGCAGTAGGAGCAGAAATTGCTGCAGCCTCTCATGATCTCCACGAAAGCCTGCCAGGGACGGGGGCGCATGGCCTCCAGCTCGTCCAGCCCGAAGCCTGAGTCCTCCTTGCCTATCGCCAAAAGCGATCCTTCCGAAGCCAAACATTCCTCCATGTAGGGCGCCAAAGCCTTTCCCAGCCTTTCAAGATGCTCGGCGTTCACCGCCGTCACTTCCGCCGCCGCTACTCTTCTGCACAAGGCGCGCAGGATCATTTCCGGAATAAGATGCCGCTTGTGCGTGCCAGCCACGAAGTCGAAGACGTTCTTGCCTTCCAATAAACTTTCGCCCTTGAGTTCCGCCATGCAGCCCGTGACGCCCAAAACGACTTCCGGACGCCTTCTGCGCTTGACGTTCAGTTTTCCGGCCTTGCCCAGAACTTTTCTTTCCGCCAGATCGCGCACACTGCAGGTTATAAAGAGCACCGCGTCCGCTTCGCTCTCATCCTCGACCACAACAAAGCCCTGGCGCGTCAGGTTTCCGCTCAAAATTTGGCTGTCAAGAATGTTCATCTGGCAGCCGTAGGTAAGAAGGCAGACCTTTATGGGCGCGAGCAAAGGAGCGCTAAAATCAGCCATACACTCTCTCCGCCATTTCGCCAGCCCTATAAGAGCTTCTAACAAGAGGACCGCAGGCCGCGCCCGCGAAACCCAGGTTCAGGGCGTAAGCCTTCAAAGCCGCGAATTCCTCCTCGCTATAATATTTCGCCACGGGATGGCACTTCTCGTCCGGCGCCAAATACTGCCCCACCGTCACCAGCGAACAGCCTGCCGCCTTAAGATCCCGCAGGGCTTTCTCAACTTCTTCCATGCTCTCCCCGCAGCCCACCATTATCCCGCTCTTCACGGGAATGTCTGGGAACAGGCGGGAGGCGTACGACAGCACCGCCAGGGAGCGCAGATACGTCGCCTTGGTCCTGAGTACCGGCGTCAGCCGCTCCACGGTCTCCAGATTATGATTGAAGACCGCCGGCCGCGCCTCTAATACTTTCTCCAAGGCCGCGTGGTTTCCCGCGAAATCCGAGGTCAGTATCTCCACCTTCGTTTCCGGGGAGACAGCTCTTATCGCTTCTATCGTTCTGACGAAGTGCTCCGCTCCCCCGTCCGGGAGATCGTCCCTGGTCACGCAGGTGACCACGGCGTACTTCAATCCCAGTTCCTTGATAGTCTCCGCCAAACGCGCAGGCTCCCCTGGATCAAGCGGCGCCGGGCGCCCGGTCCTGACGTTGCAGAAGCGGCAGTTCCTGGTGCAAATTTCCCCCATGATCATGAAAGTCGCCGTATGCTTCTGGAAGCATTCCCAAATGTTCGGGCAGGCCGCTTCCTTGCAAACGGTGTTGAGCCCCATCTTCTCGATTAGGGCCCTCATTTTCTCCCTTTCGGCCCTGGTCGGCACCTTAATACGGGGCTTGGCGGAATTCTCCATGATCTTTTTTTCGCTTTCAGACATAAAAACGCTTATATCTAGACATTATTTTTTATTATACCATTTACGGCGGGGAGCCTTGAGAGGCTCAATAGACGCGGGTGCCGGAGAGGTAGGCGGCAAGAACTTTGATCTTGCTTATGGCGTCGGGGGCGGTCGCGAAGGGATCGGCGTCGAGGACGACGAAATCCGCCAATTGGCCGACTTTTATACGGCCTTTAATTTTTTCCTCAAAGCTCGCTTCCGCGCCGCGGAAGGTGAAGGAATCCAGGGCTTCAGCGACGGTGAAAGCCTCGCTAGGCAGATAAGGTCCGGTGCCGTCCAGGGAGGTCCTGGTGACAGCCAGCTGAATGCCTTTCAGACAGTCCGGCTCCTCCACCGGGCAGTCGGAGCCGTTGGAGACGGAAACGCCCTTCCCTACCAGCGTCTTCCAACTGTAGCTTGTTTTCAACAATTCCGGATCCAACAGTTTTTCCACGATGTTATTGTCGTAATCAAGGAAAACGCTCTGGGCGTAAACATGCAGGCCTAGTTTGGCGATCCTATCCAGCTGATCTTCTCTCGTCACCTGGCAGTGGACTATGCCGTGCCTGTGATCGGGCCTCGGAAGCTCTTCCAGGGACTTTTCGAAGGCTTCCAGAACTTCGTCCAAACAAGCATCCCCTATCGCATGAACTATGACTTGCAAGCCCTTTTTGTGGGCGTAGGAGATCATCTCCTGAAGACATTCTGGACTAAAGAGCGAAAACCCGTATTCGCTGCTTCCCTTGTAGGGCTTCGTAAGATGCGCCGTGCGGCTTCCCAGCGAGCCGTCGCCCAGCAGTTTGACGGGACCGATCCTGAAAAGGTCCGAAGCTTTTTTCGTTTCACCGGAATCGACAAAGCTTTTCAATTCCTCAAGCGTCGTGAAATTGCACTGCTCACGAATTCTTACCGTGAGCGCCCCTTCCCTTTCCAGCTCAAGATAAATATCGTTTATTTGAGAGGGAGGAACGTTGCGGAAAACGCAGTAATCGTCTGTCTGTATGCTAGTGATCCCGCGGCGGTTCAGCTTTTCGCAAGCCAAGATTATCATCTTTTTCAGTTCGCTTCGGGAAGGCTGAGGAATTCTGTCGAAGATCAGCCGCATATCGTTGTCGTAAAAACGTCCATCCTCGTGGCCTTCAATGCCGGCCACTTCCAATGCTTTCGAATTAGCGACGCACATGTGCCCGCAAACTCTGGTCAGAACCACGGGCACATCCCTTGAGACGTCGTCGAGATCGCTTCGCGAAGGAAGGCGCGCGCCGTCTTTGAAATTATCCTGGTTGAAGCCGCGGCCTATGAGCCATTGCCCTCTCACAGTCGGCCGCGTTTTCAAGTACGCCAGCATTTCCTCAAGGCTTCCGGAATGTTCCCTGAGATCCGCCTGGCTTAGCACCCGGCCGTAGCCCAGAAGGTGCATGTGTGAATCATTGAAACCGGGGCAGACGAAAGCGCCCTGTAGATCCACGCTCTCGTCCGCCCCGGAAATCACGTCGTTTCCGACGTAAGCGAACCTTCCGTCCTCAACGACGAACGAACTCGCGTTCAGACCGTCGCCGGTCCAGACCAAACCGTTTTTGAAGACGATCTTCACTCAGGCGTTATTTTGCTTCGAAGACGGTGTAGCGGTACTCGAAGGTGACTTCGCTGCCGGCCTGAACGTCCATCTCCCAGGTCTTTTCATTGTAGGTGTTGAGGCCGTTCTCAACGGTTTTCGACTCGAGGAGCTTGTCTTCGGGAATGGCGAATTTTTCCAGTTCGCCGTAAACGCAGAGCGTCACCTTGACTTTGGCGTCGCCGCCTCTGTAGTTGTGCAAAGAGAGCTTGCCGTTGATCTTCTTTTCCAGACCCTCGTAACTCTCGCCGTCCACTTTTTTCCGGCGCTTGGGCTGCTTGGCCTTCTTGTCGATCTCCTCCTCGACCTTGGCGGTCAAGGAAAGGGCCTTCGTCAGGCTCATGTTGACCTTCTGCCCAGGGTTGACCCACTCGCGCATGCTCTGGCTGTAGATGTGGCCGCCTTCCGTCACTTCCATGGCGCCGCCGGTCATCGGGAAAGCGAAGGGGTTCGTGAAGCTCAAAATATCCCAGAGCGTCTGGACATTCTTGCTTTCCTGCTGTTTGTCGACCTGGCCGTTCGCGAACCTTCTGGGCTCGACCTTCCATTCCGCCTTGCGTTCTATGGTCACTTTGGCGGTTCCGACCGGGATGTGGGTGGTGGAATCTTTGTCCATCGAGTGCTTGCCGAGAGCGATATAGCTGATGTCGGAGCCCTGCTCCTTGTCAACGCTGGCAAAGCCGGACGCCGCCACGGGAGCCGGTGCCGGGGCGTCATAGACCTCCGCCTCCTCATCCGCTAGGTCCTCTTCGGGCTCGGCGGCTTCCCTGGCCAGCGCGCCGGCGCCTCTTTCAGCCCTGTTTCCGAGGTAATCAATCGCGCTGATATTGTTGCTCACATGCGCCCAATGGGCGATCTTGCGCTGCCTGGTCTTTCTTATCTCGTTCGCGATGTTTTCCTTGCTGAAGGCCCAGAAGAACCCTTCGACGGAAAGGTTGAGATCCAAAAGGGACGGCCTGTCCTTGAACTCCACGTTCGGCAGACCGGAAATGAGCGTTATCTCGGCGTCGGAAACGTTCTCCAGTTCGTTCCTGATGTCCGCCGCCATGCTGAGGAAGGCTTCCCCGTCTCTGTTGAGTTCGAGCCTGTAGGAGGGAGCCCAGAAGACGCCGGTCGTCAGATACTCGAAGTCGAAAGGCTTCTTGGCGCCCTGGACCTTCCAGAGAGAGACCATGGATTTGCCCGAAGAGGGGTTCTCCTTGCCTGAGATCATAGTGATGCTGGCGAAAGGTATCCTCACCGCCGCTTTGTTTTCCAAACGGAGTATAAGGTCGTTCCCGGCCCTGCCTTCTATGACGCCCAGCAGTTTGTAGGTATGGCTGGCGCGGGCTTGCTTGACCGCGGGCAAATAAAGGTACTGTTCGCTGCCCTCTTCGCTTTTTAGCCACTTTAAGGTCTCGCTCAGGTCGGGAATATCGGACGTGAACCAAACGGCGCCCTTCTGGCCTTTGAAGCGCTCCTCATAGGGTCTGCCGTCCAGGGAGGAACAGTCGTTGGTCTGGATCAGCTCCTTCTTAGAGGAGATGGTGACCTGATCATCGCTGAAAAGCCAAAAAGTTCCGTAAGCCGGGGAAAGCTCGCCGGAGAAATAAAAATCTTCCTTGCCTTCCACGGGCGTGACGCGGCGCCTGACGATCGTCAGACCGCTCTTGAAAAACTCCAGCCCGACGATGGGGGCCTTGCCGATGTCT
>Ga0310786_10005035_pt1 | contig 18097 bp, 24 predicted proteins | sample AusTroGonzalo_MG_FD_203881 | JGI IMG/M metagenome (GOLD analysis project Ga0310786, IMG submission 203881) | Bovine rumen microbial communities from tropical cattle in Woodstock, Queensland, Australia - Gonzalo_03 (v2) (version 2) | ecosystem: Host-associated > Mammals > Digestive system >... | reverse complement strand
CTCGATTTAATCAAAACGCGAGAGAGATGAGAGGAAAATGACGGAGATGGCCGGAAATAACTACATCTTCGCCTACTACCAGCAAATTAAAAACGGGACGGTGCTGGTCGGCCGGTTCGTGGCCGCGTTATACGAATATCTGATCAAAGGACTTGAGGAAAAGTCCTTTTTTTATGACGCGAACAAGGCAAACCGCGCGATCGACTGGATCGAATCGCACTGTTTCCACACGGAAGGGCCGCTCGCGCCGGGTCCGCTGGTGCTGGAGCTCTGGCAGAAGGCGCTGATCGCGGCGATCTTCGGCATCGTGGACGAGAACGGGTTCCGGCAGTTCCGGGAGATCTTCCTGGTCGTCAGCCGGAAGCAGGGCAAGAGCATCCTGGCGTCTGCGATCGCGGACTACACGTTCCGGGTCGACGGCGGCTTCGGGACGCGGGTTTTCTGCATCGCTCCGAAGCTGGAGCAGGCGGACATCATCTACAACACGACCTGGGCGATGATCCAGCTGGATCCGGAGTACCAGCGTGAGAAAGAGATCTGCTCCGAGAAGGACGAGCACAACAAAAAGGTGAACGACGACTCGATGCTTCCGCGTCACCGGCAGAGCGATCTCGCGATCCCGGGCACGAACAGCACGGTGAAAAAGATCGCATTCTCGGCGAAGAAGAGCGACGGCTTCAACCCGTCCCTAACCATCTGCGACGAGGTCGCGAGCTGGGAAGGCGACAAGGGCCTGAAGCAGTACGAGGTCATGAAGTCGGCGATGGGTGCGCGTCCGGAGGGCCTGCTGCTCTCCTGCACGACGAGCGGCTACATCAACGACGGCATCTTCGACGAGCTGATGAAGAGGTCGACGCGGTTCCTGCTGGGCGACAGCAAGGAGCGGCGTCTGCTTCCAGTACTCTACATGATCGACGACGTCGACAAATGGAACGACATCAACGAGTTAAGGAAGAGCAACCCGAACCTGGGCGTCAGCGTCTCGGTCGACTACCTGCTGGAGGAGATCGCGATCGCGGAAGGATCGCTCTCGAAGCGGGCGGAGTTCCTGACGAAATACTGCAACATCAAACAAAACTCGTCCCTGGCGTGGCTGCCGGCGCAGGTGGTCGAACGTGCGAGCGGCGAACCGCTCCGGCTGGAAGACTTCCGGAACTCCTACGCGGTGGCCGGGATCGACCTGTCGCAGACGACAGACCTCACGGCTGCCACGCTTGTGATCGAGAAGAAGGGCGAGCTTTACACGTTCTGCCAGTTCTTCCTGCCGGGCGAGAAAATCGACGAGCTGGCGGCGCGTGATGGGATCCCGTATCAGGCGTACGTCCAGCGCGGTCTGTTGACGCCCAGCGGCGACAACTTTGTCGATTACCAGGACGTTTTCGCCTGGTTTAGATCACTTATCGAGCAATACCAGATCTACCCGCTGAAGGTCGGATACGACCGCTACTCGGCGCAGTACCTGGTTCAGGACATGAAGGCGTACGGCTTCCACATGGACGACGTCTTCCAGGGTGAAAACCTCTACCCGGTGATCCGCGAGACGGAGGGCCTGCTCGCGGACGGGAAGATCCACATCGGCGACAACGACCTACTGAAGATCCACCTGCTGAACGCGGCGGTCAAGATGAGCGCGGAGCGCGGCCGCGGGAAGCTGGTCAAGATAAATCCGAGCCTGCACATCGACGGATGCGCTGCACTGATCGACGCGATGACCGTCCGGCAGAAGTGGCACGCCGAGATCGGTGAGCAGCTCCGGAACGACTAAGGAGAATTATATGGGCCTTTTTGAAAAACTTTTTGGCAACCGGCCGAAGCCGATCGGCGTGATGCGCGGCGACTTCAAAATGCTGACCGGCTACGCGCCGCGGTTCACGTCCTACGAGGGCGGCCTGTACGAACAGGAGCTCGTGAGGGCGGCGATCGGAGCGAGGGCGACACACGTGTCGAAGCTCGCGGTCGAGATCACCGGAAGCGCGAAGCCGGCGCTGCAGAACAAGCTGAAGCACGGGCCGAACGAGTTCCAGACCTGGGGGCAGTTCCTGTACCGGCTGTCGACGATCCTGGACGTGCACAACACGGCGTTCATCCTGCCGATCTTCGACCGCTACGGCGAGATCAGCGGCATCTACTGCCCGCTGCCGTCGCAGTGCGAGATCGTGCAGTACAACCAGACGCCGTACCTGCGGTTCAGTTTCAGCTCCGGGCAGAAAGCCTCGATCGAGCTCGACAGCTGCGGGATCATGACGAAATACCAGTACCGGCACGACCTGCTCGGCGAATCGAACCGGGCGCTGTTCCCGACGATGGAGCTCATCCACATCCAGGATCAGGGCATCCAGGAAGGCGTGAAGAGCGCGGCGACCTACCGCTTCATGGCGCAGGCGAACAACTGGGCGAAGCCGGAAGACCTGAAGAACGAGCGGCTGCGGTTCAACGAGCAGAACTTCGGAGCTGACGCGAAGGGCGGCGGCCTCCTGCTGTTCCCGAACACGTACTCGAACATCCAGCAGATCCAGGCGAAGCCGTGGGTGGTCGACGCCGACCAGCTGGGTGCGATACGGGCGAACGTGTTCGAGTACTTCGGCATCAATGAGGACGTCCTGCAGAACAAAGCATACGGCGATGCCTGGGCGGCGTTCTACGAGGGCGCGATCGAGCCGTTCGCGATCCAGTTCAGCGACGTGCTGACGAAGATGCTGTTCACGCTGCGCGAGCAGTCGCAGGGCAACCGCGTGACGGCGACGGCGAACCGGCTGCAGTACATGTCGAACGCCGACAAGCTGCAGGTTTCCGCGCAGATGGCAGACCGCGGACTGATGACCAGGAACGAGATCCGGGAGATCTGGAACCTGGCGCCGCTTCCGGAGCCGTACGGCGACCAGCTTCCGATCCGCGGCGAATATTACAACGTAAACGAACCGGCGGCGGAAGAGCCGACGGAGGAAGGAGCCGAAAATGGCGACGAATAAAACCATCGAAGAAAAGATCGCAGAGGGCCGTCAGTACCGCTCGATCGACCTGACCGAGTTCGAGAGCTATGGGGAAGATATCGGGCTGATGATCGTCGAAGGGTATGCGACCACGTTCAACGAGCCGTACGTACTCTGGCACGATGACGACTTCACGTTCCGCGAGCAGGTTGACCCGGCGGCGTTCGAGGCGGCCGACATGAGCGACGTGATCATGCAGTACGACCACGCCGGCCGCGTTTTCGCGCGGATCTCGAACTACACGCTGGAAGTCACGCCGGACGAGCACGGGCTCCGGATCCGGGCGAAGCTCGGCGGCACCGAGATCGGCCGTCAGCTCTACGAAGAGATCAAAGGCGGCTACACCAACAAGATGAGCTTCGGTTTCACCGTCGAGGAAGACCGGCTCGACCGTGAGGACAAGGAAGTCCTCCGGACGATCACGAAGATCGGAAAACTATACGACGTCTCCGCGGTTAGCTTACCTGCTAACGACGCGACGACCATATCTGCCAGAAGCTACTGCGAGGGAGTCATCGCAGAGATCCGCGAGGAGCTCGCGAAGCGCGAAGAAGAAGAGCGCAAACGGCAGGAGAAAATCAAACGCTTGAAACTGTTAACAGAACTGTAAGGAGCACCAAATGGAATTTGAAAAAATGACCATCGAAGAGCTCGAAGCGAGACGCGCGGAAATCGCGCAGCTGGCCGAGACGGAAGGCGTCGACCTCGACGCGCTGACGGAAGAGGCCCGCGGCATCAAAGCCGAGCTCGAGAACAGAAAGAACGCGGAAGCGGCGAGAGCCGAGATCCGCAAAGCCGTGGCCGACGGCGAAGGCGTCGTCGTCCGCACCTTTATCGAAGAAAAAGGAGAAAAAACTACCATGACCATCGAAGAACTCAGATCCAGCAAAGAATACCTGGAAGCCTGGAAGAAAGACATGATCAACAACAACGACAAAGAGTGCAGAACGCTCCTGTCCGTCAACGAACTGACGACTCCGGGCACCGTTCCCGTCCCGACCTATGTCGAAGGCGCGATCCGCACCGCTTGGGAGAAGCTCGGCCTGATGAACCTGGTTCGCAAGACCTACATCCCGGGCAACCTGAACATTGGCTTCGAGATCTCCGGATCCGACGCTGTCGTCCATGCTGAAGGCGACGAAGCTCCGGACGAAGAGACCCTGACGCTCGGCATCGCCGCTCTCATTCCCCAGTCGATCAAGAAATTCATTACGATCAGTGATGAAGCAGCCGACCTCAACGGCACCATTGTCGACTACGTATATGATGAGCTGACCTACAGAATCGCGAAGAAGGCCCAGGAAGTCCTGCTTGCCATCATCGCGGCTGCTCCGACGACCGCGACCAGCTCTGCTGCTTCCGTCGCTGAAGTCGAATCCGACGGCACCGACCTGCTTTCCATCGTGGCCGAGTGCATCGCGCAGCTGTCTGACGAAGCGAACGATCCTGTCATCGTCATGAACAAGCTGACCTACGCTGACTTCATCGCCGCCAGAAATGGCGCTGACTATGCTGTGGATCCGTTCATGGGTCTGCCGGTATACTTCGACTCGACCCTCGGAGAGATCGGCAACGCTGACGGCGATCCGTGGCTCATCGTCGGCGACTTCGGCGTCGGCGCTCATGCCAACTTCCCGAACGGCGACATGGTCACCATCAAGTACGACGACCTCTCCCTGGCCGAAGCCGATCTCGTGAAGATCGTCGGCCGTGAGTTCGTCGGCATGAACGTCGTCCGCTGCGGCGCGTTCGCGCGTGTCGTGCCGTCGACCGAATCCGAGTAGTCTATCGTAGTGAAAACGGGAGAGGGGCTGCCTTCTCCCGTTTCCTGTAAAGGAGGCAGTCATGGAATCAATGCTTGAGAGCACAAAGCTCGCGCTGCGGATCACGACTGACGCCTTCGACAGCGAACTCGAAGACCTGATCGAAGCCGGCCTCATGGATCTCGGCATCGCCGGCGTGATCGCCGACGACGTGGACGATCCGCTGGTAAAGCGTGCAGTGATCACTTACGTGAAGCTGCACTTCGGAGAGCCCGACGCCTACGACCGGCTGCGTGAAAGCTACGAGGCCCAGAAGGGCCAGCTGCAGATCGCGACCGGCTACACCGACTGGCTGGGGGTGGACGAATAATGGACAGATCCCAGGTGATCACGCTGATCGGAGAGCAGATGATGCAGGACGACCTGCTGGTCTGGCACTCGGTTCCGACCTCGCGCCGGGTCTACTGCCAGGTGGACAGCGTCACGCAGTCTGAGTTTTTCGAGGGCGGCCGCAACGGCCTCAACCCGGAGTTCCGATTCACGATGTTCGGTCCTGACTACCAGGGCGAGCGCACGGTCGTGTATAACGGCCTGGCTTACGCGGTATACCGCACCTACCAGCAGCGGACGGACGAGATCGAGCTCTACTGCGAGCGGAAAGGCGGCACCAATGGCGTCAATGAAAGTCACTCCGAATAACCTCGGGGAAGCGATCGCGCAGGTGCTCGAGGAGTACGGCGACGAAGTCACGAAGAACATGGACGAAGTGACGAAAGCGGTCGGCAAGGTCGGCGTGAAAGCGCTGAAGAGCGCGTCGAACATCTTCGGCGGATCCGGCAAATACCGGAAAAGCTGGACGTCCAAACTCGAGAAGGAGCGGTACGGGTCAACGGTGATCCTATACAGCACCGTCCCCGGACTTCCGCACCTTCTGGAGAACGGACACGCGAACCGCGGAGGCGGACGCACACCAGGCCGGACGCACATCGCGCCGGTTGAGGAAGAACTCATCAAAGAATTCGAGGAGCAGATCAGAAAGGCGGTGAGCTCATGACCTATCAACAGATCGCGGACATGATCAACTCGATCGGAATCCCGGCGAGCTATTTCTCGTTCGCAAACGATACCGGTCAGCAGCCGCCGTTCATCTGCTACTACTTCGACGCATCTGACGGCTTCGCTGCCGACGATCAGATCTACGCGGAAGAAACGGAGCTCACGATCGAGCTCTACACAGAAACAAAAGATTTTTACCTGGAGCAGGCGGTCAAGAGCGCGCTCAACGCCGCCGGCCTCCCCTGGAGCCGAACCGAAGCATGGATAAGCACCGAGCGGATGTTCCAGGTGACGTTTACCACCTCGGTCATCGTCGAGGAATACGCTGACGAGTCCGAGTAATCAGAAGGAGTTAAAAATGGCAGAAAACAAAGTCAAGTTTGGTCTTCAAAAGTGCTATTACTCGAAGATCACGTTCGACGCGAACAACGACATCGTTTACGGGACTCCTGTTGCTTTCCCGGGCGCTGTCAACCTCAGCCTCGACGCACAGGGCAACGATGTCGAAAACTTTTACGCTGACGACATCATCTACTACGCGGTACCGGGCGGCAACGGCGGTTACCAGGGCGACTTCGAGGTCGCTCGCGTGATCGACGACTTCCACAAGGACATCCTCGGCGAGATCGTGGACGACAACGGCATGCTGGTCGAAGACGCGACCGCGCAGCCGGCTCCGTTCGCTCTCATGTGCCAGTTCGCAGGCGACAAGCAGAACACGAGACACGTGCTTTACTACTGCACCTGCAACCGCCCGGCGTTCGGCAGCCAGACGAAGGAATCGACCGCGACTCCGAGAACCGAGACCCTGACCATCACGGCGATCCCGGCGACCATCAGCGGCGGTTCCTACATCAAGGCGAAAGCCGGCGAAGACGCGGCCAACTACGAGAACTGGTACAGCGCAGTCCAGACCCCGTCCATCGCGAGTTCGTAGCCTGAAGAGGCAAGGAGGATATTATGGCGACTACTATCACGAGGGAGATCGGCGGCGTCGAGGTCACCTTCCGGTGCTCGGCGCTTACGCCCGTATTATACCGTTCAGAGTTTAAGCGGGATCTGTTCCGCGATCTGACCAGCTTCCAGTCCGCCGACAAGGGGCTCCCTGACGGAGCGATGGAAGCGATGCTCGGCATGGCATACACCTGCGCGAAGCAGGCGGATCCTGGAATCGAACCGTTCACAGACTGGCTCGACCAGTTCGGGCTGCTGGAAGCGGCGGAAGTCGCGAATACGGTCGCGGCGCTTATCAACGGCGACGAGGGCACGCTCTCGACAGCAAAAAAAAAGAAGAGGCAACCGACCGTGAAATGACGGCGGCCCTCTTCATCTTAAGGGCAAAGGAGGCCGGTTTCACGTTCGACGAACTCGATCGGACGGAGATCGGCCTCGTGTTCGATGCGATGATCGAACGCGGAAACGACAGCGCGGAATACAACCGCATCGCAACGCAGGAAGACTTCGACAACTTCTAAAGGAGAAGGCATGGCAAGCGGCAAAATAAGGGGCATAACGATCGAACTGACGGGCGACACTAAAGGGCTCGTCAAGTCGTTAAACAGCGCGAATAAGAGCGTCAAGGACATCTCGAAGAGTCTGAAGGACGTCGATAAGCTGCTCGAAATGGATCCCGGCAACGTCGACCTGATCCGGCAGAAGCAGAAACTGCTCGCGGAACAGACCGATGCGCTGAAGGAGAAGCTGAAGACCGCAGAAGAGGCGATGCAGGGCTTCGCCGAAGCGGGTGACAGCGAGGACAACATCAAAGCGCAGGAAGCGCTGACGCGCGAGATCGCGGAAACGCAGCAGCAGATCAAGGAAGCGGAGAAGGCGGAGCGCGAGTTCGCGGCGCAGGTCGACAAGGCGGCAGACGCCGAGAAGGACGGCGAGAAGAACGCGACCTCGTGGACTGAGAACTTCAAGAACGGACTGTCGGCTGTATCCGGCAAGCTGAGCGAGATCGGCGGCAAGCTGAAGGACGTCGGGAAGGAACTCTCGGCGAAGGTCACGGCCCCGATCGTCGCACTCGGCACCGCGTCCATCGCGGCGTTCAAAGAGGTCGATGCCGGCTACGACATCATCATCAAGAAGACGGGAGCCACCGGCGAAGCCTTCGAGGAGATGAAGGGCATCTTCGACCAGATCGCGACGGAAGTGCCGGCCTCGATGGAAGACATCGGTGTAGCTATCGGCGAAGTATCTACCAGGTTTGACGTAACCGGAGATACACTTGAAGATCTGTCTGCGAAGTTCCTCAAGTTCGCGCAAATAAACGGAACCGACGTCGAGAACGCCGTCGACCGCACACAGAAAGCGCTGGCGGCCTATGGGCTCGGCGCTGAGAGCGCTGGCGACTACCTCGACGTCATGAACAAGGTCGCGCAGAACACCGGCGTCAGCGTAGACAAGCTGGCAGAAGGCATCATCTCAAACGGCGCAGCGTTCCAGGAACTGGGTCTCGACATCAACCAGGCGACCGTCGTCATGGGCCAGCTTGAGAAGTCAGGCGCCAACTCCGAGACAGTCCTGAACGGCATGAGGAAGGCGTTGAAGAGCGCCGCGAAAGAAGGAATCCCGCTCGACCAGGCGCTGGAAGACTTGCAGAACACGATCGAGAACGGGACGGAAGGCATGGACGGCCTGACGGCTGCCTACGAACTGTTCGGCAAGTCCGGCGACCAGATCTACGCCGCGGTCAAGAGCGGAACGCTCGACTTCCGTGAATTTAAGAACGCGACGATAGATGCCGGCGGCTCGGTCGAGGACACGTTCCTCGCGACGCTGGATCCGATGGACCAGTTCACGCTGGCACTCCAGGAGCTGAAGCTGATCGGCGCGGAAATCGGCGCGACCATCGGCACGGTGATCCAGCCGGTGCTCGAAGCGCTGCGTGAGAAGCTCGGCGAGATCAAAGCGTGGTGGGACTCGCTCTCTCCGGAGACGCAGGACATGATCGTCAAGATCGCCATGATCGCGGCGGCCATCGGTCCGCTGCTCATGCTGCTCGGGTCTCTTGCGACAGCAGTCGCGGCACTGATCTCCCCGGTCGGCCTCGTGATCGCGGCCATCGCGGCGGTGATCGCGATCGGCATCCTGCTCTATAAGCATTGGGACGAGCTGAAGGAATGGGCGGCCCAAACGTGGGAGAACATCAAGAAGAAGGTCACCGAGATCGTCGACAACATCAAGACCGCGCTCAAAGAGAAATGGGACGCGATTAAGCAGAACATCTCCGACACGATCGAGAACATCAAGACCGCGATCCGCGATAAGTGGGAAGCGATAAAGACCACCGTCTCCGAGAAGGTCGAAGACATCAAAGAGAAGATCAAGGAGAAGTGGGAAGAAGCGAAGCAGGCCGTCAAGGACAAGATCGACGGGATCAAGTCTGACATCAAGACCAAGTGGGAAGAGATCAAGACGACCATCGGCAACGCGGCACAGGGAGTTCTCGACAAGATCCTCAAACCGTTCAAGGACGCGAAGCAGAAGATCGACGAGATCGTCCAGTCCATCAAGAACCTCTTCCCGATCAACATCTCCAACATCTTAAGCAATATCAAGCTGCCGCACTTCCGGCTCGTCGGTTCGCTGAACCCGACCAAGTGGGTGACGGACGGACTGCCGCATATCGAGGTCGACTGGTACCGAAAGGCCATGCAGAACGGAATGATCCTCGACCATCCCACGATCTTCGGCATGATGAACGGAAACCTGCTCGGAGGCGGCGAAGCAGGACGTGAGGCCATCGTCGGCGTCAACAGCCTGCAGAGCATGATCCAGCAGGCGGTCGCGATGCAGATCAGCCCGGAGATGATCTACGAAGCTGTGAGACGTGGCGCGAGTGATGCCACGATCAAGTCCTACATGGACGGCAAAGAAGTCACGGCCCGCGTCAACCAGGTCAACGCCATCACGGCCGGCGCGAAAGCCAGATCGCAGGGGAGTTACTAATGTTTGACATCATCTACAACGGGCACACGGCCCGCGAGTTCGGAGTCGCCATCACGACGAGGCCGAGTATACCGGCGCCGGAAAAGCGCGGCGAGTGGGTCGAAGTCGGCGGCCGGAGCGGTTCGATCCTGGTCACAGACGACACCTACGAGAACATCGAGATCGAGATCGCGATGAACTTCATCGCGCCGCGTGACCGCATCAACCAGCAGTTCCGGCGCGTGAAGCAATGGATCCAGGGCGTGGAACACGACGTAGCAGAAGGGATCAATGAACTCCGGTTCAGCGATGACCGCGGCGTCTTCTATAAGGTTAAATACGCTCAAGTGACAGAGTTCGCGCGGCGTACCTGGCGAGGGGCCGACCTGGTAGCAACTTTCGTCTGTGACCCGTACACATACCTGGAAGAAGGTCTTAACGAGATCACGATGACGGCCGCAAAGTCGAACCCTGGAGTTAATTGCTGCCCGATCTACCACATTACCGGCGGAAACAACACAGCAGGAGTGCTGACGGTCAACAGCAACACGTTCAACTTCACAGGAAAGACCGCCGGCATTTACCTGGACACCGAAAACGGGAGGGCTTACACGGCTGCAGGCGTAAAACTTGACGATACTGTCTTCGGCGACTACTCGGAAATTCAGCTGCGCCACGGAGACAATACGATCTCAGTTTCTCCAGGTGCTACGTTCACGGTCAAAGTGATCCCGAACTGGAGGGTGATCTAAATGATCATGGCATACAACATCGCCGACCAGATCACGATGAACTCGACGCTGCCATCGGCGACTCCGATCAACTATAACGGCGTGACGCTGCATCCGTCATTATGCACAGTTCGGGCGGAGCTCAACGGCGCCTGGACTCTTTCGATCGAGCATCCGATCGACAATGACGGGCTTTTCCGTTACGTCGAAGTTAATACTGTCCTGTCTGTCCCGTCCTTCAACGGGCAGCAGCTCTTCCGCATCAAGCAGCGCGAGAAGAATGACGACGGAGTTAAGGCGACCGCGGATCCGATCTTCTTCGACTCCAAGAACAACCTGTTTTTGGAGGCTACGAGGATCACGAACAAGAACGGCCAGAACGCCCTGAACGCCATCCTGAGCGGATCAAACTACTCGGCAGTGTCAGACATAACCTACACGGCCTCCGCTTACTACGTTCGGAAAAACGCGATGGAAGCGATCTCAGGGAACGACGACAGCAGCTTCCTGAACCGCTGGGGCGGAGAAATCGAATACGACAATTATACGATCAAAGTGATGAATCAGATCGGCGATTCACGCGGGCTCTCGATCCAGTACGGTTCAAACCTCGAAACCGGTGCGCTTGAGGAGTCCTTCGACGTCACGAAGCTCTGCACCAGGATCTACCCGACCGGGTACAAGGGCAGAACGCCGGACGGTTATTCCTATGTTGACAGCCCGATTCTCGCGTCATATCCGATCGTATACGCGCAGACGATCCAGTTCCCGAACATCGCGCTGCTCTCAGACCTAGATCCTGGGCAGGACACCGACGGCATGATCATCTGCCCGGATCAGACGGAATTTGACAACGAGCTCGATAACGCCTGCGATGCTTATTTCAGGGACACGTACTGCAGCGCGGCGATTTACAGCATCGACTGCCGGGTGACAGATCTTGAAGCGATCTCGAGAGCAGCTGGCATATCGGAAATCCCGGTTTCCCTTGGCGACTACGTGGACGTTATTGATTCAAGGCTTGAATTCAGTGGTACCGTCAGGATCACGGAAATCGAGTGGGACTGCATCCACGACAGAGCAGAATCACTAAGGCTGACGGCGCAGGTCCCCGCGATCCCGTCGTTCCCGTCGTAAAGGAGGCAAAATATGAGCCATTTTATCAACCTGAGAATAAACACGTTCGAGCCGACAAGAATCGACGTCGTCCAGGGATCACAGGGTCCTGAATTTGTATTCATGATAGAAGACATCACGGTGCCTGGCGCCGGCGCGACGCTTTACATCAAGGATCCGTTCGGAATCGTGAACAATTATACCTGTACAAAACACGCATCCCTTAACGCGGTAAAGTTTAAGCCTGATCAGGATACGTTCATGGTCCCAGGGAAATATGCCGGATCACTCGAGATCGATAACAGCGGTTATGTCTACACATTCCCTGTATTTTTTACGGCTTTGTTAAATCCTGGCACTTGCAACTGGAAGCACGTAGTTCCGGCAGGAACGCTTGCCCCAGGTGGAACGATCTCATTCAGCACGGACTCGCTTATTCCGTACGGCCCGAAGATCGTTATGCACAGCGATATTGGGGCAGCTTATATTGCCGACGAAAGCATCCGTTATTATCCGGACTCTTCTGATGGTCCTCTCGAAATCTCTTTTGACGTAGGCAATGATCCGGAAGTGGTAATCACAAACATTTCCGGAAACACGATCGGCTTCCCGGATCTTATTTTCAACTTGTACGCGGATGCGTTGATCAGCTTTACGACTGCAGACGAAAGGTATGTTCCTGATGAATACCGGCCGAGCGGCTACTTCGACGGAACTGGAGTCGGCGTTGCCAAAGTTATCAACGGCGGCACGGTGTCGCAGGCTTCCGGGACGTCCTGGAAGACGGTGCAGAGGTTCTCGGTTAATCCAGGCGCGTGGGTCGTCACGGCTTCGTGCGCGTTCGCGTCCAATGCAACCGGGCGCCGTGCGCTTTGCATATCCAACACAGAGGACGGCAATATGATGGGCTACAACGTGTTTGATTCCAAGAACGCTGTCGACGGTTCGACGACCGGCCTGCAGTGCGTGTTTTTCCTGAACCTGCAGACGGCGACGGACTTCTACCTGAACGTCTACCAGAACTCCGGCGGCGCGCTTAACTGTTATCCTCGCGTTCACATGATCAAGATCGCATAAGGAGGCGTAAACGATGAACAACTTACAGAATCCGAAGTGGTGGCTGGCGGCCGGCACGCGGACGATCAAGACGTTCGCGGAGGCCATGATCGGCATGATCACCGTCGGCCAGGCGTTTGGCGAGATCAACTGGCTGCACGCGGTCAGCGTCTCCGGAGTCGCCGCGCTCGTGGCGTTCCTGACCTGCCTCGCCGGGCTTCCGGAGGTCGAAGGTTGAGCCCGGCCTGGACGGCCTTCTGCGCTGCCTTCCCCGGCGCGATCATCTCGATCGTGGTCGGCGTACTGGTGGCCCGCATGAACAAGAAGCTCGATCGACGAGAGCGCGAGAAGGACGAAAAGGACGAGGCCGCCGCGAAAAACGCCGCGATGATAATCGAGCTCATCATGGCATCTTTGTCGCTCTCAGAGGCGACTGCAGAGGCCGTGCAGAGGATCCCCGACACACACTGCAACGGGGACATGCACGAAGCGCTCGACGAAGCGCGGCAAGTCAAAAAGAAGTACCGCCAGTTTGAAACAGAGCAGGCCGCGAAGGCCATGCAAAGGAGTTAATCATGGCAATTATTCAGGGAACAAACGCGCCGATCGAGCTCCAGTTCGACCAGGATCTCTCGCAGGTCACGGCGCTCGCGGTCTCCGCGTGGTCGCTCGCCGGGCGGCTGGTCAAGGAGTGGTCGCTCGACGACGTCGCTGTCGAAGGCCAGACCGTCTACTGCCCGCTGACCGAAGCGGAATCGGCGAAGCTGCCGTCCGCCGGCATGGCGATCGAAGCGAAGGGTCTGAACGAAGACGGCGAGACCGTTTTCTGGGAGCGAATCAAGACGAAGGTCACGCGCCGGTATGACCGCGTTATCTATCTCATGGAGGAGTCGCAGTAATGGCAGCAGAAGGACGCATGAAAGAGATCACGGCATCAGGCGTCCGCGTCGTCAAGATCGGATCCGGGCAGGGCGCCGGCACCATGAAGCAGACCGGCTCCGGCGGCGGATCCGCGGTTCCTACCTATCACGGCGAGACGACCTTCACGCCGTCCCAGAATCAGCAGATCGTTCAGGTGAGCGGCTATCGGATGGCAGACGACATCACGATCGAGCCGATCCCTTCAAACTACGGACTCGTCACATGGAACGGGGCCGTTTTAACGGTTTCATAAGGAGAAGAACATCATGGCAAATCCCTCAGTAACTATCAACGGCGTAACTTATTCAGCTGTCCCGGAAGTCGACATCCCGAAGCAGGGCGGCGGCACCGCCAAGTTCTACTACACGGGCGACGCGGACGCCGCGAGCGCTGACCTGCTGACCGGCAAGACCGCGTTCAGCTCGACCGGCTCCATCTCCGGCGGCATGACCAACAACGGCGCGACCGGCGGCACGATCTCGACGAAGGCCGGCACGGTCACGATCCCCGCTGGCTATACGTCCGGCGGTTCGGTCAAGATCAGCGACACCGAGCAGGCGAAGATCATCGCCAGCAACATCAAGAGCGGCGTCACGATCCTCGGTCAGGCCGGTTCGCTTGCGCTCCCTTCGATCAGCCAGGACAGCGGCACGAAGATCCTCTCGATCAGTTAGGAGGTGATCTGCATGGCGCAGAATATCACACTCCTGGGCGCCAGCTACAATGCAGTCCCGGCGGTCACGCTGCCGAAGACCGGCGGCGGCACTGCGCGCTTCGACGACGCGACTGTCACGACGGCATCTGCCGGCGACGTCCTGAGCTCGAAGGTCTTCCTCGCGGCGAACGGGACGATCACGAACGGCAGCCTGGTCGTGCAGAACTACTACACCGGATCCGGCACGCCGTCGTCCTCGCTCGGGAATGACGGCGATCTTTATCTGCAGGCATAGGTGGCAGTATGGCAACGATCAAACTGACACCGTCCACGCTGGCGAACTCAAACTCGCAGCTGACGGTCACAAACTCCAGCAACGCGCTGACCGACTGCAGCTCGACCAACTACGCGACCATCACCAACACCAACAACTCGACGTCGAACCGCTACATCTACCTCCGCGGCTTCAACTTCAACGACGTCCCGTCCGGAGCAACGGTCAACTCGTTCAAGATCCGGATCAAAGGCTATTACACCAGCGGCTACTCGCAGGCGATGTCCGTCTGCAACGGCACGACGGCGATCTCCGGCCCGAGTGCGACGTCGTTCACCACGTCCGTGCAGACCAGGGAGTTCTCGAACGGATCGCTGACCTGGGACACCATGAAGGGCTACGGTTCCGACTTCGGGATCCGCGTGAACTGCCGGAGGAGCAGCCGGAACCAGCAGGCTACGTATTACATCTACGGCGCCGAGATCGAGGTCGACTATTCAACCGGGCCGATCTCGGTCACGGGCGTCTCGCTCGACCAGAGCAGCGCGAACGTCGACCTGGGCGACACGCTGCAGCTGACCGAAACGGTCACGCCGGCGAATGCGACGGATAAGTCCGTCACCTGGAGCTCCAGCAACACTTCGGTCGCAACGGTGAACAGCAGCGGGCTCGTCACGGCGGTCTCCGTCGGGAACGCGACCATCACCGTCACGACGACCGACGGCGGCTTCACGGACACCTGCGCGGTCACGGTCTCTCCGGTCACCTACGTCGACTATGTTCAGACAGACACGCTGGTGGAAGGGAAGGAGTACATCATCGCGGACGGGAACTCCGGCTCGGTGCACGTGCTGACGAACCAGTCCGGCGGCTCCGCGATCCTGCAGGGCATCACCGCGACGGCATCGAGCGGCCGGATCTCGCTCTCGTCCGGGAACGCGGCGAAGGCGAAGTTCACGGTGGAGCTCGAAACGACAGGCGACACCGGCACGACGCTCCTGAAGGACGCAAACAACAAATACCTCTACACCGACTCGTCCAACCACCTGCGGGTGGACACCTGGACGAGCTCGATGGCATCGAAGCACTGGCACTATAAAGGCGAGTCGAAGCACCTGCTCTGGTTCTTCAAGGACACGGCAGGAAACGACGGCTACACCGACACGTCATCGACTTACAAGTACTACCTCGAAGTGAGCGGCGGAAACTTCACGGATAACCACGTGACCTCGCCGTCACTCGCGGACACGACCACGCCGGCCATGTACATCTTCCAAAAGGACGAAGGCGGCGGCAGCGAGAAGATGTACGTCAAGGAGAACGGGTCGTGGCAGGAGTACTCGAAGGTCTACAAAAAAATCAACGGATCGTGGGTCGAACAGCCGAGCAGTGCGTGGTCGACCTTATTTGACGGCGGTACGAACTATCGCAAGATGAATTAAAAGGAGGCCAAACATGGCAATAATGAGACCAACAAACAGAGAAGAGAAACTGCTGGCGAAGATCGCGGGCGAAAGCTACGAAGTCGAACCACGCAACGCCGAGGAGTACTGGCTGAACAAGATCGCCGAGAGCAGAGGCGGCGGTGGCGGCGGCGGGGGTGGCACCGGCTTCGAGAAGCTCGAATACACCGTCAGCGAAGGAACGGCTACGCTTCAGGCGACCTTTGCAGAACTTACCGCTATGGTAGCGGCTGGAACGATCCCGTATATCCTTAAGGTCACCGATTACGGCGGCGGGTATGTGGAAACTTATATCCTGTTCCTGTACGGGCTGAATGACGCAGCAGACGAGGGGAAAACGGCGTACTTTGGCTTTGGCAGCATTGATACTTACTTTGAGGCCGCAGACGCGAACACGAATATGACTAAGGACAACTGGTCGTAAGGAGTAAGCCATGAGCAACAGCCCTCTTGTAACCTACACTAAGATCTCGCCGAACCAGTCCTCCAGGCTCGGGTGTAAGATCGACCGGATCACGATCCACCACATGGCCGGGATCCTCGACGTCGAGACCGTCGGCCGGATCTTCTCAAGCGGCGAACGGGAAGCGTCCAGCAACTACGCGATCGACAACAGCCTCCGCGTCGGCATGTACGTGGAGGAATATGCACGCAGCTGGGCGTCCTCCAACGGCGACAACGACCGCCGGGCGGTGACGATCGAACTAGCGAACGATACCGTCGGCCCGGAATGGCACGTCTCTGACGCCGTTATCGACCGCTGCATCGAGCTCTGCGTCGATGTATGCCAGCGGAACGGGATCAAGGCGCTGAACTACACCGGCGACCTGTCCGGCAATTTGACGAAGCACTGCTGGTTCGCCGCGACGGCCTGTCCGGGCCCGTATCTCGGGCCGAAGTTCCCGTACATCGCCGAGCAGGTCAACAAGCGGCTCTCCGGCGCTGAACCGATACCGCCGGAGCCGGTTCCCAGCTTCACGCCGCTCGATGAGGACGGCATCTTCGGGCCGCTCTCCACGATGGCGCTGCAGAAGTTCCTCGGCACCGTAGAAGACGGGGAGATCTCCGGTCAGGTGTACAGTTTACGCAAGTACTGGCCGGCATTAACCACCTGCGCATACGATGACGAGGACGGTTCGCTCTGTATCGAGACCTTCCAGAAGTACCTGACGAAGCGAGGCTTTGCCTGCGAGGCGGACGGGTATCTGGGCCCGGAGACGATCAAGACGATCCGCACCTGGCTGAAGAAGCAGCAGCAGTTCAGCATCACGATCGGCAATACCTTCGACCAGACGACAGCCTGGTGCCTCCAGCACTTCCTGAACATCGTGCTGGCAACTAAATAATGGAAGCGCCGCGCCCTCCCGAGCGCGCTTCAATATCCTCCACACCGGCAGGGCAGACGCTCTGCCGGATATTTTTTTATTTTTTGTCTATGAACGTAGACAAAATCGGCGCCGGTTTGTGGTATAATATTCGGCCTCGATCGAGTCCCGTTTATCGGACTTTAGGGTGCCGTGTCGGGTGCCGTGCCAAATATCCGTATTTTTCCCTATTTTTCCGTGTCAGGACAAAACAAAACCGCTGATCTCAAGACCTGTAAGCCTTGAAAATCAGCGGTTTTTCAATGGAGCTCCCGGCCGGATTCGAACCGGCGACCTGCGCGTTACGAATGCGACAGTAAATCGCTAATTTGCAATACTTTGCGGCTCGGGTGCCGTGTCGGGTGCCGTTTTTCCGGCATAAAGCCGGTCAATCGCAAGGCCGAGATCCTCATCGTCAACGTGGGTGTAGACGTTCGCCGTCAGCTGGATCGTGGAGTGCCCCATCAGCTTCTGCGCCGTCCGGATGTCCACGCCGGCCTTCGCCAGCCGCGTGCAGTAATCGTGCCGGAGGCAGTACGGCGTCAGGTCTTTCGGGATCACCGGCTCGACGATGTGGCTTCTGTACATCTCGGCGCCGGCTTCCTTGTTCATCCAGTACACCAGACCGCGCCACAGGCGCCCGCGGTTCTCATCGTTCGTCGTATGTCCGGAAGGATAAACGGCGATCTTTTCATTTTTTGGCGTTCCCTTGATCAGTGCGAACAGTTCGTCCGGAACCGGCACGAAACGATCCGCGGAGGCCGTCTTCGTTCCG
>Ga0310786_10005034_pt1 | contig 18099 bp, 20 predicted proteins | sample AusTroGonzalo_MG_FD_203881 | JGI IMG/M metagenome (GOLD analysis project Ga0310786, IMG submission 203881) | Bovine rumen microbial communities from tropical cattle in Woodstock, Queensland, Australia - Gonzalo_03 (v2) (version 2) | ecosystem: Host-associated > Mammals > Digestive system >... | reverse complement strand
AGTGTTCGGTTTCCCTGCTTTTAACTTCCGGTGGGGCGGGGGATAGGTCAAAAATCCCAGCGCTGGCGGCCTGTTATTCAATCAGCAGCGTGAAAACGTAAAATCGCGACTGCTTTCTAAAAATCCGCGTGACCCGCTCCCCTAAAATCTGCGCTTTTCTCCGTAGATCCGGAGATGGATTGGCCAGGCTCCGGGCTTCCCGTCGCCGCGGTTTCCGGCACGGTTTCACTGCGCTGGCCCAGACGTTTCATGATCCAGCGCTCCCGGTCGCTGACGTCCCAGGCGATCCGCGATTCGCCGTTCACGATCACTGATTGTCCACACTGTCCGCACCCCCCCCCGCTATTGCAAGGGCTTGCCGTTCTGCCTCTGCTCTCACCTTTGCCGCCTCTTCTGAAAGCAGATACCCGCCGCCAAAGATCGCTTTTCCGACTGCCTTCATGCTGTCCAGCGCGCTGATCCTCACGCAGTCATCCTTGTGCAGTCTGTAGGCTATCCCGTGTTTGCTCCACCGCTGAAGGATCGCCGCCGTGATCACGCAGTCCGGAAACTCATACTTCGGCAGTTGGTTCTTCTTTGCCTTGCAGTTCTTGTTGTTCTCTTCTTCAATCAGACGGTACAGATCCGGCGCTGTCCTGGCTCTGCAGGTATCCAGGTTCGTTACGAAGCTGGTGCTGACCTCTGCGCCGTTCTCGTAGGTAATGTTTGAACCTGTGCAGATATAGGTCACATCCGCGTACCGCGCGGAAAAGATTGTCAGCGCAGGACCGAACAGGAAGAACCGGATCCCTTTTGACACGTACCACGTTATGATCTCAGCCAGGATTGAAAACGGCGGATTGTCCACCACTGTGCAGCCTTCCGGGTATTCCCTGTCCTGATAGCTTTCCCCAGGATAAAAGGGCCGGACGAATCCGGCCCTGTCCAGGTTGTACTCTGTGGCCACCCATCCGGCGACCGCATCGTATATGTTTTGTGGCGTGTAGCAATCGTCTGTTGTTTTCTTCGGCTTGAACTTATCAGCGAACTCCTGGTAGGCCTTCTCGTTCCCGGCCTTCTCCAGGGCCAGCACTTCGTCCATGCCGATCTGCATCTGGATCATGCCTGATTCCTCGGAAGCTGCTGCACGGCTGCCTCGATGCAAATGCTGGCCATCTCGTTCTCGCCCGCACCGAATGGTACATCATCCACCAGCGCAGCCTGTTCCACAAACCGCATGGCTGTTTCCTTCCGCGTCTGGTCGTCCCGCTGGATCTGACCATTCTTGACCAGCTGCTCCACGGCCAGCACCGCCGCCCGGCTGTACTCGTAGATCCTCGCAAACAGCCCGCTGCCGATCGTCTCCGGCATGTTCCGGACCGTATCCGCGATCTGCTCCACGGTGTCTGTCCGGATTACCTTTTTCACAACCAGAATCACCATCATCAGCGCGGCCACCGCGGCCACAATCAGGGCTATAATCGTCATTGTGTTGTTATCCATTTCTCTGTTCCTCCTATCCCACAGAACCGTCGTTTTCGTCGTCTTCCGTGTCGTTGTCTATGCTGCGCCTTTCGGCCAGCTTCATTGCCACCTTTTCCACGGCGCTGTTTCCGGTGTAGGTGCCCATGTTCACCATCATCACCGCGTCCACCCCGGACGTCAGGTCTACCAGCGCAGCCTGCGCTTCCGGCCTGAATGTCACCATGATCGCCGTCATCAGCCGGTACACCATCCAGAACACGGTCACGCGCCAGGCCATCCGCTTGCTGTATTGAATATATGGCCGCCTTGCCCGTTTCCTGCGCCGTTTTCGGGTTGCCACCCGGCTCACCTCTCGATCAGATAGTTTGTGATCTCCTGCTGGCTGGCGATCAGCTTATCCTTGCTGTTTCCGTTAATCTCATGGCTCAGCATCGCCAGCAGCCCGCGGCAGATCACCCGGTTTCCTGTTTCCAGTTCAATCAACCTTTTGTTGTCCCGGTTCAGTTTCTCATCCACATCCCGGCGCCACTCTTCCAGGTCGTCGTGGGGCTTTTTCCAGCCTTTTATAGTTTTGATGAAGTTTCCCAGCAGAACCACAAACGCCAGCACGGCGACCAGCACGATCACCGCGTCCCGGATCTGCTCTAATGTCAGATTTTCCACTGTCATCACCCCCTGCCGACTTTCGCCGCTGCGGCTTCCACCAGCTTATCCAGGAACGGCAGCGCAGCGCTGATCTCGCCAGCGGTAAACGTCAGCGTGATCTTCGCGTCGTCGTTGGTGCCGTCGTAGACCTCGCCGGCCTCATCCGTCTTCAGGTACTCCGACATCATCCATCCAGTCTGTCCCATCACTTCCACCCGGCTCCAGGCACCCTTTGTTTCCAGCACTTCGGCCGGCGTTCCGTCCGGGACCTTCATGATCCGTCCGCTGTCCTTGCTGGCCTTTTCTCGCAAGTTCACTGTCTCCCCGTTCGGTCCCGCAACGATTGCTCTCATACTGCTCTTTTCCTCCTCTTTTCCGTTTTCTGCTGGCGCGCTGTGTTCCAGCAGCCAGTTGATACTTTTCCCATAATCCATCCGGATCCACAGCCCCACCTTATTCCACCCGCCGCCGCGGATGGTTTTGTCGTGAAACTCACTTTCCGCGACGCACTGCCGCGTGCTGCTGCTGTGAATCGCACCCTTCCCGCGGCCGGTTTTGATCCCGATATGGGACGCGTTCCCCAGGCCGTCAAAGTATCCTCTGGCCTCCTCGCCGCCGTCGTAGGCATGGATGAACAGAAACGCGCCGTTCGGTACGCTGCCGAAGATCTTCACGCACTCCTCCGGCGTCCCGGTCCAGGTCATTTCCCGCCACCAGGCATTGGCCCCTTTCAGATCTTTCCGGCACCCAACGGACGCCAGGCACGCTTCCACAAACGCCTGGCAATCCATCTCCGTGTAGCTCCGCCCCAGGAACTGATCACCGGCCAGGCTCAGCGCTTCCGCGCTATACTTCGTCATGCCGATCACGCCGCCTTTCCGCCCGTTTGTGCCGCAAAAGCGGCACACCTGCGCCGATAATGGCCCATAACGTGATGAACAGCCACGCACCGCCGAAAATCAGCCCGCAAACCTGCCAGAAATTCATACTTCAATCTCCTCGGCCATACTCAGCCAGCTGTAATAGCTTTCCCGGATATGCCTTTCCAGATCGCCGCCCCATTGCGGGTCGTTGGGATCGATCCCGCGCACGGCCCAGGTAAAAACGCTGATTTCAACCCGTCCGCTGCTCAGAAAGAAGGGCACCGTCTTTCCCGGCGTCAGCCAGATGTCCACCAGCCCATCTGCCCGCTTTTCAATCGAATAAAACAAGCCGCACCATCACGCCTCCGGATCGTCGTAAGGTTCCCCTGTGATTTCCTCAAATTCCGCGGCGGCAATCCAGCCCTTGCCAACGGCGTTCCGCACCATCTGCAGGTTCCACAGGCCGGTCTCCCAGTATCTCTTCACTTTCGCAAATTTCGGGCTGTGCATGTCCTTATTCCTCCTCTTCTTCCGTTGGAATCTCGATATCGGCCATCATGGCGATATAGTCAATATTGGCCGCGTTGGCCTCACCCTGCAGATAAACGCCCCACTGACTTTTCTGCACCTTCATCTCCTGCCATTCCCAGTGTTCCGGCACGGTCTGGCCGTCGGCTGTCCGCGCGGCCACCAGCCGGAAGTCCTTCCGCACATAGTTCCATTTTTTGCTGCTCGTGGTATCCACGTCCATCGGCCGGACGCTGCTGTCGTTCCCGTTTTCGTACCATGTTCCCATTTTTCTTTTCCCTCCTGTTCATTGCTCTCGCGTGTGCGCTCTCCCGGCGCTTCAGCTGCTGAAAATTCACGAACGGCTTTACCCGCCGCTTGTACATCCCATAGGTGTCCGTGCTGTTGATCCATCCCAGATAGCTCAGCATCTGCCGGCAGTCGTACACCGTTTTCGGTCGTTTCCGGCTCATTCGCCTCGCCTTCCGGCACATCCTGATCATCAGGGCCCTCCGCAGGATCGTCTTATCCCGGAAAAACCGGAATCCCATGAAATCCAGGTCTCTGCCGATCCGCGTCCCGTCCTTCCGGATATAGTCAAACCGGAACACCTGCCAGTTTCCTTTCATCTCCAGGCCCAGCTGCTCCCGCAGGTATCCCGCGATCTCCCGCCGCATCTGGTGCAGCTCACGCTTGTTTCCTCCGAAGATCACCATATCGTCCATATACCGCGCGTAATATTTCGCCCGCAGCGTTTCCTTGATGTAGTGATCCAGCCCGGTCAGATACCAGTTGGCGAACCACTGGCTGGTATAGAATCCGATCGGTATCCCCCGGTCGCCCGGCCCGGCGTTCACGATCTCATACACCACCCGCAGAAACCGCTCGTCATGGATCACTCTCGCCAGCCTGGCTTTCAGGATATCGTGCGGCACGCTGTCGAAGTATTTCCGGATATCAATCTTCAGGCAGTATTTCACGTCCCGCCCGCCGGTCCGGATCCATCGTTCGATCCGTTGCTTTCCCAGGTGCGCCCCGCGGCCCGGCACGCTGCCGTAGCTATGTTCGTACATGCCTTTCAGGAAGATCGGCCGCAGCACATTGATCACCATGTGGTGAACGATCTGCTCCCGCATACTGGGCACCACGATGTAGCGCTGTTTCCGCCGGATCCCGTCATAGATCAGCACCGGCCTGTGCGTCTCGCTGCGGAAGTGTTCCGCGTAGTGCATCATCCGCTCCCGGTTCTCCTCCGCATGATCCCGGTACCATCTGGCCCGTCTGTTTTTCTTCTTCTTGCCGCCCTTGTGCCTTGTGGCGTTCTTCACTGCTTCCAGGTAGTTCTCTTCTGACAGATATTTTTCATACAGGTGATTATAGCTTTTCATGTTTCTGTTTTTTCGCCCCTTCTTATTCCCTCGTCCACGTTCGACAAGCTACTGGCAGACGCTTTCATCGGGTTGATTTTCGCCATGGGGCGCGGAAGTCGGAGGGCATTTCATAACCGTTGTGGTCTGGAATAAGATGGCGCGGCCGCGATGTTCCAGTTCGCATTCGACGAGGTGTTGTTCAGGTTCAGGTACCACGCGCCGCAGTACGAACTGTTGTCCGCGTTGCCGCCGTGATAGGCGTCGCGCTCCGAATCCCGTTTTGCTCTGTATCGGTAGGCTAAGGGGAGAAGATTCTCCCCTTAGAACCCCTCTCATGAAAGCGGTTTACAAGAAGGCGCGGCCGCGACGTACCAGTACGCATGCGACGAGGTGCTGCCCAGGTCCAGGCACCACGCGCCGCAGGCCGAACCGTCGACCGCGCTGCCGCCGTGAGAGGCGTAGTCTACCTGGCCGTTATTCGCCCAGAAATAGTCTCTGTAATAGTACGCGGCCCCGGCGCCCATCTCGTAGGGCGCGTAGGCGTACCGGCTGAACATCTGCGCCTTCTGCTGCCCGCTGGCGGGAATCACGCTGCCCTGCAGGTATCCGGCATAATCCCCGCTGCTGGTGCTGACCACATAGTCCGACGCGTTGCTGCCGTCGCTTTTGTCTCTTGTCAGCTTGTACCGCATCACGCCGTTGTCGTTCACCAGCCCGCCGAACCGCCGCCACAGGTTGCCCCACCAGTTCTCCATGCCGAAGATCTTCACCACCTTCGTGGTGTCGCTGTCGTAGCCGTAGAACAGCCCCAGCGCGTCCCCGGTGCCGGTGTTCAGCACGCCCTCCTGTCCCGGTGTCGTGCAGCCCTGGCCAAATGCCGTCTGGCTGTCCAGGCTCTTGCTCATCAGCGTCAGCAGCAGATTGATCAGGATCACATCCGCAAAGACTTCCGTGTCCCAGATCGCGTTGCTGTGGTTATTCCGGCAGTACGTGCGCTCCGTGCCGGCGTTCAAGCTGGCGGTTGGCGTCTTTCCGCTGATGCTCCGCATCCGGTCGCTGCCATCCTTCCAGCCGTTGTAGATCGGCGTGTAGAAATGATCCACCATCGCGCCCTGGCTGTTAATGAATGACCAGCATCGGAAGTCCTGATCCGCCTGATAATCCGCGATATAGACCGTCGCTCCCCGCGGATCCGCGTCCGGTACAATCTTGTACCAGATTTTCTTGCCGTTCTGGCCCCATTCCATCATGGCGTTTCCGCCGTAGCTGTCTGTGGCCACGTCGCTGGCGGTGCTGCCGCCGTACTTTTTCGTATAATCGTTCGGGTCCAGGTAATAGTCCACCGTGCCGTCATATTTCAGCATACACGGCCGCGGCATGAAAAACGCGTTGCCCCAGCTGCCGTAGTCGAACCGGCTGTGGGCATAATCCATGTGCGCCGGCGTCATTCCAACCGCGTCTCCCACATAGGTCACCGCGTCCTCCGGATCGCTCTCCGTCGGGTCGATGTGAAACCCGAAAATCGTCCCGGCCTTCGGCGTCTGGATCGCGTCCTTGATCCCCTCCAGCGCCGCCGCCAGCGCCACCCCGTCGTCATGGGTCATCGGATAGAAAGGTGTAGTTGGTACGCTCATTTTGCTCTTCCTCCTCATCAGGGCTTCACATAAAGCCCGTTATTGTACCAGGTCAGCCCCAGGCTGTTCAGCACTGTCTCAATCTCCCCGGCCACATACCCGCTCACATAGCCGGGCACGCCGATGTTCTCCCGGGCCTGGGCTTTCTGGTCGCTGTTGAACGACTGCGCCCGCACAGTGACCACATCCCGCCGCAGCTTATCCTTCAGGTTTTGTCCGTAAAGGATCTCCGCGTAAACCGCCACCGCCGTCCCCGCGAACCATTCCAGCCCGTGGTCGTTGCAGCCGTAGGCGTTCCCGGCGCTGATCTCCGTCGCCACCGGCGATTCCAGCACGCTGTAGATGTAGTTCTCGTCGTATTCATACGCGCGCCCGCTGGCTTTCGCCTCTGCCAGATTCTCCGCGGTATAGGCCACCCGGCCGATCCGCCGGATCGCCTGCATCTGGTTATAGTCCACCTCGTCGCGAACCTCTCCGACCTTGCACAGCCCGTAGGGGAAGGACGTCATGACCGCGCTCAGGCTGACCCCGCCTTCACTGTAGGCGGCCCAGCTGCCCTCGTGGCCGTCACCCCAGTCGCTCCACACCGGATAGATACAGGTGTCCGTTCCGTTCCCGCCGGTCACGATGATGTAGCCGTCCCCGGTGATGCTGAACTTCCCGTTCGCGTCCGGCGTGATGGAGACCGTCGTGCCCGTGGGCGTCTCCGCGAAGGCGATGCTGGTATAGGTTCCGTCGATCCTGTAGCCATGGCTGTTGGAATACTTCACCACCCGGGCGTACCCCAGCGTGTGGTTGTACAGGTTCCACCCCGTGGCCACCAGGCCCGTCGGCTGCGCCGGCGTGATCGTGCCCCGGACCTCTTTCACGTAGACCACCTTGATCTGGTCTCCGGCGATCGGCTCGTTGCTGACCGTGATCCCGTACAGCGCCGGCGAAGCGCTCCATTCCGTCGTATAGGTCAGCACGATGGTCGTGCTGGCTGGCACATAGGCCACGAAGGTGTCCCGGTCCACGGTGGCCGTAATCGCCGGCGGCGCCGTCCGCGGCCCGGCGGTGATGCTGACCGTGGCGTTGTTTTCTCCGTCCCACACAATCGTGATCACATCCCCGTTTACCGGCGTGTTGCTGATCGTCAGGCCGTAATCCGTCGGATCGTGGCTCCAGGCTTCCCCGTCGTAGCTCAGCGTGTAGGTACCCGCCTCTTCCACATAGGCCTCGAAGGTGGCCTCGTCAATCGTGGCCGTGATCGCCGGCGGCGTCTGCCGCGGAATCGGGATCACCGTCAGCGCGATATCCTCCTCCACATAGCCCGTATGTACCCGGTTGCCCATCAGCTTCAGAATCCAGGCGTTCACCCCGCTGATCCCCAGGTCGCCGCCCGTGGTCCGGGCAATGAAGGATCCGTCCACCTGCTCCATCTCGTCCGTGTACAGGTTGTCCGCGTAGGGCACCCGGATCAGCGTCACGTTCCCGTTGTCGTCCGGCTCGTGTTCATTGACGCGCTTGACCGTTTCGCCCTCCAGGGTGTCCACATGGGCCTTGATACTCTCGTTGCTGCCCGCCTGGTATTTGATCTGCGCAGCGGTCTTCTCATCCAGCCCGGCCACCGTCCCGGCGAGCGCTTCCAACCCGCCGGCCAGCGCGTCGATATTTTCCTTCACGCTGCTGTTGTCCAGCGCGCTCATGCTGATCTGGTCCGCCGTCCGGGTGCTGCCGTTCTGCAGCGCCTGGGCGATGCTGGGCGCCCCGGCTTCGCTGCTGGCCGGAATATTCTCTGCGGTTTTCCCGTCCACCGCCTCGATCCGGTCCTTGACCGTTGTCGGATCCGTGTCGCTCATTCTCGTGTCTTCCGCCGTTACCAGGATCAGCCCCTGGTTGTCAGCGCTCTGGCCGTTCACCTTGATGGACGTCTGGATCTCGCTCTTGTCCGCTTTCAGCGCCAGGGCGTCCCCGACCGCTTTCGCGTCCGCGGCTTCCCCTGAATTGGTCAGCGTGGCGTCAATCGGTACTGTAATAACCTCCGCGTCATCGACTTCCATTTCGACCTCTTCGTTCAGGTCGTTGTTGTTCTCATTGTCCGCCATGCCTATACCTCCCCGTAAATGTCATTGATATCCAGCGTACTCTGCCGCACGGTGCGCACCACCGCGCCCTCAACCATCCGCGGCGTTCCTGTCGCCAGCGCGTTCACGCACCGGGCCGTCGGCGCTGTCCCGTTCCACACCGGGTCAATCACGCATCGGACCTCCACCGCGTACTGCCCGTTGTCCCATTTGTCCGTGTCGTCGTTGTGAAACTCAACCAGCACCCGACCGTCTCCCAGATCCCACTGGTCGTCCAACCGGTAAAACCGCTGCATCACGATCTCACCCATCCCGTTCCGGATCGTGAGCATCATCCGGTCGTCCTCAGTCCATGCCTCGCCGCTTTTCCGCTCAGCGTGTACCTTGAAGCTGCCCGTGTCTCCCCGGTGCATCGTGATGTTCATCGTCTCCAGGTCTACATGAAACATGTCTTTCCCCGCCTCCTCACCCGGCCCGTCAGGCCTTACGCATTGTTTGTCTCCTCCGGCGATGCCGCCGCTGCTGCCGGTTCATCGGGAAAGGGCGCAGGCGCTGCCGGCCCGGCCTCCTCTGTTCCCGCGATCTGCGGCGCGGCCTGCGCTTTTTCCGCTTCCAGCCGCTGCCGGCGCAGATCGTCCCGCACCTGCATCAGCGTGTTATAGATCCCCGTCATGTGGTTGGCGTTGTTGTACGTCATCGGCATTTCCAGCAATGCCAGCGTATTGATCACCGCCTGCAGTTTCATCTCGTTCTGGTCATTCATTTTCCTGTCCTCCTTATGATGCTGATGGTGTTCTGAAATAGTAACGTTTTGTGCTGTTTCCGTCCGTGACGCTGATCGCGTAATACCTGCCGGCCTCCAGGATCTCACTGTCAAACATCAGCGGCGGAAGATCGCTGATCCCCATGGCTCGTTTCATGGCTGCCGGGCTGGCATATGGCCCGAACTTGTACCGGTTGATCGTGCCTGCGCTCTTCGTCTGGATCGCGTAGTATTTCCCGTCTACACTGATGATTCCCCGCATCCCCGGATCAATGTTGTTCATGCCGTCAATCATTGTGTAGGGCGTATAGGAAGGAGTGCTGTTTTTGTTCTCGATGATCATCATGGCCACGGTCGCCTCCGGAACCGAACATTCCGCGCTCCCGTTGATCTGGCCGTTGCTGTCGCACATGATCACCTTCCGGTCGCTGCTCCGCCATTGCAGCCAGTATATCCAGTCGTTGTTCAGCCCCGTCGAATCGTCTCCGACCGTACAATGGATCTTCGTCTGTCTGTTTTCAACGTCATAAACGAACGCCGGAGAAACCTCTATCGCCGGAGATCCGCTGATCTGATACCCGTCCGCATTGGCCACGCCCACGGTATTGTTAAAAACGCTCAGGCTGATCTTGTATTTCTGGTTGCCGATGTTCGTCCCGATCCAGTTATCCGTTCCGTCCCAGCTCCACGCCGGAAGTGCCAGCGCCTGTGCGCTCTGGTAGCCATTTGTATATGCCGGATTCGCTTTCCGTGCCACAACCTGATTGGCTGCGTTCCTGGCATATACATACGTATCATCAACGCCCAGTGTGAATGTGTAGCTGCTCGCCGTGTTGTAGTTGCTCGCCGGTACGCCGATCACGAATGAATCACTGGCTGTCGATTCTCCCGGAGGATCCACATATCCCCGCGCCAGATCCCACCCGTCGTGCATTCCGTTCGTATGGGCTGTGTCCTCGTCCGCCGGATTGCTCACCCGCGCCCTGATCGTCCCGTCCGGATCTGTTATCCACGCGGCAGCCTTGTTGATGTGCAGCTTCGCCTTGGAGGAATTAGTCGCGCTGTGCGGGCTGGCAGCCGTAACGGTGTATGTCGCTTCGTCGCCTGTGTTGTCTCCGCTCCATGCCCCGCTCAGTGTACACGTCCCGTAGCTGTTCCCCAGTCTGGCCCGGATTGTTCCATCCGGATCCGTGATCCATGCCGCGCTGGCATTGATGTGCAGTTTCGCCTTGGATGCGTTTGTGTTTCCGTGAGGCGATTCTGTGACGGTGTATGTTGCTTCGTCGCCCGTGTTATCTCCGCTCCATGCCCCGCTCAACGATACTGAAACATTGGCCTTCTGTGCCACCACATGATTCAGGGCGTTTTTGACATATGCGTAATCTTTATCCAGATCCAGCGTGAAGTCATAAGTTGAAGAACCGCCATAGTTGGCCGCAGGAATCCCGATGGAAAACGCCGCGCTGGTTGTCTGCTCCGTCGCCGGTACAACCTCGCCCCGCGCCAGATCCCATCCGTCCTGTGTTCCTTCGTTGTATGCTGCTGTCGGATCGACCGGGTTTTCCACTCTGGCCCGGATTGTTCCGTCCGGATCCTGCACCCATGCCGCATACTGGTTGATTTTCAGTTTCAGCGTTGAGGAATTTGTCGCGCTGTGCGGGCTGGCTGCCGTGACGGTGTATGTCGCTTCGTCGCCTGTATTATCTCCGCTCCATGCCCCGCCCAGAGTACACGTTCCGTAGCTGTTCCCCAGCCTGGCCCGGATCGTTCCGCCCGGATCCGTGATCCATGCCGCATTCTGGTTGATATGCAGTTTCGCCTTGGATGAATTGGTCGCGCTGTGCGGGCTGGCAGCCGTAACGGTGTATGTCGCTTCGTCGCCTGTGTTATCTCCGCTCCATGCCCCGCTCAGTGTACACGTCCCGTAGCTGTTCCCCAGTCTGGCCCGGATCGTTCCATCCGGATCCGTGATCCATGCCGCGCTGGCATTGATGTGCAGTTTCGCTTTTGAGGAATTTGTCGCGCTGTGAGGACTTGCCGCCGTGACGGTGTATGTCGCCTCATCGCCCTGATTGTCTCCGCTCCATGCTCCGCTCAGTGTGCAAGTGCCGTATGCGTTTCCCAGTCTTGCCCGGATCGTTCCATCAGGATCCGTTATCCATGCCGCGTTCTGATTGATATTCAGCTTCGCCTTTGATGAGTTTGATGCTGTATGCGGGCTGGCCGCCGTGACAGTGTATATTGCTTCGTCGCCCTGATTGTCTCCACTCCATGCTCCGCTCAGTGTACACGTGCCATATGGATTATCCAGCCGCGCCCGGATTGTCCCGTTCGGATCATTGACCCATGCCGCATTTTTGTTCAGTTTCAACTGCACACTGGACGAAATGGAAACCCCCTGCGGTGATGCGCCGACCGTATATGTCGCGGTATCTCCTGTGTTGTCGCCACTCCACGCTCCGCTCAGTGTAGTGGCCCGGCTAAAATTTCCAACATCTGTCCAGCTTGCATGTGAGTTGATTGTCTTTTTCTGCAGCGTGTAGGTGTTTCCGCTCTGTGTGATCTGCAGGTTCGTGATCGCGTCCCGAATCCCGGCGCCGATCAGCTCCACACTGTCCTGCCCGGTTCCAACGTACAGGTTGGTCTGTGCTGTCACGGTAGTCAGGGAAAGGTTCGCGCCCGGCGATTTTTCCTGGATGGATTTCACGTGAACCACATCCAGATTGCCGATCTCCGTATCGAGGTTTTTTACATCCAGCTTTCCGTTGATCACGGTCTCGCTGTTCTCATTCCCGATGTAAACGTGTTTTGCGTCAATGTGCGCTTCTGATTCCCCGGCATCATTGATCGCCGCGCAGATCTCCGCGGCCTTGATCAGCTCTTTCCCGTTCCGGACCTCGACCACCATCCCGACGCTTTTCTCCGTCTGCTCGATCCGCGTCTGGTGCCTCGCGATTGTGCCCTCCGCGCTCGTCACCCGCTGGTGGATCCCTTTCCCGTCCACCATGATCGATGATACCAGCGACCAGTCCTTGTCTGCGCCCTCGCCGGCCACGGCCTCCGCGACCATGCCCACATGCTCCGTGGTATCCACAAACCAGGCGTGGTCCTCTTCGCCCTGCTTCGCGCCGGTTTTGCTCCGCCGGGCGCTGCTGGCGGCCATCTGCCGCACGATGCTGGCCACGTTTTCCACCAGGTTGGCCAGCGTCACCGTCACCTTCGCCGGTTCCTTCAGCTTGTCCGTCCAGGCCATCCGCGTGACTTTTTCCGTGATCGTCGTCCCGTATTCCGGCAGCGGCACCCGGCACCGCCGGCCCACCACAATATGGTCCAGCGCCTCCCCGGTATCCGCGCTCAGATCCAGCCCCGTCACCGTCACGGTGACGGTCGGCTCGCAATGCCTGTTCAGCCTCTCCTGCGCCCATTTTGTCAGCTTTTCCGCCGTATCCTGGGCTTCGTCCGTCTCGATTTTGCTGATCGTCCCGTACAGATTCTCGTTCCGGCTCAGGTACTGACTGGGCAGCTTCAGATTGTTCTTTCCAATGGGATAGATCCTCGTGTACATCCGCGTCCGGTCTATCTGCCTCCGGATCGTCGTGATATTCCGGCTCATCCGCATCTCGCTGGCGAACCCCGCCGGCAGCTTCCGGACGTGCAGCGTAAAGGGCAGCGACCCGAAGTCATATTCCCATTGCGCCCCGTCCAGGCTGCTGGTTACGGTCTCCGCCGCAGTGAAAAGATTCTCCCCGCTGAAGCTGTACGGATTGACCGGATTTTCTTCCACGTCCCCCAGCTTCCAGATGCTCTGCTTCCCCAGGATATAGCTCAGAGCCTGCCGCGCCGTGCAGGTGCTGGCGTTGCTGCCGACGATGGTCGCCGGCGTCACATCGCCGAACATCACGTCGTCCCGCAGGCTCTGGATCAGATGCTCCAGTGTGATCGTCCGGTTTTTTGTCTCCATCTGATCCACCACGGTCTTGACCCGCCAGACAATCCCCTTCCCGGGTTCCGTGTCATCCTTCAGCCAGTCGCCGATTACCAGCGCCGGCGCGTCCGGCCCAACCGTGATGGTGGCCGTGCTGTTCCGCTCCTCCAGCGTCATCGGCATGGTCTCAGCCCGGAATACCTCCCGCGGCTGCAGGCTGTGCCCGTTCAGTAAAATCATACAAACCGCCCCCTGCAGCTGACCGTCATCCGGCAGGCGCGCTGGGCTGTAAACCCGAACGCCACCGCCCCGGGATCCATCACCAGGTCATCCGCGCTCGCCTCCGTCCGCAGCGCCATCACAGACCGGTTCCCGACCGTAATGGCCAGGATTCCCTTCTCGTTGTGCGTAATCCGCAGCGCCTCGCTGCCGCCCATGCCCAGGCTGTTGAACCACATGCCGCGCCCGGCCACCACGATCTGCGCGGTATTGATCTCCGCGCCGCTCATGTTTTGCAGTTCAACGTCCGCCACCGTCTGCGCGCTGCCGGGCACCTGGAAGGATCCCAGGCCGTCCGTCCCGATGCCGGTCCGGCCGATCACCTGCGTCGCCTGCTCCCAGTACGGCAGCGACCGCGCCCGCAGGGTGATCGTGTATTCCGTCGTCCGCTCCCATGGATCGCCCTCTCCCGGGCAGGCTACATCGTCAATATACAGCCGCCGGTCTGGTTTATAGTTCACCGTCAGATATCCGCATTTCACCGCCCAGGCGTTCACCGCCTCCAGCACCGCGGCCCGCTCTTCCAGCGCGTCCCGCCGGATATTGATCCCGAACCGCACCTGCACTTCCACCATGTCCCGGCGCTTCACGGTGATCCGGGTGCCGTCTCCGCTGCCGGCGGCCACCGCCGTCACGGTCTCTTTCCCCGCGCCGCTTTCAATCCGTTTGATAATGATCCGCGGATCGATCTCGTCCAGCTGCACCCCGTTCAGGGCCGCCCTGTGCGCCAGCTGCATCCTCTCACCTCATCCTCTTTATGGAATATCCTTTGCAATCTCCATGCTCACATAGGGCGCCAGGATCCGCCCGGCCGCCTGCCCGTCGATCTCCAGCCGCAGCCCGCTGATGCCCTTCTTGACGCCCCGCTCTGTGGCACTCTCCATGCCGTCCGGCAGTGCCATAAACCCGCTCAGATCTTCCACGCTCAGCCCGTTTTCGTCCGGGTTTTTCCGTCCCTGGCCGCTCCAGTTGCTGGTTGTGATCCACCATTCCGCCGGAAGATCTTCCAGATGGTTCTGGTCTTCCACTTCCTTCAAGTGTTCATGAATGGCGGCCATCACTTCGCCCATGCCGTCCCCCAGAACCTTCTCCATATAGTCATAGGCGGCTTCCGCTTCTTCCCAGCTGTCTTCCTCGTTCATGGCGTTCCGCCACGCGTCCCACCAGTCCTGGATCGCGTTGAGCTTCTCATGCTCGCTGAACTCCGGTTCCGGGTTCATGATCTCTTCGTCATAGTCCGCTGTAAACGGCCCGCCCTTGGTGAAGAATCCCGGGTACTTCTGCTCGATCCGATCCACCAGTCCGTCCGGATCCGTCTCCTGCAGATAGTTTTCGAACACCTTTTCCAGCAGGCTCGCCGCCTGCTCGCTCAGTTCGAACCCGTTTTCCTCCAGCGCCTGCACCAGTTCTTCCCGGGCTTCCATGGCTTCCTCGCTGCCGGTCTTGTCCGCGTCGCTGTACAGCGTCCAGTAGGCCCAGGCCTTCCGCCAGCTTTCCTCGCTCATGGTCTCCAGCATGTTGTTCTCGCCGTTCTGGCCGCCGTAGATCTGGTTCAGCTGGCTGTCGTTCAGGTTGGCGTTCACCATGGCCGCGCCTGCCGCGCCGGCAGCCGCCAGGGCCGCGATCGGCACGAAGGTAGCCGCTCCGCCCATCATGGAGAAGGTTGTGCCGCTGCCGGCCAGCCCGCCCAGCTTCACGCCGGTGCTGGTGGCGCTGCCGCCGCCCGTGCCGGTTCCGGTTCCGCTGGTGCTGGGGCTTCCGCCGCTGGCTGTTGCGCTCAGTCCCTTGAAGGCCTTGATCGCTTCGATCTGCTTCAGGATGCTTGCCAGGCTCCCGGCTACCGCCACCAGCTTGGCAAGCAGCCACAGCCCGAAGATGGCCTCGAAGGCCTTCTTTACCGCGTCCTGGTTGTCCACCATCCACTGCAGCGCCTCGCTCAGCTTCACCAGGATGTCGCCGATCGCTGCCGTCAGCGGATCGTCGCTCTCGCTCAGCTCCATCCCCACGTCGTGCAGGATGTGGATGCTTTCCCGGATGATCTCGCCCAGCTTCGCGAAGAACTGCTCCACGTTTTCCCGGATCTTCTTCAGGGCGGCTTCCCGTCCCGCGTCGTCCGTCGCGTTCATGTAGTCCGCGATCCCGTCCAGCGTGCCGCTTACGTTCACCATCAGGTCCAGCGCGGCCACGCCGAAGCCGGCGGCAAAACTTTCCTTCAGCGCTTCCCATTTGGTCGCGATCTCATTGATCTTAACCCACACATCGTTCATGGTCGCCAGCTCTTTGGTGCTCATGCCGTAGCCGGTCTGGTCCCCGTTGAACCGGGCCGCACCGTCCCGCCAGCCGTAGATCCAGTCGCCCGTTGCGCCTTCGTGGCCGTACATGTTGCTCAGGAACCAGCTCACGTCCGCGCTTTTCCTGGCGCCAAACAGCTCGCTCATCGTGCTGTCGTACCATCCCTGGCCCAGCTTTTCCTTTTTTTGCTGCAGCTCGTCCAGCACAGCCATCGTGTACTTGATGTCGTCTTCGTAGTTTTCCTTGTTGACGCCGATCAGCTCCGTGATCTTCTTCTCTTTCCCGCCGAAGGCCAGCTTGTTCACGATGCCCAGGAACTTGTCGAAGTCCCCGCCGGCTGCCTTGATGCTGTTGCCCCATTTCTGCATCTCTACGGCCGTGCTGCCGTAATAGCTGGCCAGGTCGGTCCAGTTGTTGGCCCTCGCCGCGGTCTGGCTGATCAGCTCCCACAGTTCGCCCACAGCGTCCGCCGCTGTGTCGATCAACCCGGTGAAGATCCCCTCGATCGCGTCGCTCACGCTCTGCCCCGCGCTGCTGATGCTGCCCAGGGCGTCCGCCACGGATTTGGTGGCCACGGTGGCCGCTGCCGCGTCCGTGCTCATGGTCTTGAGCCCGCTGTCCACGCCCTCCAGGTTGCTCTTCATGTTCCCCAGGGTAGCCCGGGCATTGTTCAGCTTGATCTCCCACTTGGCGACCACATCGCTGTTGTCGCTGTACTTCTCTTTCGCTTCCTTCAGCGCGTCCCGCAGGGTCTTGACGATCTTTTCCTGTTCCTTGATCTGGGCCTTCAGGGATTTGGTCTTCGCTTCGGCCTTCTGCTGTTCTGTGGCGTTCTTGCCCAGCTCGGCCGTCTCGGCCTCAAGCTCGCTCTTCAGCGTCTGAAGGTTCCGCTTCGCTTCCTTGATCGCCGCGTTGTACTGTTTCTCGCCTTCCAGGACGATCGTATGTTTGATTTCTTTGGTGGCCACGCTTATCCCCCCAGCGCCCTGCCGGCCAGCTTCGCGCCCGCCAGCTTTGCGTCATATCTCAGCCGCATGATGTACATGTCCAGGATGTACCCCAGCAGCATGTCTTCCGCTTCCTTGTGACTGATCCCGGCGATTTGTGCGTATCCGTAATACTCACGGACCCTCATCCCTCGCCGGTTGATCCGTTTTTTTCCTGCTGCTCCAGTTCAGCGGCGTAGGCGTCCGCCACTTCGTCGTCAGCCTCGTTCCCGTTCACGGTCTCCGCGTGCATGGTCTCGTCCATCGCTTCCCGCAGCGCCTTCGCGATCCGGTCCAGGTCGCCCAGCGTGCAGTCGTCCAGCACGTCCTCCGGCACGTCCATTGGCTGCTTGGCGTATTTCTGCCCCGCGTTGGCCAGGATCTGGAACATCTCCTTGACCATGGTGATCTTCCGCTCTTTTTTGAACTTCCGCAGCGCTCCCTGCAGATCGCCGTATTTCTTCTCGATCTGCTCGCTGGCCCACAGGCCCATCCGAAGGTCGTATTCGACCCCCTTGATCGTGATCTTTGCCATTTTTCCTGTCCTCCTCTTATTGTCTGAAAGAAAAAAGGGCCGGAAGGCCGAAGCCCTCCGGCCCTGTCGTCATCACTGCGGCTGCTGGCTCGAGCTGACGCCTGCCTTGGTGTTCAGCCAGGTCCGGGCGTCCGCCTCGGTGCTGCATCCGTCCTTATAGGCGTAGAACACCGTAGCCCCGCCGGAAGTCAGCACCACACCGCTGCCGCTGCCGTTGATGGTCTCGTGGTCAAACTGCGTCTGCTCCCGCCGGGTATTCGCGGTCACGCCGCCGCTGGTGAACTGCATCTTGTAGAACCAGTACGCCTCGTAGGTTGTGGTTCCCTTGAACCGGTTCGCCAGGATAAACCCGATCCCGACGAAGGGCGCGTCCGCGCCGGTGACCTGGCTCTCCGCGCTGGCCCCGGTGCCGCTGGTTACATGCCCCAGGATATCGTTCTTGATATCGCTGTTGCTGTTGGCCAGTTCCAGCGCCAGCGTCACCTCGTTCAGCATGTTCTCGCTGTCGATCTGGTGGCCGTCCGCGTGTTCCTTCACGCTGTCCCGGTTCTCGCCGATGTCCACCTTGCACAGGTAATCCACCAGCGCCTTGCCACCCGTGTAGGTCACGGCGCTTCCGTCGCCACCGCCGCTGACCTTCGCATAGGTCAGGCCCTTACAGGTTACTTTTGCCATAGTTTCCCCTCCTCTTATCTGTTCAGCTCCTCGATCAGCCGGTCGCTTTCCGCCTGCATGGCGTCCACAATGGCTGTCTCGGTTTTGTCCTCGTT
>Ga0310786_10005033_pt1 | contig 18099 bp, 18 predicted proteins | sample AusTroGonzalo_MG_FD_203881 | JGI IMG/M metagenome (GOLD analysis project Ga0310786, IMG submission 203881) | Bovine rumen microbial communities from tropical cattle in Woodstock, Queensland, Australia - Gonzalo_03 (v2) (version 2) | ecosystem: Host-associated > Mammals > Digestive system >... | reverse complement strand
GGTTTTTTGTTTTGTATGGTTTTGGCTTCAAGCGGTCGGTCTGCGGCAAAGGAACCCGTATCAGCTGGCCGTCGAGCAAGCCGACCGTTTTTCTCGTCCTATTTTACATGGCCAAGAAAACTATTCTTCAGTCTGACTTTGATGAAGATGATGCCATTTTGAGCCGCAAGGCCAAGCGTCGTCTGGTGCGGGAGGCGGAGAAAGCCGCCAATTCCTCACAGGGTCAGCCGAAAGCTTCCAAGCCGGAAGAAGTCGTCGAGGACAAGATGAGCCAGGTCGCGAGACTGTGCCAGAACGGGCAGTGGCGCGAGGCGGCGCATTTGTGCCTGACCACCATGGCTTCTGAGGAAGATGCTGGTATTGCCATGGCCTTCAAGAAGATAGATAAGTCATTGCGTCGTCAGATGGCGGCGTCTTTTATAGTTGCATCCCAGGAAATGTTGAAGCGGGAGTATCTGCTGGATGTTGGGAAATAACGAGACAATCGAAGGAATCAGTTCTTCAGATCTTTTCCAGAAGATGCTGAAGGAAATCCCCTGGTCTAATTTGCGCGTCTACATTCAGAGCAATGCTCAAGTCCTGAAGGCCTGCACCCTGGGCGGTCGCCGTCTGGATCCTCAGCAGCGCGGCTGGTTCGAGAAAATGGTTCTCCGCGAGGCGGAGAAAAGCCAGTTCTCGGAAGCCATTTGCAATGGCGTATTCGCCGCCTGGTACCCTGTGCGCGAAGAATTGCACAAGACCCTGGAAGATTATTTCCATTCCGACGAATACAAAGAATACCGCGCAGCAAACGAGATTCCCGAAGATTCATACGTTCTGTCAGACGAGAAATTCAACGAGTTCTTCTCCATCTCCCAGACGGATGCCTGGCGTATCCTGCTTCGCTTCAGCCCCTTGAAATTCACCAAGGAACAGGCCGACAAGGTGCTTGACACCTCTGCCGGCAATGTCGAACTTTTGGAGCAGCTCAAGGAACTGAAGGAAGCCAATGCCGAACTTCAGCGGAAAAACGCTTCTTTGCAGGGCGATGCGGAAAAACTGCGTGCCAAACAGCAGGCCGACGCCCAGGACATCCAGGAGCAGAAAAAGCAGAGCCGCCAGCTGCGCCAGGACATAGAGACCTGGCAGCGCAAATGCGAGAGCCAGCAGGCTGAAATCAAGCGCCTGAATGACAGCCTAACCCAGAAGGATGCCAACCTGTCCAGCAAGGAAACCGAGATTCGTGACCAGTCTGCCAGGGAAATTTCCCGTGTGCAGAACGAACTTGACAGAATACAGGGCGAGATCGGCGTCTGGAAAACCCGCTACGAAGGGCAGTTGCAGCAGAACCGACAGTTGGAGAGTGAAGCGAAAGAAGCCGTCAGGCAGGCCAAGATTACCCAGGAGGCTGCCGACAAGACGACGGCGGAAAGCGAGAAGTTGCGGAGTTTTGCCGACTTGCTGCTGTCCAGGATTGACTGGCCTAGGGTAGGCGCGGCCATGAAGATGAATCCCACGGTTCGCCGCAATTTCAACAGCCTAGTCCGCAAGCTGAACTACGAGGATAACGCTCCGAAAATCGAGGATGCGCTTCCTGCTTTCTGGGATGGACTCCAAGACCGTGAAAAAAAGCTCATCGCCAAAATCGCCAAGAGCAATACCGAAGAAGTGATGAACGGCAACATGGACGGCTATTGGGACGAAATCAGCCAGGATTTCGAGGAAACCCAGTTGACTTTGGAAGCCAGAATGTTCATGCTGGGCCTGCTCCGTGACGTCTTCTTCCAGACCTTTGAGCCGGAAGACTTGGAGAAGCCGATAATCCCCCCCAAGAAAAAATAACGGTTTTCACAAATATCGTGCTGCAAAGGCCGGGCAAATGCTCGGCCTTTTTGGTGTCAGGCCATGATGTCGGCCAGGAGGGCGCTGCCTACCGCAAACTATCCTTCAGGCAACGGTGGCGATGAGTTTCGGAGATGTTGCGGAAGTCCGGGCGCTGTTGGCGGCAATCGTCAGTGGCAAAGGGGCATCTCGGATGGAAGGGGCATCCGGGCGGCGGAGCAACGGGACTGGGAACATCGCCCTGCAAGTGTATTTTGGCGTCGCCGGAGGAGGAAAAATCCGGAGCTGCGGCCAGCAGGGCCTGGGTGTATGGATGGGCAGGCGCGGCGAATATTTCCTCGCAGGTTCCCTCTTCCAGGATGATGCCAAGATACATGACGGCAACGCGGTCGGCCAGGAATTTTACGACGCTGAGGTCGTGAGTGATGAACAGATAGGCAAGACCACGCTCGCGCTGGAGTTGTTTCAGGAGGTTTAGAATCTGCGCCTGGATGGAGACGTCCAGGGCGCTCGTACATTCGTCGCAGAGGATAATCCGAGGATTGGCGGCCAGGGCGCGGACAAGCCCCAGGCGCTGCCGCTGGCCGCCCGAGAACTGGTGCGGGTAGCGGGTCAGGGCCGAACCGTCCAGACCGACGGTGGCCAGGAGGTCAGTCAGTAGTTGGCGGCGCCTCTCCGCGTCCCTGGGTGGTTTGGGGATGGCTTCCAGCAGCGACTCCTCCAGCATCATGCGCGGGTCGAGACTGGAGAAAGGATCCTGGAAAATCATCTGTAACTGATGACGGTAAGGCTTCAGGGCGCGGGAAGGCAAATTGGCGATATTCTGGCCGTCAGACAAGATGATTTCGCCCGCTGTTGGCGTGACGAGGCGAACAAGGGCTTTGGCCACGGTCGATTTACCGCAGCCGGATTCGCCGACCAGAGCCAGAGTCTCGCCTTGGCGCAAGGTCAAGTCCAGGCCGTCCACGGCGCGCACCCAGGCTTTCGTCCTGGAGAAAATTCCCGATTTGACGGGAAAATGCACCTTGAGCCCCCTGACTGTCAGAACTGCGGGCGCGGAGGCGTTGCGGAGGGAATTGGCGGTCTGTCCGGTCAGAGGCAACGGAGCCTGTTGATGGAAACAGCAGACGGAATGTTGCGGGGAGAGCAGGGTGGTCGGTGGTGCCTGATGTCGGCAGTGTTCGTCGGCGAGGGGGCATCGGTTGGAGAAACGGCAGCCAGGCGGGAGGTTTTCGGGTTGAGGAACCTGTCCGGGGATGGTCTGGAGAGCCTTGCCGCGAGCCGTCTGGCTGGGGATGGAGCGCAGCAGGAGGGATGTGTAAGGATGGGCAGGATGGGCGAGCAGTTCCTGGACTGGCGCTGATTCGACGATGGTGCCGGCGTACATGACGGCGTAGCGGTCGGCGTATTGGGCGGCCAGGGCGAGATCATGGGTGACGAAGAGGATTGCCGTGCCATGACGTTTCCGCAGGGTGTCTAGCAGGGACATGATTTGCGCCTGTACGGAAACGTCCAGGGCCGTGGTCGGCTCGTCGGCGAGCAGGAGCGATGGCTGGCAGGCCAGGGCGATGGCGATAAGCACCCGTTGGCGCATCCCCCCCGACAGTTGGTGCGGATATTCGGCCAGGCGTTGGCGCGGCTCGGGGATGCCGACTTCATCCAGCAGTTCCAGACAGCGTCGCTCCAGTTCCGCTCCTTGTAGGTTCAGGTGGCAATGAAGCACTTCTGCCAACTGCTGACGGACGGTGAGCACGGGATTCAGGGCTGTCATCGGCTCCTGGAAAATCATGGCCAGCCGTTTGCCACGAAAACCGCGCATTTGCGCTTCCGGCAGGGACAGCAGGTCATGTCCGTCAAACAAAATTTGCCCGCCGAGAATCTGCGTGGTCTGCGGAGGCAGCAGTCTCATGACGGCCAGGGAGGTCACGGACTTGCCGGAACCAGATTCGCCGGCTAGGGCCAGAATCTCACCGGGGCGGATGTCCAGGGAGACGCCGCTTAGGACTTGGCGCAGACCGGAACGCTGCCGGAACGCCACGGACAAGTCGCGGATGCTGAGCAGGGGGGATTCTGGCATCTTCGTGGGTAAACTATTTAGAAGGTTCACAAAACAAAAAGTGGTTAGTGGTTAGTGGCATGTCCCTCGTCCCAAGTCCCGCGTCTCAGCCAAGCGCGCACCTCACGTCTCTCGTTCCAAGTCCCGCGTCCTGCCCCTACGCGTCTCAACAGTTGCCTTCGTGGTAATATTTGGTTGCGACAACCAGCGATAAGGTCTGCCCAGGCATCACGGTGTCCGGCATGGCGCCAGCCGCCTCGATTTCCATGAAGCCAGAGGGGTCGCTGTAGGCGCTGAAACGAACGGCCTGGTCGGTCGGCTCCTGGTCGGGTGGGGTGTCGGCGATGTCGATTTCATCGCCATTTTCGGCGGGGCCAGTCGTGCGGTGGATGCACAGGCCGGTGCTGATGTTTTTGAAGACTATTCCCGTGACGGCGGGGGAAAACGCAACTTGTATCCGTTTCTCGGTGGCTATCGGCAGAATGAAACCTTCGTCGCTCCATTCTTGCCTGTCCTCTGTCGAGGCATAGAGGTCGCGGACGTCTCCGGGTAGGCAATTATGGGCAAACAGATAACAGGACTTGTCGTAGTCAAACTGGCAGAGCGACCAGGGGACAATCATTGTTTTCTGGCGGATTATTGGCTTACGCCCCATGTATTTAATTGATTCGACAGTCAGCACGGTCATGACCCTCTCATCACCAAAGATATTGATGTCTCTGGAAAAGAGGCAGGGGAGCCCGCGTCCCGAGGCGTTTATGAGGTCGATTTCCGCGCAGAACTTGGCATGGTCAGGCTTGGCCTCGCCGCAGGGCAGCCAGCGGGCATTGGTGATGGACGGAGGCACCCGCCAGGAGCCTGTGCTGTACTCGAAGCCGCAACGCGAGCCTTCCGGAGCGGGCCAGAGGCCATCGCCGCCGGGATTCAGATATTGGCTGGCCGTGCTGATGCCTCTGATGGCCTTGGGGTTTACGCGGCTGAGGACAAGGTTGTCCTGGACGGTGAACAGGCGTCCCTCGACGTCCAGAGCGATGACGATGCCACGCTTGGGGGTTCCCACGAGTTGCCAGCGGCGGTGGGCGGAATCGAGGAGGGCGGTCAGTTCGGGGAAGGTCATCATGTTGGTGCGCTGTCCTTACGGGTGAATTTCAGGAGCCAGATATCGTCTACAGTGATCAGTTCCCAGGCGAAGCCGAGGTTCTCCATGGCGTTCACGGCATTCTGGAGGGCGGTTCGGCCAGGGTCGGCGAGCAGGAATGCCCCCTGGGGGGCGAGGAGGTTGGCGGCGCAGTGCGCCAGCGGCTCGACCATTTGCTTCTCGTAGATGAGATCGCTGCCGAGGATGGTTTCAAACTGCGTGTCGAGGTCAGGATTTCGCCAATCCATTGGGTGATAGTCGATGTTCGTCAGACCGTTGAGTTCGGCATTCCGCAGGAAGAAGGCCCGGTTGTCGGGATGAAAATCCGAGGCGGTCACGGCGGCGGCCCCCAGGGCGGAGGCGCAGAGCGAGGGCAGGCCGAGCCCGCAGCCCAATTCCAGCACGCGCTTGCCGCGGCAGAGGCCGGGATGGCTGACGAGATGCCCGGCCAGCACGCGCGCTGATTCCCAGAGGTGCGTGAAATAAGGAATCTTGTCCGTGTCCGACGGGCTTGTCTTGACATAGTAGTCCAGTGCCTCGTCCAGGTCCTTGATGAGGCAGAGGCGGAACGTCAAGTCGCCGACGGCCACGGTTTCGATAGAATGAGAGAAGATGGGAGCGTCCATCTGAGTTTCAGCCTTCCTGTCGCAGGGAGGCCAGGTGGAAACAGGCGTTGAGCGCGAAGACCAGGGAGGTCAAGAGTCCGATGGCCAGCAGGATGAGCGTGGTCTGGCGGACAAGTTGCGCCTGCTGTTGCAGGAGGCCGGAAATTTCCGCCAGTTCCTTGGTCGTGTTGTCAATGGCCGCCAGGACGTTCTGGTGAGTTTCAGTCGTGTAGGCCTCCAGGGCGTTTTCGGTAGCCTCAAGGGACTTCTGGAGGCCTACCAGTGTCTCATGGAGGTTCTTGGTAATGGGGCGAATCGACCCACAGAACTGGTTGATAAGGGGCAGTTCAGACAGCTCGTCCACCTTTTCGACAAAGGGAATGTTCTTGGCCACGAATTTGTCCAATGCTTGTACGGTGTCGCGGTAAGGCGGAATCATCGCGTAGAAACCGAGGTAGACTTCCCGCTGGTTCTCCAGCACTGTGCGGTAGGAACCCACGGTTTCGGCCAGGGAACGGAAACGTTCCGGGTCGGAGATAAGTCTGCCGTTTTGGTAGAGCACGACGGAGGCAATGGCCAGCAGCAGGCTGCACACCAGCTGGAGACCAGCCAACCAGGCGCGGAGGCGGTTGGATTTTGTTGCGGACATGATTACTTGAAGGTGTAATTATCGAGGGTGAAAGTGCAGGATGGCGGGACGGGGATTCCGTTGATGGTGGAGCCCTTCATGTTGTGGGACACGGAGATTTTCGCTGGTTCTTTGGCTTCGCCGGCATAGTGGTAGGAGAATTTGAGCTGGGTGCCGTCGGCGGTGTCGAAGATGAGGGCATCGAGGCGGTTGGTGTTGCGGTTGAGTTTGTAGCGCGCTGACTTGATGCGGATCCCGCCGGGGCCGGGAACGTTCAGTCCGGTCAGGTTGAAGATGAAATGCGTGTTGCTGTATTTGACGACCTTGAGGTTTTCGCGTTTGTCCACGCAGGTGCTGGCGAAGGTTTGCAGCGGCCAGAAGGCGAGCATGCCGAGTGCCTGGGCGAATTTGGTGCCGGCCAGTTGCGTGTTGGCCATCTGTTCTAGCTGTTGCTTTTGCGGGGTGTTTGCGGCCAGGGCGATTTTGCAGGTATACGTGCCGTTGCCGTTGTTTTGCAGGTTGTAACTGTCGATGGTCAACATCACAGGCAGGCCGGTGGCCTCGGCGGCCTTCTTGCTGATCAGCATGGACAGGGCGGAAGACAGTTGCTCGGATTTGACTTGAACAGCAAAGTTCTTGCGGCAGAGGGTTCCAAGGTCGTAGGCGGCCTGGTCGATGATTTTGCCCTGCTTGGAATCGACCTGGGCAAAGACGGGCAGGACGGCGCAGAGGACCAGCAGCAGGAAATGGCGGAAGGACAAGTGGGTCATAGGTATCTCCTTAGAGTTCAATGGTGAGGCCGTCGTAGGCGACTTGAAGTCCCAGCGGATTCAGCACTTCCTCCATCTGGCGATGGAGCGAATGGGCATTGTGCGAGAAATGGTTGACATAGCACGGCGTCTTCTCCGTGAGGCAGCCCATTTCCAGCAGACGCTGGCGAAGTTTGGCGTCGGTGTAGCCGCCGCTGTGGTGATGTTCGTTTCTGCCGAAAACGGGATCGACGCCGCCTGTGCAGTCGAAGAAGGCGAGATCGATGTGCTTTCCCTCCAGCAGCTTCCAGGTCTCGTCAGGATAGATTCCCGTATCGTGGCTGATGAAGACCGTCTTGCCGTTCCTGGTCAGCAGATGAAGCATGCACTTCTCAGCAGTGTCGTGGTCGGCCTTCAGCGGCAGGATTTGCAGGTTGTCGGCCAGGCAGGGCACCCCGAACTCCAGGACATTGAAATTGCATTTGTTGTCGGGAAAATTCGCGTGCCCATGGGTGCAGTAGTTCCACAGAGACATCAGAAAATCGTGAACCTGTTCGTTGCCGTACAGTTGGAGGGTGCCTTGAACCTTGTCGGCAAAGCCTTCGCAGCGCCAGCGTAGTTCCATGGGGCTCTCGTGGTCGAAATGCGAGTGGGTGTAGACGACCTGCTTGAGCTTGACGGTATCGATGTTGAACGCCGTGACCTGCCAGAGGAAATCAGGCCCCAGGTCAACTAGCGTGTCATCGTCAATCAGGTAGCTTGTGCGTCGCCGAATATCCTTGCCTCCCAGCAGTTTGGCCTGCCGGCATGTTTCGCAGTTGCACCATAGCGAGGGGATTCCCTCCGCTGCTGCCGAACCGAGAACTGTGATTTTCATGAGCGTGTTCCTTGTGTGTATGATTATTGCCAACCGAATGCTTATTTGTAACAGTGATTAGTGGTCAGTGGTAAGATTCTCGTCCCTTGTCTCAGTCATGCGCGCGTCTCATGTCCCTCGTTCCGCCCATGCGTTTATTTGACGAACAGCACTGCTTGCATGAGAGCGTTCATCATGGTGCGCTTCAGTTCTTCCTCGCGCTGGCCCAGCGATTCGTCCACGCGGCAGTCCTTGCCGGGACCGTCCGTCAGATTTTCAATGGCCAGAGGCTTGGAGATTTCTCCTGTCGGACGGGCATCAGACGGGATGACGAGGCGCTGCCATTTCGAGACGGGCACGTACTTGGCCTGCTCAGCGTTAAATTCGTAGGTGGTCAGGATGATGCGGTCGGCATAGAAGGCGAGCATCTTGAAGGCGTAGTTCTGGCCGGTTCCCAGGGCCGGGCAGACAAGCTGCGTCCAGCCCTTGCGCTGGAACTGGAGGTCAAGATGGAGATGGCCGCTGAGCACCGCGATGACGGAATGTCGCCTGGCGTTGTGTTTTTTGATGATGTCCTCGATTTTGCCGGCGTCGAGGATGCAAGGCGGATAGATAGGCTCGTGCTGGAGAATGAGCGTTGGCATGGCCGCATGCTCTTCGATGTCCTTTTCCAGCCAGTCCAGTGTCTCCTGCTCGTAGATAGCGCAACCGTTGTCCTTGGGCGACTGTGCGTCGGGCGCCAGTTGGATGAAATGGAACCCGCCGAAATCGCAACTCTTGTGGTGGTGGCCGAAGACCGTCGAGTAGCTGCTGGCCCAGTTGTCGCCGTGCAGGACGATGTACGGTAGTCCCAATTCTTTTTCCAGCAGGTCGCGGAACCAGGCATGACGCCGGGAGGCCACTTGGTCCTTGGGGCATTTGCCGAGCAGTCTAGGCGGCAATCCGCAGTTGTCGCCCGTAACCAGAATGCCGTCAGGGCGTAACTCGTCGCGCAACTGGTGCATGACCAGTTGCGCGTTGGCGATGCTGGCCTTGTTCATGACATGCGCGTCGCTAATCCAGGCCAGGCGGAAAAGCGGAGGCTCGTCCGTTGTCGCCCAGGCGGGGCGTTCCGCCATTTCGACGACCTGGAGGCTTTGGGCGAGCTTGTACAACTTGCCAATCATGTCCTGTTCTGCGGAGAAGAGCAGGGCGGTCAGGCAAAGCAGGCAGATGACAAATTTGCGACGTGACATTTTTTCAGCACCAGACGGTAGGCATGGGTTCATTCTGGCTGGCCGCCTTCAGGTCGATGTCCTGGCGGCCCAGTTCTTGGAGCTCGGCGTTGGCGGCGGTCAGCGCCAGTTCCGGCGTATTGCATTCCTGGCTGATATGGGCGAGGATGAGATGGTGGAGGCTGGGGCCGGCCAGTTGCTTCAGGAGCTCACAGGCCTGGAGGTTGCTCAAATGTCCCTGCGGGCCGAGAATCCGTTGTTTCAGCGACCAGCAGCGCTTCGACGCCGCCAGCATGTTCAAGTCGTGGTTGCTCTCCAGCACCAGGACATTGCAATCTCGAAGATGGAAGGTGACGGTGGAGCCAATCCGTCCCAGGTCGGTGGCCATGCCGACCTTGTGCTCGCCGGAAGTCACTGCGAAAGCCACGGGGTCAACCGTGTCGTGACTGACGCCAAAGGCCGTGACGTTGAACTCGGCGATGGGGAAGGTCGCCCCTTGCGCGAAGCGCACCAGGCTGCCCAGGTCGGGGTCGAGGCTGCGTAGCTTTTCCGCACAATGGCGACTGGCGAAAATCGGCACCTCCAGCGCTTGCGCACAAGGACGGAGCCCGTTGATGTGGTCGGTATGCTCGTGTGAGACGAGAATGGCCCGGATGCGCAGCGACTCCAGGCCCGCTGCTTTCAGGCGGCGGAGAAATTCGCGGCGGCTGAAGCCGGCGTCGATGAGGATGCCATCGGTTTCGTTGTGGATGATGGTACAGTTGCCTTTGCTGCCGCTACCCAGAATGGTTACACCTAATTTGCTCATGTTTGCTTATTTCTCATATGATTTCATGACTTCCAGCACTTGTGCGGCCACTGCATCGTCCACATCGGTGTTTTCCCCTAGCAGACTGCGGAACTCCGCCATTCCGGCCAGAACCTCCTGGCGTCTGGTTCCACCCTCTAGCAGCAGTTCCGCCTCTTCGGCCAGATTCTGCGGCGTCGCCTCGTCCTGGAGTCGTTCGTGGTAGACGCCCTTGTTCGTCACCAGGTTGATGATGCTCAGCCAGGATAGTTTGACAAATTGCTTGCCCAGCCACCAGGTCAGGGGGCTTACGCGGTAGGAGACGACCAGCGGCAAATCGAGAATGGCCGATTCTACCGTGACTGTCCCGCTGGCGGCCATTCCCGCCACGCCGCTTCGCAGCCAGCGGCGTGTCTCGCCAATGGTGATTTCCGGCTTCACGAGAGTTGTCTCCTGCGGATAATCGCGCATTATCTGCTCGGCCAGTGCCTGGAGGGATGGTCTCGGCAGCGGCAGCGCGAAGCGCAATTCTGGATGGCGTTGCTTCAAGATAGCCGCCGCCTGCAAGAAGATCGGCAGGAGGGACTTCAATTCGCTGGTGCGGCTGCCGGGCAACAGCAGGAAGAGCGACGGATCGGTCGGTCGCGGCTGGCTGGTCAATGGCTGTAAACGCGGCAGCAGCGGATGCCCGATGAACCTGACGTCCAGATTGGTTCCGGCATAGACGGCTGGCTCGAAGGGAAAGATGCAGAGCAGCCGGTCAACATCTCTGGCAATCGTGCGGATGCGCCCCTTCTTCCACGCCCAGACTTGCGGGCTGACGTAGTAGACGACAGGAATCCCCAGCTTATGCAGGCGCTTGGCCAGGCGAAGGTTGAAGCCAGGATAGTCAATCAACACGACTGCCTCCGGCCGTTCCGCCTCCGCCAAACGGCTCAATTTGCGCAACAGTCCCAGAAACATCGGTAACAATTTCAGGACATCGGTGAACCCGACAACCCCAAGCTCGGTGGAATCGACGATAATCTCAACCCCCGCCGCACGCATCAAAGGTCCCCCCATCCCCCGCAACACCAAATCGGGACGGCGAGCATGCAAACTGCGGGCCAGACCGGCACCGTAGTCATCACCAGAGGCCTCTCCTGATATTATCCAGACTGACATGGCACGCCTTGATTCGGTGTTTGCAACGGACGGGAAAAACGATAACATAACACTATAAGCCTTTTTGCCGGAAAATCAAGGGAAAATATGGCCAGGCGCACGTGAAGCCGGTACCAAGGACAAACGCAACGATGTATTTCCCATGAGGGTAGGTACTATTCTGGTTATGCTCTAACATTGTGTCGCTTTTTAATCTGTTGTTTGTCGCGTCGCGCATCGCGCGTCGCACACCCACCCACGTCGCCTGTCGCGCGTCGCTCTATTTATAGGGATGGCCGTCCCCCGCCCAACCACCCACCATTAATGTAATGCCTCAATCGGCCTCCGTGGTCTTGCCATTATCAACGCAACATTTTTTGTAACTTTCGATGACTTTGGGCATGCTTGAATACATGCAGGATACAACTGGCCTGGGCAAAAGCGGACAGATCCCCTTTTACATTTACGCTGTATTCCCCATGAGGGTAGGTAATTGAGCCGAAAAGCGGGACGTGGGACATGGGACGCGGGACGTGGGGCGCGCGCATGGCTGGGACGTGGGACTTGGGACGCGGGACGTGGGGCGCGCGCATGGCTGGGACGTGGGACTTGGGACGAGCAACGTGGGGCGCGATGTGCGGGCGACAATCGACGCCTCGACGCGCGACTAGGAGAGAACAGCCAATCAACAAAAGCAACATTTTGTCAGAACAAGGACAGCACTACCTACCCTCTTGGGGAAAAGAGCGTACATTTATTGCGAACAATGGCGTTTTTTCCCCCTGGCACGACGGCGGCGAAGGGACTCGCCGCCCTACCAGACGTTTGCGACGTTTTTCCCTCTGGGCACGACGTCGGCGAAGGGGCTCGCCGCCCTACCAGACGTTTGCGACGTTTTTCCCCCGGGCACGGCGGCGAAGGGGCTCGTCGCCCTACCAGTCGGCAATGAGCCTTCCCGTTGCCTGCCAATATCAACAGTTAAGAGCTTGCCAACCGAAAGTATACAATTCTCTAAACTATCTGTTCCAGTGATAGCGAAATGTGAAAATGAGTTTATATTATGTTAAACATGTATGGCCTGGCGGGGAAACCTGCGGGCACAAATTGTCACCACATTTTTCCACAAATAAAAGACAAGGAGTTTGCCAAATGCCTCTGAAATTACGTGAAAACGCCAAATATTCCCTGCTCGTCCCCACCAGCATGGGCGTCCGCCTGACACCGCTGTACGGCCAGCCGTTCCATTGCAGCGACACCTTCAAGATGCAGGTGACGAGCGCCGAGACGAATGTGGCGAGCGTGGTTTCGTATCTTGGTCTGCCGGTGAAAGTCCTGACCGCCTTCGTCAAGGACAGCCCAATTGCCCGAATGATCAAGGACAATCTCGCCGGTCGCCACATGGACTACGAGGGACCCGAGATAGAGCAGGGTGGCCCCTGGGGCTATCGCCATCAGTTCAACCTAGCTGACAGCGGCTACGGCAGCCGTGGCCCCCGCGTGCAGAACGACCGGGCCGGCGAAGTCGGACGCCTGCTGAGCAGCAAATACTTCGACCTGGACAAGATTTTCGGCCAGGAGGGCGTTCAGATGGTGCATTTGTCTGGCCTGATTGGCGCCATGTCTCCTGAAACCAGCAAATTCTGCCTGGACATCGCCCGCGCCGCCAAGAAATACGGGACACTTGTGTCCTTCGACCTGAACTACCGCGCCTCCTTCTGGAAAGGCCGTGAGCAGGAACTGTTCGAGACCTTCTCCGAAATCGCCGGCGTCGCCGACGTGCTCATAGGCAACGAAGAGGATTTCCAGTTGTGCCTGCGGATCCAGGGGCCAGAGGCCGGCGGCAAGGACATCGGCGCCAAAATCGACAGTTTCAAGGAAATGGTCAGCCGCGTGAAGGCCGCCTACCCCGGCGCCTGCGCCTTCGCAACAACCCTCCGCCAGGTCGTCAGCACCAACTGCCACCTGTGGGGAGCCCTGACGAATATTGACGGCGAATGGCGCCAGGTCGAGCCCAGGGAAATCACCGTCCTGGACCGCATCGGTGGTGGTGACGGCTTCGTGGGTGGTTTCCTGTACGCCATCCTCAAGGGCTGGGAACCGGAAAAATGGATGCAGTTCGGCTGGGCCACCGGAGCCCTGGCTACGACCCATCTGACCGACTATGCCCAGCCTGCCGACGAAGACCAGGTCTGGAGCATCTGGAAAGGCAACGCCCGCGTCAAACGCTGAACCCTCGCTTGCCAGAAGGAGAGAGGCCTTGAAAAGTTACCTGAGCATGATAATCGGGGCGATCCTCGTCAACAATTTCGTCCTGCGTCGTATTCTGGGCATTTGCCCGTTCCTGGGCGTCTCCAAGAGCACCAAGACGGCGCTGGGCATGGGCGGAGCCGTCATTTTCGTCATGACGCTATCCGGCCTGGTGACGGGAATCATCAGCAACTACCTGCTGAAGCCGTTTCAGATTGAATATCTGCGGACCATCATCTTCATCCTGGTGATTGCCGGGCTCGTGCAGATAGGCGAGATTGTGCTCCAGCGCCTCAGCCAGTCACTGTACAAGGCCCTCGGCATCTACCTGCCACTAATCACTACCAACTGCGCCGTCCTGGGCGCGGCCATCATCTGCTCCGACGAGGGCTACGGCGTTCTTCGGAGCACGGTTTTCAGTTGCGCCTCGGCAGTGGGATTCTCCCTGGCCCTGATTCTGTTCTCCAGCCTCCGGGAACGCCTGGCCTTGTCGCGAGTGCCGCAGGCTTTCGAGGGAACGCCAATCGCCCTGGTGACGGCGGGAATCCTGGCCATGGCCTTCATGGGCTTTGCCGGGGTTAATTAGCCTCCTTTACACGCTAACAATCGCACTTCCTGACGAAAGAGAGACAATGCTGGGAGCACTCATATTTTTGCTGATAGGAATCGTCGTCGGCCTGGCGGTGGCTCTGGTGGTCAAGTTTTTCGGCGTCCAGGGGAATCCGCTGCTCGAGCAGATTTCCGAGCTGATGCCGGGTGCCAACTGCGGCGGTTGCGGCTATGCTGGCTGTGCCTCGTATGCCAAGGCTCTGGCTGAGCGTGAGGCGCGTCCGGGCGCCTGTCCGTCCATGTCCAAGGAAGCCGCGCATAAAATTGCCGTTCTGACCGGCATGCACGAGGAAGAGCGCGAGCCGATGACGGCTGTCGTGCTTTGCAGCGGCGATGAGGACAAGGCCAGCCGCCGTGCGGGATACAACGGCGTGAACAACTGCCGCGATGCCGTGCTCGTGGCGCAGGGTGCCAAATCTTGCAGCTACGGCTGCCTGGGGCTGGGGGCCTGCGCACAAGTCTGCCAATTCGGGGCGATTGAAATCACGGAACACCACATCGCCGTCGTGCATCCGGAATTGTGCCGGGCGTGCGGACGCTGCGTGGCGGCCTGTCCTAAGCATCTGATAAAGCTTGTTCCCAAATCTATGCCCGTGCAGGTGTTCTGCAGTTCGCCGGAACGCGGGGCTGTCAAGCTGAAATACTGCAAAGGCGCGTGCATCGGCTGCGGCAAATGCGTGCGCTCGTTAGGCAGCGAGCATATCAGCCTGGTCGGTGGCATGGCCGTGGTCAATGCGGAGAATCCGCCATCTGCGGAAATCACCAGCCTTTGTCCCACGGGGGCTCTCAGAACCCTTGACCGCAGGGGGGGAAAATAATGATTGCCAATTATCTGCATTTCTACGGTGGCGTCCATCCCGCCGAGGACAAGCTAGCCAAGGGCAATTCCATCCAGGTAGCCCCCTTGCGGGAGACATACCTAGTGCCCTTGCAGATGCACATCGGCGCACCGGCGAAACTTCTCGTCGCCAAGGGCGACAAAGTTCTGCGGGGGCAGATGATTGGCGAGGCCAACGGCTTCGTCTCCGCACCGGTCCATAGCCCCACCAGCGGCGTCATCAAGGATGTGACGACGGCCCTCAATCCTACCGGTGCCCGCATCCCGGCCGTCCTGCTGGAGAGTGACGGAGAGGACAAGGCCTGCGAAATGCTGGAGCCAATCAAGGACTGGCAGAACGCCGAGACAGATGTCCTGCGCAAACGCGTCGGAGAGGCAGGTGTCGTTGGCATGGGCGGGGCATCTTTTCCGGCGTTGGTCAAACTTTCGCCCAGCAAGCCTGTGGATACGCTCATCATCAACGGTGTGGAATGTGAGCCCTGCCTCACTGCCGACCATCGCCTGATGCTGGAACATACGGAGCGCGTCATCACAGGATGCCTCATCGTGGGGCGGCTGCTGAATGTCAAGGAAATCAAATTCGGGATTGAACTGAACAAGCCGGACGCTCTGGCAAAATTGCAGGAAGTCGCCAAAGGCACCAAGGTTCAGATTTGCCCATTGCATGTGCGCTATCCGCAAGGCGCGGAAAAGCAGCTGATTTACGCTCTGACGGGGCGGAAGGTTCCGTCGGGGGGCCTTCCGATGGATGTCGGATGCGTGGTGCAGAATGTGGCGAGCGTGGCGGTTACAGCGGAAGCCATCTGCGACGGCAAGCCGCTGTACGAGCGAATCGTGACCGTGACCGGACGGCCCGTGGTCAATCCCGGCAACTGGCTGGTCCGCGTGGGGACGAGGCTGGCTGATCTCATCCGCCTGGCGGGCGGCGTCAAGGAAGACCCTGCGAAGATAATCTCCGGCGGGCCGATGATGGGATTCTCGGTCTATTCCCTGGACATTCCCGTGATGAAGAACACATCTGGCCTTGTTCTGTTGTCCCGCAGCGAGATCGTCCAGTACCAAAGCAAGTCCTGCCTGCATTGCGGACGCTGCAACGATGCCTGCCCGATGCAACTGATGCCCAGCCTGCTGAGCCAGATAATCGAGAGCGGCAAGTTTGACATGGCCGAACAATGGCATGTCATGGATTGCATCGAGTGCGGCTGCTGCTCATACATCTGCCCCGCCCAGCGTCCGCTGGTTCAGCACATGCGCCGCGGCAAGATGGAAGTGACGGCGATTCGCAAGGCCAGGAAGGGGTGAGACGCGGCGGCAAATTTGCCCACGCCACGGACAACGACGGCGCGCACGGAGGCACGCCCTCCCGAGCACATTTCCACGGACAACGACGGCGCGCACGGAGGCGCGCCCTCCCTTTTCCCTAACCACTAATCACTAACCACTGACCACTCAATATGTCAGACAATTCTTCCATTATGATGCCCAGCATGGAGAATCTGGTTGTCAGCAGTTCTCCGCATTATCATAGCCGGATGACCGTTCGTGGCATCATGTTCCTGGTGGTTTTGGCCCTGTTGCCGGCGGCGGGCGCGGGAGTCTGGTTTTTTGGCCTGACGGCCCTGCGCGTGTTGCTGGTCTGTTCTGTCGCTTGCGTGGCCATCGAGGCGGTTTGCGCGAAACTTCTGCGAAAGCCCCTGGAGATTGACGATGGAAGTGCCTTGGTGACGGGTCTTCTGCTGGGAATGAATTTGCCGCCGACGGCACCGACCTGGGTCTGCCTGCTGGGGGCACTGATAGCCATTGGCCTGGGCAAGATGCTGTACGGTGGTATCGGCTGCAACCCCTTCAATCCCGCCCTGGTCGGGCGCGTGGCCCTGCTGGTCGGCCTGCCGGGGATAATGACGCACTGGAAGATTCCTGCGGGCAGCGTGGAGGCTCTGTCCTCTGCGACCCCCCTGCAACTCATGGGGGCGGGCGACATGTCCAAACTGGAGGCGATTCCGTACAGGGATTTGTTCTTGGGATTGCATGGCGGCTCCATCGGCGAGACTTGTGCGCTGGCCATTCTGATTGGCGGAATTTTCCTGATTGCCCTGAAAATCATTCGCTGGCAGATTCCCGTCTCCTACCTGCTGACAGTCGCCGTAATTTCCGGCATCGCGCATTGGGCGCAACCTGAACATTACGCTCCCGCACTGTTCCATCTGCTGACCGGAGGGCTTCTGCTGGGAGCTTTCTTCATGGCGACTGACATGGTCACGACGCCTCTGAGCCGCAAGGGCGCCGTGATTTTCGGCGTCGGCTGCGGGCTGATTACCAGCGTCATCCGCCTGTGGGGAAGTTATCCCGAGGGAGTTTCCTTCTCCATTCTCATCATGAACTCCCTGACCCCCCTCATCGACCGCTACACGGCCGGCAAGCCGTTTGGCACGCCTGGCGGACGCGGCCTGAAGAGCGTCCACAAATAGGATTTTCCTCAAATCACCCCTAACCATTAATCACCTATGCGCGATATCCTGAAATTAAGTTTAAGCCTGGGGCTCATCTGCGGGGTCGTCGGCGTGATTCTCGTGGCGGCGAACAAATGGACGGAAGAACCGAGGCGACAGACCACGGAGGCTCAGCGCCTGGAAAGCATGCGCCTGGTCCTGCCGGCGACGGTCAAGAATGTCTCGGATGGCCAGCCCAGCAAAGTTCCTGGCGTGACATTTTTCCAGGCCTTTGACGAGCAAGGGCAAATCGTGGCTCTGGCGGCGGAAAGTGTTTCCCTGAAAGGTTTTGGCGGCGCGGTCAAGGTTCTGGCTGGGCTTGACTTGCAAGGCGAAATTCAGGGCGTCCTGGTCCTGAACCACGGCGAGACCCCCGGCATTGGCACGAAAGTCACGGACCGGAAGGTCAGTCAGTCGCTTTGGCAGGTGCTGGCCGGCAAGAGCGAAACCGTGGCATTTCCCCCCAACGCGTGCCTGGACAGTTACAGCGGGAAACGCCTTGGCGAAGCGCCTTTCACCTTGAACACCAATGGCATCGTGGGCGTTTCCGGAGCCACCTTTTCCAGCAACGCCGTGCTCGATGCCATCAACCAGATTGGCCTGGCCTGGCGCGAAGAGCAAGATAATCTGAGACAGCCCAAGGAGAAATAAGCGATGTCCGCCTGGAAAACTCTGACAGAAGGGCTTTGGCGCCAGAATCCCGTGCTGGTCCTGATGCTCGGCATGTGTCCAACCCTCGCCGTTTCCTCCAGCGCCAAGAACGCTGTCGGCATGGGCCTGGCCACGACTTTCGTCCTTGTCGGCAGCAATCTGGTCGTTTCTCTCGTGCGCAAAGGGATTCCCGCCAAGGTGCGAATCCCTTGCTACATCGTTATCATCGCTGCGTTTGTCACGGTTGTCCAGTTGCTGCTGGAGGCTT
>Ga0310786_10005031_pt1 | contig 18103 bp, 17 predicted proteins | sample AusTroGonzalo_MG_FD_203881 | JGI IMG/M metagenome (GOLD analysis project Ga0310786, IMG submission 203881) | Bovine rumen microbial communities from tropical cattle in Woodstock, Queensland, Australia - Gonzalo_03 (v2) (version 2) | ecosystem: Host-associated > Mammals > Digestive system >... | reverse complement strand
CGTGAGTTCTATTCCAATTACAATCATATTTTTATGAAGCATTGGAAAGAGGCGACCGGCAAGGATGTGAAAATTACGCAGTTTCATGGCGGTTCGGGCAAGCAGGCGCTTGAGGTGGTGAACGGGCTTGAAGCGGATGTGGTCACGCTCGCGCTGGAATACGACGTGAACATTGTCCGTGACGCAGGGCTTATTGAAAACGGCTGGGTCAAGGAATTTCCGCGCAACAGCGCTCCTTACACTTCGACGATTGTGTTTCTCGTGCGCAAGGGGAATCCCAAGAAAATCAGGGACTGGAACGATCTCGTCAAGGACGGCATCGGCATCATCACGCCAGATCCCAAAACTTCGGGCGGTGCGCGCTGGAATTATCTCGCGGCCTGGGCTTATGCAGAAAAGCAGTTCAACGGCGACGAAGCGCAAATCAAGGGATTTATGAAGAAGCTATACCAGAATGTTCTTGACCTCGCTTCGGGGGCGCGCGGTTCTACAAATACGTTCATTGAAGAGCGCAAGGGCGATGTGTTGCTATCTTGGGAAAACGAGGCGTTCCTTTCGCTCAAGGACTATCCTAAGGATTACGAAATCGTGATGCCGAGTGTGAGCGTTTTGGCAGAGCCTTCTGTCGCGATTGTAGACAAGATTGTAGACAAACGCAACACGCGCAAACTTGCGACGGAATACCTGAATTATCTATACTCTGACGAAGCGCAGCATGTTGCGGCAAAGCATCATTACCGTCCGACAAACAAGGCGATTCTTGACGAGTACAAAGAATTCGATCAGAATGTCAATCTGATTACGATTGAACATTTTGGCGGTTGGGAAAATGCACAGAAGACGCACTTTTCCGAGTATGGGATTTTCGACCAGATTTACGAAAAGAAGTAACGTTTTTTCGGATTACGGTCTGAATGTACGGAGTGCGGCAATCGTGCGGGAAATCAAGTCATTCAGTTCCCAGCCCAAAAGATTTGCACCGCGTTCAATGACTTCGCGGGAGCAACCGGCGGCAAATTTCGGGGACTTGTACTTTTTCAGCACGGATTTCAGTTCCAGATCTTGCACGCTTTTTGACGGACGCATCAGCACGACAGCGCCAATCAGGCCCGTCAATTCATCAACGGCATAAAGGACTTTTTCCATTTCGTGTTCGGGCTTCACATCGACTGTTATAGCCCAGCCGTGACTTGTCGTAGCGTGAATGAGTTCTTCAGAGAGACCCGCTTCTTGCATAAGTTCACGTTCCTTGATGCAGTGCTGTTCGGGCCACTGTTCAAAATCAAGGTCGTGCAAAAGGCCGACAATTCCCCAAAATTCCTCGTCTTCGCCATAGCCGAGTTCACGTGCAAAATAGCGCATGGTGTTCTCAACGATTTCGCCATGTTCGAGGTGAAAGGGATCCGAGTTGTATTTTTTGAGGAGTTCGAGCGCTCCTTCGCGTGTAATATTTGCTGATAATGCCATGTGCCAAAATATAACTTTTTCCTATTTACGATGGGCTCGATTTTCTAATACAATTTTTCTATCAACGGCGATATGAATTTAGTATTGGACGTTTGAAAAGTCGCGTTCTATATTTGCGGAACTTGAAAATGCGGAGGCGCCGTGAAGATAGAACGAATAAAAACAGACTTATTGATTATTGGCGGTGGAACGGCAGGCTGCTATGCTGCAATTACAGCGAAAAACGCAAGTAATGCAGCGGACCTCAAAATTCTTATCGTCGAAAAAGCGAATATCAAACGCAGTGGCTGCCTTGCCGCTGGCGTAAACGCTTTAAACGCCTACATCACCGAAGGCCGCGAGCCCAAGGATTATGTAGAATATGCAAAGAAAGACGCCGATGGAATCGTCCGCGAAGATTTACTTTATTCTATATCAGAAAGATTTAACGAAATCACGGCGCACTTGGAAAAGCTTGGGCTTGTTATTTTGAAGGACAAGGACGGCAAATACGTCACGCGCGGAAATCGTAATATCAAGATTAATGGCGAAAACATCAAGCCGATTTTAGCCAATGCTGTCAAGAAGCTGAACAATGTGACCGTTTTAAATCATGTCAACATCTTCGACTTTTCAGTTCACGACAATAAAATCGATGGCGCATACGGTTTTGGAATCGAGAACGATACATTTTACGCGATTGAAGCCAAAGCCGTCATTATCGCAACAGGCGGAGCAGCCGGGCTTTACCGCCCGAATAATCCAGGATTTTCAAGGCATAAAATGTGGTACCCGCCATTCAACACGGGAGCCGGATACGCCATGGGAATTCGCCACGGCGCCGAAATGACAACATTCGAAATGCGATTCATTGCACTCCGTTGCAAGGATACAATCGCACCGACAGGAACGCTCGCGCAAGGCGTAGGCGCCAAGCAGGTCAATTCGCTCGGAGAAGTTTACGAAACGAAATACGGCATTTCTACTTCGGAACGCGTTTACGGAACCGTCGCCGAAAATCTGGAAGGTCGTGGGCCATGCTATTTGAGAACTGAAGGGATTTCGGCAGAACAAGAAGAATCGCTTTTGAAGGCGTACCTGAACATGGCTCCTTCGCAAACAATTCGTTGGCTTGAAAACGAAACGCCCTCCAAAGCAAATGTGGAAATCGAAGGTACGGAGCCTTACATTGTAGGCGGCCACACGGCAAGCGGTTACTGGGTCGACACCAAGCGCGCCACAACCATCGAAGGGCTTTACGCCGCAGGCGATGTGGCCGGAGGTTGCCCGCAAAAGTATGTAACGGGCGCACTTGCCGAAGGCGAAATTGCAGCAAAGTCGGCTGTGGAATATATAAAGGCTTCACCGGCCCCTCGGCAAGCTCAGGGACCTGATGCACGATTTAAGGTTGCTGAGCCTGCCGAAGCAACCATCAAAGACGCAGAAATCGCCCGACACGTCGCAGAAATCGAAACATATCTATCGCAGAAAAATTCGCTGTATACGACAGAGCAACTTGAAGAAGCCATGCAAATCGCCATGGACGAATATGCAGGCGGAATCACGACAGGCTACGGCTATACCGAAAAGCATCTCAATATCGCCAAAGAAAAAATTGACGAAATCGAAAGCCTTACGGACAAGCTTAGCGCAGCCGACTTGCAAGAAGTCATGTACATCTACGAGCTAAAGGAACGCCTCACCGTTTGCAAGAGCGTCATTGCACATCTCGCCACACGCCACGAAACACGCTGGCACAGTTTTGCAGAAAACAGGGACTATCCCGAAAAAGACAACATTCACTGGCTAAAGTATGTGAATTCCCGCTTAGTCAACGGCAAAATCAAGACTTTCACACGCGAACTTACCGCAGAAGGGCAAAAGAATTATGAGCATCAACATTGATCCAAACATCTGCATCGGCTGCGGGAGATGTCACGACGTTTGCCCCGGCACGCTGATCAAGATTAACGAACAGAAAAAAGCCTATATCAAGTACCCCAAAGATTGCTGGGGTTGCACTTCGTGCATCAAGGAGTGCCCCGTTCACGCCATCCGATTCTTCCTCGGCGAAGACATTGGCGGCAAGGGCAGTAAAGTACATACCGAAAAAGTCAATGGCCTTATCCGCTGGATTGTGGAATTTCCCGACGGGAGCGTAAAGCACATTGACATTGACCCAAAAGAATCCAACAAATACTAGGAGTTTCACAGTGAGCGAATTTTCACACCTCGACGAGCTGGAAGCCGAAGCCATCTACATCATCCGCGAAGTCGCTGCCGAATGCGAAAAGCCGGTGATGCTGTATTCGATTGGCAAGGACAGTTCCGTCATGCTACATTTGGCTCTCAAGGCATTCTACCCCGAGAAGCCTCCCTTCCCATTCTTGCATGTGAACACCACATGGAAGTTCCGCGAAATGATTGAGTTCCGCGACAACATCGCGAAAAAGCTCGGCATCGAAATGCTAGAATACATCAACCAGGATGGCGTCAAGCAAGGCATAAACCCATTCGACCATGGTTCGGCCTACACCGACATCATGAAGACGCAAGCCTTGAAGCAGGCTCTGAACAAGTACGGTTTTACCGCAGCATTTGGCGGTGGACGCCGCGACGAAGAAAAATCCCGCGCCAAGGAACGCATATTCTCGTTCCGCAATTCCGCCCACGCCTGGGATCCCAAAAATCAGCGCCCAGAAATGTGGAAGCTTTACAACACCAAGATTAACAAAGGCGAAAGCATCCGCGTTTTCCCGATTTCGAACTGGACCGAAAAAGATATTTGGCAGTACATCAAGCGCGAAAACATCGACATCGTTCCGCTTTACTTTGCAGCCCCGCGACCAGTCGTGGTGCGCGATGGCAACATCATCATGGTCGATGACGAACGATTCCCATTGCGCGAAGGCGAAAAGCCCGAAATCAAGTCGGTGCGTTTCCGCACGCTCGGTTGCTACCCGCTTACTGGCGGCGTAGAATCGACAGCCACGACGCTTGACGAAATCATTGACGAAACATTGAGCGCCGTATCTTCGGAAAGAACTTCGCGCGTGATTGACAACGAAGCCGCCGGCAGCATGGAACGCCGCAAGAGGGAGGGCTATTTCTAATGAAAGGTTTATTGAAGTTTATTACTTGCGGTAGCGTTGACGATGGCAAATCAACCCTTATCGGCCATATTCTTTACGATTCCAAGTTGCTCTACGCCGACCAGGAAAAGGCTTTGGAATTGGACAGTAAAGTCGGTAGCCGTAGCGGAAAGATTGACTATTCGCTTTTGCTCGACGGCCTTATGGCCGAACGCGAACAGGGCATCACCATTGATGTCGCGTACCGCTATTTCACAACGGATCACCGCAGCTTTATCGTGGCGGACACGCCGGGGCACGAAGAATATACACGCAACATGGCGGTGGGCGCATCTTTTGCCGACCTCGCCGTGATTCTCGTGGACGCGTCGCAAGGCGTTCTCGTACAGACACGCAGACACGCTCGCATTTGCAAGCTGATGGGCATTCGCAACTTCGTCTTTGCCGTGAACAAGATGGATCTTGTGGGCTACAGCGAAGAAGTGTTCAACCGAATCAAGGTGCAAATTGCAGATCTTACACAGACGCATTCCCTGAGCAACATTCAGGTCATTCCGCTTTCAGCAACGGAAGGTGACAATGTCACCATCAAATCGAAAAACATTCCATGGTATCAAGGCCCTGCATTACTTGAATACCTTGAAAATGTCGATACCTCTAGCTCTGCACAAGAAAAGGGCTTTTACATGCCCGTGCAGCGCGTGAGCCGCCCCGACCGAACATTCCGCGGCTTCCAGGGACAGATTGAATCGGGAACGGTTCGCGTCGGTGACGTCATCAAGTCTCTTCCGAGCTACGAAAAAGCATCCGTCAAAAGCATACTCTACACAAACAAGAATGTCGAGGAAGCCCACGCCGGCGAACCCGTCACAATTACGCTTGACCGTGAAGTCGATGTATCGAGAGGTTGCGTCCTCGCCAGAGACGCAAGCCTCGGTAGCTACAAGAAAATCAAGGCTTCGCTCTTGTGGATGGATGACGAACCGCTTTCGCTCGGCAAAGATTATCTCGTCAAAATCGGGACAAAGATTATTCCTGGAACACTCACAAAAATCGACTACTCCATTGATGTGAACACGGGAACGCACCAAGAAGCAGAAAGCCTGAGCAAAAACGGAATTGCAGTTGTAGAAATCGTCTTTGCCGAAGCCATTGTCGTCGATCTTTTTGAAAAGCACAAAACTCTTGGCGAACTCATTCTTATTGACCGCGTAACGCATGCAACATCTGCCTGCGGCGTAGTCGAAGGACTCTACGAAAAGCAGCTTCAATCTAACGAAAAGGCAGCATTCGTACAAGGCGAGCGCCATGGACGCGGAGAAATCTTTGAAGAATTCTTCTACGACACATCAACGCTCTCCGTGGTAAAGCAACAGCCCGTAAAGCAGCACTACACCGTCGGCGACGAAATTCCTACCGTTGGTGAAAGCTACCACTACCCCGACGATTTCGACATTATCATTTTGCGTGACAGTATCGCCGTCAAGGTTCGCGGCAAGCGCATTGCTGAAATCACTACGGCAGGAGATTACCGCTACGGCAATGTTCCCGTCATCAACGGACGCGGCTTTGAAATCAAAGTCCATTCCAATGAAGACGTAAAGCAGTTGTTAGCCGAATACGAAAAAGCAGGTATCGCAGGTCGTGAAGAATTCTTCCGCAAGTGGGCTTCTTTCGACACATACCGCAAAGTCGTATTGCATTAGCATTTTGCATATAGCACTAAACGCCATTCTTAGGTTACGCCTCTGAATGGCGTTTCTTCTTTGCATGCATTTTACTTTATATTCATTTAAACAAATAAATTAAATTTCATTTACAATAATAACAAAAATCAATATCTCAGCATAAAAATTTAGTATTGGACAAACCGAAAAACGCGTTCTATATTTTGCCGCACAAAAAAAACAACGAACCATACAACAACAAAAATAATAACAAGGAGTCTACGAATGAACCAGACAATATCCAAGATTTTGATTACAACAGCACTGGTATCATCCATTTGCTCTGCTGCAGAATCTGCTAACGAAAGCACTTTTAAGCTGACAGGAAATGTCCAGGCACAAGCCATCAAATCACTTTACGACAACGATGCCGACAACACGCTCGACAATTCTTTCTTGCGTGCAAATATTGGAGCAAAGTACGATTCCGAAAAACTCAGTGCCGTCATAAACTTGCGCATTTTCAGCCCGGCATTCGGTAACACGATTGAAGGCAAGAACTACGACAAGATTTCTGCCGATACCTACTACGCCAACTACAAGTGGGATACCGAATACGGCAAGTTCAATGTTCAATTCGGTCGTTTCCGTACCGACTGGAGCGTCGGCGGCAACTTCGGTACTTATGTCGATGTTGCCCTCAACAAGCGCGGATTCCTCTCCCGCGATTACCAGCACGACGCATTCGCCTTTGGTTACGAAAACGGCATTTCGACATTCAACGCCTTGCTCGGTACTTACGACGCCAAGTTCAACACGGGTTACGTCCGTCTTGAAGAAACGCTTAAGTTTGGCGATGCCAAGGTGAGCGCAGCCTATCGCGTGAACGCACTCGACCCGATCCAGCATACGGCTCAATTGACCCACCGTGTTGCAGGTCGCGCAAGCTACTACTTCCAAAAGAACTTCGGCCTTTACGGTGAAGTAGCCTTGGTTGCTACCGCCGACAGCGAAAACCTCAAGGCTGCAAACGCCATCAAGCCTGAATACGCACAGGATTCACGCTACATTCCGTTCTTCGTCGGTTTGGAAATCCCGACCGCAGGTTTCTTGAGCAACCTTTACGCCGAATTGGAATACCTCTCCAACCGCGACGAATTGCAGGCCAACGCCGATGGAATCGCATGGACCGTAAGCTTTATCAAGAAAATCAACGATTATTCCAAGATTCAGGTGAACGTCTATAGCGAAAAGAAGGCATCCGACATCGCTCTTGCCGCCCGATTCACGGCATCTCTCAAATAAAACTTAGCACATCCCCGAGCGCCCTCAGCGCAGCATTACAGCTTCTTTGATCCATTTCGCTGAGGGCGTTTCTTTAAAAACAAATCATAACATTTAAACAAAAAGAGGTTTTAAACATGAATTTCAAAAAACTTACCATTGCATCCATCGCCCTTCTCTCCCTCGCTTTCACAGCATGCTCTTCTTCCGAAGAAAAGCATGAACACGGCAAGCAAACACTCACCAATGTTTCTTACGATCCGACCCGCGAACTTTACGCGAACTACAATGAGGCATTCGCCAAACATTGGAAGGAAAAGACCGGCAAGGATGTTGAAATCACGCAGTCCCATGGCGGTTCCGGCAAGCAGGCCTTGGAAGTGGCAAACGGCCTCGAAGCAGACGTTGTCACGCTTGCTCTCGAATTTGACGTGAACGCCGTTCGCGACGCAGGACTCATCGAACCGGGTTGGGTCAAGGAATTCCCGCTCAACAGCTCTCCTTACACCTCCACCATCGTATTCTTGGTCCGCAAGGGCAACCCGAAGAATCTTAAGGACTGGGGCGACCTCGTAAAGCCGGGCATTGGCATCATTACGCCGAACCCGAAAACTTCTGGTGGCGCACGCTGGAACTACCTCGCCGCTTGGGCATGGGCCGAAAACCAGTATAACGGTGACCAGGAAAAGACCAAGGATTTCGTGAAAAAGCTCTACGCCAATGTTCTCGTGCTTGCTTCGGGCGCTCGCGGCTCTACGACGACATTCATCGAAAACGGTCAGGGCGACGTGCTGCTCTCTTGGGAAAATGAAGCCTTCCTCGCCCTCAAGGATTATCCGAACGACTACGAAATCGTGATCCCGAGCATCAGCATTTTGGCTGAACCTTCCGTCGCTATCGTGGACAAGGTGGTTGACAAGCGCGGCACCCGCGAACTTGCTACCGAATACCTGAACTACCTCTACTCCGACGAAGGCCAGCACATTGCCGCCAAGAATCACTATCGTCCGTCCAACAAGGAAATCCTCGCCCAGTACAAGGAATTCAACCCGAACGTAAACTTGATCAGCATCGAACGCTTTGGCGGCTGGGACAAGGCTCAGAACACGCACTTCTCTAACGGCGGAATTTTCGACCAGATCTACGAAAAGAAGTAATCCCGTCTAAACAATTCTTCTTGTAAAACCGAGCGCTCCCAGTTTTTGCGAAAGCAAAAATTGGGAGCATTTTAGTTTTTGACAAGATGGCATAATCATACTATCTTTGCGTTTCAAATTCCCTATCGTTATTATAGGCATATTATGTCTTTTCCTATTGTCGACAATATTTCATTAACGAAAAATGAAGCCCTCGCCATACTCGATTTACAAAACGATGCTCTTAGCGAACTCATCGAGGCGGCATACCAGCTAAGAACGAAATACAAAGGCAATCGAGTCAACATCCAGTTGCTCACAAATGTCCGCAGCGGCAACTGCACACAAAACTGCGCCTACTGCGCTCAATCGCGAGATTCCGAAGCGCCTATCGAAAAATACCACTATGTCGAAGATAAAAAACTTTACGGCGACAACGACCTCGTCGATGAATTTCATCTTTCCAGACATTGCATTGGACTTAGCGGGATCCACTTTGCCGACAGCGATATCGAAAGCCTTGCCGAACGCATCCGCAAAATGAAAAAGAACGATACGCAAATTTGCTGTTCCATTGGATTTTTGACCGAGCACCAAGCGCAAATTCTTAAAGATGCAGGATTAAACAGAATCAATCACAACTTGAACAGCAGCCGTCGTTTTTATCCAAGCATTTGCACCACGCACACATACCAAGAACGAATCGATAACTTAAAGATGTTGAAGCGCATCGGCTTTGAAATCTGTTCTGGCGGCATTATCGGTATGGGCGAAACAAAAGAAGACGTTGTGGATATGCTCTTTGAATTGAAAGAAATCAATCCCGAATCCGTCCCCATAAACTTTTTACTTCCGGTCAAAGGTACGCGACTTGCTGAACGCGACATATCGGCACTGACTCCGGAATACTGCATCAAAGTTCTTTGCCTCGCACGCTTGATGCTACCGAAATCGGATATCCGTTGCGCAGCCGGCCGAGAAGTCTATTTCCTGGGTCACGAAAAGACTTTATTTAAAATTGCAGACTCCATTTTCGCATCCGGCTACTTGACCGAAGGCGGGCAAAGCCTCGAAGCCACGTTCCGCACGATTGAAGAAGCGGGCTTTACATGGCAAGTAGAAAGCGCTTAAATAAAATACGTCAAGTCAGATTTTTCGGTGGAGCCGAGCATTGTCGCAACGCCGCCAAGTTCTACTCCATCGATTAATTCATCATGGGTGAATCCCATAAGTTCCATCGACATTTGGCAAGCGACAAATTTGACGCCTTTTTGCTGAGCACTCTGGATCAATTCTTCTAGCGAAGACACGCCATTCTTTTTCATGACGGCACGAATCATCTTGGCACCAATGCCACCGAAGTTCATACGAGAAAGGCCGAGTTTTTTAGCGCCTCTCGGCAACATCAAGCTGAACATTTTTCCGATGAACGATTTTTTCACACGGACTTTTTCGGGTCTGCGCAAAAGGCTTACCCCCCAAAAAGTAAAGAACATCGTAACAGGGCGCCCCATAGCGGCAGCACCGTTCGCCATAATAAAAGATGCAATCGCTTTATCCAAATCGCCACTGAATACGACAAATGTTTTGCCGTGTTCAAATTCTCTTTTCTCGGGTACGGGAGATTCCTTTTTCACGATGGTCGCATAAATGACGCCGTCTTTTTCGGTGAGTGATTTTAACTCGTTTCCGGTACGCTGGCACCAGACTTCGACATCCGAGAAAAACGCCTTTTCGTCCGCTTCGACTTGGATTTCGTCGCCAATTAACGCTTTTTTGACGGTTTCGTCAACCTTTACAATTGGCCCCGGGCATTTTAGCCCCTTGGCATCGATATGAAGCGCTTTAGGAACGGCATCAAGACCACCTTCGATGCTATACACTTCGAAATCCCTATCCGCAAGGATTTCTGCGACTTGCTCAGAGCGATCACCCGTAGAGCAAAAAACATAAACAGGCTTGTCCTTTGGGATGGAATCAATCTTTTTAGAAAGCTCAAAGAAAGGAATCTGAATCGCACCGTCCACTGGATGAACGATGACTTCGCCAGGTTCACGCACATCTAGAAGCGTCGAATTCTTTATGTCAATCTTATGAAAATCTTTTGCAGAAAAAATCTTGACTTCGGACATTAAAGCACCTTACTTTTCAAGTTCTAAAAATAATTTGTCGCAAATATAAAACCGCATTTTGCAAGCGTCCAATACATTTTTCCAATCGTATGCTATCAAAATTTTCAATAACAATTTTACATAACAGGTTTTGTAGATTAAAGATCAAAGAAGGGGCCTGTCAAACACAACAACAAAAAGGATACAATATGTACTCTACCCATTATATGGATTTGCTGATGCAAAACTCTCCCTGGAACCTCATCATCTTTATGGCAATTCCTGTCATTCTTGCAGAAACGATAGCCATAACAGATTTGTTCTTGTTGCGGTCACCGGGCGCACATCCGACGCTTTCAAAAATCAACCGCATTGCCGGAATCCTTGCCGGGCTCTCGTTCGTCGGCATCATAGCCTACTTCATTCCGAACGTCATTATTCCGCTTGCATCCGCCGGAGAATTCAGAACTTGGATTGACGTCGTGGCAATCGGCTCGTACATCCTGGCCGGCATTCCAATGATACTGCTTGCATTGCTGAACTTGAAACTTCTGTTCCGTAAGGCTGGCGAAGAGAAGCGTTCTAATTGCGCCATCCTAGCGCTTGCCGCATTCCTTGTTCTCTCTCACATCGCAATGATTTTTGGTATGGTAGATCCAGGCATTGCCGGACACCAACCCAAAGCATCAGTAACGACAGAAATGCACCACCACCATCATTGACAATTACTTTGTTTTAATACAAAAATTCTATAAAATGTGATACTTATTTAGTATTGGACATAACGAATGACGCGTTCTATATTTGGCTTCAATTATGAAGAGAACAAATAGAAGTGTCATTCCTGGCTTCGGCCTTACTACCGGCATCACGCTCACCATTTTAAGTGTCGTGGTGCTGATTCCGCTTGCGTCGCTCGTGGTGTTTTCGGCGCAAATGAGTTTCAGTGAAATCATTGAAACGATTACACGCGACAGAGTCTTGTCGAGTTTTAGAGTGAGTTTCGTGACGGCGTTCGTCGCCTCGCTCATCAACGCCGTGATGGGCATCGTGCTTGCGTGGGTACTTGTGAAGTACACATTCCCGCTCAAGCGCTTGATTGACGGAATGATCGAACTCCCGTTCGCTTTGCCGACGGCCGTAGCAGGCATCGCCTTAACGGCGCTTACCGCAGACACGGGGCTCATCGGCGGATTTTTCGCCAGGTTCGGCGTGAAGATAGCCTTTACGCAAATCGGCATAACTGTTGCGCTTGTGTTTATCGGCATACCGTTTGTCGTCCGTGCCGTACAACCGGTACTTGAAAAGTTCGACCCCGCTTACGAAGAAGCCGCAGGCGTCTTGGGCGCATCACGAAGCCGCATCTTCTGGAAGATTATTTTCCCAGAAATTGTTCCGGCCGCATTGACAGGGTTTGGGCTTGCATTCGGACGTTGCTTGGGCGAATACGGTAGCGTCGTGTTCATTGCCGGCAACAAGCCGTTCGAAACAGAAATCGCCCCGCTCATCATTATGTCGGAATTGCAGGAATACGATTACGCGAGTGCCACAACAATCGCGCTTGTAATGCTCGTCGCTTCATTCGTGACACTCTTCCTCGTGAACCTCATCCAGACGAGAAACACCAAAATTTTGAAGGGAGGAAATTAATGAGCAAAGAAACAACTTCCTCAAAAGTCGTCAAGTGGACATTGATCAGTATCAGCATCATTTTCGTAGTGTTAATGCTTTTGCTCCCGCTGATTACGGTGATTACAGAAGCATTCAAGCAAGGTTTTACCGTGTACGAAAAAGCCGTGACCGACAATTACACAGTCAAGGCCATTTGGCTCACGCTAGAAGCAACGCTGCTTGCCGTGTTCATCAATACAGTTTTCGGTCTGAGCGCCGCATGGTCCCTCACCAAGTTCCAGTTCAAAGGGAAAAAGATTCTCACGACGCTGATTGACTTGCCGGTGACCGTTTCGCCAATTATCGCAGGCCTCATTTTCTTGCTCACGTTCGGACGCCAAAGCCCGTTATACCCGCTGTTGCAAGATTGGGACATCAAAATCGTATTTGCAGTCCCAGGCATTGTTCTTGCCACAATTTTCGTGACTTTCCCGTTCATTTCACGCGAACTAATTCCCGTTTTGGAAGCACGCGGTAACGACGAAGAAGAAGCCGCAGCACTGATGGGCGCAAAAGGCTGGACGATTTTCCGCAAGATTACATTCCCGCATATCAAATGGGCATTTTTGTACGGCGTGGTGCTTTGCGCAGCCCGTGCGATGGGTGAATTCGGTGCGGTCTCGGTGATTTCTGGGCATTTGCGCGGAAAGACGAACACGCTCCCGCTGCATGTAGAAATTCTATTTAATGAATTCCAGTATGTGCCCGCATTTGCCGTAGCATCGATCCTCGTGATGCTAGCCATCATCATCTTGATCGCAAGAAGTTTAATCGAATACAACGGAAAGAAGAAACACAAAGTTGAGCCGTAGGAGATTATATGTACGTAGAACTGAAACACATCAACAAACATTTTGGAAATTTCAAGGCCTCCGACGATGTTTCCTTCGGTATCGAAAAGGGTAAACTCATTGGCCTTCTGGGCCCGAGCGGTTCGGGAAAGACAACGATTCTCCGCATGATTGCAGGGCTCGAAACGCCCGACAACGGTGACATCATCATTGACGGAAAAGTCATCAACAATGTACCCGCCAGCAAGCGCGGCATCGGATTCGTTTTCCAGAGTTACGCTTTGTTCCGCTACATGACCGTTTTCGAAAATATCGCCTTCGGTCTCCGCGTTCTGAAGAAGCCCGAAAACGAAATCAAGGAACGCGTTGCAGAACTCGTCAAGCTGATTGGGCTAGAAGGTCTCGAAAAGCGCTATCCAAGCCAGCTTTCGGGCGGTCAGAGGCAGCGAGTGGCCTTTGCGCGTGCGCTTGCGCCGAATCCGCAGTTGCTTTTGCTCGACGAACCGTTTGCCGCCATTGACGCCAAGGTGCGTCAGGAACTCCGCCATTGGCTCAAGGAAATGATTGCAAAGCTTGGTGTCACAAGCATTTTCGTCACGCACGACCAAGACGAAGCCATCGAAGTCGCCGACGAAATTATCATTATGAACAAGGGCCGCATCGATCAAATCGGGAAACCGCTTGACGTGTACGGCACTCCCAAAACTTCTTTTGTGGCATCATTCTTCGGCCAGCCTTCCATTTTCAAGGATTACAGCAAGTTCAATAGCTTTGAAGCCATTGAAGGTGCAGAACAAGCCATCGTGCGTCCCGAATTTGTCAAGGTCACCAAGAAAAACGAAACACAGAAATACGGGAAATCCGCTCAAGAAGGCGTCGTCACCGATGTAGCCTTCCGCGGAAGCGGCATTGAATTGACCGTTTCAGTAAACGGGGAAACTCTCACGGCAAGGCGCAGCTTTGACGAGCCGAGCGTTTCTGTCGGTGAAAAAGTCGATGTATTGGTCTACCGCATTTTCGTGACCGCAGGAGACAACGCCTTTTTGCTCGAGAACAAGTCGCTCCGAGAACCTGTCGTCGTGATTTAGCAATTTCGTATAAGGTTTTTCTATCAATCACAATAAAAATTAAGTATTGGACGAAGGCAAAAGCGCGTTCTATATTTGCCCCCAAAACTATGGAGAGTCTAAAAACATGGCAGCAGATTACGCAACACTTAAAAAAGGCGGCTGGATGCGCCAAAAGCAGAAGAATAACTTCTCGCTGCGCGTACGAGTCGTAGGCGGACACCTAACCGCAACACAACTTGCAAAAATAGCCGAAGTCGCCGAAAAATATGGCGAAGGCTATGCTCATTTGACCTCGAGACAGAGTGTCGAAATTCCGTTCATCAAGCTCGAAAACGTTGACGACGTGAAGGCAGCCCTTGCCGAAGGCGGCGTAGAACCGGGTGTTTGCGGTCCTCGTGTGAGAACGATTACCGCTTGCCAGGGCGAAGCCGTTTGCCCTAGCGGCTGTATCGACACTTACGCCATCGCAAAAGAACTGGACGATCGCTACTTCGCTCGCGAGCTCCCGCACAAGTTCAAGTTCGGCGTGACCGGTTGCCAGAACAACTGTCTCAAGGCCGAAGAAAACGATGTGGGTATCAAGGGCGCCATCAAGGTGAAATGGCTCGAAAGCGCCTGCATCGGCTGTGGCGTTTGCGCCAAAGCTTGCCGTAGAAACGCCATCCGCATCGAGAACAAGAAGGTCATCTTTGACGAATCCCAGTGCAACTACTGCGGGCGTTGCTACAAGTCCTGCCCCACGGACGCCTGGGAAGCCACACACGGCTACATCGTTTCTTTCGGCGGTCTTTTCGGCAATTCCATCAACAAGGGCGAAACCATCATTCCGTTCGTAGAAGACAAGCAAAAGCTGCTTGAAATTTGCGACGCCGCCATTTCGTTCTTTGCCGAAAACGCAAATCCGGGCGAACGATTCAAATTCACCATCGACCGCATCGGTCATGACATCTTTGCACAAAAAATCAAGGACGCCTACAACAGCGCTCCTTAAGCGCAAAACCCCATAAACACAGGGAGCCCGTTTGTTCTGAACGGGCTATTTTTAATGTTTTTATATAAAAATTTCCTATAAGAAGCAAAATTCAATCGATTTTGTGTATAAAATCATAGATCCTTAATTTGACTAGATTAAAACCTACATTTACTATAGGTTTTTGCTATAAATCGCCATATAAATTTAGTATTGGACAATTACAAATCATCGTTCTATATTTGCCTACGAAAAATGTAGGAATATGTACGGAGAACCTAATGGATTTTAACACGACCTTATTGCATCATAATTTTGAAAGTGAACGAAGTACTGGCTCTACACTTACCCCGATTTATCAAGTTAGCGCTTTTTCGCAGGAATCCGCCGAAAAACTTGAAGCCGTATTTAACAACAGAGCCCCCGGTTTTGCATACACCCGTATCGGAAATCCAACAACAGATTCTTTTGAACGCCGTATTTCTTCGCTCGAAAAGGGCATTGGCGCAGTCGCCTGCTCTTCGGGTATGGCCGCAGTAACGCTTTCGCTTTTGAACATTTTGCAATCCGGTGACGAAGTTATCGCTAGCGCCGGACTCTTTGGCGGCACCATTGACTTATTCCACGACCTGGAACCGTTCGGCATCAAGACTCGCTTTGTCACGGAAGTCACTGCCGAAAGCGTCAGGCAGCAGTTGAACGAAAAGACGAAAGCCGTATTCACGGAACTTATCGGCAATCCGAAACTGAATGTTGTCGATTTGAAGAGTGTCGCTGACGTAGCCCACGAAGCCGGCGTCCCGTTCATCGTCGACAGCACGACCGCCACCCCTTACCTCGTCCGTCCTTTTGAATTTGGAGCCGACATCGTCGTACATTCTTCTTCGAAGTACATCAACGGCAACGGTAGCGCCATCAGCGGCATCATCGTCGATAGCGGAAACTTCAAGTGGGATCCGGCCCGCTACAAGGGATTCGAAGAATACAAGCGCTTTGGCAAGTTCGCTTACCTCGCCAAGCTCCGCAATGGTATCTGGCGTAACGTGGGCTGTTGCATTGCCCCGGCAACCGCATTCCTGAATTCCCTCGGACTCGAAACTTTGGGACTTCGCATGGATCGCTTGTGTAGCAACGCCTTGCAGCTCGCCGAATTTTTGCAGGGTTTCGAAGGCATCAAGGTCAACTACCCCGCCCTCAAGCAGAGCCCCTACTACGACTTGGTCCAAAAACAGTTCGGCGGCAAGGGCGGTGCAATCATCTCGATTGACGCAGGCGCCAAGGAAAAGGCATTCAAGCTCATCAACAACTTGAAATACGCTACGATTGCCACGAACATTGGAGACTTGCGCACGCTCGTCATCCATCCGGACAGCACCATCTTTACGCATGGCACCAAGGAACAGAAGGAAAATGCAGGCGTATTCGAAGGGTCCATCCGCATCAGCGTGGGCATCGAAGATATCGCAGACCTCAAGGAAGACTTTGAGCAGGCGATTAAGAACATTTAATAACAATTAACGTACGGAGAAAACAAACAATGGCAGAACAAGAATTCAAAATTGACGATACCGTCGACGTCACCGACGTCAAATGCCCCACCACTTTCGTGAAGGCAAAAGTCGCTCTCGAAGAACTTGACGAAGGCCAGATTCTCGCAATCCGCTTGAACGACGGTGAACCGGTGCAGAATGTGCCGCGCAGCCTCAAGGAAGAAGGCCACCAAATCCTCAAGCTTGACGACAATCAGGACGGAACATTTACGCTGATCGTGAAAAAGGTCGGGGATTAAGGAGATTCCCGCTCGGAGGCGGGAATGACAGGCTTCGGCCGGGATGACAAAGCAAACATTTAACCGAAAAGGAATTTCAAATATGTTTATTACTGTTGCAGGAAACAAGAAAGAAGTTAAAGACGGCCTCACCGTCGCAGAACTCATTGAACAAGAAAAGGTCGAAACGCCGCAGTATGTGACCGTTTCCCTGAACGATGAATTTGTCGAAAACGGCAAGTTTGCAACGACCGCCCTCAAGGATGGCGACACCGTCGAATTCCTCTACTTCATGGGAGGTGGTCAGTAATGGCTTTTACGAACGAACAACTCGAACGCTATTCCCGCCACATCATCCTTAAGGAAGTGGGTGCAAAGGGCCAGAAGAAGCTTTTGAACGCCAAGGTGCTTGTCATTGGTGCAGGTGGCCTCGGCGCTCCTGTCGCCATGTACCTCGCCGCCGCTGGCGTTGGCACCATCGGTATTGCCGATGCTGATGTCGTCGATCTTTCCAATTTGCAGCGCCAGATTATCCACGCCACAAAGGATGTGGGCAAGCCCAAGGTGCAGTCCGCCAAGGAAACGATGGAAGCGATGAACCCGGATGTCAAGGTGATTACGTACCACACGTTCGTCACCAGCGAAAACATCATGGACCTCATCAAGGATTACGATTTTATCATTGATGGAACCGACAACTTCCCGGCAAAGTTCCTCATCAACGACGCTTGCGTCATGGCCAAGAAGCCGTTCTCTCACGCGGGCATTATCCGCTTCCAGGGGCAGCTCATGACGTACGTTCCGGGTCAAGGTCCGTGCTACCGCTGCGTATTCAAGGAACCCCCTCCGAAAGATGCCGTGCCGACTTGCAAGCAGGCAGGCGTGATCGGCGCTATGGGCGGTGTTATCGGTAGTTTGCAGGCTATGGAAGCCGTCAAGTACATTCTCGGTGTTGGCAATTTGCTCACGGGCTACTTGCTCACCTACAATGCGCTCACGATGGAATTCCGCAAGATCAAGCTCCCGACGAACACGAAGGATTGCGCAGTCTGCGGTGACCACCCGACGATTGACCATCTGATCGACTACGAACAAGC
>Ga0310786_10005030_pt1 | contig 18104 bp, 12 predicted proteins | sample AusTroGonzalo_MG_FD_203881 | JGI IMG/M metagenome (GOLD analysis project Ga0310786, IMG submission 203881) | Bovine rumen microbial communities from tropical cattle in Woodstock, Queensland, Australia - Gonzalo_03 (v2) (version 2) | ecosystem: Host-associated > Mammals > Digestive system >... | reverse complement strand
CAGGCTCCGAGGAGGGAGGGCTGCCCGCTTGACAATTAAAAACAAATGATAAAGATTACTTTTCTGCGGGTTCGATAATCTTCCAGATGCATGCTGCGAGGGCGCCACCGACGAAGGGACCTACGATGAAAATCCAGAGGTTAGCCAGAGCGGTGCCTCCCTGGAAGATGGCGGGAGCCAACGAACGTGCGGGGTTCACAGATGTGCCAGTGTAGCGGATGCAGACGAGGTGTACGAGTACGAGGCTGAGACCGATAGCCAGACCTGCGAAGTTGTTGGTAGCACCATTTGTCTTAGCAGTAGCACCGAGAACGACGAGCACGAAGACGCAGGTGAAGATGATCTCAGCGAGCAGTCCGCCGAGTACCGAGACGTTAGCCTGAAGGTCGTTGGCACCTGTTCCCTCCATACCAGGAACATTAGCTACGAGGACGGCGAGCAGGGCACTGCCGATGAAGGCTCCGATGCACTGGAAGATGATGTACATGATACCTTCCTTGGCATCCATACGGCCAGCGAGGATGCAACCCAGCGTGATGGCGGGATTGATGTGGCAACCGGAGATGCCGCCAATGGTGTAAGCCATAGCGACAACGGCCAGACCGAAAGCCAAAGCAGTACCAACCACTGCAGGGATATTGTTAACAGGATCACAACCCAGGCTGACGGCTACGCCGCAACCCATCAGAACGAGCACCATCGTGCCAACCATTTCTGCTAAATACTTTTTCATAATGCTTAAAGTTTTAATGTTTAATATTTAATGTTTATTGTCTCTACGTCAGATAATCGAGCTGTTTTCTTAGCGCCTGCAGCTCGGAACTGATGTTGATGAGCCGCGACAGCACCTCAGTCTTACGGTCGGCACCATTGCGATTGGCATTGATAATCTTCCTTGCAGCAGCAATCTTGAAGCCACGCACCTTCACCAGATTGTGGATGAGACGAATCTGCTCGATATCCTTCTCCTGATACTGGCGAATCTTGGCTGGTCCTGAGACTTTGGGCCTCAGGTAGGTAAACTCCTTTTCCCAGTAGCGCAACGTACTCTCATTGACGCCGAACATCTCCGCTACCTCGTGGATGTTGTAGTACAACTTCAGATTTTTGTTCAAGTTCAATGCCATAATATTCGTGTTTTTATTGTTTTGTGATGATACCAATCTGCGTTCCTCGGATGAACTCGATGACGTGTCGGATGAATGGCCCGTCGGGGACTTGCTCCTCAATCTGGTTCACTGCGTCGAACACCGCCGTCTTGCCGTGGAACAGCAGACGGTAGGCGTTGGCAATGTGTTTCAGTGTCTTCTCGTCGACACCATGCTGGCGCGCCACCTGCATATTGACACCACCATACTCGACATGCTTGGTACATATGATATACGGCGGAACGTCCTTCGAGAACGTCGTACCAGCCTGGATCATCGAACCCTGTCCCACGCGCGTCTTGGCATTCTCGATGACGCTGGACGAGAAGATGACACCATCCTCGATGATGCAGTCGCCTGCTATCTTCGTGCCATAGCCGAAGACGCAGCGATTGCCCACCTTCGTGTCGTGCGAGATGTGGGCACCCTCCATCAGCACGTTGTCGTTGCCGAGAACGGTCTGACCACCAGTGTGCGTAGCGCGGTTGATGACGACGTTCTCGCGGATGATGTTACCATCACCGATAATGCACTCCGACTTCTCGCCACGGAACTCAAAGTCCTGCGGCAGGGCTCCGATGACACTGCCCTGATGCACCTTATTCTTCGCGCCCATGCGCGTACCATTCATAATACTGACGAAGGGGAAGATGATGCAGCCGTCGCCTATTTCGACGTCGTCCTCGATATAAACGAAGGGGAATATCTTACAATTGTCGCCGATTTTCGCCTTCGGGCTGATTTCGGCTTTGGGGGAAATTTCGCTTGCCATAATTCTTACTTCTTACATCTTACATCTAACATCCTATTTTCCGCCTCCGCCAAGAGCAGTGTACAGCGATACTACTGACTGCATCTTGTTGAAGTCTGCGGTCGCCTTGTTCAACTGGGCATTAAGCAACTGATTCTGAGCCGTCAACACCTCCAGATAGCTGCTACCCCTGCTCCTATAGAGAGCTTTCGTGTCCTCGACAGCCTTCGTGAGCACCTCCACACGCTGAGCCTCAATCTTCGAGTTCTCGTCGTAGCCGCGATAGTTGACCAGCGCGTTCGACACCTCGTTGCCCGCCTTCAGAATAGCGTTCTGCCAAGTGTTGAAAGCCTGCTCGTACTGCAGCTTCTTCACCTTCAGGTTGACAACGAGTGCGCCACGCTGGAAGATGGGCTGCGTCAGCGAGCCGAACAGCGAGGTGAGCCACTTGCCGGGATTCAGATTGCCGTTGCTGTTGGTAAAGGCCAGAGAAGCACCGACGGTGATGTTCGGATAGAATTGCGAACGGGCCGTCTGCACATCGTGGAAGCAAGATGCCAGCGTCATTTCGGCTCTATGTACGTCTGGACGATTCTGCAACAATGCAACACCTACGCCCGTCGAGAATTCGGTAGGCAGCACCTGTTCGTACAATGACGAACGAGGAATCTGCTGTCCCTGCTGTCCGATGAGCAGCGAGAGGGCATTCTCCGTAGAACGAATCTGACGACGGAAGTCGGTGGCCCGTGTCTGTGTCGACAGATAGGAAGCCTCGGCACTCTGTACGCTGATAGAACGCACGCGCCCCAGCTGATGCTGCAATTGCATCATCTCCCACGTCTCCTTGGCCATCTTGGCCATCTCCGTCACGATGCGCAACTGCTCGTCAAGCATCAGCAACGTGTAGTAGCTGTTGGCAATACCACTGATAACCTGTGCACGCACAGCCATCTGGTAATCCTTCATACCCAGCAGCTTCATCTGCGTGCTGCGCTTCTGCGACAGGATGTTGCCAAAGAGGTCCAGCGTCCATGATGCCGTGATGGGGATAGAATAGCTCTTGGTCGTTGTCGACGGGTCTGTGGAGAGCGTCGAAATAGTTCCCATCGGAGACTGTTGACCGAGGTTTACAGAAGGCAGAAACGCCAGCTTGGCAGCGGTCAGCATAGCCTCGTATGTCTTTACGTTCAGCGCAGCATTCAGCAGGTCGGCATTACGCTCCAGTCCCTGCTCGATGAGTGCTTGCAGCTGGGGATCGGTGAACACCGCACGCCAAGGCAGGTTGCCAAATGAGGCTGTATCCTGCACAGCCAGCGTGTCAATGTCGCTCAGCACGTCACGCACCAGTCCTGTCGTCTCAACGTCAGGACGTTCGTACTTGTTGTATACGCCGCAGCTGCACATCAGCAGCGTAGCGGCAGCAAATATCATAATCTTCTTCATAGTCTCTTACTTCTCCAATTCATAATCTACGGGACGGTGAGCATACTGTGCTATCTCCGTCGAGACGTCAGGATTCTCCTCCTCGCCCTCAAACTTCAAGGGTGAGAACTTCTCCTGCAGCGTCTGGAAGATGACAAACAGTCCAGGCACCACGATAATCTGGAACAATGTACCCAGCAACATACCGCCTACAGCGGCAGCACCCAGTGTCTGGTTACCATTCTTACCCACACCCGAGGCAAACATCATCGGCAACAGACCGATAACCATGGCCAGTGATGTCATCAAGATAGGACGCAGACGGGCTGCGGCACCTAAGATGGCTGACCACGTGATGGCCATGCCCGTCTGACGACGCTCCAGGGCGAACTGCACAATCAAAATTGCATTCTTAGCCAACAGACCAATCAGCATAATCAGCGAAATCTGCATGTAGATGTCGTTGGCGTGGCCGAACATCATCGTAAAGAGGAAACAGCCTGCCAGTCCGAAAGGCACTGAAAGTACTACGGCCAGCGGCAGGATGTACGACTCGTACTGTGCCGACAGGATGAGGTAGATGAATACGAAGCACAGCAGGAAGATGATAGCTGTGGTGTTCGACGCCTTCGCCTCCTCACGAGTCAGGCCTTGGTAGTCGTATGAGTAACCGGCAGGCAATATCTCGGCAGCCACATCCTGGGCGGCCTTGATGGCCTCACCCGTCGAATAGCCGCTGGCCACCGTGGCCGTCACGTTGATGGACGTAAACAGATTGAAGCGGTTGATGTTGGCAGGACCGTAGACACGCTCCATGCGGCAGAACTCCTGCACGGGAGCCATACCGCCCGACGTGCGGACATAGATGCTCTTCAGCGACTCAGGTGTCATGCGGGTCTCGGGCGATGCCTGGATCATGACGCGGTACAGCTTACCATAGGCGTTAAAGTTCGACGCATAGAGTCCGCCGTAATACCCTTGTAGCGTGCTCAGCACCACTGCGGGCGACACACCAGCCTGCTTACACTTCGCCACATCCATGTGCAGCATGTATTGTGGATAGTTGGGGTTGTACGACGTTTGTGCCGTCTGGAATTCAGGACGCTTGTTCAACTCAGCCAGATAGTCCTTGACGACGCCATAGAACCTATCGAGCGAGCCACCTGTACGATCCTGCATCACGATGGACACACCTGAGTTAGCCGAGAAACCGGGAATCATTGGTGGCGCGAAGGCCAGAACCTGGGCATCCTTGATATGTGCTGTCTTGATGAAGATTTGGGCAATGACACCCGTTGACTCCAGCGGATTCAGGAAGAAACGGTAGATGCCGTCACCCTGCCACAGACCGCTAATCTTCCACCACAGCCCCTTCTGACGCTCTTCAAACGGCTTCAACTTGACGATAAACGTAGCCTGGTCGGAACCCGAACCGGCAATGAAGTTATAACCCTGAATCTGCTCACGGCTCTGGATGGCAGGGTCGGCAGCCAGGATGGAGTCTACTTCGTCGATGATCTGACGCGTGCGGGCCACAGAGGTCGAAGGAGGCATCGTGATGGTACAGAAAATCGTTCCCGTATCCTCGTCGGGCACCAGTCCCGTTTTCGTGAACGCGAAGGTACCTACCAGTACCACAACACCCAGAATCACCGTAGTCAACACCGTGATGGGCTTGTGCACTAGTTTCTCGACATTACCCTTGTATTTGCTTAAGATTTTGTCGTAAGCAGTATTGAATGCCATGTGGAAACGGTCTATGCGGCTCATCTTCTTCTCGTGCCCATGCTCATTATGCGGCTTCAGGAAAATGGCACACAACGCCGGTGACAGTGTCAGGGCGTTCAGTGCCGAGATGAAGATAGAAACGGCCATTGTCACACCGAACTCACGGTAGAACGTACCCGAAGTACCGCCGATGAACGACACGGGGACGAACACCGACGCCATTACCAGCGTGATAGAGATGATGGCTCCCGAAATTTCGTTCATGGCATCAATAGAAGCCGTCAGCGACGACTTATATCCCTGATCCAGTTTCGCGTGAACAGCTTCGACCACCACAATGGCGTCATCCACTACGATGGCAATGGCCAAAAGCAAGGCGGACAGCGTCAGCAGGTTGATTGAGAATCCGAAGATATTCAGGAAGAAGAACGTACCAACGAGCGACACCGGAACGGCAATCAGCGGGATGAGCGTCGAGCGCCAGTCTTGCAGGAACACGTAAATCACGATGAACACCAAGATTAGCGTGAACACCAGCGTGAACACCACCTCCTCGATGGACGCATACAGGAACTCCGTCACGTCGTAGTTGATCTTATACATCATGCCTGGCGGGAACAGCTTGGCCTGCTCTTCCAACTCAGCCTTCACAGCCTTGGCAATTTCATTGGCGTTTGAACCGGCAATCTGCTGCACCATACCCAGCACCGACGGCAGGTTGTTGTTGCGCATCGACACCGAGTACTGCTGACCGCCCAACTCAATCTTGGCCACGTCCTTCAATTTCAGTGTCTGACCGTTGGCATCGCTACTAATGATGATGTTGCCAAACTCCTCGGCAGTCTTCAGACGACCGGTGTAGCGCATCGAGTATTCGTAGGCCACATTCGACTCCTGGCCAAACGAACCCGGAGCAGCCTCAATGTTCTGCTCAGCCAGCACGTTCGAGATGTCCGAAGGCATCAGGTTGTATTGTTTCATCACATCAGGCTTCAGCCAGATACGCATCGAGTAGGTCTTCAGACCTGGCGACTGCACGTCACCGACACCCTGAATACGCTTGATGGCAGGAATGATATTGATATTCGAATAGTTCGTCAGAAACTCGTCGTCGTATCGGCCGTCAGAAGTCAGCGTAAACATCAGCACCTGTGATGACTGGCGCTTCGTCACCGTCACACCCATACGTGTTACTTCGGCGGGCAAAAGCGCCTGCGCCTGCTGCACACGGTTCTGAACGTTCACGGCACACATATCGGCATTCATGCCTTGGCGGAACAGCACACTAATCTGTGCCGAGCCGGCACCAGCCGTCGATGTGATATAGTCCATGCCTTCCACACCGTTAATACTCTCTTCCAACGGCACAATGACGGAGTTTTTCACCGTTTCGGCATCGGCACCGGGATAGCTCGTCCATACCGCAACGGTAGGAGGCGCAATATTGGGGTACTGCTCAATAGGCAGCGACACCAGGCCGATAATACCCAGCAGGACGATGAGGATTGAAATCACCGTCGACAGCACCGGTCGTTTGATAAATGTTGTAAAAGTCATGTTGATTTACTATTTGACAATTCGATTATTTACTTTCTTTTCGCTCTCCATGATCCGAACCACATTCCTATCAGGAATATCACAACTATAACAACTATTCCAACTAGGATAGCAATGACAAGAGTCTTTACGCCGTCAGCTGCATTCATAGCCCCAAGTACATCACCTGCTGACATTGCTTTTGCCTGATCATCAATCTTCTGCTGATATTTTTCAGAAGTAATGGGGACAATCTCCATACCATCCGAAAGTTTCGTAATACCATTTGACACAAACTTGTCACCAGTTTTCAGACCGTCGGTCACCACGTAGTTGTTGCCATCGGTCTGCGGATCTACCTTGATTTCCGTATACTTCACCTTGTTGTCATTGCCCAGCAGGTAGACGAACTTCTTGTTCTGAACCTCACTGACGCAGCTCATGGGGATGATGATGGCGTTATTGTTCTGACGCGGGATGATGATGGTACCCGTAGCGCCGCTCTTCAGTTGCCTCTCAGGATTCTGGAAGGCTGCAATGAGCTGAACGGAACCTGTTTCAGGATCAACCACACCGCTCATCTTCGTCACCTTACCCTCGTGGGCATAGATGCTGCCGTCGGCCAACTGAAGCTTCACGGCAGGAATATGGTCCAAACCGGTCTGCGAGATGACCATTGCCTCCTTTTCTGTTACCGAGAAGTACACCTCCATTGATGAGATGTTGGCCACGTCAGTCAGTACGTTAGAACCGCTCACCAGTGAACCTCTCTTATAGGGCAGTGTGCCAACGACACCCGATGCGGGTGACTTTACGTAGCAGAAGCTCAATTGTTCCTTGGCGTTAGCCAGTGAAGCCTGAGCCTGTGACAACTGGGCCTTTGCACTCTCTAGCGAGTTTTGTGATGTCTGTAACTCGTAATCACCGATTACGCGGTTGGCATGCAGCTGCTTCGAATTGTCGTATGTCAACTGGGCTGTGTTCATCTGCTGCTGGGCGGCATTCACTGCGGCCTGAGCTTGGCGAACTGATGCCTGATAAGTGGCATTGTCAAGTACAAACAGCGTCTGGCCGGCACTTACCGTCTGACCTTCCTTTACATTGATTTCTACCAAGAAACCCTGAATCTTCGGACGGATTTCCACATCCTGCACACCCTTGATCGTTGCAGGATAAACGGTCTTCATGTCGGCACTCGACGTTCCCACAGTCACTACGGGATACTCATTGTCGCCAAACTGAGGACGTCCACCGCCCCCACCACACGAAACTAACGTTGCAGCAATTGCTGCAAGCATCATCATTTTCTTCATGTCTTTTTACCTATTTAAATTTATTATTCGAATAATCTCTTCACTGCACTTTCGTGCACGCACATTCTAAATTGCGCGCACAAAGATACAAAAAAACATCCATACCTATTAAAATAGGTAATGACTTTTAACAAAGTTTATAGTCCGCTGACACGATGGAGACGCTCAAGGTTGTCGTCCCAGATGCCTCGCAGGTCGGCTTCCTCGTCGTCGTCGGCGGCATAGTCGGTGATGAGCAGACTAAGTTCGCCCGTGAGGTCGCTCTTCTCGATGCGCATCTCCCAGACGGCTTCGGGCGTCTCTTCGTGGTAGTCCCAAAGCATGCGGATGTGGTCGTACTTCTCTATTTCGAGGATGCGCGACTGTTTCGTGTCGCGTTCAGTCCACGGGTGTCCCCATGTGAAAGTCATCATATTGTTCTCTTCGGTCACCCTGTCGGCCAGCCATTTCTCCAAGCCGTGGGCATTGCTGATAAAGTCCCAAATTATCTTCGGCGACTGTGTCGACAGCGGGTATTCAATAGTCAGTTTCTGCATAGTCAGTCGTTATTAGCAGGTGATTTAGATTATAATTTCCCTGCAAAAATACAAAAAAATATCGAAACAAGAAATTTTTTCGCGAAAAAGTTTGGGTAATTAGAAAGATATTGTTACCTTTGCACCCGATTTGAACGAATCAGGTGCAAAGAAACACCGAAAATGGCGGGGTAGCTCAGCTGGTTAGAGCGTCGGATTCATAATCCGGAGGTCGAGGGTTCGGGTCCCCCTCCCGCTACTGAAAACACCTTGTAGAAGTTGTCTACAAGGTGTTTTTCTTGGGATTACGTCTGGGAAGAGAGTTTTTTACACAGTAGGGGCGGTTGTGTATAATCTATAACCCTTTCCAATATCATATAACAGGTCACCAACATATCAATGCACCATTGTAGTACAACAGTAAGACAACTACTCATGGCGCAAGGGGTACTGAGTAGTTACCACTATTGCTCGTAATAGTGATGCATGTTGTCTTTTTAAGAGCGCGGCAGTGCGGCGGCGCGGCATTGACTTTGTCGAATGTGCATAGTGTGGGGTGTGAGGCATATATATCTATTTTAAATTATTATATATTTAAATATATAATAATTATATATAATATAATGGCTATGGTTGCCGCGGATAGTGTTTTGATAATGCCGCTCTGCCGCGCAGTTTCGCCAAGTGTTAACGCGGAAAATAAATCGAAGGAAAAATGGAAAAGTCTTGTAGTATTGGTGAAAATTTCGTACCTTTACATCGTCAATTTGAGCGTGGCAGAGATGCAAGATTAAGGATAAAAATTGCGAGGATTAAATATAGAAATTGCGCGCATTAATCGTAGCATTATTTTCCTTTAATGGGCCCCTTCAAAGCCGCCTCAGACGACATAGAGGCTAACTAACATTTTTTATTACAAGCACAAGGGTCAAACTGATGCTGCGGGCTAACTTTTTTGTGTCTTATCCTTTTGTTGTTGTCGGTATGTTACATTTCGAATAGTTTGTGTTACAAATAATGTACGCGCATACGGAAAATAATGTGTACCTTTGCACACAAATAAATATTATGCGACTAAACGAAATGAAAAGACTTGTTATTTGCGCTGCCCTCATCGTGGCAGGAACACTGGGAATGAGCGCCCAGAAAACGATGAAAGCGCCCAAGGGCGGTAAACTGATTAGTGACGAACTGATTGGCATCTTCTTCGAGGATATCTCGTCGAGTGCCGACGGTGGCCTGTATGCCGAGCTGGTTGAGAACGGCTCGTTTGAGTTCAGCCCTGCCGAACGCGACGGATGGGGAGCCGGCACATCGTGGAAGGTGATTCGCCCTGGCCACTCGCTGGGACTCATTGAGGTCTGCAAGGACAAAGGCATCCACCCCAACAATCCCACCTACATGCGACTGACTGCCGAGCGCACCAAGGAATACTACGACTATAAGGGCTGGAAGGGCTACGGCATCGAGAATGACGGTTTCGACGGCATCTCGGTAAAGGCTGGTAAGAAGTACAACTTCTCGGCATTCTTCCGCAACTATGGCGCTGCCAAGCAGATTCGCGTAGCACTGGTAGAGCCGCAGGGCTGGGGCAAGGATCCGAAGCTGTTGGCTGATGCCATGCTGACTGTCGATGCTGCAAACTGGAAGAAATACGAGGTTGCACTGATACCCGAAGCCGACTGCAAGAATGCCACGCTGCAGATACTGATGCTGACGAACGGCGTGATGGATGTCGACATGGTGTCGCTGATGCCCGAGGAAACCTTCAAGGGTCACGGTCTGCGCACAGACCTGGCACAGGCTCTGGCCGACCTGCATCCGAAGTTTATGCGCTTCCCTGGCGGTTGCGTGGTTCATGGTGGTGGTGACGGCTTCTGGGACACGTATCGCTGGAAGACCACCATCGGTCCAAAGGAGCAGCGCCGCGGCCTGAAGAATACGTGGGGCTACCACCAGTCGATGGGGCTGGGCTACTTCGAGTATTTCCAGTTCTGCGAAGACCTCGGCATGGAGCCGCTGCCCATCCTGCCATGCGGTGTGAGCTGTCAGGGTGCCAACGGTGGTTGGAACATGTATCCCACACAGGCTCAGGACGTAGTGCCTATGTCAGAGATGGACGAATGGGTAGATGAAGCTATCGACCTGATTGAGTGGGCCAATGGTGATCCTGCAACGAACAAGTGGGCGAAGATGCGTGCCGATGCCGGTCACCCTGCACCCTTCAACCTGAAGTATCTGGGACTGGGCAACGAGGAGAAGATTTCGCCTGAGTTCTGCGAGCGTTTCCGCTATATATATAATAAGGTGATGGAGAAGCACCCCGAAATCGTCATCGTAGGAACGGCTGGTCCTGGTTCGCATCCTGGCAACAGCGACCTGGAGAATGGTTGGAAACTGGCCGACGAGCTGGGCATGCCCATCATCGACGAGCACTACTACGAACCCAACGCCTACTTCCTGAGCAGCCGCCAGTACAACTACTATCCCCGCGACCGCAAGACGAAGGTCTATCTGGGCGAGTATGCTGCCAAGGACAAGAAGCTCATCGACGCACTGGCCGAGGGTCTGTATCTGCTGCATGTCGAGCGCAATGGCGACATCGTGGCTATGACGTCGTATGCACCGCTGTTTGCCAAGAAGACCAATACCAACTGGAACCCCGACATGATCTATTTCGACAACGAGCGTCCGTATCTGACCTGCAGCTACTATGTGCAGCAGTTGTTCGGACAGTCGAGTGGACAGTACTACTATGGCGACTGCGTAAAGATAGACAATCCCGATGCTGCTCCCCGCTGGCAGGGTCTGCCCGAGAATCAGGAGAGCGGTTTCTTGCAGGGACAGAGCGTGGTGCTGAACGTGAAGACACGTAAGTTGTATGTGAAGCTGGTGAACGCATCGGACAAGGAGAAGGAGGCCAAGATTGACCTGAGCCGCTTCCCCATCAAGAAGACCGCTGTGAAGACCGTGATTACTGGTTCGGCCAACGACGAGAACAACTACGAAAAGCAGCCCATCGCTCCGAAGGCGGAGACCATCAAGGCCCAGAAGAAGTTCAGCATCGACGTTGCCCCATACACCATGATTATGCTGGAATACAGCCTGTAAACGTTGAACATTCTCTCTTTGAGAGTGTGGCGTTGCATTGAACGTTGAACATTAAACAATAAAAAGATAATGAAAAAGACAATTTTATCAGTCGCTCTGATGTTGATGTCAATCCTCGGAGCAAAAGCAGAAGTAGACCCGAATTTCTATATTTACATCTGTTTCGGGCAGTCGAACATGGAAGGTAATGCACAGCCTGAGGAACAGGACAAAATGGGCGTAGACCCACGTTTTCAGATGATGGCATGTGTGGATTTCTCAAATCCAAAGCGTACAATGGGCCAATGGTACCCAGCAGATCCTCCTATTGTTCGTCAGGGTACAGGTCTGGGTATGGCCGACTATTTTGGACGTACTATGGTTGAGAACCTGCCAGAGAACTATCGCGTTGGTGTGATAGACGTAGCGATTGGCGGTACATCAATCGACGGTTTCTTCTCGGAGAAGGTGGAAGAATATCTGGTCGGTCAGGCAGACTGGTTTTTGAGCTATTATGCTGCCTACAACAATGACCCCTATAAACGTATCATAGATATGGCGAAGATTGCCCAGGAATCCGGTGTCATCAAGGGCATTTTGCTGCATCAGGGAGAGACGGATAACGGACAACAGGATTGGCCTAACAAAGTGAAGACCATCTACAAAAGGATGTTGAGGGACCTTGACTTGAAAGCTGCCGATGTACCCATCTTTGTCGGTGAGACAGAGTATGCCGACCAAGGCGGTGCGTGCTCGTTGCATAATACCGTAATAGCCAAGATTCCCGATGTCATTCCTACTGGCCATGTCGTATCAGCCGAGGGCATTCCCGGCAATGGCGTCGACCCCTGGCACTTCTCGCCCGAAGGCTATCGTATGTTCGGAAAGCGCTATGCCGAAAAGGTTCTTGAAGTGATGAAGAATTCGGGCGAATATACGAAGACCGTTGTGGTTGACGAGCGCTTCGCAGGTGGTTTGTCTGCTTTGTCAGGCAATGACTTTGCTATTGTTAACGAGGAAGAGAATAAGGCTTTCTTTGGTGTTGGTGCAAATGTTCTGGGCTATGACACCTTTGACAAGGCCTTCGACGATTTCGCCACTGAGGGCTATTATTTCAGGATTTCGAGAGTCGGTAGCGGACGTGGTTTGAAACTCGTCGATACCGATGGTGCAGACTATACGGTGAGTGGCGAGACAGCCTACCTGAATTCACAGGCCGTGACAGGCGACTGCTGCTTCCTCAACGGTCTGAACGGTCAGAAGGGCTACGACATCGAAAACGGTGCAGTATGGGACATTCAGTATGTCGACGGCAAGGGCTGGACGCTGCTGAACAAGGGTACAGGCAAGTATCTGAAGGATGCAGCACATCCCGCTATGTTCGACGAGCCGACCTACTTCACCTTCTGCACGATGAAGGTAGATACTACGACTGGCATTGAGAACGCAAAGGTAACAACAAAGGAAATAAAGTACGACAACTGGTATTCGATTGACGGACGTCGCGTGGATGCCAACAACCTGCGTCCAGGGCTCTATATCAAGGGAGGTAAAAAGATTGTGATTAAGTAAGGATAAAGCCTGGGCGAGAGCTCAGGCTTTATTATTGATGAAACTTCGGTAAAGATTCCCTACTTCACCAAGTTTCCAAGGATGTCACGGGTGAGCTCCTTCGTAATAGTACGGGTAGCGGCACTCGTGGCATTCTTTGCTACGCGACCCGTCGTCGACGTCTTCGACTTGGTTTTCTTGCCAGTGACAGCGTCAGAGACAACAGTACCCAGCACAGCAGCCAACGTAGAAGTGACGGCAGTAATGACAGCCTTCAGCACCTTCGACATGATGCCAGGTTTCTTCTTTTCTTCCTTAGCGGGCTTTCCGGCCTCGGCAACCTCCGCATTCTCAGCTTCGGCAAGCGCGGCTTCGGCCTCAGCCATCAGCACTTCGAAAGCACTCTCGCGGTCGATGGGCGTATCGTATTTGCCATAGATGCGCGATTGTTTGATGAGGTCGAGACGCTGACCTTCCGTGATAGCACCGATCTGCGACAACGGAAACAGTATCTTGGCGCGCTCGACAACGCTGGGAGCGCCTTTCTCGTCGAGGAAACTGACGAGCGCCTCACCGGTTTCGAGGTTCATGATGGCCTCGTCGGTCTTGAAGGCAGGATTGGCACGGAAGGTATCAGCAGCGGTCTTCACGGCCTTCTGATCCTTCGGCGTATAGGCACGCAGGGCATGTTGTACGCGGTTGCCAAGCTGTCCGAGGATAACCTCAGGAATATCCGTAGGGCTCTGGGTGATGAAGTAGATGCCCACGCCCTTCGAGCGGATGAGTCGGATGACCTGCTCAATCTTGTCGAGCAGTGCCTTCGACGTATCGGTAAACAGCATGTGTGCCTCGTCGAAGAAGAATACGAGCTTGGGCTGAGGCAGGTCGCCTACTTCAGGCAGCGTGCTATAGAGCTCGCTGAGCAGCCACAGCAGGAACGTAGAATATAGCTTGGGCTGGAGCATCAGTTTGTCGGCTGCCAGCACACTCATCACACCCTTGCCCTGCTCGGTCTGCATGAGGTCGTAGATGTCGAATGACGGCTCGCCAAAGAACTTGTCGGCACCCTGTGTTTCGAGTTGCAGCAAGGCACGTTGAATGGCTCCGATGGTTGCAGAGGAGATGTTGCCGTACTTCGTGGTATACTCCTTGGCGTGCTGCGACACCCAGTCGAGCATCTGGCGCAGGTCCTTGATGTCGAGGAGCAACAGTCCGCGCTCGTCGGCAATGCGGAATACGATGTTCAGCACGCCGTCCTGCGTTTCGTTCAACTGCATCAGTCGTGAAAGCAGCTGCGGACCCATCTGTGAGATGGTGGCACGCATGGGATGGCCCTGTTCGCCGAAGACATCGTAAAAACGTACAGGACAGCTCTGGAACTGCGGATTCTCGATGCCGAACTCCGGCAGACGTTTCTCGATAAAACCACTCATCTTACCGACCTGCGAAATACCGCTGAGGTCACCTTTCATATCAGCCATAAAACACGGTACACCGGCTTGGCAGAAAGTCTCTGCCATCACCTGTAGCGTCACCGTCTTACCAGTACCTGTAGCACCTGCAATAAGTCCGTGACGATTGGCCATTTTTCCTTGAATACTGAGCGCTCCGTTGGCGCAATGGGCTATGTAAAGCCCCCGTTCGTTGTCTAACATACTATTTGTGTTTTAGTTATTTTCCTGCAAAATTACGAAAAGTTGAGAGTAAAAACAAATAATTCCTGATTTTTTTGTACTTTTGCACGCAAAATGATGAACAGATTCATTCGCTTTATCAAAGATTGGACGTTGCCCGTGGCCATTATGGTGGGTACAGCGTGTTATCTGACGTTCTACTGGATGCCGGCACTCGACGAGCTGGGCGACTGGCTGAGTCCTGTGTTCGATTTCCTCTTCCCGCTGTTTGTGTTCCTTACGCTGCTCATCACGTTCTGCAAGGTCGACTATCACCAGTTGCTTCCCCACCGTTGGCATACTGGCGTGCTGATAACCCAGCTGCTGCTTATTGCTGCAAATATCGGCATCATCTTCTGGGTAGAGGAGAATGCCGAACAGAAACTGCTGTGGGAGGCCATGCTGACATGTATCATCGGACCTGCTGCATCGGCATCCCCTGTCGTCGTTGGCAAACTGGGGGGCAATATCAGTACCATGACGACATACGTCATCCTCTCGTCGCTGGCGTCAACCATCCTCATTCCGCTGGTATTCCCCATCCTTGAACCCTCGGCAGGCGTCGCCTTCTTAGAGGCCTTCCTGGTCATTCTCCACAAGGTGGCTATCGTGCTGATGCTACCCTTGGTGCTCGGATGGTTCATCAAGCACTACCTGCCCCGTCTGCAGCGTTGGATTGCCAGTATGCCCAACCTCAGCTTCTATACGTGGGCCATCTCGCTGAGCATCACCACGGGCATCACCGTCAAGAATATCGTTCACAGCAACGCCACCATCCTGTTGCTTTGTTGGATAGCCGTTACGACACTGATTTTGTGTTTTGTACAGTTCCTGATCGGACGCGGTGTGGGTCGCTTGTTAGGCGAAGAGGTGAACGCCGGACAGGGACTGTTTCAGAAGAACACGGCCCTCAGCATCTGGGTGGCGTACATGTATCTGAACCCTGTAGCTTCCGTCGGTGCAGGGTGCTATGTTTTGTGGCAGAATATCATCAACAGCTACGAAATCTGGCAAGACCAGAAGAAGGTAAGAAGGTAAAAAAGATGAAAAGGTAAGGAATGATACACTATCGAAAGTCCGCGAAACATGACGTAAGGTTTGTTTCGCGGATTTTTCGTATCTTTGCAGGCACAAAAACTAATTATACCATTTATGTTGATGAAACGAACAGCAATACTTTTCGCTGCTTTGGCAATGACGCTGGGCAGCATGGCACAAAATCCGTTTGTGCAGACGTGGTGTACCAGTGACCCAGCTCCGATGATGCACGACGGGACGATGTACGTCTATACGGGTCACGACGAAGACAATGCCGACTTCTTCTGGATGCAGGAGTGGCGCATTTATTCCACACAGGATATGGTGAACTGGCAGGATCACGGGTCGCCATTGGCTTTGGAGAGTTTTTCCTGGGCCGACGACCGTGCGTGGGCTTCGCAGTGTGTGGAGCGCGACGGCAAATTCTTCTGGTACATCTGTGCCCATTCAAAGATTTCGAACGGCATGGCCATTGGTGTTGCCGTTGGTGACAGCCCTACAGGTCCATTCCGTGATGCAATAGGAAAACCGCTGTTCGAGAATGGTTCTTGGGACCATATCGACCCCACAGTACTGATTGACGACGACGGACAGGCGTGGCTGATGTGGGGTAATCCGCAGTGCTATTACCTGAAGCTGAACCGCGACATGATTTCGTACAGCGGCGAACTGGGCAAGCTCGATATGACGGAGGAAGCCTTTGGCAGTCCCATCATGAGCAAGCGTGAGAAGGGCAAGGAGTACAAGGATTCATACGTCGAGGGTCCCTGGCTCACCAAGCGTAACGGCACTTATCAGTTGCTGTATGCCGCTGGCGGTGTGCCTGAGCATATTTCGTACAGCACGGCACCGTCGCCTACAGGCCCTTGGAAGTATGCTGGCGAGATCATGCCGTTGTGTGACACGAAGTCGTTTACCAACCATTGCGGTGTGGCAGATTATAAGGGACATAGCTACTTCTTCTACCATACGGGTAAGTTACCAAATGGTGGCGGTTTCGGACGCAGCGTAGCCGTAGAGGAATTCAAATACAATGCGGATGGTAGTTTTCCCACCATCATGCCTACTGACGAAGGTGTAAAACCCGTTGACAAGTTCGACCCCTATCGTAAGGTGGAGGCTGAAACGATGGCGTTCTCGAAAGGAGTGAAAACTGAGCAAAACGACGAAGTGGGCGTGTACGTCACCGATATTCACAACGGCGATTACATCAAACTGCAGGCTGTGCATCTTTGCTACAAGACACCACGTACGTTTACGGCCCGTGTAGCCAGTGGATTGCGTGGCGGACAGATAGAGATCCGTCTGGATAGCGTAGCAGGAAAACTCCTCGGCACACTGGACATTCCTGGTACTGGCGGTTGGGAGAAGTGGCAGACCATCACCTCCGACTTGGCTGAACTCGACAGCTATCCCTCCCGTCTGCACACCCGTGACCTCTACTTGGTATTCAAAGGCCGCAAAGGTCCGAAGCTCTTCAATTTCGACTGGTGGGAGATGCGCGGCATAGAGCAGGTAAACATGCCACTGTTCCAGACCAAATATACCGCCGACCCCTCACCGCTGGTCATTGGCGACACGCTGTTCCTCTATACCTCGCACGACGCCTCACCTGAGGATATTCCTGACGAGAACGAAAAAGGCTCTGCCGGATTCTTCATGTACGACTGGCTGCTGTGGTCTACCACCGATATGGTGAACTGGACAGAGCACGGTGCTGTGGCTTCGCTGAAGGACTTCCCTTGGCGCAGTCGCGAGAATGGTGCCTGGGCTATCCAGACGGTAGAGCGCAATGGTAAGTACTATCTCTATGCTCCCTTGCATGGTCATGGTATCGGTGTGTTGGAGGCTGATTCACCTTACGGCCCCTTCAAGGATCCTTTAGGGAAACCACTGGTTTGGGATCAGAGCAACTGGTATGACATCGACCCCAGCGTTTATACCGACGACGATGGTCAGGCCTATATGTACTGGGGCAATCCCCATACTTTCTGGGCAAAGCTTGGCAACGACATGACCTCGCTGACGAGTGGTGTCACGAAACTCCCGCACATCCCTAACTATCAGGAGGGACCATGGTTCTACAAACGCAACGGCCACTACTACCTCGGCTTCGCATCGACCTGCTGCCCTGAGGCGCTGGGCTATGCCATGAGCAACTCACCCACAGGACCTTGGGAGTGGAAAGGCTATATCATGCGTCCCACCCAGCGCGACCGCGGCAACCATCCTGGCATCTGCGACTTCAAGGGCCATTCGTATGTCTTTGGTCAGAACTACGACCTGATGCACCTCGACACCTACGTTCACCATGAGCGTCGCAGCGTCTCTGCTACTGA
>Ga0310786_10005029_pt1 | contig 18104 bp, 20 predicted proteins | sample AusTroGonzalo_MG_FD_203881 | JGI IMG/M metagenome (GOLD analysis project Ga0310786, IMG submission 203881) | Bovine rumen microbial communities from tropical cattle in Woodstock, Queensland, Australia - Gonzalo_03 (v2) (version 2) | ecosystem: Host-associated > Mammals > Digestive system >... | reverse complement strand
TTGTCAGCAGAATTGCAATCCGAGTGTGGCGTAAGTAGTTGGGTACGATAGTACTCATACTGCTTACGACGCAGTTGCAGCTCCGCTTGCAGCTCCGCTTGCAGCTCCGCTGCGAGTGCCGAGAATTTATCGAGGCACTCGACGATTTTTTTTTGAATTTCAAGAGGCGGAAGGGGGATTGCTAATTTTCCAAACTCCTTTTTTGACACGTTAAACCGCGTAGTACCATTAGCCGTACGGCGTACCGCCTTGCGGAAATGGTCACTCCTAAAATAGTGTTTGTAGAAAGCAGGGCAGATTCCTTCTAAACTATTGAAGCGGAATCCAAAACAGAAACTATTAAGATATAATTTCTCTTCTGGGTGCTCCGTTACTACAGATGACATAGCACATTCGTCCGGGGTTTCGGAGGAACCTGTAAACAATGCATCGCCGTATTGTACGATATTTTGTTTTTCGTTCGAACCTATTTTAACGGTTTCGTCTATATCTAAACGCAACGCAGGATTGTTAGCAATATTAAGATAGGTAATGAACTTTTCGTTACCTTCCTTGAAGTCATCTTTTGTTTTGCCGGATAAACCTCCATAGAAAGCACCCAATTCGTCAAATGTCTTCCACTCCACGCCATTCGGACACATGTCCTGTATCATTTGTTCTATGTGTGTCATAAGGCGTTACATTAGAGGTTAGCAATCAGTTCGTCTATCTGTGCACGCAGTTCGTTCTCACGCGCTACAATCTGCTTCAGCTCGGCATTGAGTTTGTCAATGTCTATATGCTCACGCGTATCTTCTTGCTCTACGTACGAGTTCACAGAGAGGTTGAAACCATTATCCGCAATCGTGCGTTGCGGCACAAGAGCGGCTTGATGCGCTACATCCTCACGGTTGGTATAAAGGTCGAGGATATGTTGGATATTCTCTTCCGTAAGTTTGTTCTTGTTGCCCTCGTGTACGAACTCTTCGGAAGCGTCGATAAAGAGCACTTTGTTATCGCGTTTGTTCTTGCGGATGACGATGATACAGGTGGCGATAGACACACCGAAGAACAAGTTCTGCGGCAGTTGGATGACCGCATCCACGTAATCGTTATCTACCAAGTACTGGCGGATCTTCTGTTCCGCTCCGCCACGGTAGAGCACACCCGGGAACTCAACGATAGCCGCTGCTCCGTCAGCAGAAAGCCAACTGAGCATGTGCATGGTGAAAGCCAAGTCCGCCTTGCTCTTAGGCGCAAGCACTCCGGCAGGCGCAAAACGCTCATCGTTGATCAGCACAGGATCTTCGTCACCTTTCCATTTGATCGAATACGGCGGATTGGAGACGATGGCATCAAACGGCTCATCATCCCAATGCTTCGGGTCTAACAAAGTATCGCCTAAAGCTATATCGAAATGGTTGAAGTTGATGTCATGCAGGAACATGTTTATTCGGCAGAGGTTATAGGTGGTCTGGTTGATCTCCTGACCATAGAATCCTTGCTGCACGTTCTCTTTGCCGATGACCTTGGCTACCTGCATCAGCAGCGAACCACTTCCGCAAGCCGGGTCATACACCTTGCGCACTTTCTGCTTGCCATACGTAGCGATACGGGCTAACAGTTCGCTCACTTCCTGCGGCGTGAAATACTCACCTCCGCTCTTGCCTGCATTGCCGGCGTACATCTTCATCAGAAACTCATACGCATCGCCGAACGCATCAATCTTATTGTCCTGCGGACCACCAAGGTTCATGTCTCCCACGGCATCCAAGATCTTCACCAACCGCTCATTCCGTTTGGCAACCGACGAACCGAGTTTGGAAGAGTTGACATCAAGGTCATCAAACAAACCTTTCATATCGTCCTCGCTGTCCGTTCCGATAGCCGAAGCCTCGATGGACTTGAACGCAGCCGCAAGCGTCATATTCAGGTTCTCGTCTTTCGCAGCACGTTTCCGCACATTGCAGAAGAGTTGTGATGGAAGGATAAAGAAACCTTTCTCCGTCACGATACTCTCACGAGCGGACTCCGCTTGCGCATCATCAAACGCCGCATAGTCAAAATCCGGATAACCCGCCTTACGCTGGAGCGCATTGATATAGTTGGTGATGTTCTCGGATATATACCGATAGAACAGCATTCCCAGCACGTATTGCTTGAAATCCCATCCATCTACTGACCCGCGTAACTCATTCGCGATCGCCCAAATAGACTTGAATAACTCTTGTTTCTGTTGCGTTGATGTTGCCATATTTTTCAATTTAATATCATTTGTGGAGCATGGGAGACTCGAACTCCCCACCTCGACACTGCTTTTTATTCTATCAATAAAGCTTGGTCGCTCCCCGCTGGCTTTATTGTCGAAGCCAAAAGTCAATTGGCTTCTTCACACTCTAGCCAGATGAGCTAATACCCCGTCTGCCCCGAAGGGCTATTGCCTATATGAACCTTTCGGCTGTTCCTTACGTGAACTTTCCGAGTTCTTATGTGAACCTTTTTCGCACTTATGTGAACTTTCTATGTGAACCTATTTGGGGACTATTCAATTATTACCCAATGCCCGGCACTGGTGTTGCCCTCGCGAATTAAAACACCCTTCTTTTGCAAGTCAGCAAGATCGCGCCATATTGTGCGAGGAACTACTGACAAAACTTCTGACATTTGGTCTCCAGTAATAAATGTATTTTTCTTGATTAGTCCAAGTATATCCTGTTGTCTTTTAGTTAGTTGCACTTCTGACAAACTTCTGACAGAACTTCTGACATCACTACCCACAGAACTACTGACACGGGTCATCTTGATAAAGTTGGTTCGCTCGATTGTCACTTGAACTCCACCACAGAAATTCACCACTTTGGGCATCGGAATACCTGCCTCCTCAAAGCCGCTGCGTATCTTTTGGTAACCTCGACCCCACGTATCAATGAAACCGGCTTTGAAGAAGACATTCGCAATCTTTGGGTTGCGTGGTCTGGATGCATGCCGCGCGAACAGAGTTTCTTGGTTGTATCCGTCCGGCAACTCTCCATCGTTCCAAATTTCAATACTGTCATCATAGATATGCATCTGGATGTCCGGACCTGTATAATCCTTATGCGCGATAGCATTATAAAGAATCTCTCGTAATGCCTCCTTGGGCATTTCAAGTTTTTCGTATCGCTGTAGTCCTTCAAAACGAACCGGCGAAATCAGGTACTTGGCTTTAAGCGCATCCATTATGCGGTCGGCCATTTGGATGAGATTCCCTTCGATGACATCTTGGAACATCAGGTCGGCTTCGTCGATACCGAAACGACCTATTTTGAACACAGCACTCGGATAATATTGTTGAGGTTTTTTTCCAAATAGCAGGACGGCTGCATTAGTCAACCCACCACTCTCGTCCACCAAACCAAGGCTCGTTAGTACTTCTTCTGTCGATGCTTTGCGGAGATCATCCGGAACACGCTCGGCTTCAATTCCTTTATCGATAAAATACTCAATAGCCTCGCGGTCAATATCCTTGAGCGAAGCACGATCATTAATCACCTCGTCCCACGAGCGCCCCATTTTCTTAAGGATAAAATTTTGCAACGCGACTCCATTCAACTCCTGCAAGGTACTACCGGAACGTACGTAGTATTTGCCTTTGTAGCTAATGGGTACGTTGCTGGGAGAAACGGCTATCTCAATATAGTCCTTGCCTTCTTTGCTTAGGACATTCACGTCAGCCACGATACCAAGGAAAGAAACTACTTTGTTCGGTATATCTTCAGACAGTTTGTGAGCGTTTTCTATATCGCATACCTCGCCTTTGTCGTTCACACCGATATAGAGTTTGCCGCCTTGTGCATTGGCAAAGCCGCATAGCCATTTGACATACTCATCACGCCAGGACTCTTTGTACTCGATATTTTGGTTCTCGTTATTCATTGTTGAGATAATTTTCATAAAAAAGTGCGGACTGAGTGCTGCCACGACAAGGCATAGTTTGGGACACAGCCAACGGAATACAGCAAACAGCCCACACCGGAGGTGTAAGCGCTTGCGCTCGCGTATTCCGTTCGTCAACGTGTCCCTTTAGTCGTGACGGATAGCAAACGTCTTTTTCTAACATGTCAATGTCCTTTCCAGAGAGATATTCTCCCTATGGTCGAATATCGTGCTCACGAAAAAGCGTGCAAAATTACGAAAAAAATTCCACATATGCAAGAAAAACAGCAACTTTTCGCGCTTTTAGACGCAATTTGTGCGGTAATTCCTACTTTTTTGAAGAAAAAGTAACCTCACACCCCCTGAATTCGTGTCAATCACCATGCTCATCTACCTTGGCTTCAAAGTATTGAAGCCGCCGCTTCAGCTGCTCAATGGTTTGACACTTGAGGCGATCGGATGCCTCCAACTTCCGAATCCGCTTCGCTAACCGGCGCTTGTGCCGGGCAAGGGTTTTCGGACTGAGGTAGGCCTTACTCTTCTTCGAGCCTGCCCGATTTTTTTTGTAACTTCATGCTTTTACGCACTCAGATTTGGTTTAGCGGTGCTTGGCCTGCGCGCACTATGCGAACAAAAACAAGCACCATCTGCCAAATCCGCTGCAAAGTTACAAAACAAGTGTCCAATTACTTTGGACTGATTTTGAAAAAGTGCAAAAATTCTGCATTTTTCATGGAAATCGGGCGTTTTCAGGACGAAAATCATCCAAATCCGGAGTAATTTACGCTCGAAATGACCTCTTGAGGGAACTTTTCGCAGCCAATATACAGGGTATCAAAAGCGTCCGTGCCGTCGGTACGGTGTTCGAGGAGGTCTTCTTCGGACTCGGCAAGCTTCTCGCCGGACTTGTTTTTGTGGAAGCCATTTCGTCCGTTTACGACGCCTGCAGACTGAATTGCGAGCAGCAAATCATCGTTGTTCTGACGGTTAAAAAATGGCATCAATCTTTGCTTTCCTTGGAAGGCTTGGTTGATCAACAAATACTTCTCGTCATGACGCATCGGATTGCCCAAATAAACGTCCTGAACTGACCATCCGTGACGCTCAAATTCGTGCATGATTACCCAATGGAAATCTTGCGTGTTTACCGCGTAATTACTGCCCAAAGCGGTGGTGTCGTAGTAGAAGATGACAGTCTTATTCCGGTGCTCGGAATAGTAGTTGCAGAAGTCCTCCACCAAGGCAGGTAATTTGCGCTCGAATTTGACATAAAATGACTTCAAAATATTGAGCCTGTTGCCGGATGGCTGACCTGCCACGATCCAGTTGATATTGGCGTTGTAGTCCATACCGATGCAGATGGGTGCGTCGGGGTTCACATCGCGGTCTGCAAGGGAGGTAAAAACGTCCATCGGGGCGGCTGCTGATAGTCCAACTACATTGGACTGCCAAAGGGTGTCCAAGTACTCAAAATTGGATGCGTCGTACTTATGAGACTCCCTCATTGACGAATAGAAGCCATCCTTTGCAATGCCGATTTGCTTGCAAAGAATTGAGGTTTGGAAGGTAAGCGGAGTAAGATCACGCTTCATCTGCTTGATGTAGTTTTCGCCAAGGAGCTGCAAGTTCTCGATAGAGGAATACTCCTTGTAGTAAACGGCTACGGAGCGCATCTGATTGAGTTGCCTGTCAAGGTGGCGTATCTTCTTACGGAGATATTCCGGCGGCGTCTTGCCTGCAGCAATAGCCTCCTTGACCTTTTGCTTCAAGCGCCAAATCTCGTACACTGTTGCCTCAATGGTGACAATCAGTTCCTTGTCCATCTTCTTCTTGTAGTGCAAGAACCAAGAGCCTTTCTTGGACTGCGGCATATCCGAGAGTATCATTATGGAGTGATTGAAGGAGTGCTTGCCAAAGTAGGACTTGATACCGCCATTGGCCGGAAGTGTTTCCTCTTTCAACTTTTCATAGTCAATGAACTTGGCCTCGTCAATTAGAAGCCAAGAGAGCGTAAGCGAGTTGGAAGAGCCAGGGCGGTCCTGCGAAATAATGATAGCACGAGAGCCGTTATAAAATGATATAACGTGCTCGAAATCGGTAGGCTCAATGATAGCCGTGCCGAAGGACTTAGGCGGTTTCTTGCCCACCACATAGTGGATGTTGGGCAGCAAGCCCCATCGACGCCATGCGGCAAGAAGGCCCGGAATGGTGTTCGTCAGACCATGCTTGAACGTGGGTACGACGATACCGCCCGTTGATCCAGGCATGCGTTGCATGTTGCGTAGCACGAAGGGAGAGGCGATAGAGTCCGTTTTGCCGGTACGTCGCCCGGCAACAATAACGGTAGTATTGGCACCGATGAGCTGCGTCAACCGCTGCGGGGTGTTGAAATAGACACGTTTACTCATGGGGCTGTTCCTCCTCTTTTTTAGGCGTCCACATCTCTTCCTCCAAGTCTGCCTCCTCATATTCGATGTCCTCGATGTCGATAGTCTCGGCGCCATAGTGCTTGATCATCTTGTCTATCTTCTCTTGCAGGTTAGGAATAGGCTTGATACCGAGCACGGTCGGGTCGTCGGTAGCAGTGAAGGGCTGCACCACAATCATCTCATAAGGCACAGCCTGCTCGTCCTCCAAGTCAACACGGTTGAACTTGGCATAGGAAGCGGCAGCTTTCTCCATCGTCTTGGTATCTTTACGTGCCTTAGCCATCTGATAGGTCTCCAATATCATCTCATTGAAGCGGTAGCGGTGAAAGTCACGCGAAGCCTGCGAGAGCGTAGGCAACAGAGCCTTAACAATTGAAAGGTCGGCATATGCTTGCGTTAAGCCTATGCCAAAACGCGAGCGTACCTCCCCGATAAACACCCTATCTTTCGCGTCCGGGTTCGACATGAACCACGTATATTCCTCCCGAAGTCGGAGAAGACGCTGCACGGTCTCGGCAGGGTAACGTTCCATCAGTTCCGCTTCAGCGGTAAAGAGGTCACGCTTGGCTATTTCTACTGTCTGTGGTCTGGCCATTACTCATCGTCCTCCATGTCTAAAAGGTTTTCACGAGCCGTCTGCAAAGCAAGCGGCGAGCCTACTTTAGCAAGGGTCATTTCTTGCTGATGTAGCTGTACTTTACTTAATGCTTTCCCATGGCGGTACGCCGTAAATGCCGGATTGGACTCGTCTTGGATGTCCTGCTTAAACTCCTCAATTCGGACACCGAGAATGACGGCTATGTCCGTAGGACGGAGGTAGATAGAAGCAAATTGGTCGATTTGCTGGAGTTGTTCTTCGGTGTAGGTCATGCTAAATTTCAGTTTAGGTTTGTGATACGATTAGGGATTTGCCGGTGCTTGCTCCGGCTGTGCTGCTGCCGACAGCCATTCGGCTTCATTGTACCGTAAATCGGTGTAGATATCGATAGCCACTTGGAACGAAGCGCAAGCGCAACCGGAAGCGAAGTACTCGGGTATCTCCGAGAAGCGGATGCGCGGATCGAGATACAGGGAGCGTTCCTGAAGCTTTGTCTGCTCCAGGATGAGCACCGACATATATTGCCGGAACAGTTCGCGCATGGTATCGAAGCAATCAAGACGGGCTGCCATGTTTCCCAATTGGTGACGCATGGCGAAAAAGACCGTCTTGACTCTTCGAGTGCGCGGAGAGTTGTTGAGCTCGGTGTAACCCTCGGCGGTGTCAGAGACGCAGACGAAGGCAGTGGTGGTCTGCATGGAAGCGAGGGCGTCCTCGAAGCCTTGCAGACCGCTCACTTTACAAAAGCGAAACTTCTTGTTCCGGGCAAGGATATTGGTGTCGGTGAGACGCTCGAAGAAGGATGTAGCATCCCAGTTGGAAACGGTTGTCATAGTTAGGTGGTTTTGGTTTCACGTTTCATTTCTTCATACTCGCGCGCTTGAGCGTCCAGCTCGACGAGAGCGCGGTGTACATCCATACGAAGCACTTGTGCTTCCTTTGTGATGTCGCCCTTGGTAAGCGCGCGTATCTGATTGTTCATTTGCTGCTGCAGGCGTTCCTGCATTGCTTCGGAGGAGGCTTCCTCTGCCGTTACGAAGAAATGCTTGTAGCGACGCGCTAACAACTGCTTGGCAGAAGCGTACCAATAGAAGATAGAGACGGCTTCTTCCGGCTCCAGTCTGACCGGCTCTTTGGATTGGTACAAGTACGCGGCCATCTCGGACAGCAGAGCCATGTCCTTTGTGACGAGATAACCTTGGTAGAGGTTTTCGAGGATGAGGAAGGCTTCGAAGGTAATGCCGGAGAGGTCAGCCTCTACCGGTTGAAGCTTTCCTATCAAAGGCAGGCGCACAGGTACGAGGGGCAAGCGTTCAAGCCAAGACAGTTGGGAGATGGCCTCCGCTATCTGGAGAGACGTAATGAAATACGGCTTTCCTTCGTAATGGCAGAAAATACCGACATCGGTTTTCTGCACATCGGTTAGCGGTGCCCATCGGATGAGCGCGTAGGTTTTGAGTTCTGCAGCAGTGTAGTTCTGTGCAAGCAGATAATATGCGTAGCGGAGTTGCTTGGGCGTTAACTCCTGCCAGCATGTAGGAAGAATAATGTTCAAGTTCATAGTTTACGATTTAGAGGTTAGCGATTACCACCAGTAGCCTCCGGAATCCTTGTGGTTCTCGAAGGATGGGCGACAAAAGAGCATAGAGGTATAACTGTCCTGCCACTCCGGAAAGAGTGCGGGTTTGGTTCGGATGCGCTGCACGACGGAGGACATCCGCTTGAAGTCAAGCGGTTTTCCGGCAAGCATCTCCAGTGTTGTTTGGCGTATGCCATCAATGATGGAGCGCTCTTCCGGAGTGACCTGCTGTGTAAGCATGTTATGGCGCAAGCGGGTTATCAGTTCCTCCGAAACGAAGTGCTCTGCCAGTTCCTGCTCTATAGAGAGGACTTGCAGGCGGAGCGACTGATAATGCGCCCATAATTCGTTGGAGTGCCCCGCCAAGCGTGACAGTTCGAGGTCAGGCCAAAGGCTTGCCCCGAAGAACTGCGCTTGTTCGGTTTCGGGCCAGTCGGAACGTTTGGCAAGGCTATCGAGCAAGGTGTTTGCGAGAGAATCGCGGTTTGTGAGGAGCGAGTCGATCAGCCGCTTCACACGATCCGCGCTTGCCGGTACGATGTTTTGGTTGGAAACGATGCCGAAACCGTTGGGCGTTAGGATGAGGTCGAGCGACGGAATGGCTCGCCGAAATGCATCTACTGCAACGATATGGGCGCAGAGCTCCCGCAGCGGGTCGGCAGGAGCAGATGCCTCTATCGCGGTTAGTATGTCCGTGCCGGTAAAGTGCTTGGCAAGCCAAGCATGTGCCTTGGCGAGGTACGGACTTATTTTGTCGTACAAGGGCGTTTCGCCCTCAACGGTGGTAAGAGCGTTAGGAAGATACTTCCGAAGCTCTGTATCGTTTTGTATTAACATAGTTTATAGATTTAGGCGTTATCGGTTTTCTTTTGCTCCAGCGAGGTTTCTTTGGCATCCTTGTGTTCATCCAAGGTAGTTAGTTGGATGAATGGGCATGTTGGGAATGCCTTATCCCAATGGTTGAAGCGGATGAGGAGTTGGTGGGGATAGAAAAGCAGATCATGGTAGGGCTTCTGCAGAGCCTGCGCGATGGTGTACAACTCGCGCTTGTCAGAGCCGGAGTTGTTTGACTGGCTCTTGCCGGGCACAGAACCTACGAGGTTCGAGTGGACGCGCATGGTAAAGCAGATGACGTTGATGGCTTCCTGGATGTCCGTCTCCCAATCGCCTCCCTCCTTGGCATCATCGATGCGTTTGATGAGGACATCGTGGTTCTCATCTCCATTCGGGTTGATACCGAAGGAAGAGAACCATGCTTTGCCGGCATTCTCGGCGCCGGTAAGGAAGTCGATTATGCGCTGCTTTTCCTCTTTGACGCGCTCCATCCGCTTGACCGGGTCGGTTATACCTTCGGCGCGGAAGATACGCTCCCAGTAGCGTTCGTTGACCTCTATCTGGTACTTGATAGGGGCTGCGTGCTGAAGCTTGGCTTTCTTGGCGGTGGTAATGAGCTGCTTGATATCATACCAACGGGAAGCGAAGATTGAAGCGTAATAAGGTATAGGATAGTACGTGTTACGTGCGGTAGGTATGCGTGTGACGATGGCAAACTTGCGTTTCTTGGTGCCGTTCTTGAGACGGGTTTGCAGATCCGTCCACGGATTATAGAGATTGAGCAAAGGAATGTGCTCCACATCACCGGGCGAAACGAAGTGCTCCCAGTTGGCAAAGAGTATTTCTTTGCTTGTACCATCGGCAGCAGCGGGCGTGAAACGACAGTTGCAAGCCTCTTTGCGGAGCATAGTAGTGATGCGTGTGCCATCCTTGGAAAGAATGATCAAGGTGACGCAGAAGCCGAAGTGCTTGAAATCGAGGCAAGCGCCGAGGAAATAATCCGCCATGTTGTTTTCAAAGAAGAAATCTTCGATTTGCTTCTTGACATCGGCGGTACACTCGCAGGTATCATACTGGAGGCCCTGGCCGTAGCACACTTCGGCGTTCCACTGCTGGCAGGTGGTCAGCGTTTCATCGGCTTCAATCTTCTTGAGCACGTTATAGGGCATGAGGTTGTCTGCACCCCAAGGAACGTACTTGGTATGTTCGTCGAGCTGAAGGGGCGAAATCTCCCCGTCCTCTTTGAAGAGGGTTGTGGTGTCGGTAACAAAGATTGCCCGAGCTTTGAGTTGTGGTATATCTACCACGGAATCAAAAATAAAATCCATATCTTGCAAATTTTGCTGCAAAGATATGGATTTCTACGCGTGTGCGAAAAGACACGGTATTTTAGAGGCTTGATTTGGCTTGCTTTTCTTGTAACTCGGCAAATTGCTTTTCAGTGGCAAAGGCGAACTGCTGTGAGTTGTTTCTTTTGATATAGTAGAGATTTACGAGTTGATCCTTCTCAAAAGGTTCAACATCTTCCTTATGCTTGAAATCAAGCACTCCTACAGCCTCTGTACCTACAATCTCTACTATATAGCCTTTGGAACGAAAAGCTACAATTTTAGCCGTATATAAAGTGCCTTTTTCAAAAGGCGTTTGTTCGTCCTGATAGCCGGACATGGCGAAAGAAAAGCCGTAGTTTCCGACGGAAAAAGGAACTACTTCTATATAATCTCCGATAGCATATTCTTTGCTCCTTTCAAAAGATGTTACTTTTCCTTTTAGAGGAGTGTTGGGCAAAGATATAAGCAAGTAATCGAAATTAACTTTTTCGATAGGCGCAAGAAGGGGTTGGCTTGTTTGTAAGAAATTGGCGAAAGCAATTTTGTACTGCTCGTATATAGCAAGGGAAACCATCTTCTTTGAGCGCTCCAAATCAAGTTCGGCTTCAAATACATCATCGGGCGTGAATGCAATATCCGTGGGCATCAAATTCCTTACTTGGAAGAGCAGATTATATTCCTGCTCTGACAGGTATAGCAGATGATCGATAACCTTTAGCGTTCCGCGAAGTTGTATCTTTGTGGAATTGCCTGCCTCGTTAATAAGGGAATTGAAATCATCGTTGCCCAAAAACTCAAACACTTTGGCGCAAATTTTTCCGTCCTCCTTTTGGATGATGGAGAAAGTAACTTTGTCAGACAGTTGCCAAATCTGGTGCTTGGGTTTAAAAAAGTTGGACTTTTTGCAAAAATATACACGTGCTGACTCACCATCGGAATTGATATAGGTGATAAAACCATCAATTTCCGGATGCAGAAGGAATGATATTTTGCCTGTATATATTTGCTCCACGATTTTATTATCAAAAAATCGTGCAAAGGTACAACTTTTTTGCGAGAAATGCAAGTTTTGGAGCGAGAAACAAGCGAGAAAACGAAAAATGAAGCCAAAAAAACAAGACAAAATGAAAAAAACAAGGCGAAATGAAAGCCAAAAACAAAAAACTCCCATGCTTTTTGAGGGCATGGGAGCGGCGCAGGGCCTTGTTACAAGTTTGCAGACTTGGTCAATTCCTTATAGTGTAAGATACATGATAGCCCGTGCCCTCACAGATACGGTCATCGCGTATGGTGTATCGGACATGATAGCCCGTGCCCTCATAGACTTGGTTACCGCGTATGGTGTAGCAGACATGATATCCTGTACCCTCATAGACTTGGTTACCGCGTATGGTATATGATACGTGATACCCAAGACCCTCGTACACAGTATTATCGCGTATGGAGTACGCAACATGATAGCCCGTGCCCTCGCATATCCTCGTCCGGTCGTACATCCAAGCACCGGCGCCACTTCCATAGTCGGTAGGTTCGCAGGCGCAGAGGAGCACCAGGGCGAAAAGTATGTAAAGTAACTTTTTCATCTAAAAAATCTCCAGCAATTTGTGTGCCATGTCACTCCTTTAGGAAGTGACCGAGGAGCAGCCAAGCTATAAGCGGGCTTGCACCGAGGCAAAACAGCAGCACTAAAAAAGCGAATCCGGGAACACCCGTAACTTTGTACGTTCTCCATGTGAGGTGTAGCGTCCAAATTATAGCTCCGATAATAATTGCAAACAAGAACATAAGGACAGTATTTTGAGCGTATATTGTCCAATTACGTTGGACTGAAAATTAGAAATTGAATGATAGACCTGCACCGTTGCCGGTGTAGTTGATATTCATTTCAGCAATGCGCTTGCCGTGTACATTGAGCGGTATGCCGACAATGGTAAGGGCTGCACCCATCGGAAGGAGGACATAGCCGGCTGCAGCGCAGTTGGCCTTGGTCTTTGCTTTGGCCGCAACATCTTCCGGCTTTCCGCTTGTATCTACACCGGAATTGCCGACACCTACTAGTATCGCGCCCATGAGCGCGGAAGGAATACCGATGCCCATGCAGACGTTACCGGTCTTTTTCAACGCATTGCCTATGACCAAATTCGGATTGGCGGCTCGTTCGCTAACCACTTTAGCATGAGCGGCATTCTCGGCTTGTCTCTTTGCCAGTTTAGCCTGTGCTTTAGCATCCGGCACAAACTTGCCATCCACGACGTTATATCTACCGATGCCGGAGATATAGAAATAGTTCACACGCTCGGGATGGATGGTTAACTCCTTATCGCCCGTTGCTGAGAAATAAGAGCGAATGACCAACGTAGTGTCGTTCAGATCAACTAACTGACCTTCAATGTTGTTTCCTTGGTTGAAGGTTACGTTTACTGTGGTTGCTTGAACCGTTAATGTAGTGGCAGCGAATGCCATCAAAATAAATAAAAATTTCTTCATGACTGTTTAAGATTTGAAATTTTGTGCAAAATTAATAATTTAGTGTCCAATTACTTTGGACAGATTTTGAAAAAATGCAAAAAAAGTGATTTTTTCCTTGAAAATCGCGTTTTTTGCTATAAAAACACCTCCAAACCGTTGATGCGGGAGATGCAGACATCCCGGACAGTGCGGATTTCGCCGGAGCGGAGGAACTTGATCGTTCGCGTACCGGCATAGAAATCGAACTTGAGGGAGATGACGGAAGGATAATGGAGAAGGCTGCCGTCAGACTTAAAGACGACCAAATCGACCGGGTCGGGCCGGAGCATCATAGCTTGTGCTGTGGAAAGATGGATAGCATTCATTATTCAGCGATTTTTTGAGCGAATAACTCCGAGAGCGGCACGGAGTGGTTTTTCATGATGTCAGTAAGCGAAGCATGGAAGGTTGCAAAGATAGCTGCATCCGTAGTAACGATAGCGGACTCGTTACGATTACCTCGGGTAAGATTTTGAGAAGTGATGATGGAGACCGTGCGAGCGGTCTCTAACGAACGTATCAAAATCACCTTGGAATGGTTATCGGCCAAATAGGTGTGCTCTATGACGCGAGTGAGGAACGGCCACAGTCGTAGGGTTTTCTGCGTGGCTTTGAAATCAAGGATGAGGTGGATAGTGTCCACCTTCCCTGATTTTTCAATGAAGAACAAGCGGCGCAGAAACTCCTCGGAGATAGAGAAGGAAGTCTGCCAAATGGTAGCCTTCCCAACCTGTTCGAGGACCCATTCCACAACGTCAGCCACCTGCAGGGTGTTCGTTAAGTAACACTGTAACGGACACTCTGCGAGCGGCTTGAGGTAATCATCTATGGACGCGTTGCGTTTCACTTCTTAGTTTTCTTGGAAGTGGTTTTCTTTGCAGCGGGCTTCTTGGCAGCCTTCTTTACCGGCGTTGTATCTGCCGGCGCAGCGGGTGCTTGCTCGGCGGGCGTTTCGGTTTCCGGCGTTTTGTCTGCCGGCTGTTCCTCAACATGCTCGGCCTTGGTCGGCTGCGGAACAATATCGCCCACCTTGAAGTGGTCGTATTGTTCCCAGTTAGCATGGTACTGCTTATCGAGGTCGATAAGCTCTTTGAGGAACGGATAACGCTCGCTGTCCGGGCAGGTGCTGTGCTCGACGGAGAGCAGCTGCAGTTGCGTATGGCAGCGCCGCATCTGCTGCATGATAGAAAGGTTCTGCGCGTAGAGAGCCTGGATTTCTACGGGCAGCGCGTCGTGATCCGCGCGTTTACCTTTCTTAAACTCCTCGTGCTCGCTCGGCAAGTTATGCTCTTTGGCAATCGCCTCGACTTGCTTGCCCATCTCCGCTACCTGTTCATGCGTGAGTTGCTGGAGATAGAACTGATATTTCTTCTTCAGCTCATACTCAATGCGGGAGGCATAGAGCTTCGGCTTTCGCATGAAGTTCTGGTACATGATACGGTTATTGGTAAGTTGCAGCACGAGCAACGCTCCTGCGGCAAGGTCGCGTTCATCAGGATTGGCGTCCAGCCATTCCTTGACCTTAGGTATAAGTTCTGAATTCTTCATCTTAAAAATACATTTTTAAGCTGGACTACTGACTGCGCCGAGTTGCAAATGCAAGCATTTACTCGGTTTGCTCAGTAGTTCATTATAAGTTATTGTTTATGCCCACGACAAAGAACAAGTTCTTGCCGAGGGGTTCAAGTAAACGATACATGGCATTGAGCGTAGAGCCGGTAGTAACAAAATCATCAAAGATGATAAGGTTCGGTTCGGGCGGTAATGTGCCCAGATCGAACTCGACACCTACACGCTGACGAGAGTGCGCGATGGCGACATCCTCATAGTAGGGAATTTGCAGTCTCGCTCCGATTTCGGAGGCTATACGGCAAGCAAAATTCTTGGTGAGGTGTCGTCGTTTAGGGGAAGGCACAATCGCCCAATGGCCATTGGAGAGGTAATTACCGAGCACCTTTTTAATAACAGGTGTGAGGTGATCCGCAAAGTACTTGACCATTTCATCATCGGCTTTGATGTCCGTAAGGGTTCTGCCCTTGATGGACTTCTTCCAGATGGAAAGGACCGGAATAGAAGCGTGGGGTGTCATGGTCATTCGCTCGACAGACAAATCGCACCTTGCTTCGAGTGCTTTATCATCGGGTTTGTGCCAACCGGCGCGCTGTTTCTCGGCAAAGATATCCTTGACCGGCACAGCAGCATTGCCCGGGCTTGATTGCTCGGACAATGCTTTCACTTCGTCTGCTGAAAATAGGCTCATACTTCGTAAGTGATGTGTGAAATGGTGCCGCCACCGCCATTGTCGATCCACAGATAATAACTCTTCCCGGCTTCAAGGTTTGCCGACAGGGAAACATCTTCCGCGGCGGCGTCAGCCGTTGCCAGCTCGTTCATGTCGCTATCTGCGATATGCAAGCGGCGGGAATTGGAGTTATTAGAGTGGAAGGTAACAGTAAGGAGTGCATCCCATTCCGGTTCAAAGATGATACATCTGCGTACTCCGGCTGTACCTGCGCCGTTGAAATGTGCGCCACCTGTATAAAGGTAATCCTTTCCATCGGACGCTTGCGCCCCGAGGATGGTTAGACCGTTATAAGGGATGGCCGGCACCTCATCGGCTGACTGAAGTGAGACTTGCTCCGTGAATGGAGCAAAATCCCAATCAAGGTTCAGGTCGTCAGTCAGAGTCGTCGTCACCAGCCTCAATCGTGCCGTCCTCGGTTTCGATTGTGCCCTCATAGAAGGGTGCCGGCACGACGTCGGTTGCTTCGGCGTTGATAGTGGTGGAGGTAGTACCCGTAGCACCTTGACCCAGATCCTGGGCGACGGTGGTTTTGGTGTTCCACATATCCGAACCGATGACACGATACTTGCCTTTCATGTCCTCCACGAGGAAGACGTTGTCGTTGTTGTTGAGGTAAGCGGAAGCCGCTGAAGCCTCCTCACCAACGGCGGGATGAACGGCAGTGAGTTTGTTGAGCTGCGTCTGCGACGGAACTTCGCCTTGTGCCTCGGAAGTTACCTGCGACTTATCCGGAAGGATATCAATGTGCTTCCACGTAGCATTGGCTACGAGAACGAAAGAACCTTGATAAACAGCGGCAGTAGGACGCCCTTGAGCATCCTTGGGAAGCGTTGGCCACTGTGCGATGAGCGACTTGGCGATATAGTACAGACGACGCTTAATGCCGGGCAGTTCCGGCGTGCCCTGACACCAAGAGAGGGACTTTTGCAATGCTGAACAGTTGTTAGTAGGCATATCTGTAAGATTTAGAGTTTAACGTGTTAGGGATTGGAACGGGCATACTTGGTTCACGTAGTGAGCGGAACCCCTGCAAAGCCCGCCGCACTTTGCCCCGGAGTACCTTGCGGTACTGCGGGACGATGTGCGAACACCCAAGAGAGATTAGTCTGCCAACTCAATGACTTTCATCCGGCGCTTGTCGATAGACTCGAACTGCACTCCGAAGAACATCGTAGCGATGTAGGAGAGGATGAAAGGCTCATACTCCTTGACGAGGACATCCTCGGCGTCAGACATCTGGTCGTAACCAACGAGCATGTTGGCCTTGGGGCAGATGTGGATGAACTTCGAATCAGCCTTGTTGTAGAGCGGGATGATGTGCAGACGGTTGTTGGAACCCTCTACCGCGAGCTGGTCGAACTTGTCGTTGTAAATGAGACCTGCGTGCGAAGCTTGGTAGGAATCATTGTACTTGTCGGCGAAGTCCTGCGAGCAGAACATGTAGAGATCCTGGGCGCGCAAGCGCGGGTCAAGCGAATAAAGAATCTCCTTGGCGATGTCGCAAGCGTTGTCGCCTGTGATAGCCTCGGTGAGCTTCATGTAGTTGCCCTCTGCGGCGGCAATCTTACCGGCGGTGATCTCATTCTGCGTAATGGTGTCGAAACCATCGAACAGATCGAGAGAGGTGTCACCATTGGGGTTACGAACACCTTTCCAAATAGCATCGTTCAGGTGCTCGGAAAGGGAGATAGCAATCGTGCGGAGCACGTGCAGCGCCGTAGGCGCTTTCATTTGACCGTCGCCTTTGGTGGCTGCCATCTGACCGAGCACGGTAGAGATAGCAGAGTTCGGCTCGAACTTGGCTACAACGGAACCCAAGAAGGTTTCGAGGGTACGGAACTTCAGGTTAAGGTTGTAATCGGTAGAGCGCGAAGGCTTGTACGGACCAAACTGCGCATTACCGGAAACAGCGGCAACGGACTCCTTGTAACGAATGCCCGGACGGGCAGTCATATACTTGAGTGTGTCCTTGATACCGATGATAGGCAACATCAACAGTTCCGGACGGTACTTGTGAGCGGCCTCCTGATAGGCGGCCAAATCAAATTGAAGTTTTCCTGGCATAGTTAAAAAGGTTTAGGATTAATGACTGAGGTTTACGCCAAATCGTACAGTTTCTGTGCAGCGTTTACACGAGCGACGAAATCATCCATCGGAGTAGCCTCCTGTGCCTTGCCATCATTGATGGGGTGCGTAGTGGAATCGCCCGGCTGCTTGTTCAACTCCTTGATTTTGGCTTTGAGCGTTTGGATTTCTTGATCCTTGGCTTGGATGGCCTGCTCGTGGCTTGCGGTGAGTTGGGTTTTCTCATCGGCAGCTGCTTTGAGCGCTGCTTCTATCTGACCCAACTGCTCCTCGTTCGCCTCGAACTTCCCATCCTTGAGTTCGATGGCTGCCTCCGCCATGAGCAGAACGGCAGCGAGAAGTGGGAATTTCTTCATGGTTATTACGGGTTTAGGTTGATTGGCTTCAGGTTCTTGGCGCTTCCCGGACTTGAAGAATTCCGTGATAGCGGCAATGAGTTTCTGGAACTGCGAACTTGCCTGAACGGGCACGTTCGGGATAGGCATACCGACAGCGGCCATAGCGGACGCTACAGCATCGGTAAGGACGGGTGCTTCATCCT
>Ga0310786_10005028_pt1 | contig 18106 bp, 18 predicted proteins | sample AusTroGonzalo_MG_FD_203881 | JGI IMG/M metagenome (GOLD analysis project Ga0310786, IMG submission 203881) | Bovine rumen microbial communities from tropical cattle in Woodstock, Queensland, Australia - Gonzalo_03 (v2) (version 2) | ecosystem: Host-associated > Mammals > Digestive system >... | reverse complement strand
TCCGTTCATCAGAAGATCAGTCGCAAAAGAATGACGCAAAGTATGAGGCGACACATGCTTGGTGATTCCGGCTAGTCGCGCATATTTTTCTACAATACGCTCCACGCTACGAGCCGTCATCCGACGATAATTTCCAGATTGATCTACTGTCTGAAGATGTCGCGAGTTATTTAAAAATAATGCCGGCAGGGAATCGGTCCTTGCATCCAAATAATCTTGCACGCGGTCGGCTGCTGATTGCGAGATGAATATCGGCCGGTCTTTGCTACCTTTACCACGTACCATAAACTCGCGCCTTTCCAAATTGATCGAATCGCGATTTAAGCCTACTAGTTCGGATACTCGTAGCCCCCCCGAATACAGTAGCTCGATAATAGCCCGGTCCCTTAGCCCAGACTCATTCGACAAATCAATCTCCTCAAGCATATCTTCCACCTCGTCATAGTGCAAGAAAGTTACTTGCTTACGCACCACGTGCGGCAGCTCAATCAGTGATGGGTCCAGCGACTTAATTTCTCTGCGCGCTAAATACTTCATGAATCCACGTAGAGCAATCAAATGATAAGCCTGCGTAATCGTCTTCAAATCGTCCTCGCCATTATCGGAGCCATATCGATTGAGTTTTAGACGATATTTTCTTAGCACCTCTCGCGTAATTTCTTCTGGCCGCACCTCGTCTTTGTTTAAAATTTCCTGCGTAATCTCATAAAATCGTTCCAGATATAATTGGTAGTTCGTGACGGTCTTTTTGCTTCGGCCTCCTTCAATCTCAAGATGCTCTAGAAAATCTTTAATCAGATCGCTTATATCCATATTTCTATTATATATGATATAATGTCAAAAAGGAGAATTTATGGCAAAAACAGAAGATTTCATTCAAAGAAGCCTAGTGGTATTAAAACCTGATACCGTTCAGCGTGGTATCGTCGGCGAAGTGATTCAGCGCTTTGAGCGCGTCGGTCTTAAAATCGTTGGTATGAAAATGGTCATGCCAGACGAAAAACTTTACCGTATGCACTACGAAGATATCGGCCAGATGATTACGCGCCGCGGCGAGCAGGCTTTCCGCTACAACGTCGAATATATGATGACTGGTCCGGTCATTGCTATGGTACTCGAAGGCGTCGAGGCTGTTCCCCTAGTTCGTAAAATTGTTGGCCCCACCGAGCCAAAATCTGCCGAGATGGGCACCATCCGTGGTGATTTCTCGCATATGAGCTTCGGCTATTCGGATGCCAAAGGTGTCGGCGTGCCAAATCTCGTTCATGCTTCTGGCAACCTTGAAGAAGCCAAAAAGGAAATTGACCTTTGGTTCAACGCTAACGAGCTTTATGACTACAACGATCTAAACGAGAAATACACTCGCTAGTCTAGAGCACTTTTTTCAAAAACTCCGCCACGCGCGGAGTTTTTGGGTGAGCAAAAAATTCTTTCGGCGTGCCTTCTTCAATAATCTTGCCCTTGTCTATAAATACTACCCTGGTCGCAATCTCTTTTGCAAACCCTATTTCGTGCGTCACAATAATAGTCGTCATTCCAGCGTCTGCCACCTCGCGGATTAACGCCAGCACATCGCCGATTGCTTCTGGGTCTAGCGCCGAGGTCGGTTCATCAAAGAGAAGCACCTCAGGATCCATCATCATCGCCCGCACGATCGCCACGCGCTGTTTCTGCCCGCCGGATAATGCTGCTGGGTAGGCATCCATTTTTGCCAGCAGCCCAATATGTCGTAGCATTTCTCGTGCTCGTTTTTCCGCCACATCGCGTTTCATAATTTTTAGCTTTACTGGCGCGAGAATCAAATTTTCCATCACCGTCAGATTTGCAATTAAATTAAAATGCTGGAACACCATTCCGATATCTCGCCGAATCCGCCGAATATTTTTTTCCATCACCACTTCGCCGTCGAAAATTATTTCGCCAGACGTTGGCTTCTCCATCCAGTTGATGCAGCGCAGGAACGTAGACTTACCAGACCCACTTGGCCCCAGTACCACCACGCGCTCGCCCTCGCTCAAATGAAAATTAATTCCATTTAGTACTTTATTCTTACCGAAAGTTTTTCTTAAATCTTTTATGATTAGTTCAGTGCTTTTCTCCATCACTTTTCCGCTCCCCGCATTTCGCTTTTCCGCAGCCCTTTTTCAATTCTTTTCACGACAAAAGTAATCAAATAAATCGTCGCGAGATAGAATAGCGCCGCCGTAAACATCGGTACAATATAACTTGCCATGTTTTGCCCCGACCCAATATCCTTCGCCGCCATGTTGAGGTCGTACATCCCGACCATACTCACAATCGCCGTTTCCTTGATTACTGTGATTATCTCGTTACCCAGTGCCGGAATGATGTTTTTAATCGCTTGCGGCGCCACGATTTTAAAGAAAATCGTTCGCTGGCTTAACCCGAGCGCTAGCCCCGCCTCCGTTTGCCCCGAATCCACCGACAAGATTCCACTCCGAATTACTTCCGCTGTGTACGCTGCCGAGTTTAGCCCAAAAGCGATAATCGCTATGATTATACTCGGAAATCCCTTAATTACAAAAATTACAAAAAACATAATAAATAATTGTAGTGCCATCGGTGTTCCACGAATGACTGTCGTATAGACATTGCAAATAAACTTTGGCACTGCTGTCCACTTTGTCTTTCTCGCCGTTTCAATCAATGCAATCACCGTGCCAAGCGCCACACCAATCAGAATCGCGAAATACGACACTTGCAGAGTCAATAAAAACCCATGTAGCAGGGAATCGATATATTCTGGCGTGCTAAAAAGTTCTGCAACTTTGTCAAAAAACTCACTCATCTTCAAGCCCCATATATTTTAATACTAATCTATCGATTTCTGTCTCGCCTTCTGAGTTTTCAGTTAGCATCTCTGCCAGTACTTCGTTAAATGCCGTCAGTAGCTCTGCCCGCTCTTTATTCACTGCAATTGCGTACGACTCCTCCACCGGATAATCTTCTGTCCTTGTCGCCCCCGAGTAATATAACGGCAACGCTAGGAGCCCTGGATTTTTCTCCACGATAAATTTTGCCGCCAACTCGTCTGCAATCGCAAAATCAATAATATGTGCTGCTATCGCATCTGCCGCTAGTTGATGCGAGTCAATACCCTTGAGACTCGTCCCAGTCTCCTTCAATACACCATTTTCTATCTCATCGTCTATAAATATATACCCCGTGCTTCCAATCTGCGACCCTAGCGTGTATCCCGCCAGTGCTTCCCATACTACGTGGTCATCTCTTAGCGTCGGCGGCATATCTAGACTATAAATCACATATTGTACAGAATTGTAGTAGGGGATCGTAAAGTTCACCTTCGCTTCGCGCGCCGGCGTGATGGTCAGTCCAGCTGCTCCAGCATCTGCAATTTTGCCTGCTTCCACATTATCAATAATCACGTCAAACTCTGCATTTTTGATTTGGATTTTCTTATTCATCTTCTCTGCCACGCGGTCCACGATCTCTACGTCCACCCCTACAATCTCCCGATTTTCATAAAATTCAAACGGCGCAAAGAAAGCGTTAGTCTCCACCACATAATCGACCTCGCCCTCGCCCCTGATCGAGAAGAACACGCTCGCCCCCATTCCCACCGTCACTAACACAAATATCCCAAGCAAAATCGCGTGTCTAACCTTATGCATAATATCATTATATCACAAACAAAAATAATAAGTTTACCCGCCTATCAAAAAACGCTTCAAAGAAGCGCCGAATGTGTTGGTGACTCCGGTGCGAGTCGAACGCACAACCTTTTCCTTAGGACGGAACTGCTCTATCCATTGAGCTACGGAGCCAACTTATGCTATAATTATATCATGAAACTACCCTGGAAGAAAGATGAGAAAAAGACCGAACGCGAAAAGGTGGACGAACGTCGCGCTGAGGTCCTAGCCAAAGGCCGGAAATTCAAATATCCACTCCAATGGACCAAGCATCGCGTAGTCATCAACAGCGTTCTCATCGTCCTTATTGTAGCGGCTATCATTATTACTAGTGGCTGGCTCGCACTCTATCGCTTCGGCATGACGGACGAAATGTTATTTCGTGTCACCAAAATTTTGCCAATCCCGGTCGCCAGTATCGACGGCGAAAACGTAGCTTTTTCTGACTACCTTATGTTTTACCGCAGTGGTCTGCTCAGTATCGAACGCCAATCCGGCCAAGTCGACCAACAAGGCTCGGTAGAAGAATTGTACGTCCAATATAAGCGCGCGGCCCTGAATGAAGCCGAAGAATACACCTATGCTCTTAAACTGGCCAGAGAACTAGACATCACCGTGACGGCAGATGAAGTCGCGGACGAACTCAATCGCCATCTTAGTATCGGCGGTGTTGAACGTAGTGAAGAAGGTTTCATGAAAATTATCGAAGAAAATTTTGGCCTAAGCAAAAACGAGTACGAGCGTATGTTGTATCTTGCGCTCGTCAAGTCTAAAGTTGAAGCTGATATTGATGTTGTGGCTAGTCAAACCGCTACCCGCGTCGAATCTCTATTGGCGGAAAACGGCGGCAATTATAGCGCAGTCGCGGAAGCGCTTGGCTCGAGCATTATTTATGAAGAGACGGGCGGGCTCGTTAGCAATCAGAACATAGACGGTGGCCGCGCTTCAGAGGCCTCCAAACTCTCTCCTGGCGAGCAGTCTGGTCGGTTTATTTCTATCAATGGCGACGGCTATTATTTCGTAAAACTCATCTCCAAGACTGATACCGAAGTGAATTTTGTCTCGATTAAAGTTCCGTTCACGGAGTTTGATAGTCGTATTGAGTCACTTCGTAACGATGGCGCCATCGAAGAGTATATTACTATCACTGCGAATGAATAGGGCTGTATTTTCATAAGGATATATGCTATAATAACACCAGCTGCGGGTATCGTATAGCGGCTATTATGTATCCTTCCCAAGGATGAGATCAGGGTCCGACTCCCTGTACCCGCACCAGTGTTGATAAACAGCCTCTTCGGAGGCGTTTTTCATCTGTTGTGAAGCGGTCCGAACCTTTTCGAGCTTATCTATTAGAACCTGCTTGTCTTTCTTTATCGGTTGTAACCAGAAGTATTCTTCCAAACTTAATCTTCCATCTGTTAAAATGGGGTTCGAACCAAGCGCCGATAAAACCTACTTTTTGTCTTCTAATGTACCATTATTGAACTTTTCTGTTGCTGAAGTTAGTTGTGTCAGGGTCGTTCCCACTATTTCGTACCAGCTTCTAGTACGCATAGCGGTTTCTGCTTGTTGCTCTTGTAGGTCGATAAGGCGTTGTTTGAGTTCAGCGGACTTCTTAGCGTAGTCATCAGATGAAATAACTCCGTCCGTTAGTAAGTCCAATAAGCGGTCTAGTTGTCTCTGTGTGGCCTTTATGGAGCCTGTTTGGCTATTCTGAATGTCGTCTCGCTCTGCAAGTTCTTTATCTTCTATCTCTTTGAGCGCTCGCATGCCTAGTTCATATAGTTTCGGAGTGATTTCGTACTGGTCTATTAACTCTTCTACTTGTTCCCAAAGTACTTCCTCCCTAATTGCCGGTTGACTACAAGGTTCGTCTTTTGATTTATGAGTACACCTGTAGTAGCGATAAGTGTGGACATTTCCGTTCTTCTGACGTTTTACCTTCTCTTCAGCGGTTATACTGCAACCACACACTCCGCAACGCATGAAACCTTTGAGGGGAAAACACTTGTTTCTGGGGGTGCCTCTCGGCATCCCCTTTCTACTAACAAGCTTTAGAATCTCCTCATGCTCCGCTTCTGTAATCATAGGCTTGTGTTTTGCTGGGAAGCGTTCTCCAGTATGCGGGTCTACAATAATGCTGGCATACAGAGGGTTGCGAAAAGCCTTGTAGACTGCATTATTACTAATGGGTTTACCGCCACTTCTAGTTCTCTTGAGGGAGGTGTAGCCCCAATCCTCACGCATAATGCGAGCTATTTCTGCCACGCTATAACTGCCTGTGAGCATCATGCGAAAAGCCTTTTGCATCAACGGGAAGCGTTCTGGGTCGGGTTCTATCTCCTTTGTTAGTCTGTTGTTGATATAGCCAGTTGGAGCACAATAGGTTATTCCGCCTTTAGCTCGTTTAGCGGCGTTGCCACGTTTCACATCTTTACTGAGCTTTGCCGAGAAGTACTAAGCTTGAGACATTATCATCTGAAGCATCATTATTCCTTCTGGGGTTGGCTCTTTTTTCCTCAATTGTGCCTTCTTCAACTAGAACCAACTTTTCCATTTTTGGTGCAATTCGGTGTTTTATTTTACTATCATTGATTTCCTCAACTATAGCGTTAAATTTTTCAAGCCATTCTGCAGTACCATCAAAAACCGACAATAACTTTTCTAATTCTTCTGCCTTTTTGGCCAAGAAATCATATAATTCCATATTGTCCTGGATTTCATCCATATTACCCACAATTATATCGCAGAGACGCTCTGGGGTAGACGCTCCAATCCTTATAATATATCAGGAATTCTAACTACTGGCATTTCGTGGTATAATTAAGTTGTTCTGAATTTCAATTTTACAAACTGGTCTATCTGCGACAAGATAGAGCAAATATTTAACCTTAAAGTGGAGCACTCGCTCCAATCAGGTTAAAAGCCAGTCTGTAGAAAATGAAGTTCAGAACACTCCATAGCGAGTGTCCCACTTTGTTTTTATGGGGTATAAAGTAATATAATTGGAGATTAATGGTGGTTGAAAAATACGAATCCATGAGTGGTGACGATGGAGAAAATGTGTCCGAAAACGAGTGGAGCGACCTGGAGAAGTTAGGTAAAGAGAAGAAAGCTCCTGTACCAGAAGTTGTTGACAGACAAGCTAGTATAGAAGAATCACCCGAAGAAAGACAAGAAGAGATCTCTCAAGCTAAAGCCAAAGTGGAGGAGTCGTATAGAAAAAGTAATGTCGAAGAATCTACTTCTACAGGAACAGAAATCGTTGAAGATGGATCTTCATCTCAAGAACAATTGCCCTCAACGGCGAAAAGAAAATTGAGCAAATATGATATAGCTGAACGTCCTAGAGTCGATAGGATAAAATCTAATTTACGTTCTCTCAATATCCGTGAATATAAAGAGAAACAAATAGAAACTCCACCTAGCGCTTTCACAAAAATAGTTAGGCTAGTTGCTGATAGATTAGGAATAAAGACTAAGAGGAGCGAAGAGAGACGTGAGAGAGAAGCTATGCACGTTGCCTTAAGTGAGTATTACGAAGAAAAAGCCGCTAGAAAAAGGGCTATGGAAGAAAGAGAACAAGCCGAAGCGCTTGAGAGAGAAAGACAGAATGCTGAATACGAGGCCGAGAAGGCTAGAAGAGAAGAAAGGGCTCTTGCTAGAGATATGGCGACAGTTAGAGATGAATTTGATCATAATAAGCGTAGTAGATTTAAAAAACAAAGAATTCAAGAAATGGTGGAGCGTGATTTAAATTCTCATTTATTGACAGTTGATAATTTGGAAATAGAGGTTCTTTCAGAAAACCCAGAGGTTCAAAAACGTTTAGTTTCTTTTGAGGGCGTAGACATACCGATTTATGATTTAAAAGGGTTTCCTTTTTCATTACTTTCGACAACTATAGATTATAGGAGCGAGAATAAGCCTGGCGAAATCGGAACGGAAACTTTTAGAAAAGTTCTAGAAGACCCATCTGTTTGGACTGAGCGACGCGATGAAGCAGAAAAAGCGAGTGGCTTTGGTACGAGAAATGCTGACGCTAGAGGTGATACGATATCAACGTCTTATTGGAATTCTGAGCGAAATATTGATAGTCATGTGTCTGGCAATTTGATTTATGGGTTTGAAAATGTCCAGGCAGATTCTATAATTTTAGTCTCTAATGATGATGGTGGCACTAGCAACATGGCTGGCAGTGCGGAGACGACTTTATTGAGCCCGGATGTCATAAAACGACTTGAGGGTGCTGGTGGAACGGGCAGCTACAATGAAGTACTGCTAAGACGTTATACCGAAAATGGTATTCCCAAGAAACCAGACTACATTATCGTTGAAAACGGAAGAATCACTGAAGAATCGCTTCGCCATGCTAAGTATTTCGGTATACCAATAGTTTATATTGAATGGTCAATTTATGCAGAAAAAGCAAAGAAAAGAGGCGAGGAGTTGCTTGCTTCAATAAGCGAAGCCGATACGTACGAAGAAATGGACGGAAAGATAGCAGAGCTTTTGAGTATGTCGAGATATAAAAGTGTCTATCGCACGCTTGATGGTATTGGGCGTAATTATGATATACCGCGTCAGATAAATCCAACTCCACTTGAGAAAAGATGTCTCGAAGTCTCACAAATGGAGCAACTTAAACGTTTGGATTTCGTAAAGAGTGCGTTGGAGGAAGCCACTCGTAGCATAGAGTCTGCTACGGAAAGAGGATTGCCAATGGAAAAGGGTCTTCCCGGATTTGAACATTTTCGTATAAGCATTAGAGACGCGCAAAAACAGTTAAGGCGTACAGAGTATAGTGATGAAAAAGACTCTTTTTATAGTGTACCTAGTAATTGCAACGCGATAGATATAGATTTTAGGCTAAAAGGTAGTTCTCGAAAAGTGGAGACACATGTTTATGATGGTGAAAGAATATATAAAGTTGAAGAAGCCTTAGCAAAAAGGAGTATAACAAAGGAAGATATAGAAAATGCAGACAGTAGTTTCTATGATACTCTTGAGCCAGTTGTGCTCAAATACTTTGAGGCTGTTCGCAAAAATAGCGAGATGAATAAGAGGTGATTAAGGCCAGTAGTGCCGTATCTTATCACGACTATAAGCCACTAGAGGTTATTATTGCAAAATCTATCAAGAAAAAATAATAATTTTTGTTAAACTTTCCGCGCGGTAGGGTGTGTTTTTATATTGTACGAAAGACTCCTGTCGACAACGCGTACGCCACGTTTACAGGGGTAGATACTTTACGAGAGGTACTATGAAAAACTCCAACCACGCTCGCTAATGCTCGACTAAGTGTCGTCAAACAAACTGGACAAGGGGGGCTTAAGGGTAGGCTTTCGCTATAAACTAATATAGCTTGCTTACTTGATGAACTTAGCTGCACGTTGGTGTCGAAGGCGGGTCGAGGGGGAGACACTAGAAACACTATCACCGTCTCCAGCTTAATCAGAATCTATTCTTTGTAATGTAGCTATCGCATTATCTTGTACTGACTTGATGGATTTAAGCAGTGCTAACTTCTCCTTGTATGGTTTGTCATCAACATCTTTCAAGAGCATTTAAGCGAGAATTAGCTGTCGTTCCGTCATATCTTTGGTGGTTTGTTTTATCGTTGCGACGGTGCTAAGTTCTGCGGAAACTTCTTCTAAAAGAAGAAGCATGTTTTTGGTACGGTGGAGCTGCGCGGCTGATTTAACCGGTGTGGAGTAGTAGGGGGTTAATATACTTGAGATATGCATCTTTGCGTGTCATTGAACCCGAGAGGACAGCGTAGACGTATTTCTTCTTATTTTCGGTACTAGCTTGGATTGGTCTTGTCATTAGTATTCTCCTTGTTTATAGTTATTATTATTGTAGGATACTAGAATAAAACAACGCCAGAGCAAAATGGTGTTAAATAGTAGCTAGCGCGCCCTGCGGGCTTGCTTGCGAGCCCTACGGGCTTCGCAGGAGACATCAAGAGAAAAAAACAAGATGGGAATGCCTCTGGTTGGAGAATGAAGCGGGAGAGGGGCTACGCCCACAGGTTAAAACCCACTATTTCATTAAATCTCATCAATAAAGAAGATATAATGGGATTAACTATAATATAATAATATAGTGCGAACTCTATATAGAGTCGTGCACCACAGAAAGTAAAAATAAGCACTCGTGCTTATTTTTACTTTCTGTGGAGTGGGGCCCAGGGAGACCTTGCTCCCTGTACCCGCACCATTTTTTGTGTTATAATATACATATGGAAGAAATCAGGGAACAATTACAAAAAATCATAAAAAATTTATACAACCTTGATTTTGAACCAGAGCTAACGCCTTCGCCAGAAAATATCGACGCCGATTATTCCACTAATGCTCCTTTGAAGCTCGCCAAAGATTTGCATAAACCACCGATGCTGATAGCAGAAGAACTTAAAAAATACGCTTTCAAAGAAGCTTTCCAAGAAAACATATTTTTAAGTTCGCCAGGCTTCATCAATTTCAAATTGTCAGACAAATATCTAAAACAAAAAATCAACACCTTATCCAATAATTTTTCCGACAGCATCAAATCAGATAAATACAGTGGCAAGACTATTATTTGTGAATTCAGTGATCCTAATCCTTTCAAAGTGCTTCACGTCGGGCATCTTTATACTAGCATCGTCGGTGACGCCATTTCTAGGCTCTACGAGTACTCTGGCGCTAAGGTCATCCGCGCCAATTTCGGCGGCGATGTCGGGCTTCACGTTGCGAAGACTATTTACGCCCTCCAGCAAAAAGACACCAGAAACCTCCAGATCGAAGACATCGCAAAATGTTACATCGAAGGCACCTCCCTTTACGATGAAGACGAAAAAGCCCATCAGGCAATCACCAAGCTCAACAAAGAAATTTACAAAATCAACGCCGAGAATCTTCACGAAACGCCACTTGCCGAGCTTTACTGGCGAGGCAGGGAACTATCTTATGCGTACTTCAATGATTTTTATGCCAAAATCGGCGTCAAATTCGATAAGTATTATCCAGAATCCACCGTCGCAGCTCTCGGCCTCGCTACCGTCCAAAGAGAGCTTGCAAACGGCGTCTACCAAATGTCCGACGGTGCCGTTATATTTGACGGAGACAAATACGGTCTTCATACGCGCGTTTTCATCAATAAAGAGGGCGTCCCCACCTACGAAGCCAAAGACGTCGGCCTCATCTTTTCCAAAGATCGCGACTACCATTTCGACAAATCTATCGTCATCACCGGCAGCGAACAACTTGAATACATGAAAGTCGTTCTAAAATCCATCGAACAATACGCGCCAGATCTTGTCGCAAAGACCACGCATCTCACCCATGGTCTCGTCAAGCTCCCAGGCGGCGTTAAAATGTCATCCAGAAAAGGCAATTTCTTAAAAGCCGTTGACGTCCTCAACATGGTGGACGAGGCCTTAAAATCTGAGTATAATTCTACGGACCAAAAGGTCTCTCTTGCTGCCACCAAATATGCATTCTTAAAGTACAAAATGGGTGGTGACATCATTTTTGACCCAGAAGAATCTGTTAAGATGACTGGAAACTCCGGCCCTTATCTACTCTATTCCGCCGTTCGCGCTAAAAAGATTTTGCAAAAGTTATCTGAACATCCGAAAAGCGATACCGGTTCGGAGCTAGAGCCATCCGAGAGGGCTTTGGCCAAAAAGATTATCGAGTATAGATCAATTTTAAACGACGCCGTCTCTGAACTGGCACCCCACAAACTCACGACTTATCTCTACGAACTTGCTCAAGACTTCTCAAGATTTTATGAAAATTGCCCAGTCGCCGGCTCCGACCGAGAGGCCAGACGCACTAAACTTGTGCGAATCTACCTAGACACCATTACTCATGGCCTCAACTTGCTCGGCATTGAAATCCCGGAGGAAATGTAATGAAAAAAGCCAAATTATTGTGGATAGATCTTGAAATGACCGGTCTAGACCCCATCAAGGACCGCATTCTTGAAGTCGCCGCCATCGCTACCGATATGGAGTTAAACGAAATTGCTCGTTTCGAAGCCGTCGTCAAGGTCGACGAGAACCTCATGAAGGAGCGCATGGTTGGCGAATTTTGGGACAAAAATTCCGCTTCTCGCGACGCGCTATTTGCTCAGAATGCCACCGGAAAGGATGTTGCCGAAGTAGAGAGGGAATTATCAGAATTCCTAGATCAACATTTTGGTAAAGAAATTTACCTCGCCGGCAATTCCATCCATCAAGACCGCAAATTTATTGAGCACGAAATGCCGGAGTTGAATCGTCGCCTTCATTATCGTATGCTGGATGTCTCTGCCTGGAAGATTTATTTTGAAAACGCAAAACATAAAAAATTTGTTAAACCCGAGCTGCATCGTGCACTTGACGACATCGAGGGTTCAATTGGAGAATTCAAATGGTATTTGACATTTCTAAAGTAACCGGTATTGGTGAATATTCAGAAAAGGCCGGAAAGGAACGCACGCTTTTTTATAAACAGGACAAAGTTTTTCTCGTGGTCAACAAAAATACTATTGAAGTCCGCACCGACGGGGAACTAGCCAAACTTTTACGTGATAAATACGAATCGGTCATGGACTCGCGTTATTTTGGTCGTGGTGGTATCGAGATTGTCCTCGCCGGGCATCAGCTTACGGAAGATGAACTAAATGACATCGTGCGACTCAGCTACAATCTCACGGCCTAATCTTTTTTAGCTTCCGCTTTCTTATCTCTGCGTCGATTTAAGCGATTCATCGCCTTGATGATCATGAAAATCACCCAAGCAATAATCAAGAACTCCACTACGTTCTGGATAAAATTGCCATATGCGATTACCGCCGTATCGTTACCACCAAAGAAATTTGGAATCACCCACTTAAGCTCAGTGAAATCTACGCCGCCACCGATTAGCCCTACAATCGGCATGATAATATCGTTTACTAGTGAATTTACAATCGCTGTAAACGCCCCGCCCACTGCAACGCCTACTGCTAGGTCTACCACGGAGCCACGGTTGATGAATTCTATGAATTCTTTTCTAAAACCGGAGTCTTTCCTCTTCGCTTTTTGCAAAATTTCCTTAGCTTTTTCGGTCTTTTCCATATAATCCTTTCTTTATTTAGCTTCCGAAAAATCATTAAATCCACTATACAAAGTGTTTAAGCTGTCATACGAAGTGTTCAAAATTTCCTTCAATGTACTATCGCTTGTAGCATTATAAATAGTAGTCTCCTTCGTCATTACGAGAGAAATTTCATAAGCCATTTTTAGAGCATAAATCCTGTCTAGTGTGCCATTAATTTTTGCATTAAAGAGATCCGATTCCATTTCATCTTTATGTGATTCAGCTTCTTCCGCTAAGTCTGTCTTTTCTTTGCCGGCCTTATATTCGTATTTTTGCGTTATATATTCGGTCAGGTCGCGATTCGTGTTGGAAAGTACACCACGTAGCGACGCGCTACTAGACCTTAAATCGGACGATTTTAAATCTGATTGGTAGCTAGATATTACGCTTAGTGCATTATCAAGTTGCAATTTTAGCCCGACGCACTGGTCTTTTAAATTTGCCTTTCCGCCGGTAAGCACTGCGCCCACGATTGCAATAATCAAAAATGCCAATATTCCACCAATTACTACTTTAAAAATTGGGGAAGACATAAAACCCGCGCGTGATTTCTTTTCCGGCCTTACTGTTGATGCAATTTGATTAAGATACTCCTTACCATCCATGCTATAATTATAGCATGTATGACGCGAAGGAAGAAATCAAATCTCGTCTCGCGGTGGAAGATGTAATAGGACAATACGTCGAGCTAAAACGTGCTGGACGCAACCTCAAAGGTCATTCTCCATGGGGTGTCGACAAGACCCCATCATTTATGGTCTCGCCCGAAAAAGGTATTTGGCATGATTTTTCTGCAAACAAGGGTGGCGATATTTTTACTTTTATCATGGAAGTCGAGGGCATTAGTTTCAAAGAGGCTATAGAAAAACTTGCCGCTCAGGCCGGTGTCGATCTCACCAAATACCGCGGCGGCGATCCGCATATTGCCAAGAAAAAACTTCGTCTCAAAGAAGCCTTAGAGCTTGCTACTAAATATTATCAAGCCTGTCTTGTACGCAACCAGACCGCTCGTGACTATGTTTTTTACAAGCGTCACATCAACCGTAAAACTATCGAGGAGTTTAAAATCGGTTATTCTCCGGCCTCCGGCAAGGCTCTTCTTGAGGTGCTAAAAAAACGCGGCTTTACCGAGGCCGAACTGGACGATGCTGGGTTGCTCAATCGTTTCAAAACTGATCTTTTTCGTGACCGCATGATGGTCCCGTTTATCGACACTACTGGCGGCGTCATTGGTTTTACTGCGCGTATTCTTGGTAAAGGTGAACCCAAATATCTCAATACTCCAGAAACAATTTTGTTTAACAAGTCACGTTTTATTTTTGGATTACATAACGCCAAGGAATCTATACGGCGCAGTGGTTTCGTTGTTATCGTGGAGGGGAATATGGACGTCATCTCATCTCATCAGGCCGGCGTCAAGGAAGCCGTTGCCACTTCCGGCACTGCCATGACGGAACAGCACCTCAAAGCTCTTGCAAACCTCACCTCCGACATCCGATTGGCCTATGATGGCGACGCCGCCGGTATCAAAGCTACTGAACGCGCCATTATGCTAGCAGGGGATCTCGGCATCGACCTTACCGTAATTTCCAATTACCATGGCGCTAAGGACCCCGACGAACTCATTCAAAAAGACCCCGCTCTTTGGCAACAAGCTGTCGCGGAACGCATTCCAGCCGTTGATTGGCTTTTGCAAAAATACGAAGAAAATTTAAATTTCCGCCTTGCCCCAGATAAAAAGAAATATTCAGATGTGGCTCTCAAACTTTTGGGTTATGTCAAAGACGAAGTCGAGCGCGCCAGTTATGAAGAAAAAGTCGCCACGAAGCTTGGTGTCGAAGTCGAGGTACTCCGTAGTAAGGGCGCCCGCCTGAATAAAAAATTAGAACAATCCACGACGCACAGATATCTCAAAAAGCCCAAGACTGAAGTCACCCCAGACCATCTTAAAAAAATGGAAAATAGCCTGCTCGCACTTAAGGTTTTTGGTGGCATTGTCCATACCGACATCCCACTTGAGCCGCCCGAAGACGAAATGCGGTTAAACGAACTCGAACTTATTTTCGCTCGTGAACATGAAAATATTTCCGAACCAGATTATGAAAAAGAAGCAGCAGACCTAACCGCGCGCTATGTTGGGGAATTAAACAAACAAAAAATTGCCGAGCTCAATCAGAGACTCGCCGAACTCGACGAAGATAGTGAAGACTACGAAAAACTTATTCAGGAGATAAGTGACTTGCAAAAATCTCAAAAATGATTATAATTGCTATAAATGGATCCAAATAAAGACGATATTTTGAACGCGAAAGATTTAGCTTTTGATTTTGATGAGCCAGAGACTGACGATCTCGAAAACGAAGAAGAATTTTCTGATGAAGATCTGGCTATTACGGCCGAGAATGTCGACGCTTTTGCCGACGACAGCGTCCGTCTTTATCTCCGCGAAATTGGCAAGATCCCTCTGCTCACTCCAGAAGAAGAGGCCGACCTTGCTACTCGTATTGTTAAGGGTGATAAAAAAGCCAAAGATAAAATGGTTGAATCCAATATGCGTCTAGTTGTGTCAATTGCCAAACGTTACGGTGGTCGTGGCCTTGACTTCCTAGACCTCATCCAGGAGGGGAACACTGGTTTGCTCCGCGCTGTCGAGAAATTCGACCCCGACAAGGGCTTCAAATTTTCTACCTATGCTACGTGGTGGGTACGTCAAGCCATTACTCGCGCTATCGCTGACCAGGCTCGTACTATTCGTATTCCGGTGCACATGGTGGAGACTATCAACAAAGTTTTGAGAACTACTCGCAAACTTACTTCGGAACTCAATCGCGAACCAACTAACGAAGAAATCGCCGAGGAGCTCGGCCTTGAACCAGAGAAAATTGACTACGTCATGCGTATCAAGCAAGATATCGCTTCGCTTGACGCTTCCGTTGGCCGCGAAGGCGACGATGAAGATTCTGTGCTCGGTGATTTCGTTGAAGATGAAGAGCGTGATAGTCCAGAAGATTCTGCCGCCAATCAGATTTTGAAAGAACAACTATCCGAGATCATTGCCACCCTCACTGACCGCGAACAGAAGATTATTCGTCTCCGCTTCGGTATCGGTGGTGGTCGTCCGCACACTTTGGAGGAGGTCGGCAACGAGTTTGATGTTACCCGTGAGCGTATTCGCCAAATCGAAGCTAAGGCTCTCTCAAAACTTCGCAAGAACAAAGACACCAAAAAACTGCACGAGTATCTAAAATAGGAGGATTCATGAAAAAGATCTTATCACTAATTATCGCAGTTATCCTGGGCGGTTTTGCGCTTGCTATGCCACTTGCGTCATCTGCGCCAGCCCTAGCTGCTACCGAAAATACACCATGTACTTGTGCCGATGGCTCATCTGGCACCGAAGTGCCAGGTGCGATCTTACACTATTGCGATTGTGGCAATGGCGAGAGTATCAAAGCGGTACTTTCACTTGTTGTGAACATTATGACGGTCGGCATCGGCATTCTTGGTGCTATCGGCCTTACGGTTTCTGGCATTCAATACCTTACCGCCGGTGGCAACGAAGAACAGACCAGGAAAGCTAAGCGTCGCATCTTCGAAATCGTCATCGGCCTTGCCGTCTACGTTACGATTTACGCAATATTAAACTGGCTCATCCCAGACTTCCATACTTTTTAATCCGATGCGTCGCCTCATTGTAGTTTATAATCCCAATTCTTCTCAGTACATCCATGTCGAGAAAGAAGTTTTGTCGCGCATCCGCAAAATCCAAGGATACGTCATCGGTAAATTTGCTATCAAAAAAACCGATTTTGAGACCAACGTCAAGTCTCTCAAAAGCCTTCTTCGCGCCCATGATACTGTCATTGCCGCAGGCGGTGATGCTACTGCCGCTGTTGCCGTAAATGCAATTTTAGAGTCCAAAAAAGACATCACGCTCGGCGTCTTGCCATACGGTAATTTTAACGATCTCGCCCGCACCCTCGGCACGATGAAATATGATGATATCTCCGCTTCAATTGCTAAACTATACCCCCTGGATATCATCGTGGATGGCAAGCATTGGCGTTATGCTACTTGTTATACCACTATCGGTATGACCGCTGAGGCCGTCGAACTTTTTGACAACCCCAAAATTCGTGCCAAAATGCAACAAGGCCACAGGAGTTCCTGGCGCTCATATCTGCAGCTTGCAAGTTGGTACTTTAAGAATCGTCACAGAAAACAATTTCTTCCAGAGTTTCGATTGAACGGCAAACTCATTCATCCAAAAACCTCAGACTATGCCGCCGTAAACGGATATTCAATGTGTCGCGTCATGCGAGGCGGAAGAGATTACTTAAAACCACATATTTTTCGCAGCGAAACCGAGCGCACTACCAGCTTCCTCCGCTTGTTTATGCTTATGGCAAAAAGTATTTTACACCGCGTACCAGGCTGCGACACTGAGGGCGATTTATTGGAATTTGTGAGGCCGTCCACTGTAGAGATTCAGGCTGAAGGCGAGTATCGTACATTTGAAAATGTTCGGCGTATCGAGATTAAAAAGCCCGCCCAATATTTAAAAGTAATCCATAAATAGAATAAATAGAAAGGGAACAGTATGGACTCTAGCGCTAATCTTAAAAAAACCATTGCTTACATGAAATCTCATTGGCCAAGCCGAGTGAAAGCCGAGTGGCAAGTCGCCATCGACGAATATCCGACCATTGTTAAAAAAGTGCTTGCTGATTTTACCAAGGACAAAACTAAATCTCGCCATTTCGTGCGCATTGCGGGTCTTTCTGGCTCCGGCAAAACTACGCAAATTCTTCCTGCTGCGGAAGCCTATTTCAAAAAACAAAATCTCGCGCCAATCTTGGTCGCCGCGCGCAGATTTGTCGAATATCATCCGCACTACCAAAAAATTTTAAATTTTTACGGCGGAAAAGATCTCCGCAAGATGACTGACGAGTTTAGTACTATTATGATGTTTTTAACATTAAGTGCTCTCACAGAGTCCGGCTACGATATTATTTTAGACGTCACTCTTCTCGATCCCGAGATTGAACAAATTTTACTGACCATGCTAAAAAGCCATCGTTACGAAGCTCTCTTTCTCATGATTGCTACTTCGCCCACTGTCACCGAACATTTTCTAAAAGGTCGCTCTTGGCGCCACTCCGCCGAAACCGAGCAGGAATTCATCCGTGCCACTACGCGAGCTCTCGAATTTTATGCAGAATCCGCTCCGAATCTTCGCATTATTCTTTGGAGCGTTTACGATAAACAGCCCATTTACGATGGAGAAATTCAAGGCTGTCTCGGCATTTTTGCAGA
>Ga0310786_10005027_pt1 | contig 18107 bp, 15 predicted proteins | sample AusTroGonzalo_MG_FD_203881 | JGI IMG/M metagenome (GOLD analysis project Ga0310786, IMG submission 203881) | Bovine rumen microbial communities from tropical cattle in Woodstock, Queensland, Australia - Gonzalo_03 (v2) (version 2) | ecosystem: Host-associated > Mammals > Digestive system >... | reverse complement strand
GGAGTCAAAGTCTTGAGCCATAAGGCATAGTGTGCCGAAAGTAAATGCTGCCAGCAACACGGAAAAGAGTCTTTTGGTCATAATATCGATGGTTTTAGTGTATAATCGCTTTGCAAAAGTACGAAAAAATGAGCGAAAAACAAAGGAAAAACAAGAAAAAGACATTTTTCTTGTAAGGACTTCGTGGCATGTTGGTAAACATCCCTAGTTACGATGGCAAAGTTAACGTGTTATGATTGCAATCGTAACGTGTTACGTTTGCCATTTTAACGTGTTACGTTTGGCAACTTAACTGGGGTCGTTTTCTCCCTCTTCTGGAACCCATTCCTCAGCAGGCTTGACGACACTCTTGTATTCGCCGTCCTTAAGGCTTTTCCTGGCTGGTGCTGGAGTGCTGCTACTACTGTATGAACGGGCACTTCCGCGATATTGATTCCATCGGTTCATGATGAGTCGGACATAAGCCTCCGTCTCGCTTCCACGCATGTAACCGTTCAAAACATCCGGATCTCTGTAGTATTGGGGCTCGGAAAGGTGCAGGATGAAGGGAGCCACATCTTGCCAAACTTGGTGATTTCGGCCGTTCTTTCGAGCCAAAGTCTGAGCGTCTTGAACGTGCCCAACTCCTCCATTATAGGCCGCAAGCGTGAAACGAATGCGTTCCTCGCCGTCCTTAATGTTCGCAAACGACTGGCTGACCTTTCTTATATAACGAGCCGAAGCCGAAATGTTCTGCTCTGGATCGAACCGTTTATCCCTGGGAACTCCCATTGCATCGGCAGTCGAGGGCATCAACTGCATCAGTCCTTGAGCCCCCATCGAAGAGACGGCATTGGGGTCGAAACCAGATTCTTGGTAACATATAGCAGCCAAAAGTCGCCAATCCCAACCGGCTGAACCGCTATATTTGCGAAAGAGATCGTCGTAAGCGGAGATAATTCCGTGAGCCGCATCCTGCATGACTGGCCGCATTCGACGTTTCACAGTAACAGTTGTATTATTGGCCGAGCTTTGAATCTGCTTTACTCGTTCAGGCTTCCACCACTCTGCAATCGCCTTTTTCAGTAGGGATTCGCCTTCTCGAACCTGCCATTTCGGCATTTCGAGGGCAATGAAATCAATCTCTCCAGCCTCCAATCTCTTCAAAAGAGTCGCGGTATCAGGGGAAATCTCCATTTGCACGACTACTCCGATGCTTTGTGCAAAGGCCTCTGCAAGCTTGAATTGCAAGCCCATTCCTTTGCCGTGATACTCGTAATAAGTGTCTGGTCCGCTCAAAGTTCCCGCGATAATCGTACCGCTTGCCTGTATTTCGTGGAGGTCGTAATACTGCAAAGTGTCCGTATTCTCTTCTTCTGTCGCAAAGAGAGAGGTAGTGTCTTTCTCCTGTTTAACGGTACAAGCGACAAACAGGAAAAGCAGAAAAAAGACGACAGAATACTTCAAGTTCAGGAGTCTTATGGCTTTATTCTGTGAATTATGTATGTCCTCATGATCTCGATGGCCTGCTTGTTCTCGCCGCCTTGCGGGATAATCAGGTCTGCATAGCGTTTCGTGGGTTCGATGAACTCTTCGTGCATCGGCTTGAGGACATCGCGATAACGGTCGAGAACCATCTGTGTGGTGCGTCCTCTCTCTACCGTATCTCGCTGAATTACGCGGATAAGTCGCTCGTCTGGGTCAGCATCGACGAAGATCTTCAAATCCATCAAGTCACGCAACTGCTTCTTCCACAAGGCCATGATGCCTTCTATGATGATGACTTCGCAGGGCTCGATGTGGACGGTCTCCGGCAGACGATTGCTGATGAGGTAGCTGTAAGTGGGTTGCTCGATGCTCTTCCCCTCTCGCAAAGCCTGGATTTGTTGGGTAAGAAGCTTCCAGTCGAAGGCGTCAGGATGGTCGAAATTGATACGACGACGCTCTTCTGGAGTGAGATGAGTGGTGTCGTTGTAGTACGAGTCTTGCGGGATGAGCGCCACTCTATCTGTAGGAAGCGTTTCGATAATCTTCTTTACAACTGTTGTTTTGCCAGAGCCTGTGCCTCCGGCTATGCCGATGATATACATATTATTTTAGTGTTGCTATGAGGATGCAATCAATTGTGTCGGGTTGTTTGGGCAGGAAGATGCGGAAACCTTCCTTTTCGCGTTTGAACTTCAAAGGCGTTCCATCGCTAAACATACTGACCTTCGAGAGTTTCTGTTCCGTGAGAGGAAGGAGGATTTGTCCGTCCTCTACCTTATTAAGAATATGTATGAAGAGGTCTTTCCCCTTTTGTGTCGTTACGCCCCAGTCTTGAGGAGGAACACATCCGCCTCGAGTCCCGTAGATGGTCGAGCCGTTAACTTTCATGAATTCACCAATCTGCTTGAGTCTTTCGACTGCTTGGTCGGGCAGTTTTCCATCGGGGCGAGGACCGATATTCAACAGGAAGTTGGCATTCAAACCTGCTGCCTTTACAAGACGACGAATGAGCTCATCGCCATCTTTATAGTTTTTGTCGGTAATGCTATAACCCCAAGTGTTGTTCATCGTCATGCAGGTTTCCAAGGGAAGCTGTGATATAACCTCTTCTCCATTGAAGCCTGCAGTATTCTGTCCCGGCAGATCTTGCTCGAAAAGCTGAAAGTCTTCGAGTCCGATAGGCGCGCCATGATGGTTGTTACCAATAAGGCAAGTGGGTTGCAGACGCTTGATGAGGGAGTATTGCTCCTCGAGTCGCCAGTCGAATTCCTTCTCTTTGTGGTCCCACATTCCGTCGAACCAAATGGCTCCAATCGGGCCATAATTAGTGAGAAGCTCAGTCAACTGACGATTCATGAAAGCATAATAGCTGTCCCAATTCGTGGTTGATGGGTCATGAGGACAGTTTCTACAGGTTCCTGTCGGGTAGTCCGTCCTCTGCCAATCCATGTGGCTGTAGTAGAAATGGAGTTTCAGACCTTGCTCTCTGCAAGCTTCTGCAAGCATACCTACCACATCTTTTCCGTAAGGAGTGGCTTCGACGATGTTATAGGGACTTGCCTTCGTCGCCCACATCGAAAAGCCATCATGATGTCTGCTGGTAAATGTAACATATTGAGCACCAGCCTCTTTGAAGAGTTTTGTCCATTCGCGAGCATCGAATTGGGCAGGATAGAAGCCTCCAGCAAGCTTTGCATATTCGTCGCGATCAAGGTGACGATTGTGCATCACCCACTCTCCATCGGCCAACATAGAGTAGATGCCCCAATGAAGGAAAATGCCGAACTTGCGGTCTTGAAACTCTTCCCTGATGCGTTTTGTCTCGTCGCTAAGGGTAGAGAGGCTTTGTGCTGAGACTGAAAGAACCAGCAGAAGAAGGGAAAGAGACGTGAGTAAGCGCTTCATGTTATTAGTAAAGAGCCCCACCCAAAAGGGTGAGGCTGGTTTGTATTAGAACATTTGTGCGGGATATTGACCTGCTTCGTGAAGCGCAGCAAGCTTTGCAACGACTTCAGGACGGTCTTCAGGATAGGTCACACCAAACCATTTGCTGGTTGTGTCGAGCACTTCGCAAGTGGCCTGACCTGTCTTAATCAAGTGGTCGACCATCAGAGGAATGAAGAACTCGCTCTTGAGGTTTGCCTGATTCTTCGGGTCGGAGAGGAACTTCTTAAAGTAGTCTTCGCTATACTTGAAGTAGTCCGGAGTGAAACCCCAGAAGTTCATGCTGACAGGAGTGGTGTCTGGAATGCTTACCCACTCGTCGTTCTCGTCGAGATACTGCACGACACCATTGTGGCGTTCAATCTTCGTGCGCTCTACCACGCCAGTAAGCAAGTGCGTTTGCTCGTCGTTTTCGCAGATGCCGCGACTAACTGTTCCGCTTTCGCTCAAAGTGTTATCTACGCGGAAACCCACCATAGCATACTTGCCGGTGCTGCCTTCGGGAAGTTCGCTCAAGAACTTCGCCATTACACGAAACGCGTCACGATCGTAGAAGTCGTCGCAGTTGAGGACTGCGAAAGGCTCGTTGATGACGTCCTTACCCATCATTACAGCGTGGTTTGTACCCCAAGGTTTCTGACGACCTTCCGGCACAGAGAAGCCTTCGGGAAGTGCATCGAGACTCTGGAAGCAGAGTTCACAAGGCACATGGCCCTCGTACTTAGAGAGGATTTGGGTGCGGAACTGGTCCTCGAAATCACGTCGAATAACCCAAACTATCTTGCCGAAGCCGGCCTGAATGGCATCGTAGATGCTATAATCCATGATGCTTTGTCCTTGAGGACCCAGCGTATCAAGCTGCTTGAGGCCGCCATAACGGCTTCCCATACCTGCAGCCAGGAGGAAAAGTGTCGGTTTCATATTATCCTTTTTTAGTGTCGAACTTTAGAGAGCGTTTGCAGTCAGAATGAGTACGAGCAGGCCGAGAATAGCGTAGAGCTCAGGGAACACGGCCAACACCATAGTAGTACCGAAGGCACTATGGCCGGCACCAATTGCGCTAATACCGTTTGCGCAAACCTTTGCCTGACGGATAGCGCTGAAGAGAGCCACGAGACCAAGAGCCAAACCTACGCCGAAGATAGCGCAAGCAGCTGGCATAGAGATGTCGGGAGTCACTTTAGAATTGAGCATGAAGAAGCCTACGAAGCCGTACAGGCCCTGAGAAGAGGGCAGAGCAGACAGACCCATGTAAGAGCCGCTTGCAGTTGGATTCTTCTTGAAGGCGCCAATTGCGGCATTACCACAAATGGTTACGCCATAAGCACTACCAATTCCAGAGAGGGCTACGCAAAGTGCTACGCCCAGATAAGCTAATAAAATTGCCATAATTTTTTGTTGTGTTTGTTGTTATTATTTGATGTTTATTGTTTGTTTTATCACTTTTTGAAGGGTGTGTATTCTTTGCCTCCGCCGCTGAAGTCTGCGTTCTTGAAGAACTCGACAAACGTCAGTCGCATTGGATGAACGAAGGCACTTATCATGCTCAGAGCGAAGGTGATGCCGTGACCTGCAAGCAGGATGAGCACCATAGGCAGCCAACGGATTGCCCAAGGCAGGCTGGAAGTCATATCGTAGGCAAGCGAGTTGAATACTCCGCCAAGCACGCCACCAGTCAGACCGAGGGCGAAGAGGCGAATGTAGCTCAGCAAGTCGCCAAGCAAGCCTGTTGCCATTCCGTAAGTTGCCCAGACGCCTCCGCCGATATTCAACAGAGGACCGGTAATCGGATTCTTGTAAGCCGACGGATTATTATATAGGAATATACCGATGACGCTCAGTCCGATGAGGCCGTAAAGTGCATAAACGACGGCTTGAGGCAGGTTGACTCCGCAAGCGGGCAAGCCGAAGAGGGCTATCGCAGAGAGGAGCGCTACCACCCACGAGAAGGTGCCGATGGCGTAGCCAAAGCCGTAGTTCTTCCACGCTTTACAGCCTTTGAGCACCATACCCAAGAGAACTTGCACGAAGCCGATAATGACGGAGATGACCATCATTGGTGAATATCCGAAGAGAGGCCCGACTCCATTATCGTTGAGGAAGTATGGCTTGACTGGAGCAAGGAATGCCCAATCCTGTTTTGAAAGGTCGATTCCGAAGAAAGTGCCAGTCAAAAGACCGCAGACGGTTGTTGCCAAACCCAGCCAAATGCCGAGCCTGCCGTAACTCTTCATCTCGTCGCTACCCTTCAGAGCTAGGATGATGCCGCCAATCAGGACAAGAAGTCCGTAACCGCCATCGCCCAGACAGAGTCCGAAGAAGAGCATGAAGAACGGAGCAAAGAAGAGACTCGGGTCGATATCATGATAGTTGGGGAGCGAGTACATTCGCAGAATGGGCTCGAAGAGGCTGGTGTAACCATCGTTCTTTATCTTGATGGGCACATCATCTTCGTATGCAGGGTCCTCGAGCTCGTAGTAAACTTGCTTCTCGTCGAGCCATTTGGCGAGTTCGTCGGCCTTTTCCTCGAGCGTCCAACCCACCATGAGTCGAACGGCTCCCTCAGCTATGCTCTCGTCCGAAAGCTCCACTTGCCTGAGTTGAATCTCGCTTTGAGCCTCTTTCAGGCCTGCTTCGAGAGCCTCCTTATACTGCCGAGCAACCTGACAAGTTGTGTCGTGATTCTCTTGGAGGGCAGCTCTGGCTTCGGCTACTTCCTTTTTATATTGGTCGAGCGAACTGCTTGGCAACTCAAGACGCTCGGCCTTGATGTCCGGCTCCTCGTTTGCGAAGGCCAGGAAATAAGTGCGTTTGCGATATTCGTCGATAGGAGTGGCGAAGTACTTCTCTGCCCATTCCTGCTGGAACGACTTGGCGGCACAGGCATAGAAATACACCTGGAGGCCCGACTTCTCCTGGAGTTCCTTCACACTTTCCCAGTCGAAGTTGCCCCAAGGTTCGAGCTTCTGAGCATTCTTCTCCGCTTCATCTATCTTGTGGCGAATCGCGACCTCGTCAGTTTTGAGCTTTTCAACGAGCTCCAATAAGCCTCCACTCGGGGAGGTTTGGAGGGGGCTGCTTGCCTTCGATTCCTTTTCCCAAGCACTCAGCGAAATGTTGAGATAGTCGAGAGCCTGCTGATAGCGAACTCTCTCATCCAGAGCCTTTTGCAGAGCCGGGCTGGTCTGTCCTTGCTTCAACTGCTGAACATGAACCACTCCTTGCTCTCGCAGGCCGGCAATGAACTCGTCGTATTCCTTCGCAGTCACCAGGAAGGTGAGCTTTTTCATTCTCTCAATCATGCAATCTCCTCCTTTCTCTTCTCCTGAAGTGACTTTAGAATCTTCTGTGACGACTTGCTGAGGTTCTCCTCGTCCTCCATGAAACGCTTGATTTTACGTACAGCTTCCTGGAAACCAGGGATTTGAACCTTCTCGAAGAGGTTGACCTTCTGAGTCGTTTTCCTTCGTGCATGATCCAAGAGGTGCAGCTTTGCGAAGACGAATTCGCGTTCTACGGCAGTCTTCGCAAGTCCTTGCAGGAGCTTGATTCCGTCGAAATACCACTTCGGAGCGCTGAACAAACCGAAGGGTTTCACCTTGAGGCTGATGTTGTCGAGCACAGGAACTCTGACTCCGGCAACTTTCTTGACGCTCAATTTCACGTCGTCCAAGCTGACGAGCGAAGTGTCGAACTCGCCCCAAAGCGCATACATCCGCTCGTAACCAGCGATTTGACTTTGCAGTTTTCGCTCCAGTTCTTCGGCCTCCTCCTTGCATTTTTTTACCTCGAGTCGCAGAGCCGTTTCCTTGCTCTTAATGATTGGAAGGGTGCGTTGACGCATCTTCAGAGCCTTCTCAATCTGCTGCAGCGAGGTCTTATTATATTGAAACTTTATCGCCATTCTTTATGTCTGTCGTTTCTCTTTTGCCAAATACGGGCGCAAAGGTACAAAAAAAATAGGAATCTAGAAAGAAGAAACGAAGATTTATTTGAGCGAAATGAAAAATTCAGTTGTGGGAAATGAGTGGATTTGATATTGTTTTGTAAAGATTTTTCCGTAGAATGAAAGTGGGTTTATCGCGATCCTCCAACTGACTTTGCTTTGTGGAAAGGGGAGAGGGGAATGAGTTCTTACCCCTCGAAAAGAGCCTGAGAGGGCGAGATTTCAGGCCTCTCGTAACCCCTTAATACAGAATGTGTTACAAAATGGCTAAGATAAATTGAAAATAACTGCAGTTACGTTGGCCGATTTAACGTGTTACGTTTGCAATTTTAACGTGTGAAGTTGGCCAACTTAACGAGTGAAGTTTGCAATCTTCACAGGTTAACTTTTGAAACCTCACATAGGTCTCGAACCTTTTTAACCTTTTGCGTCAGAAAACTCGGCTCGTTAAAGTTGCCGATTTTGTCAAGATATTTTCCCAGACAGAAAAGTTTGTCCCACTCTTTTAGCTCAAATTAATTGGACTTCTTCCTCTTTTATTATTAAAAATTTCGTAACTTTGCAGAGCGATGGAAGAGAAATCATTGAAGGAAAGAACTGCTGGCGGTATGCTTTGGGGCGGGCTGTCGAACGGATTGATGCAGTTGATGGCTGCCATCTTCGGATTGGTTCTGCTTCGCTATCTCACCCCCGATGACTACGGAAAAGTAGCGATGTTGACCATCTTCTCGGCAATTGCCTGCGCCCTTCAAGAGAGCGGATTCATCGCAGCCCTTTGCAACAGGCGCGAGCCGACTCACGAAGAATACAATGCCGTCTTTTGGTTCAACCTCCTGGTAAGTGCCTCGCTCTACATTATTCTGTGGTTCTGCGCCCCGCTTATCGCTCGATTCTATGGAATTCCAGAGCTCATCCCGCTTGCAAGAGTGCTTTTCCTGAGTTTCTTCTTCTCAGGTCTTGGAACCGTTCAGCGAGCCTATCTGTTTGGACATCTGATGGTTAGGCAGACGAGCATCTGCTCTCTGACGGCTATGCTCCTCTCTGGAATTATTGGCGTAGTGATGGCTATGAACCATTTCGCTTATTGGGCGATTGTGACGCAGGCAGTTTGCTTCGTCCTCATCACTCAGTTGATGGCTTGGTATTTCTCGAGTTGGAGGCCAACGCTCAACTTCAATCTGGCTCCTGCCTGGCGGATGTTCGGCTTCAGCAGCAAGTTGATGCTCACCAATATCGTGAACATTTGCAACCTTCACGCCTTTTCCGTCCTGCTTGGTAAGTTCTTTGGCGACCATACTGCAGGCATTTATTCGACTGCCAGAAAGTGGGACGATATGGCCTCGAGCACGATAAACGGAATGGTGACGAGTGTGGCTCAACCTACTTTGGCACAAGTAACGGACGACATAGGCCGCTATCGTCAGGTCTTTCGAAAGATGCTTCGATTCGTTTGCTTTGTGAGTTTCCCCGCTATGCTTGGGTTGGGGTTGGTGGCGCAAGAGTTCATCTTGCTTGCAGGAGGCGAGAAATGGAGGGAGAGCGGCTTGCTCCTCTCACTACTTTGCCTGCATGGAGCCTTCGTTCCCATTACCACTCTCTACAGTAATCTTACGATAAGTCGAGGCAAAAGCGGAGTGAATATGGGGTGCACGATAGCTCAATGTCTCGCAGTTTGGGTGGGGCTCATCCTGCTTTATCCTTATGGATTGCTTCCGATGGTGATTTATTTTGTGGCTCTCAACATAGCTTGGCTCGCCATTTGGCAATGGTTTGCTTGGCGTTTGACTGGCCTCACCTTCATGGAAGCCCTGAAAGATGTATTGCCTTTCCTCGTCTTCACCCTCGCCGTTCTTGCCCTCACTTGGTGGCTCACCAAGGGAATCGAGAATCTATGGCTGCTCTTGATAAGTCGTATCCTCATAGCCGCAGTCCTATATGCTGGCATAATGTGGGTGAGTGGGGCAAAGATAATGCGAGAAACTATACATTATATATTTAATAAGAGGCTATGAAGACGCGAAACAATGCCTTCGATCTGCTTTGCGGACTCTGCATTCTGCGAATGGTGACGCTTCATGCAATTTGCCAGACGCAACTTCGACAGACTCCTTGGTGGAAGGAAACGATGGCTTGGACGTTCTTCTTCATGAGTTTCTTCTTCTTTAAAGCCGGCTACTTCAACAAGGGTATTACGGGCAAGACGCTTCCCTATCTTCGCGACAGAGTGCGTCGTCTTCTCGTTCCTTACCTTTCGTGGGGCATCATTGGAGGAGTGATAGCTTTCTGTTGGCTTTGCCTCTTTCCAGAAGGTCCCAGCAAAGCCTTTGCGGCTCTGGCAAAGTTTCGTTGGCATATAGGCGGTTTGACCTTCGGAAACAGCCCGCTTTGGTTCCTGCTTTCCTTCTTTACAACCTATGTTCTGATGCATTTCATCGAACGAGTTCGCTACCTTCATTGGCTCGTTTTGCTCTTTCCTGCAATAGGTTATTGGCTTTTCAAGCACGATAATCCTTTGTGGTTCTACCTGAGTAACGTCTTTTGCGGAACCTTTTTCTTCTATATGGGAAAGGTTTGGCACCATATTCTCGACGTACTTACAAAGCAGTTTGCACTCTTCATAAGCATTCTGCTTTGCATAGGTTTCGTCTTTGCAAACATCTATCTGCATGGAGAATACGAGATTAAATTCAATCTCTGGATAGGTCCTTTCTGGCGAGTTCTGCTCATTATGCCGCTCTCGTTGTTGGGCATATCTGGCGTCTTGCTCTCTCTTCCCACGCCTCGAGTGCCCGTTATCAACTTTATAGGCGAGCACAGTATGGTCTTCTTCGTCATGCATTACCCGATAATCCTGAGCTATGCTTATGCCAGCATTCTGCTCGGACACAATATACATAAGAGCATAACCGACTTAATCATCATTCTGCTCCTAACCTTTGCGCTTTGCTTTATAGCAGTTCCCTTTGTGGAAAGCGTGCCTTGGTTGAGCGGAAGATACAAGAAATGAGCAAACGCAAATGACCGTATACTTCTATCATACACAAGACACAGAACGAATCGTTCAGGAATGGAAGCAAGGGACCTTTCCTTCGCACTTCCTCTATGGTGCTTTACAGTTGGAAGATTACGGCATAAATGTGGTTTGGCACCATCAGAAACATACTTACAAAAGGCTTCGAGATATGCTTGTTGCCACTTGGAAAGTGCTCTCTTGCCGCAAGTCTTATGATGTGCTCTATGCCACTCATTCTTTGGGAATCGAGCCTATCATCCTGCTTCGTGCCTTGAGGCTTTATCGCCATCCAATAGTTGTGTGGCATCATCAGCCAATTGTGAAGGCAAAGAACCCACTTCGAGAGGCTTTGGCTCGCCTGTTCTATCGAGGGATAGACCACATGATTTTCTTCTCCGATAAACTCATTCAGGACAGTCTTCTCTCGAAGAAAGCCGACCAGGAACGAATGAGTATGGTACATTGGGGAGCGGATCTCGACGACTACGACAGCTTGAAACCTGATGGTCAGCATCCCAGTCTCTTCATCTCGACAGGCAAAGAGTTGCGAGATTACGAGACTTTGCTCCAAGCTTTCCAAGAGACGAACCTTCCTCTAACACTCTTTGTCGAGAAGAAGAGGCAGTCATATTTCGAAGGTCTCCTTGCAGGCAAGCAGAACATAGAAGTTCATTATGGCAATCGTCCCATTCCGCATGATATTGCTTTGCTTGTTGCTCAAAGCCAATGTGTGTGCATTTGTTGCCAGGAAAGCAACTATACAGTTGGCCTGACCACAGTTGTGGAGGCTCTCGCTCTTGGCCTTCCTATCCTTTGTACTCGCAATCCTCAAATGCCGATGAACATTGAGGCGGAAGGTTGCGGCTTCTGGATTGAGCCGAGAGATGTGGAAGGTTGGAAAGAGAAACTTAGGTATATTGCCGACAACCCTGCAGAAGCAAAGGCTATGGGCAAGCGAAGTCGTGCTCTGGCAGAGCAATACTATAATGTAGAGCAATGTGGCAAAGAGGTGGCAAAGATATTAAAGAACACTAAAGAAAAAGTATGAGCGAAGTACTAAACAAGCGTCTCTCCTGGCTGGATGCTTTGAGGGGCTTTACGATGATACTGGTTGTGGCCTATCATGTTGCGCAATTCGCTTTCCACGAGAACGAGAAGACGAGTTCTGCTCTGCCGTTCTTGGTGTTGATGCGAATGCCTTTGTTCTTCTTCGTAAGCGGTTTCCTTGCCTATAAAGCCACGTTTTCTTGGACGATTCCTAATGCCTTGAAACTCACTTGGAAGAAGTTCAAGGTGCAAGTTATCCCGACTCTGGTGTTCCTTTGCATCTTCGTGATATTCAGGATGAAAGGCGATTTCTGGGACAACTTCATGCGTCTGATGACCAGTCCTACTAAAGGAGGCTATTGGTTCACTTGGGTTCTCTTGCAGATGTTCATTATTTATTATGTCTGTTGCTATTTTGGAAACCTTCTGCAAAAACTTGTGGGCAAGAACAATTGGCTGGCTCCGCTCCTCTTGTTTGCAGGTTGGGCAGCCAGCGTATTTGCTTACGAAACCCTTTATCTGCCGAAAACTTTTACCTATCACAAAGACCTCTTCTTCGACTATTCCAGCCTTATACAGACGATTCGCTACATGCAATTCTTCCTTTTGGGTAATATGGTTAGGCGTTATTGGAGTAGGGTGGAGCAACTTTTCGACACATCTTGGTTTTTCCCACTTGTTGTAACGCTAGCGGTTGTCTGTTGTGCCGAGTTCTTCCAACTGCATCACTTGAAGAAAGTATGGGTTAATCTGCCTCGAACAACCGCAATGTATGCGCTCCTTTTGCTTGTTGTAATGTTCTTCAGACACTATAAGACCTGGTTTGATGGCGAGAAAAGAGCAGGTCGTTTGCTCAGTTTTATCGGCACAAGGACACTCGATATTTACCTTCTTCACTTCCTCCTCTTGCCAAAGATTCCGCAAGTGGGAGAGTGGTTGAATGCCAATCAGCCAAACTTTGTGCTATCATTAGTATTGTCCATAAGTGTTGCTCTTGTAGTTATTGCCTTCTGTCTGTTGGTAAGCCAACTGCTTCGCGTCAGTCCTTTCCTGCAGTTGTATCTGTTTGGAAAGAAGGCTTCTACCAATCTTCCACTAATTCTTCTTGTCGCTTTCCTTAGTTTCGGAACTCTTTCCGCCTCTGCAAAGAAGAAGGAGAAGCGTCATATAGTTCGCATCGAAACGAGTATGGGCAACATTCGGGTCGCGCTTTCTGACGACACACCTCTGCATCGCGATAACTTCCTCAAACTCGCTCGCGAAGGTTTCTACAACGGAACTCTCTTCCATCGATGCATTAAGAACTTCATGATTCAAGGTGGCGACCCGGATAGTCGAGGCGCAGAACCAGGAAAACTGCTGGGAGATGGAGGTACAGACTACACCATTCCTGCTGAGTTCGACCTTCCTTATCTCTATCATTGGCGAGGTGCTTTGGCGGCTGCAAGAGAGCCTGATGATGTCAATCCCGAGATGGAGAGTAGTGGTTGCCAGTTCTATATTGTCTATGGAAAGAAGCAAGCTGCCGCCGATATCCGCAAAGTTCGTTCTATGCTCGAAGAGAAAGGCATCGAGCTCACACCCCAGATGATAGATGATTACATTATGCGAGGCGGCACACCTCACCTTGACGGACAATATACAGTCTTTGGCGAGGTCATAGAAGGCATGGAAGTCGTCAAGAGTATTCAGCAAGTGAAAACCGATGAGAACGATCGTCCGTTGGAAGATGTCGTTATTCGTCGAATGGTAGTGGAGCAATAGAACATAAATGTGGTACAAATGCATATTTGTACCGAAAAGAAGAAGTTATTTCCAAATAAAGTTGTACCTTTGTACGCGAAATACGAAACCATAACATAAAATGAGTAAAACGTCCCTTTTTGCTTTTGTCGCAGTTCCTCTCCTCTTGGCTTCTTGTATTGCGGCAGAGCAGGATAATACAGAGTGCGACATTGAAGAGGTTTCCCTACACCTCGATTCTCCAATCGACTTTTTCTTTCACGAATACGACACACTGCAGACAGTAATTTCTACAGAAACAGATATTGTCTTCACTATCCGCAGTTATGCCAACATACAAAGCGTTCCTCTCTCCCTCCGTATCACAGAAGGAGCGTCAATTTATATGATTTCGGAAGACGGAACAGAAACTCCGTTCCTTAGTGGTTCGTCAGTTGACTTCTCAAACGAGAAAGTTTATCGTTTTCGAGTTGTTTCAGAGGATAAGGCCTGGAGCCGCAACTACAGCATTTCTGTCGTGCATGACAAACCCAGCGAAGGCAACCTCTTCATAGATTATGAGAGCTATCATCTGGATGCTTCGGGCAAGTACTATGTTTGGGATGCTCCTGAAGTCTTCCCTGATGCCACTTGGAAGAACGGCAATCCAGGTTTCAAGATTAGTAAGTCTTCAGCCAAACCGATGGATTATCCCTCGACTCCTGCAGCTGGAGCCGGTCCTGATGGTAGCGATTGTGTCAAGCTCGAGACTTGCGATACAGGACCTTTTGGCAGAATGGCGAATATGCGTCTTGCTTCCGGCTCTATGTTCAACGGCATCTTCGATGTGGGTAATGCTTTGACGGCTCCTCTTGAAGCTACTTTGATGGGCTCTCCCTATACTCATAAACCTATTCAGGTACGAATTTGGTTGCGTTATGAGCGAGGAAGTGTCTTTCAGGATCGCGATGGAAAGCCTGTTGAGGGAGTTGTTGACGAGCCAGACTTTTACATTGTGTTCTACCGTAATGAAGATGCAGAAGGAAACAAGGTGCAACTCAATGGAGGCGATATCCTGACCAATCCCAATATTGTTGGCCTGGGACGTTTGCCGCATCATTACAATTCAGACGGTAGCGACCAACTCTCCAACGACCCCATTCATGGCGTAACTGACGAGTGGCAGGAGTTCACGATTCCTGTTGTCTATACCAGCGTGATTGATGCCACCATCTTGGAGAACAAGGGTTACAGTATTGCTTTTGGTTCTGCAAGCAGTTGGCAAGGAGGTTACTTTGCTGGAGCTATTGGAAGTAAACTTTATATGGACAACTTGCATCTCTATTGCGAATAAACGGACAAATATGAAACACATACTCTATACCATTGTCGCGCTCTTTGTTTTTGCAGCATCAACACAAGCTCAAGAAAAGGATTCTTGGGAGAAATGGGGGCCAACACCCGGACTTAAAGGTGGCGGCTTTATTGCTCGAGTAGGTTATGTCTTAGGCGGAACCACACCAATTCCCTTGCCTGCAGAGGTAAGAAAGGTGAACGGCTTTAGTCCCAGAGGCGGAATAAGCCTGGGGATCGATGGCTACAAGATGTTTACGAAGCGTTGGGGCGTTAGTACTGGTGCACATTTCTTCTGGGAAGGTTTTCACACAAATGCAGATGTCAAGAACTATTATGTGTGGCTTGAACAGGAAGGTGAAGTGACGAAGGGCTACTTTACAGGTACCAATGTCACAAGCACGGAAATGTGGGGCGTAACACTTCCCTTGCTTGCCACTTTCAGAATGAGTCCGAGATGGAACGTCAGCGCTGGTCCTTATCTGAGTCTTTACTTCCATCAGACGTTCTCGGGCGAGGTCTTCGACAACGACGAGGGCATAGGTTATTTGCGAGAAGATACGCCGATAGGCACCAAGATTCTGATGACGCGAGAGAATCCGACACCCTATCCTGACAATTTTCCTGAGAAGATGCAGCCTGTAGCTCTTGGCATAGAGTTTGCCTTCGACTGGAAAGCTATGAAACACATGAACGTCTTTGGCCTTCTCGACTGGGGTATGACAGACATTTGGGACCGCAACTTCGAGGCTATTACCTTCAAGATGTATCCCATTTATGCTACTGTTGGTTTAGCATACAGATACTAAGAGAGAAAACGCAGGCAGTTACGATGGCAAACGTAACACGTTAAGTTGGGCAACTTAACACGTTAACTTTGCAATCATAACACGTTAAGTTTGCATTTTAACCGAGGTGTGTTTGGAGGCGTTACACCTTCTTGACTGGATCGCAAGTAAGGTCAACGCCTAACTTCTTGAAAATCTTGCGGTCAACCTCCCCAAGCATTATGGTTGTGTGTGCTTGCAGACCAGCCAAGCTGGGCAGTTGTGCGAGGGCTCTTCGGCAGCTTTCATCCTGACGACTCAGCACACTCAAGGCCACAAGAACTTCGTCTGTGTGAAGACGAGGGTTGTGTCCACCTAAATACTCTATCTTTGTGCGTTGGATAGGCTCGATGAAGTCTTGCGAAATGAGCTTGAGTTCGTGGTCGATGCCTGCAAGATGCTTGGTCGCATTAAGCAGGAGCGAAGATGCTGTGCCCAGCAAAGGAGAGGAAGCAGCCGTAATGATGGTGCCGTCTTCGAGTTCCATAGCTGACGAAGGAACACCCGATTCTTCCTTTCTCTTGCGGGCTTCGACGGTCACTTTACGATCGTCTGTACTGATTTTTGCCTGTTTCAGGAGCAAGTCAATCTTGTTTACTTCGGCATCGTTAATAGCTCCATCTGCCATTTGATTAAGGGCTGTATAGTAACGACGAATGATTTCGTCCTTGCCTGCTTGCTGGCAAACTTTGTCATCACAAATGCAGAAGCCCACCATATTCACGCCCATATCGGTTGGCGACTTGTAGGGACACTCGCCATAAATGCCTTCGAAAAGGGTGTTGAGAACAGGGAATATCTCCACATCTCGGTTGTAGTTGATGGCCACTTTATTGTAGGCATCCATGTGGAAGGGGTCAATCATGTTCACATCACCCAAGTCGGCTGTGGCAGCTTCGTAGGCTATGTTGACAGGATGTTTGAGGGGAAGGTTCCATACAGGGAAGGTCTCGAACTTCGCATAACCAGCCTCGATGCCTCTTTTGCGCTCAGCATAGAGCTGACTCAGGCAGACAGCCATCTTTCCGCTACCAGGACCTGGAGCAGTCACGATTACGAGCGGACGAGTTGTTTCTACATAATCGTTCTTGCCGAAGCCTTCGTCGGAGTTAATCAACTGCACATTATTTGGGTAGCCCTCAATATTATAATGGTAGTAGGCACGAATGCCGAGATGCTCCAAACGACGGCGATAGATGGCGGCACTACTTTGTCCGTTGTAATGAGTTATAACGACGCCGTTCACCAGGAAACCTCGCTTCTGGAACTCATTGCGGAGACGAAGCACATCTTCATCATAAGTGATGCCCAAGTCCTGACGGACTTTGTTCTTCTCAATGTCGAGAGCACTAATGACGATTACTATTTCGGCACTCGAGCTCAGTTGCTGGAACATACGGAGCTTGCTGTCAGGTTGGAAACCAGGCAACACTCTGCAGGCATGATAGTCGTCGAAAAGCTTGCCGCCAAGCTCCAGATAGAGCTTTCCTGAGAACTGAGCGATACGCTCTTGAATGTGCTGCGACTGAATGGAAATGTATTTGTCGTTATCGAAACCGTACTTCATCTTGGTGCCCTTTTTTGTTTTCAAAGCACAAAGGTACGAATAAAATTAGAAAATTAAGGCAGGAGAGAACAAGAATTTGAAGAAAAAAGTGTAATTTTGCGCAAGTTTATGGTCAAGGAATTAATTCATAAGTATTGCGAAGGCAACGAGCCGTTGGAGAAGTTGCTTCTTCGGCATAGTGGAGATGTGGCTCGTCGTGCTCTTCTGATAGCCAAGAAACATCCAGAATTGGGGGCAGATGAAGAGTTTCTTTGGGAAGCCGCCATGTTGCATGATATCGGGAATGTTCGTGTGAATGCGCCTTCCATCCATTGTTTCGGAACAGAGCCTTACATCTGTCACGGCATTCTTGGAGCGGAGATTCTGCGTAATGAAGGACTTCCTCGTCATGCTCGAGTGGCAGAACGACACACAGGCACAGGCCTTACTGCAAGCGAGATAGAACATCAGAATTTGCCTCTTCCTCATCGAGATTTCAGGCCTGAAACTATCGAAGAACAAATCGTCTGTTATGCCGACAAGTTTTACTCAAAGTCGCATCCTGAAATAGAGAAGACTCCAGAACAGGCTTTGCGCAGTTTGGAGAAGTTTGGTAGCGAGGGTTTGGATGTCTTCAAGGCCTGGATGGCTCGCTTTGAGTGAAAAAATCATAATAATAAAAGGAAAAGACGTAAAGTCTCGGAAAATAATCTTACCTTTGCAAATTGGAATTATTGTATAGCAATTGAAGGCAAGACTATTATCGATACTGACGGCTTGTTATGTGCTGGCATCATTGGCGGCTCGTCCTACAGGAAGAATGTTCTTCCTGCGGGAAGACGTTGATTCGCTTTCTGGTGACAGCATTCCTTTGCGTGCCTATACCATTCCTGTTGATACAACTCGCAAGAGTAAGAATGCTCTCGATATGCCCGTCACCTATTCTGCCGAAGACTCTATTACCTTCGATTATGGTCGTTCGCGAGCCCATCTCTATGGCGGAAGTAAGGTTCAATACCAGAATCTGGAACTCGAGGCCGAGATTATCAACATCTCTATCGACAGTAGTCTTGTGCATGCAAGCGGCAGAACAGACTCTTTAGGCAACGTTACGGGCAAGCCTCTCTTCCGTCAGGGAAGGGATGAATACGAGCCTGATAGCATCAGTTACAATTTCAAGACGCGCAAAGCCTTCATTTCCAATGTCTATACTCAGCAGGGAGAAGGCTACATGAAGAGTAT
>Ga0310786_10005026_pt1 | contig 18115 bp, 8 predicted proteins | sample AusTroGonzalo_MG_FD_203881 | JGI IMG/M metagenome (GOLD analysis project Ga0310786, IMG submission 203881) | Bovine rumen microbial communities from tropical cattle in Woodstock, Queensland, Australia - Gonzalo_03 (v2) (version 2) | ecosystem: Host-associated > Mammals > Digestive system >... | reverse complement strand
CATTCGGCGGGGAAGGGGAGGTCCATCCAATCGTGGCGGCGCTTCTTCTTGGGGTCGTAGGTGAGGGGGAAGCGCTCATCGTTGGTGCCGAAATCCATCTGATGGCCATTGATGGTGATGCGGAAATGCTCGGTGAGCCCATCGTTGGGGACATTGGGCTGTTGGATGCTGTAGTCGAGGATGCCGATGTACATCCTGAGGGCGGTATATTTGGTCTTCTCCAGGGTTCCCTGTGGCAGGGCGCGCAGATTCAGAACTTTTTTAGCAACAGAGTTCGGGCTGGAGATGGCGAAGACCCCTTTGTCGCTGAGGGAGTGGAAATAGCCGTCCTCATTCCGAAGGACGGTCACGCCCGGGCGCGGATGGTCAATGTATTCCGTGGCCTGCAATCCCGTGGCGAATAGAACGGCGGTGAGTACGGCATAGATGGCGTTCCTGATGGTCATGATGCTGGGTCTCCTGTGTGTATGTGAGAACTGCAAACAGTACAGCGAATCTTATTGTTTTCCACTCAAAAATTGACATTGAGGATTAAGGCTTAACATAATCCTTCATGATGTTTTTTTCATCCTGCTGCCTTGAAAAAGTCAGGATAAAAAATACTATAAAGTGCCTTATCGCCATTTGCCAACTTTAGTTTTGAGAATATTTGATAGTTGTATGAGAAAAATTGACAAGTTATCAGACGGTCGTCTGCAATGGTCGTGCGGTTGATGCTGAGAACAATTGCTGAATAGACGGTTTGGTTTCTCGTCCCATGGTGATGTTGCCGCCATTGCCGTATTTTATGTCAGCACTGAAGAATCAGAAAATAATTGAGGCTGTTTTTGAGCGTTATTCATAACTGCCTTCCGAACAAATAGCTCTGAAAGGCGTTTTTTGCTCCGCGCCTTCTCTTTCTGAACCGTATTCATACATCCAAATTATTTTTGGCGTTTCGCGGCGCGTCTGCTATGGCTCTGTCCGCTGCTCTTTCCAGTTTGAACTGGATATGACTTTCCTGCAGTGCAATATGGCCACGGTTGGGGAATCGGCAGTGGTAAAATGATAGCCCGCCTCCTGTCGTGGAACGAACGGATAGCGGTCATCCAGTTCCCACTCATTGTCAGAAACGTTGACTTCCCTGGTGGACATCACGGAAATGAGTGTGCGTCGCGCCGCGCGGAAGCGGTTGTTGCGCACGGTAATCGAATCGTGGTAGTAGAAATCCTCGGCCAGTTTATCCAGTTCGGGGAAGACCGCCAACGGCTCCTGCGTCGGGCCATAGAGGCTGTAGTCGCAGTTGTCGAAGGTGTTGTTTTCAATCACCGTCTTCTCCACTGGCCCTGATTCGTACCAGAAACCATGGTCGCCAGAGATGAAAACGCCAGCGTGCGCAGAATGTATTGTGCAGCCTGAAATCAGTAGGTTTTTCAGGCCAGAGGCAAGTATGCCGCGTCCGTTCAACGGTGAGCAATGCGTGTTCAGTATCGTCAAATCTGCCATCGTTCCTAGCACGAGCGCGGGGTCGCCCTGGATAAACCGCTCCGACAATTCGCTTTCATCCAAGTCCACCTTGATCATGGCCTTGTTGATGGGTTGAATGGACTTGACTTCAATTCGATTGTATGGCTCTCCAGTTTGACGGTTCCGCAATTCCAGAACATCCCCAGCCTTGACATTGAACACTCCCTGCTGCTGGTAATGTCCCGCCTCAAGGTAATACATCTTCCCGCCAGGGATGCGTGACTTGAGTTTCCTGAAGACGCCGTGGATGTTGATGGTGTCATCCAAGTTGCCGCTGAATCGGCAGTTCTTGACCAGAATTGCGCCACGGCAATCGGCGATGTGCAGGGCATCGTCGGAGACAGAGGCTCTGCGTCCTCTCGGCTCGACAACTGCGCCGTCGATCTCGCAGTTTTCGCTGTTCTGTATCAGGAAGCCCATTCCCGCCGCATGGTGGACGGTGACATCCTTGAGGCGCAGATTCTCGCAGCCATCGAAAACCAGGCCAGGGCAAAGGCGTAACTCATGCTTGACGATGAAGGCGTCGCTTTTGCTCTCGCCGAAACAGTCCATGAATCCGATTAGACCATCGCGCCAGAGAACATTCTGGTTCGCGATCAAGACGCTGCGCGCGTCAAAGGGAATCTCCCGCAATTCTCTGCTGTACGGAAAAAACTGCAGGAAGCCTCCCAGGTTGTTGTAGAAGTCGTCCGTGAAGACCATTTTCCCGTCGCGCACCTGGTGCTTGCCCGCGAAGCGGAACCAGGCGATGCCGTTCTCGCGACGGACAAGGTCGGCGTCCGAGACAAAGGAATCCTCAAAATCGATGCTGAGCCCCTTGACTTTCAGGTTGCGGCAACGGAAGGCGCAGAGCGGGGAAATCCTGCCGTGGAAGATCAGCGTGGCGCCATAGCCGCTGACAGTGAAACCGTCCAAATCCTCCAACAGAATGGCGATGTCCTTGACGCCCTCATCGTTGTTTGAAAAATAGCAGTAGCGCTTGGTGCAGACGCCAGGGTGAATGTGGTATTCACCTGGCGGAAAGAAAAGCATCTTGTCCCGTCTGGAAGCCTCCGCGACGGTTTGCGCGAATGAATGGTCGATGATGAAATCGGAGATGTTCATGGTTGGCAATGGCCGCTTTTAAAGATGCCATTGTAGCATTTCAGCGCATCTAGTGGCAATCATTCCTGTCTTCATCAGGCGTACACATGTATTCCATACAGCCTGGCGCAGTTGCCGCCGTTGGAGGCGAGCAACTGAACGCAAATCTTGGAGGTCATGATTTGCTGAGGGAAATCAAAGCGGCGGAAGCGCTGGAAATTATCTGTCTCATCGACAATCGTTGTTGGAGTGCCGTTGATTTCGGCCTCCACGCGGAAATCCCTGACGCATTCCGGCGGAATCTGATTGTATCTGAACTCGTCGAGATTAGTGTCAAACACCAAATCCAGCTGCTTGAAGGAAACTGGCGCATTCCATTGCAGTGTGACGGTCTGCGGGAATCCTTCCTCGGAAATCCAGATTGAAGGGGATTTTTCGGCATAACGTCCGAAATCATTATGGAGATTCTCGATCGGATAAGGCTGCTGCGCAGGCAGGATATTGAAGACCATATTGTTGAAATTGTGGTAGCAGCCATCTCCCTTGCGATGGATCCCTGGCAGGTGGACCCTGGAGGTTTCGAAAGAAACATCCTTGTGCGGGTCGAAAATCAACATATACCGTCCAGGCTGCAGATTCGCAAGGTTGAAATCGAAGCGGATGACATGGCCTGGTCCAGCGGGCACTTTTGCCGCAGCCACCGCCAGGTCATTGTTGCCATCTGGTTCACGTAGTCTGGCAGTGACTTCAACAGGCACGGCAGAGGCATTGTCCATCAGGACCTCAATCGTCTTGATTTCAGTGCCGCACAAGGTGAAAATCTGACCTTTGCGACGGTCTTCTGGGGGCATGTCGCAGGGGTCATATCCGACCTTCGGTTGCCATTGCAGCGGCTCCGAGCCATCGGGAGGCATCATCCTGAAGGATAGCGTGGAACTTGCCTGGAGTCTGGCTGATTTCACCAGATCGTCATCAAGTCGAACGGGGCGGTTCGGGATTAGCAGGTCATTTTTCTGCAAAAGCGAGCGCAGTTCTGCCAAATGTCCTTGGAACAGTTCGCGCGGCGTGCAACTGTGTTTTTCCAGTAGACTGACTGCGGTTCCGACGGCCTGGCCGCAAAGCGCGCAGGTCGCCATCACTCTTGTCGTGCCGAGGGCTACATGCGTTACGCTGATGTTGCGCCCAGCCATCAGGAGATTATCGATGTTTCTGGAATAAAGCGCCCTGAAGGGGATCGTGTATAGCGGGGGGAAGATGAACGGTGGCTCGCAGCCTGGGTGTCCATGCGAGAAGATGCCCTCCGGCGGATGAATGTCAAACGGCCAGCCGCCGTAGGCGACGGCATCGGGAAAATCGCGGTTTTCCACAATGTCGTTCTGCGTGAGCATCACATCTCCAACGAAGCGCCGTGACTCGCGCTTTCCCGCGATGGGGGAAAGCCAGGAAATGACATAGTTGGCCGCGCCATGGTCTCCGCCGTTTTTCACATGATCCCAGATGCCGTAAAGGATATCTCTCAGCGTCTTGTAGATTTTGGCGTCATCGCGGATGGTGTCGAGTTCACCGCCATACTCAAGCCACCAGTAGCCGTAGGTCAAGGAGGAGTGGTCGCGGAATGGCAAATCATCGTCTGACTCGAAATGGTACGCGCCGGCAGGCGCTTTGAAAGGCACGGGATGCCCAGCGTCGAAGGCCTTGAAGGCGATGGAACTGCCCATGGTCTTGGCATCGGGCTTGTCTGGCGCCAGTGATTCGTGGAACTCGTCCTTGCCTTCGCGTCCCATGCGGAACTCGGCGCCCGCAGTCGCGAAGAAGCCGTCGCCGCTGGCGTCGATGAAATAGTCTGCGAAAATGGTGTAGTTGATTTCACATCCCATGCCACGGGCCTTGACAAAGCGGATGTGCTGATTGTCCATGCCGACGCTTAGCGCCTCGGTGTTCATCAAGAGCGTGATGTTCTTCTCCTTCTCGACTGCCTCGCGCAGAACTTGACTCCAGCAGGCGTCATAGCCATTGACATAATGCCAGGCGTTGCTGTTCTTCAGTTCCTCAATCAACCCGCATTCACGCGCATTGCGGTGAATGTAGTTGGAGGCGCCGTTGACATATCTTCCGTTGCCTTCGCTGAGTTCAACACTGGAGACGCCGCCGAGCACGGGACGATTCTGAACCAGCACAGTCCGCACGCCCTCGCGCGCGGCGGCAATTGCGGCTGTGACGCCAGCGACTCCGCCGCCGACCACCAGCAGTTCACAATGTATTTCCTCGGCAAAATCAGAATGTGAATTGTGAGTTATGTACATTCCCATAGAATTGAAACATCTCCTGTCAGGCCGTAGTCGCGCGGCGGTGTCCAGCATTCCCCGTACGAATGCTGAAGAATGTTGCCAAGTGAACCGGCAACTTTGATCACGAGCATGTTTTCACCCTTCTTGATGGCGTTTTTTATGTCAAAACGGAGAGGTCCCCACGCTTTGGCACCTAATATAACGCCGTTTAACTCCACTTCCACCACTCCTGCGACATCCGAAATCGCCAGAAGCGGTTTATCGGGCATTTCATCGATGGCAAAACTTTGACGATAGCATCCCGTTCCCGCGAAGAACGGGAAGCCCTGGCGCGTCCAGGAGCCGTTGCGGATGCTGCGCGGCAATTCCACGATGGCGCCATTGACCACGCCAAACATCCCGCGCAGCACAAAAAGCAGGGGGTACTTGTCAAGGTTGCGGAACTCGTAGTAGCCAGTCAGACCGCTCGTCGGTGAAAACCACTGCGAAACGCGCGCCTTCAGGCACAGTTCGTTCATTCCCAATCGCGCTGCTTCAGCCAGCCGATAAATCCTGTTGCCACTGTCCCAAAGGCAGGTTTTCTTCCAGTCGGAGACTTGGCGTCCGTTGAGATACACCGTCTCGCAGTCGCCGTTGTCCACTACAAGCGACAAATCTGGCGGCAGCGCCTGGAGTTCAAATTTGCATCTAAGCCAGTAGAAAGGCGTCTCTTCGGGTGAAAGTCCCATGGCATATTTTCCATGCACAACTGGTCGCCAAAGAGGCGAATCCACGCTGTGCCAGTTTTCCTGTTCTCCGACATTGAACGGATCAGCGCGCAGTTCACATTCAGGCAAAAGAAGATTCTGCCCCTCAAGGGAGAAATCCCAGTCGCCGCCAAGTTCGAGACGAGCATTCCTTTGCGGTCTCCCTAGCGGTGACTGCTCAAAAGGCGGCGCTGGTTCCGACGTCTTGCCGATGAGGAAAAGCAGGGACTGATCCTCGGCAAGATCAAAATCAATCTTGGCGATGTTGTCTGAAATTTCGGCCTGCGGCTGGAACAATTTCCCGCCTTCCAAATCTAGAATTTCGGTGCTTTGGCCCAACACGTGGCGAAGCCTGAGCGTTCTGGCGCCAGGCAACTGATTCGCCACCAGCAGAAGATGGACTCCTTCGCATCCTCTCATGCAGGTCACGACCTTTTCTGACTCGGCGCCCTCGATGCTCCACGAGGGAGGCTCAAGACAATTTATCTCCGCCGTCAGCCTGCTGGGAAAATCCACGTCATCAAGCGGAAGGAAAATGATTCGGGCATCATGCGGGAACTCCCGCAGTTCGCCAGTGGGCGCTATTACCCGGTCAGGCCTTGCCCCAACGCATATCACCGCGCCGCCAGCATCAAGGAAATCTTGCAGTTTCGCCAAGGTCTTCTCGGAGACAAGGCACGCCTGAGGCAAAATCAGAATTGATATCTCTCCATCGGGAATCTTCAGGGCTCCGTCTGCCACCTCTGCCTCCTCGAAGGCGCTTTCGAACAAAAATTCGAAGTCGATATGGCTTTTCAGCAGGGCGTCGCCAGTGGCGTTGACCGCCTCGGCGAAGTCGCCTTTCGGCGGGATAGGCTCGCCGCAGTCGGCAGGCGTCAGGCAGGCATGCGAGGTGCTGGGAAAGAGAACAGCGACCTTCGCCTCAAGGGCGCCCATGGCGGCAAAGGCGGACAATCGGGCCGAATATTCTGTGAAAAGGCGGTAATGCCTCCACCACGGCTGAGTTATGTGCTTGCAGGCAAGGTTACGGCGAAAGCCGCTGATGGTGTAGGTCAGGGAATTGTCGTTGATGAAATTGATTCCCATGGCGGCCAGGCAATCATTTATCAGTTTCTGTTCCTTGAGGCTGCCGTGCCAGGAACGCACTCCGAAGGCCTCGCAGAGCGCCCGTCGCGCGCTAGTGAGTCGCGCCGTGCTGGCGGGGCGCTTCAGAGTGAGCACAAGATTGCGCATAGCCTTGAGGCCTTTGCCGTACCAAGGCGCATTTTGGTCGTCGAAGAAAGGTGTCTGCGCACCGAGCAAATCGCAGCCTGGCATCGTCATGTTCTGCAGAATCTGCTGAATGTCCCCGCACGAGACGAGCATGTTTCTCTGGTAGCACATCTCCTCTGGCGCAGCGTGTCCAGTGAGAATGACCTTGCGCTGTTTGCACCATTCTGCCAGCGGGCGCGTGAAGGCGTCGGCGAGCATCTCTGTGATCAAGGCCCAGTAATCGCGTCTCACGCCTTCGCAATGCTCGTCATTCAGAAAGATTTTCGGAAGATGGGGCGTCAGGTCATAGCCGTATTTCTTCTGGAAGGCCTTGAAAAGCGCTGGTGTGAAGGGAATGGAATGTCCGTCGCAGCGGTTGGGCCGCGGCTCATCGCAGAAGAATCCCTTGATGGTTCCTCCGAAATCAGCCTGGAATCTCCTGTAGTATTCTTCGTGGATGAATCCCATCCAGGCCTTGACGGCATCTGGATTCAGCAAATCAAGCGCGCCTCGCTGGAATCTGTTCCAGGCGACGGCCGTGCTGTCTAGGGAAATCTCCTCGTAAAACACCGTCACGACAAGAATCAGGACTCCCGACTCGTCGAAGGGGTTTCTCCAACGGAATGACTTGTCGAGAGAAATGCGGGATGTCTTTCCTGATGCCGTACGGAATTCTCCGCAGACGAACTTGGCCGCCAGATCGTTCCGATAAGTCTCGCCAGGCGCCAGCGGAAGGCGTCTGCATTGTAGCAATTGCATGCGGTATTCGGGATGCGCTTGGAGCACCAGACCGCCAGCGCTGCCAGAAGGCCAACTCAGGTCATCGTATATCCACGCCTTCATTCCAAGGCGTTCACATTCCCTGAGTGTGAACTCGACATATTTCCACCAACTCTCGCCAAGAAAAACTGGACACTCAAGACCATAGCAGGGAAAGATGAAGAACTCCCTGATTCCCTGGTCGGCCATCTCCTGCATCTGGCGCCGCATTTCGTCGAACTCCAGCGAGCCAGTCCAGGACCACCAGGGCACTGGATAGAAGTCGTCCGCGGGGTGCTGCAGTCTCTCTATGATTTCTGGCAATTCCATGGTGAGAACTTTGATGCGTGTTGGCTAAAGTGAGTTAATTTATAAAATAACAATGGAAACTTTATTTTCTACTTTTACAGTTGAGAATATTGAAGACGAATTGATATTTAGCCGTGGCTTAGGATGTACTACTTAAATGGGACTGGGACTTATGGGACACATGTAAGAATTTGTCCCATCAGTCCCATTTGTCCTATCTGCAAGGTTAGGAGTATTAGCGTCCACGCCGTCGCAAAGATTGCTGTCGCGACGACGGCGGCAAAACCAAGAGGATATGGCGGGAACACGGTTTGGCGCAGAGCATGAGTAGCCGAGCATGAATCGCTCGGCCTCCCATGCCGCTGACGCATGCCAAACAGACGCTTCTAGTACAAATCGAAATGGTTGTTCGGGTCGTTGTCGGTTGCACCTTTGGTGAACGGCGCGGAGAGATAGGGATTGTTGGTGGTTGTGTAGGCGGTTCGGTTGCCGGCAACGTTGACTTTTTCGCTGCTGACGTGTCCATCGCACCAGGCGACATTGACGGCCTGACCGTGGCGCGCGTCCAGACAGCCGTAGTTGGCGTTGGTGTCGAACCAGGGCACCAAGAGGAATCTGCCCTCGGTGGGGATGCGGCAGCGGAAGACATCCGCAAACAGGAGTGTCGCAGAGGGGTTGGCAATCTTATCATCAAGGATGGAAGCGATCTTCAGGTAATTGTAGCCGAAGTGCGCCTTGTATTCATCTCCAGCGTTGACGATGGCAGGCGTGGCAAAGGACGGGCACATGAGGGTGGTTTTTCTGTCGTTGATGAACCCTTCGTTGCACATCAGCCGGAAGCAGTTAAGATTCAGCCAGTTGGCAGCCGAGGTGTTCCAGCACCACGGCGGATAGTAGCCGTTGTTGCTGTCCTTGTAGAGGATGAAGGCGAGGTTGAGTTGTTTCTGGATGTTGACGCAACTGACACCCTTCGCCTTGTCCTTGGCTTTGCCTAGCGCGGGCAGCAGCATGGAGGCCAGGATGGCGATGATGGCGATGACAACCAGCAATTCGATGAGTGTGAATTTTCTGCGCATGTTTCTTCTCCTTTGTTGTGTTAAAAAATGCGTTGAAAAATTATCTGAACAATTTGAAAATTGCAGTTTCGTCGTCTTCTAGGTCAAACTCCAGATTATCCGTGTCCTCGGCAACGGTCTTTTCGCGGAAGACGTCGTAGACTTGTCTGACCTTTTCAGGCAAGGGCACGGTTTTGTGGCCGCCGCCGCCAGAGTGAAGCGCCAGATAGTTGCCGTCTGTGTAAACGTAGTCGTGGTCGTTGTCGGCGAAGATATGCACTCCCCGGGAACGCAGAACATTGCGCAGAAACTCAGGGGGAATCGAGTGGACGGCGCAATAGACCGAAGCGCTCTGGCTGTCATGCTTGACCGCCAGAGCCGTCGAGCCATCAGGGAAGGTGCCGAGCACGGTCGCTTTGTCGTCATTGACGCAGAACACCGGGATTTCCGGATTGTAGTTCTCTGATGTCCGATGCAGGACTGTCCTGCCTTGCATGCCGGCGATGAACGGATGGTCGGCATCGGCGATTGTGATCTGACGTACCATTTTTGCGTCCAGGATTTGCTTCACGGCGAAGCCAGTGTTCTGCTCGATGGCCGTTGCACTGAGTCTGCAGTTTTCGTCCAGGAAGCCGTCTCCCCACATCCAGACAATCACGTTATGATTTTTCTTGAGTTTCCTTTCGATGGCGTCGCGCAAGGCGGCGGGAATGTGATAGGCTTCGACGATGACATAGACTTTGTACTGGTCTTCGGGGAAATTGTCGAGGAGGATGTCTTCGAGGTAATATCCATCGTATCCTCCAGCGCCAATGCGTCCCATGACTGTCGAGGAGAAACGGCGCATTTCCGCAAGGAACTTGAAGAACTGGAACCGCGAGAATTTGCCGTCGAAATTGCCAAGATACAGATTGGAACGCGCGCTGAACAGCATGCAGATTTTCGGCTCCCATTTCATGCCGGCCTGAATGGCATCGAAGTCAATTTCGGCGAGTTTGCCCATGGTCTTGTTGAGGGCGGAGTTGTTGAACCAACCAGGGTAGAACTCATAGTAGTGGTTGGTCGAGCCATTCATGTAGAGGGCGATGGCGTTCTTCTTGAAATACTCCTCGGTTCCCTTCAGCGTGTGCGGCGTGAGGAACATTCTCATGTCTCCGGTCAAATAACTCCGCAAATCAAGTTCGGGACGGCTTAATTTGCCACGAATCTTCAGGGAGGCGGCGGTCGGGGCGTCCAGAGTCGGGATGCCGAGCGTGCGCGTGTAGTAGTCAACGGGGTTGGAATAGATGTCGAGCGACTTAAGCCCATAGACTTCAGGCCCCAGGTGAGTAGTGGTCTTCTGCGTCCCGAAGGAGTAGGTGATTTGCGCGCTTTCTGGCTTGTACGCCCAAATCAGCGCGCGCTGATTGCAGGCACTTTTGGCCGTGTCGCAGACACGCTTGAAGACCTTGAACGATGTCCTGTAGTACAACTCGTTGTAGTCGGCGACCTGACGGTCGACGAAGAACTTGGTCCGTTGCTCGTAAGACGGGATTTCCGCCGTGTCAAAGGTGACATCCGCGATGCCCCATGCTTTGCGCAGGGCGTTCACGTCGGCATATTTCTCCTTGAGGAAATCTCTGAACGCCTTGAGCATCACAGGACTGTAGTCTCCCATGCCTCCCTGGTACATGTACGGGCCTTCAAGTTCCCAATTGAGCCATTGTCCGTCGAAGGCGCCAGCCAGGCCGTAGCCGATGATGCGCTGGGAAAACGGCGAGTTTTCGAGATGCTCGATGATGGTCCTTGTGTATTCCGCCACCCGTTCCTCGTAGATTGGTGAGGCTGACGAAGGCGCGAAGGCACCGAAAGGCGTGCGCTTCAAATTGGCCTTGTCATCGTAGGCGAGGCAATACCGCCCGTTGGTGACGTAGATTTTGTTGCCGGCGGAGGTGGTTACGACATGGTCCTGGAGATCCTCGCCCCAGCCGAGTGGAACGTGAACAGGAAGGTTGATGATGAAATAACTCTGCTCATCGTCCTTGACCAGTTGCATGGCGTCGTAGAGGATCTTGTCGGTCTTGGCGAAGTCAAACCGTCCGTCGGGAGTGATGATTCTGTCGCCGTTCAGAGTCGCCGGCCCATACGAGTCAACGTAGATTTGATGAATTTTGATGTTATTGTCGTTAAGTTTCTTGATGTCGGAAAAATCTGGATGGAAGAGTAGGTAAGTGACTGGGCAGATTGGCTTCCCATCGACGGCGATGGTGTTCTTGCCGTTGGTGCTGACGATTTTCGCGGTGGGTTTGGCTGGTGCCTGTGAGAATCCTAGGCATTTTACCACGCCCAAGTCGATTTTGCTCATGACTTGCCCTTTCCAGTCAAACTTGTATTCATACAGTTCCAGCGTGAGGTCGTAGTCGCCTTCAGGCAGATATTTGGTGAGAGGCGTCAAAGCCAGGCCGTTGTCGGAGGCCTGCAAGGCGGAGGCGGTGAGCGAGCAGGAGTAGAACTGTTCTCCGTTACTGAAAGAGAGCATGCCGACGAAGTCATTGTCGTCGAAGGCGCTGAAATCGTGCCTCTTGGCATATTTGCCGTTGATTCGGATGGTCAAAGGCTTGTCGTTGTGGAAAGTCTGCCCGTAATCAAGTCTGTCTATCGCGAAGACATGGCGCGGGCCGATGTAGTTTTTGCCGTTGCGGAAGAAGAGGTCGGAGGAATCGCCGATGACGGAGGCGTTTTTCCAGGCGGAGTCGTCAAAATCAGCCGATGTCCAGCCGTCGGTTTCCTTTTCGGCGACTTTGGTGGTGTCATCGGCGCCAAAGAAGCCAGTTTTGCCGTTGACATCTTCCCAATAGACATCGAAGGCGAGTTTCACGCCGCCTGTGCTGTTCTGGGCTTGAATGGCGATGACGTTTGGGCCGGGCTTCAGGCTGTCTGCGATGTCAAAGGTCTGAGGCTGGAAAAGCGTGGCGGCGCCGTAGTGTTTGCCGTTCACGAAGAGGATTGCCTTGTTGTGTCCGAGCATCCGGATTCTCGCCTCTGTGACAGCCGCGTCAAGTTTGAAAGTCTTCCTGAAGATGCGGTTTTTGCGTTCGCAGGGCAAACCGTTGGGATAAGTGTCCCAAATTTCGTCGCTTTGCCAGGCGCTGGCGTAAATGCCCGCCTTTTCATCGAAAGACTTGCTTCTCCTGAACGCCATCGAAGCAATCTCATATTCTCCGCTGACATTTTGTCCGCCTATTCTGATTTCGACGAGGCCGCACTCTTCGGGGACGAGGAAAGGCAACGACAGCAAGCTTTGCCCTTCGTCGATGTCAAGGGACTGTTCATGGAGTATCTGCCCAGAACTTCGGCGGAAGAGAAGAGTCGCTTGGCCTTGTCCCGTGCTTGGCGCGACCTTGGCGAATTGAAGTTGCAGGGTGTAACTGTTCAGTGGAATCAGTTCGTCCGTTGCAAGGGAAAAGAAGGCGGGGGCGGCGCCCTTCGCGAAGGACAAGGCGAGGTGGCCTTCGGAAGTCTCGGTCGCCTTCACCTCGCCGGAAAAGGCGATTCTTTTGCTTTTGCGGACATCCTCTTTGTCCAGGTGCTGAAAGTCCGCTTCCCACACGATGCCATTTGCGCTTTTTCCGATTTCCTCGATCCTGATGTCGTCTATGTTGTAGCGGCACTTTCCTTCGCTTTCAACATGAAACTTGACCTTACTGACATTTGCGGGAGCGCGGAACTTGATGTAGATTTCCTTCCAGGTTTCGCTGGGGCTGTCAAAGATGTTGACGGCGTCCTTCATGTTTTTGTCGACTCTTTGCATCGCCGGTGAACGGAAGAACTGGAAGGGCAGGTTGTTCCCGTCTGCATTAGCGCCGATGAGGAACGGATGAATGTACGCATTGTCGGTTTCGCTTAATTTGTACCTGAAGGTCACCTTGTAATCCTGACCAGGGGTGACGGCGAACAGCGAGTCTTTGTCCTGCTCCACCACGACTGTAGTTTCATTGTCATCGATGCGCACGCACAGCGATTGCCTGCCCGAAAACACGTTCTCGCTGTCTGCGAATGCCGTGCCCTTCTTTCCGGCAATGAATTTCAGCCAGCCTTGGGGCATCGCGCCATTGCCTTGCCCCTCAAAGTCGCTTAAGACGACTGCCTGTGCCTGTGCCATCACAGATAGAATCGCAATAAGCAGGAATGCATGTTTCATTGTCATCTCCTGTTTCCCAATTCTTGAAAACGCCGTTCATCTCTCCGCAGGACGGAACACTGTCGGCAGCACCGTATCCAACTTGGAGACTGGAAGCGACTTGCGGCGACTGGCTGTTATCATTCTCACGGCGGCGCGCCCCGTCTCCCTGAAGGGATGCGAGATTTCCGAGATGCATTTGTGCTCGTACGAACTGCCGTAGCAGATTATCTCCAGGTCTTCAGGAACTTTTATCTTCATCTCCTGAGCGGCGGCAAGAACCTCTTCCGCAACTTCATAGTCGTCGCAGAACACCGCCTGCGGACGCACAGAGGCGCTGAACACCTTGGAGAAATGTTTTTTCGCCGAAACGACATTGGCATTCAAAAGGCACCATTCCGCGGGGGCGCCCCGCACTATCGACTTCAGCATCTCCATCCTGCTGATTGTCTGCAACTGGAAATACCTGCGCACGGGAATCTCCTTTGCCGCCACGGCAATCCTCCTGATGAACCGCTTGTTCAAGTATTCCATCGCCCCAGAGAAGCCGCTTTCCAAGTCGACTTGAACCAGGCCCAGATGTTCGCGGAAACGGTTTTCGCCGAAGATGAAGACCTGGGGAATGTCGGTCTTGGAGAGGAGGATCTCAAACGCCTTGTCATGGCAATGGCCAACGCTTTCGCCGAGATATATCAGGCCATCCAGTTTACCGATCATCTGCTCCAGCCAGCCGGACAGTCGTGACAATTCATCGCGCTGCTCAGGAAGTGGCACAATCATGCCCGCTATTCCGAAGTCTGAGGCTGTGTCCATTATTCCCGACACGACTTCCAACGCCGGCCTGGTGGCAGGCAGCAACAACTCCTCCATCCTGTCAGGCAACACGATTCCTATCGTCGTCAACTGCCTTTTGGCGACGCTCTCGCAGAACTCCTCCGTCACGGAGAATATCCTGCCGCCTGGAAGTCTTTGGATGACGTGGTCCTTCTCCAGCGAAACGTACGCCTTGCGTACTGTGTCCCTGTTCAGTTTCAATGTCTCGGAAAGCGACAATATCGGCGGCAGCGACGTGCCGGCGGCAATGCTTCTCTGCCGCAATTCCTGCATAATCGCTTCCGTCAATTGTATGTGCAGGGGGATTGGCGAATCTTCTGTCACCTTAGAATGCAAATCAAGGCAGTTTTTCCTGAATCCTGTCATTTTCCGCTCTATTTTCCGCTGGTTATTGTATGCTATAACATACAATATACAATATCAAACAATAATGTCAAATGGGACTTGAGGCCTATTTTCCGCCTCCGAGGGCATGGTTCTCAGGACGCGCGAAGGCGCGTCTCTCCTTCGCGGGGGGGCACGATATTTCACTAACCACTGACCACTTTTCGCGGATTTTCCGCTTCTACAAGGAAAGCAGTGGTTGGACAACTGCGTTTGTGACATTAAATTATTATGTTTACTTTTTTGCGTGCGTGCGCACGTATTCTAATGAAAGACAACTGCACAAGGAGATATTCCATGCTTGAAAAACTTGCCAAAGCCAGTTGGTTCCAGGGACGTCGCGGCCCCGTGGTGCTCGCCATCATGGATGGCGTCGGATATGGGAAATATGTGGACGGCGATGCCGTGGCTGCTGCCGACACGCCGACTTTGGACTGGCTGCACACCAACTGCCCGCATACGAAACTCAAGGCCCACGGGACGGCCGTGGGGCTGCCCTCCGACGCTGACATGGGAAATTCCGAGGTCGGGCACAATGCGATTGGCGCGGGTCGCGTCTTCGACCAAGGTGCCAAACTGGTGAGCAATTCCATCACTAGCGGCAAGATGTTCCAGGGGCAGGCGTGGAAAGAGATTGTCGGCAATGTCCTGGCACACCAGTCCACATTGCATTTCCTGGGACTGTTCTCGGATGGCAATGTCCATTCGCACATTGACCATTTGCAGGCAATGATTCTCCAGGCCACAGTGGAAGGCGTCAAGCGCATCCGCGTACACATCCTGCTGGATGGGCGCGATGTCGGCGAAACCTCGGCACTTGACTATGTCGTGCCTTTCGAGACCTTCCTGGCTGATATTCGCACCCAAGGTTGCGATGCCCGCATTGCCTCCGGCGGCGGACGCATGAACATCACCATGGATCGCTACAATGCCAACTGGGGCATGGTCGAGAAAGGCTGGCACATCCATGTGCTTGGGGACGGACGCCAGTTCCCCGACGCCAAGACCGCCATCGAGACTCTGCGCAACGAGACCCACGCCATCGACCAGGACCTCGCCCCCTTCGTCATCGCCGAAGACGGAAAGCCAGTCGGCCCCGTCCAGGACGGCGATAGCGTCGTGTTCTTCAATTTCCGAGGTGACCGCGCCCTGGAGATTACCCAGGCCTTCGAGGCAGATGACAGTTTCAGTCGTTTCGACAGAGTGCGCCGTCCGCAGGTCTGCTATGCCGGCATGATGGAGTATGACGGCGACCTGCACATTCCTTCCCGCTATCTTGTGAGCCCTCCCGCCATCGACCGCACGTCCGGCGAATATCTCTGTGCCCTCGGCCTGCACACGCTTGCCTGCTCAGAAACGCAGAAATACGGGCATGTCACCTATTTCTACAACGGCAATAAATCCGGCAAGATTGACGACAAGTTGGAAGAATACGTGGAAGTCCCCTCGGACATCGTGCCTTTCGAGCAACGTCCTTGGATGAAGGGCGCGGAGATTGCCGATACCGTCTGCGCGGCCATCGCCAGCGGCAAGTACGACTTCATCCGTTGCAATTTCCCCAACGGCGACATGGTGGGGCATACTGGCGTGTTCCAGGCGGCGCGGATTGGAGTCGAGTGCGTGGACTTGTGCCTAGGGCGCATCAAGCAGGCCGTGGCGCAGGCCGGTGGAGTCCTGGTGGTCACGGCCGACCACGGCAATGCCGATGACATGTTTGAACACAAGAAAGACGGTTCCGTGGCTCAGGAGAACGGACAGCCCAAGGTCAAGACGGCCCATTCCCTGAATCCCGTGCCCTGCCTCATCTACGACCCCGAATACAAGGGCGACTACCAGACAACGCTTCGTGATGGCCTGGGCATCAGTTCCATCGCCGCGACCTGCATCAATCTCCTCGGATACGAAGCACCTGCCGACTACGATGCTTCCGTCCTCCAGCATTCCTGATCATCATTCCATCCTGTCCGACACGACATTATGACAGCCAGCAAGACTGACAATCTGACGCAAATTCGCAACATCAGCATCATCGCCCATATCGATGCGGGAAAGACCAGCACCACGGAGGGACTTCTCTTCTACTCTGGACTGACCCACCGCTATGGCAACATCGACGATGGCACGACTGTCATGGACTTCCTGCCTGATGAACGCGCCCGCGGAATAACCATTGCCGCTGCCGCCGCCACAATCCCCTGGAAGAACTACGAGTTCCATCTCATCGACACTCCCGGACACATCGATTTCACCGCCGAGGTCGAGCGTTCTCTCAGGGCCATTGACGGGGCGGTTGTCATCTTCAGCGCCGTGGAGGGCGTCGAGGCACAGAGCGAGAAGGTCTGGCGTCAGGCGGACAACTACGGCATCCCCAAGATTGCCTTTGTCAACAAGATGGATCGCATTGGGGCGTCCTTCGAGCGGACCGTCGAGCAGATTAACGCCAAATTCAGTAATTGCGCATTGCCGTTACAACTGCCGGTCGGCGAGGAAAGCGCATTCACCTCCGTCATCGATGTCCTGACCAAAGAGCAGATAGTCTTTTCCGGCGAGAAGAACGAGACAGTCGAGCGCAAGCCTCTGCCTGCCGAGTTGCAGGAAGTCTGCGAACAGGCATACACTGTCGCAGTGGAAAAAGTCGCCGATTTCTCCGACGACATCGCCGCCTTGTATTTGGAAGGGCAGGAAATCCCCGCAGAACTGCTGGCGTCGGAAATCCGCCGTCTGACCTTGGAGCGGAAACTCGTGCCGGTCTTCACGGGCAGCGCCAAGCGCAATCTGGGCATCCAGCCGCTGGCCGATGCCATCGGCGCGTATCTCCCCTCGCCCCTGGACGTCGGCAAATGGCAGGCCGTGTCCCCCAAGAGCGGGCAGGAGGTGGAGGTGGAGGCCGATCCGCAGGCACCGTTTGCGGGCTTCATTTTCAAAATCAACGCCTCCAACACGGCTGACCTATTCTTCCTGCGTGTCTATTCTGGCACGCTCAACGCCAACGCCCAACTGCTGAACAGCAGGACTGGCGAGAAAGTCAGAACACGCCAGCTGTACAAAATCTACGCTCGCAATACCGAGCAGATTGACTCCGCTGGTCCAGGCTCCATCGTCGGTCTGACTGGCCTCAAGGATTGCGGCGTCGGCGATACACTCTGCGATCCGAAGAAGCCTGTCGCCTTCGGCAAAATCGTCTTCCCCGAGCCTGTCATCTCCATGCTCGTGGAACCGAAGATGAGCAAAGACAAGGACAAGCTCGACGCCGCCCTGGAGCTTCTCTGCCGCGAAGACCAGACGCTCCGCCGCTCTGTCTCCGAGGAGACTGGCCAGCGCATGATTTCTGGCATGGGCGAATTGCATCTGGAAATCTGCCTCAAGCGCGTCGCCACCGATTTCGGCGTGGAAATCCGCGTCGGCGAGCCGCGCGTTGCCTATCGCGAGACGCTGAAGGCGCCGGCAACCGTCCATGTCGTCTTCGACAAGACGGTTGGCGAAACACAACTGTATGCCGAGGTCACGGTGAAATTCACGCCGCTTGCGCGGGGCGAAGAGATGTTCGACATCCGGACCACCTGCCGCGATGCGGCAAGTCTCCCGCACGCACTGGTGGCTGCCGCCGAGCAAGGGCTTAACGACGGCCTGCGCACAGGCGGCCTGCACGGATATCCTCTGATTTACGTGGGGGCGGAAGTCCAGGAACTGAAAATCAGCCAGGAGAACACGACTCCTGGCGCCGTCGTGGGGGCGGTTCTG
>Ga0310786_10005024_pt1 | contig 18117 bp, 14 predicted proteins | sample AusTroGonzalo_MG_FD_203881 | JGI IMG/M metagenome (GOLD analysis project Ga0310786, IMG submission 203881) | Bovine rumen microbial communities from tropical cattle in Woodstock, Queensland, Australia - Gonzalo_03 (v2) (version 2) | ecosystem: Host-associated > Mammals > Digestive system >... | reverse complement strand
AGGCTTCCGCTACCCTGTGGAATACACCCTTGAGGGCGACCACATGAGGGCTTATCTGAAAATGGATGACGTTATTGAGTCCAACAAGGCAAACATCGCCACGCAGATATCCGTCCTCGGAAGCTTCGGCGCTGCTTCATCTCAGGAGAAGGGCTACTTCGTCATCCCCGACGGAAGCGGCGCTCTGGTACGATTCAATAACGGAAAGAGCATGGGTGCTTCGTCCTATTTGCAGCGCGTTTACGGCGGTGACGTCACTGCTGTGCCGACCACGAAAGGAGCTGTCTGTGAGCAGATATACCTCCCGGTCTACGGTATCGTCAAGGAGGACAACGCAATACTTGCTGTGGCTTCAAAGGGAGATTCCAATGCGCTTCTCTCCGCGAAGGTCTCGAAGCAGTCCAACACCAGCTATAATCTCTGCGGATTCAATTTCATAGTCCGCGGAACTGACACATATTATATGTCCGGCAGTAATCAGGAACTCACGGTCTTTGAGCGCGGCGGCATAAACTCCGACGATATCGAGCTGCTCTATTACCCTATCGCCAAGGATGGAGCGGACTATACCGATATCGCGGCGCGTTACAGACAGTATCTCACCGAAGAGAAAGGAGTTTCCCCGAAAGCGGAGGAAAACAGCTCCAGTCTCTACGTCAGTCTCTACGGCGGAGTTATGAAGGAACGCTCGATATTGGGTATTCCGGTGAATATGCGTACAGCAGTCACGACCTTCGATGATGCTGAGGATATCCTCACAAGGCTTCGCGACCGCGGAGTTTCGGAAATGGTCATATCCTATGCCAACTGGACTAACGACGGAATAAAGAACAAGGTCGATACAACCGCAAAACCATCCGGTATACTCGGCGGAAAGAAGGAGTTCAGGTCGCTGAAGGAGTTCACGGAGAAAAACGGCTTCGAGCTCTATCCCGTATCTGACAACCGTGATTTCTACTCCGGAAACGGCTACTATTCCTTCACCGGGACCTCTGTCCGGATATCAGGCTCTTACGCCCGTGTGGTAAGCTACGACCGCGCATACGGTGTCCCGGACGGCATGAAGAAGAATATGTCCCTGCTGTCGCCGGGATACTACGGAAAAGTTCTCGGAAAGACGGCTTCAAACTACGACAGCGCCGGTCTCTACGGCGTGAATATATCAAATCTTACGACCTCGCTCTACGGGGACTACGGAAAGAAGGACATTTCGCGCTATGATGCGATGAACAGGCTCGTCTCATCCTATGAGGATATCAGTTCACGGCTCGAGGGCGGCATTCTTGCAGACAATGCCAACGCTTACGCCCTTCCCTATGTAAGCCGCATAAGGAATGTGCCGCTCTCATCGAGCCGGTTCGACATCTTCGACGAGGATATCCCCTTCTTCCAGATGGTGATGCACGGACTTATCCCCTATTCCACAAGACCGGTGAACGCCTCACCCGATGCGGAAACGCTTCTGCTCATGGCTGCTGCAACAGGCAGCGATATAAGCTGCGATCTGCTCTGCAAGGCTGCTCCCGACCTGAAGGATACCGAATTTGATATCTACTACTACGCGAATGCTGCCGGCTGGACAGACACTCTTGCGGCTGAGTACAGTATGCTCAGACCGCTCCTCAGCAAGGTCAGCGCCTGCACTATCACAGAGTATAAGGCCGAAAACTGCGGCAGGCTCATAACTACGGAATATTCAGACGGAACGGTCGTTACGACTGACCTCGATAAAAAGACCGTCAGCTATGACGGCATAGTCATAGACCTCGAAAGCATTTCAAAGGAAGGAGGTTTCGTTTACTGATGAAAGGCGAAAAAACAAGGAAGCGTCCGCGGCTTTCCTATCAGCGAAGAAAATCGCTGTACGGCTACGGCTTCATAAGCCTTTGGCTCATCGGAACGCTCCTCTTCTTCCTCATTCCCCTCGGCAAGTCCATTGCCTATTCGTTCAGCTCGGTATCGATAAAGCCCGGAAGGATAGACATGAAGTGGGTAGGGCTCGACAATTACAAATATGCTGTCAGCAAGGACCCTCAGTATACCGATCTTCTTGAGGATACCCTCATAGAAACGCTTTGGAAAACTCCGCTGATACTGATATTCTCCCTGTTCATCGCGGTCGTACTCAATCAGAAATTCCGCGGAAGAGCTCTCGCAAGGGCCGTATTCTTCCTGCCGGTAATAATCGCGACAGGTCCGGTCTATGAGATAATCAGCGGCGATATAAAGTCCACAGGCAATACCGGCGCGGCACAGTTTTCAACGATGTTCAGAACTGACCTTGTGGGCGACCTTATGCGTGACCTCGGATTTTACAGCATGAGCGAGAAGATGACCTCGTTCATAACGACCGTAGCAGACAATATCTTCGGAATAGTCTGGAGCTCAGGCATACAGATACTCCTGTTCCTTGCAGCTTTGCAGAACATCCCGCCATCCGCAAGGGAAGCCGCACAGCTCGAAGGCGCTACATCGTGGGAATATTTTTGGAAGATAACCTTCCCCTATGTCAGCCCGTTCATACTCGCGAACATGATATTCACGGTCATTGACTCCTTCACGAACCCTATGAACCAGGTAATGCGAAGGATAATGCTCTTTCAGACCGAGGAAATGAACTACGGACTGTCTTCCGCAATGACATGGCTGTATTTCATCATTGTCGCAGCAGCGATCGGCGCAGCCGCTGCTGTCATCAACCGCTTCATCTACTACGAATTCGATGCATAGATCGGGAACTAATAACCCGCAGCTATTCTGAAAGGAGGAACGCTTCATGGCTGATAATGCCGGAACTGACAAAAAAGAGCTTCGCCAAAGGCGCATGGCTTCGGCTTCAAAGGCTGAACGCAGCTATGTAAGGCGCACAGCCCTCAAAAGGCGGCTGTGGCAGTTCTTCCGCTTCCTCATACTCTTCGGTATTGGCTTCGTCATACTCTATCCCCTGCTCTACATGATAAGCTGCACCTTCCGTGAGAGCGGCGATATGACCGACCCCACCGTCCTTTGGATACCGCGTCATCCGACCCTAAGCATAATCAAAGAGACTATGGACGCTATGGATTTTGGGGAAACGCTGAAGAATACGCTGATACTCAATGTCGGCTGCTCATTCGTTCAGGTGGTCTCATGTGCCCTCACAGGCTACGGCTTCGCGAGGTTCAGCTTCCGAGGAAAGAAGCTCCTCTTCGGTATAGTCATACTCATGATACTCGTCCCAACTCAGGTCATAACTCTGCCGCTCTTCTTCCAGTTCCGTTTTTTCGGCATACGCGGAGTTTTCAGCAAGAACCTCATCGACACCATGTGGACGATGTACCTCCCGGCAATGACTGCCAACGGAATACGCTCCGGACTTATGATACTCATATTCCGTCAGTTCTTCCGCGGACTTCCCCGTGAGCTTGAAGACGCCGCCTATATCGACGGCTGCGGTCCGTTCATGACCTTTGTACGGGTAATGGTCCCCAATGCGCTCCCGGCATTCCTCACGGTCTTCCTGTTCTCGATAGTATGGTACTGGAACGATTACTACGTCAGCACGATGTTCTTCCACAATACGCGGACGATATCCACCATGCTCTACGACCTCGACAGTGAGATATCGCTGAGACTTTTCGGCGATGCCACCATAAAGATGAACCCGCGCGAACAGATTGTCTGGAAGCAGGCGAGCTGCCTTATATCTATTACTCCCCTGCTGATAATGTATACCTTCCTGCAAAAGCATTTCACCGAGGGCATTGAACGCTCGGGACTTGTAGGCTGAACGCATAAAAAAAGGACGCACTTTTGTGCGTCCTTTACTGTTTATCGTACCTTCTTGGCAACGTCATCAAGAAGCTTTCCGATGAGATCGTTTTTGCTCATAGAACCAAGGTCGCCCTCACGTCTTGAAGATACTGAAACTGTACCCTCCTCGACTTCCTTGTCGCCTACTGTTACCCATACAGGCAGCTTTTCAAGTCTTGCATCACGAACCTTCTTGCCGACCTTCTCGGCTCTGTCGTCGATAGTTGCGCGGATGCCTGCTGCATCGAGCTTTTCAAGGAGCTCGTTGCAGTAGTCGAGGTGACGGTCAGCAACAGGAACGATACGAACCTGCTCAGGAGCGAGCCACAGAGGCATTGCGCCTGCATACTTCTCGATAAGGTATGCAAGAGTACGCTCATAGCAGCCGAGAGATGTTCTGTGAATGATGTAAGGAGTTTTCTTTGTGCCGTCAACGTCAACGTATTCCATACCAAAACGCTGTGCAAGAAGCATATCTATCTGTATAGTTACAAGAGTATCTTCCTTGCCGTAAACGTTCTTATACTGGATATCAAGCTTAGGACCATAGAAAGCGGCTTCATCAATACCTATTGTGTATTCAAGTCCGAGGTCATCGAGGATCTTGCCCATAACTTCCTGTGCATAGTCCCACTGTTCCTTTGTACCTTCGTACTTGTTCTTCGGGTTTGAAGGATCCCACTGTGAGAAACGGAATGTACAGTCTTCAAGAAGTCCTACAGTGCCGAGCATTTCCTTAGCAAGTGCGAGACAGTCTGCAAATTCTTCTTCAAGCTGTTCCGGACGGAGTATAAGATGTCCCTCTGAAATAGTGAACTGGCGCACACGGATAAGACCGTGCATCTCGCCGGAATCCTCTTTACGGAAAAGTGTTGAGGTCTCGCCAAGTCTCATGGGAAGATCACGGTAGGAACGCTGTCTGTTGAGGAATACCTGATACTGGAAAGGACAAGTCATAGGACGGAGTGCAAAGCATTCCTTTTCCTCATCGTAGGGATCGCCCATAACGAACATACCGTCAAGGTAGTGATCCCAGTGGCCTGATATCTTGAAAAATTCTCTTTTTGCAAAGTAAGGAGTCTTTGTGAGGAGATAGCCGTGTTTCTGCTCAACGTCTTCGACCCAGCGCTGGAGAGTCTGGATAACTCTTGCACCCTTTGGAAGTATAACAGGAAGTCCCTGGCCGATAACGTCAACAGTTGTGAAGTATTCGAGTTCGCGTCCGAGCTTGTTATGGTCACGGAGTTTGGCTTCCTCACGCTGTTTGAGGTCAGCCTCGAGGTCAGCTGCCTTGGGATAAGCAGTAGCGTATACACGGCTGAGCATCTTGTTCTTCTCGCTGCCGCGCCAGTAAGCACCGGTGCATGAGAGAAGCTTGAATGCCTTTACGGGAGCTGTTGTCATAAGGTGAGGACCTGCACAGAGGTCGATGAATTCGCCCTGCTTGTAGAAGGAGATAGGCTCGCCCTTGTCAGCGTGTTCCTCGCAGAGCTCTACTTTATAGGGTTCGTCCATTTCCTTGAGTTTAGCGATAGCATCAGCAGGTGAAAGCTCGAACTTTTCAAGCTCGATGCCCTCTTTGACGATCTTCTTCATCTCAGCCTCTATCTTTTCGAGCTCCTCGGGAGTGAAAGGCTTTTCGAGGTCGAAGTCATAGTAGAAGCCGTTATCGATAGCAGGACCGATAGCAAGCTTTGCAGCAGGGTAAAGTCTCTTTACGGCCTGTGCAAGTATATGTGAAGCTGTGTGCCAGAATGTCTTCTTTCCGTCGATAGAATCAAATGTGCATACCTCGAAGGAGCAGTCGCTGTCGATAACAGTGCGGAGATCCTTTACCTCACCGTTCACCTTTATACAGCAGGCAGACTTGTAAAGTCCCATGCCTATGCCCTTGACTATCTCTGCGGCTGACTGTGCAGCCTCGATCTCGCGGACGCTGCCGTCCGGAAGTGTTAATTTTATCATAACTTTCTCTCCTTATAAGATTATTAAAATACTTGATTCGCTATTCGTAATTGTTTTATCGCCATACGGCGATGGTATTTAACTGTGTCTGTATCAGCAGACACAATAATTACGAATTATTATTCACGCCTCGCCGGTGATCTCGAAATCATCGCCGAAAAGTTCGATATGGAGTGCCGAAGGCATATAGCCGTCGAAGCTGTCGGTATCAATACAGACGACTATCTCGTCGCCGTCGATATCGACGTAAACGTTTTCGAGTGAAAGGTTATCCGCAAGTGCATCAGCATCTCCGCCCTCATACAGTCCCTCGTCGGTGATGAGTTTGGCAATGAGCTTGCGGCTGGAGTCGAGCTTTGCGAGCTTAGCCGCGATAGCTGAGAGGTTCTGCATTATCTCGGCTTCCTCCTCGACATAAAAGCGGACGGTCTGCTCGTTATCCCAGAGCTTATACGGCAGCTCGAAGGCTTCCTCCTGCTTATTATATACGATATTGCTCAATATTTCACCTCCTGTGCGCGGGAACAAAAAAATCCCCTGCGCCGATAATGCACAAGGGACGGTAATAGCCGTGGTTCCACCCTAATTTCATACGGAGAAAGCCCGTATCTCATTGTCTCTGTAACGGGAGCATACCGGCGCTTATTGGGCGCACTCGGAGGCGGTGTGTATCGTGTCTTGCCATGCAGCCTCGCACCATACGGCTGCTCTCTGAAATGGCTTGGCGGCAGGATACCTTCCTCGTCATCGTTTTCATTATCTTCTATGATAGCACACATTTCTCCTTTTGTCAAGGGGGCATACGCCCCTTTTCCACGCTTCCACTCACAAGCTCGCTCATGCCGTTTTATTCCGTTGCCGGCGGTTCGTCCGTAATTCGCAGGTGCCGTCCCTACAATCTTAGTTCCAAATAAATGTTGCTATTTCCGGAAAGATATGTTATAATATAAGGTACAGATATAGAACAATGGAGAGTGGGCAAATGAACAAATATAAAAAGCTTGCGTTCAACACTATTATTTTCGCCATAGGCAGCTTTGGCTCGAAGATACTCGTAATGCTCCTTACGAGGCTGTATACCAAGAATATCAGCCCTGCGGACCTCAGCACCAAGGAGCTCCTCGAGATAACTGCGAATTTCCTTCTGCCTATATTCACATTCTCGATGACGGAAGCGATAATCCGTTTCGGTCTCGACAACAAATACGATAAATCACAAGTCTTCACCACCGCGACCGTCCTCAATGGCCTGGGACTCGGCCTGATGCTGATACTGTCACCGATATTCCGGATAATCTCGTTCCTCGACTTCATCGACGGCTATACGATACTGCTTTTAGTATACGTCTGTACATCAGCTTTCCGGTCGCTGTGCTCCCAGTTCGTCCGGGCGAGAGGAATGGTCAAGCTCTATTCACTCGACGGCATCCTCGCAACGATAACTCTGCTGATATTCAGCATCCTCTTCATCTCGAACTTCCACTGGGGCGTAAAGGGCTTCATGCTCTCGGTAATACTCTCGGACTTCTGTTCAGCCGTGTTCCTGTTCATAGTTGCAGGACTCCACAGGTATCTGAACAGGGACAGCTACGATAAACGCCTTGCAACGAGCATGATGAGGTTTGCAATTCCGCTGATACCTACTGTTGTAATGTGGGTTATAACCGGCTTTTCGGACAGACTTTTCATACGCTATATGCACAGCAGCAAGGTCGAACTCGGTGAGAGTGCTGCCGGCATCTATGGCCTTGCCACCAAGGTCCCGAACCTCATATCTATGGTATCGACGATATTCTTCCAGGCTTGGAATATGTCCGCTATCATGGAAAATGAATCTGAAGACCGCAGCCGCTTCTACGAAAAAGTCTACGGCGCTTATGAGGCTGTACTGTTCATATTCTCGGCTTTCCTCATCGCAGGCGTACAGATTGTCACCCCCATATTTGTCAGCACGGCACGTTTCGGCGAATACGGTCAGGTATACAAATATACTCCCGTGCTCGTTGTCGCAGTTCTGTTCATGTGCCTTGACCAGTTCCTGAGCAGTATTTATACCGCGACCAAGCACACGAAGAACTCCTTCTGGACAAGCTTTGCGGCAAGTATGGCAAACATCGTCCTGAACTTCTTCCTCATCCCCGAATGGGGCATTCACGGTGCAGCAATTGCAACATTCCTCAGCTATTACCTCTGCTTCTGGGCAAGAATAATCGATGCGAGGTACTATGTTCCTTTCCGTTTCAACGCTGTGAAATCACTTGCCAACACCGGTCTCCTCCTCATTATGTGCTGGATCATCATCACAAAGCCCGTACTTTACGGTCTCTGGCTTACCTTCATGATAATCGCAGTCATAGGCTTCTACAATAAGGAATTCTCCGCAACTATCAACAAGCTCCGCCGCAGAAAGGCGTAAAAAAAGGACGCGAAAGCGTCCTTTTCATTTTGCCGCAGTGAATATATCCGCGACCTCGGTGAGGGTAATATACGCGAGAGGGTCGGCGGTCTGAACTATATCCTTCATCTTCATCACCTGAAAACGGTTGACGACGAAATACAGGAACTTCCTGTCCGTACCGGAAAAGCCGCCCTTTGCGTCTATGAGCGTCACTCCGCAGCCGAATTCCTTCATAAGTTCCGCGCATATCTCGTCCGGCTTCGATGTTATGATTATCGCAGCCTTTGAACGCTGGAGACCCTCGACGATGAAATCCACCGTTCTCAGCGCGGCGTAGTAGGTAACTATAGAATACAGCGGCAGTATCCAGCTGTTTATGGATATTCCGCAGATGATGTACAGTATCACGTTGTATATCATCACGAATGAACCGACAGTCAATCCGAGACGCTTTGCGAATATCACCGCCATTACCTCTACGCCGTCCATCGCTCCGCCGTAGCGCAGTGCAAGGCCGCTCCCCACGCCCGATATCACGCCGCCGAACAGCGCACAGAGAAGGAGATCCGTTCCGGCAAGCGGAGAGGCTATGCTCACATCAACCGGGAGAACGTCCGTTATCAGCCACGACATCACGGAATATACCGCAACGGTATATATCGCCTTTGCGGTAAAGCGTTTCCCCTGATTTTTCATGCCGTAGAGGAACAGCGGGATATTCAGCAGTATAAGGAACAGCGCGAGCGAAAGCCTCCTCGGAGTGAGCTGTGAGAGCAGCATGGAGGTACCGGAAACGCCGCTGTCATACAGCTTTACCGGCATGAGAAATACGGTTATCCCGAAAGCATTGACTATCCCTGCAAGAGTCAGCATGAAAATGCTTGCCGGGTCAGTGCTCCTGAGAGCGAAGATGAGCTTCTTCATAGGTCTCCTTTCAAAAAAAGCGGAGCAATGCCCGAAAGCACTGCCCCGTTACAGTTCATTACTTCTTGATCTTGCTGATAACGTCGCCGACCTTGTCCTTTACGTCGTCAACGGATACCTTTGAAGATACCTCCTTGACTACCTTGTTGATCTTGTCATCGGGAAGGTCTAAACCGGTAGCCTTTTCGACTGCCTTAACAGGGTCTTTGTCCTTAACGAGTGCATCTGCTGCTTTTTTGATGTCCATAGTAGGAACCTTCTTTCCGTAAAAATATTGTACTTACATTATAGCATATCATTCCTGAAAATGCAATACCTTTTTTCAACAGTTTCTAAGCAATTTCCGGACAAACACCAGTCTGCGTCTTATTGACATAGACGCTGTCATATGTTATAATAGGAAACGCTGAAGAAAGGATGTGTTATTTTGTACAGAACGATATTCTCGAATGTCGGAGAATACAAAAAGCAGGCAATACTATCGCCTGTGACAATTATCGGCGAAGTTATCATGGAGGTCACCATCCCCTTCGTCATGGCTCATATCATAGACGACGGCGTTTCTGAAGGGCGCATCGGATATGTTACAGCTCTCGGCGGACTTATGGTAGCAATGGCGATCTTCTCCCTCATTTTCGGTGCTCTTGCAGGACGCTTCTGCGCTGTGGCCGCAATGGGATTCGCCAAGAATCTGAGAAAGGCTCTGTTCCGCAAGGTGCAGGATTTCTCATTCTCAAACGTCGATAAATTCTCGACAGCTTCGCTGACGACAAGACTTACTACGGACGTCACCAATATCCAGAATGCCTTTATGATGTTCATACGAATGGCATTCCGGTCGCCTATAATGCTGATATGCGCAACTTTCATGGCTGTTCGCATCAACGCAAAGCTATCGCTTGTATTCCTTGCTGCGATACCGATACTCGGACTTGCGGTATTCTTCATTATCTCGAAGGCTCATCCGCGCTTCGAGAAGATGCTCGCCCAGTACGACAGCATGAACGCAAGCGTTCAGGAAAACCTCGTCGGAATAAGAGTAGTCAAGGCATTTGCCCGTGAGGAACACGAGAAAAAGCGATTCAACGAAAAGACCGATCAGGTGCGTCTCGCTCAGTTCTTCGCAGAAAAGCTCGTTATCCTCTCGATGCCTGCAATGCAGCTCGTTATGTACGGCAGCATCGTGGCTATCATGTGGTTCGGCGGTCATATGGCTGTTGACGGCGATATCCAGACAGGTGAGCTCTCAAGCTTCATCATGTATGTATCACAGATACTCATGTCACTCATGATGCTCTCGATCCTCTTCATCATGTTCGTTATCTCCCGCGCCTCCATGCAGAGAGTTGCGGAGGTCCTCGAGGAAGAACCCTCTATCAAGGACAATGAAGACTCAAAGGTAATGCCCGAGGATGGCTCTATCAGCTTCCGCGGCGTAAGCTTCTCCTACTACAACGATATGAACAACCTTGCCCTTGACCACATCGATCTCGATATCCGCTCGGGTGAGACCATAGGAATCATCGGCGGAACAGGCTCCTCCAAATCCACACTTGTACAGCTCATCCCCCGTCTCTATGAGGCTACTGAGGGTACTGTAACAGTCGGCGGATATGATGTCAAGAAATACTCCCTTGAAACTCTCCGCGCTCAGGTGGCGATGGTATTGCAGAAAAACGTTCTCTTCTCCGGTACTATCAAGGAAAACCTCCGATGGGGCAACGAGAATGCTACGGACGAAGAGATCATCGCAGCCTGCAAGTCTGCCTGCGCCCACGATTTCGTTGAGGGCTTCCCCGACGGCTATGACACCCACCTCGGACAGGGCGGCGTCAATGTCTCCGGCGGTCAGAAGCAGAGACTCTGTATTGCCCGTGCTCTCCTCAAGAAACCGCGCATAATCATCCTCGATGACTCCACAAGTGCAGTTGATACAGCTACCGACAGCAGCATCCGTGCCGCATTTCGCAGAGACCTTGCGGATACCACAACTATCATAATTGCCCAGCGCATAACCTCAGTCATGGATGCCGACCGTATCATCGTTATGGATAACGGAAAGATCAACGGCATCGGAACTCACAGTGAGCTCATGGCTTCCAACGCTATTTACCGTGAGGTTTACGACTCACAGCAGAAAGGAGCTGAGGAATAATGCCGCCAGGAAAGAATATGGGGCCTCCCGCAAAGCCCAGACACACCTTCCCTACGCTGAAGAGGATTTTCAGCTATATGTACGGCTTCAAGCTCCATATGACCATTGCTGTCACAGCCATAATCCTCAGCGCGGGCGCCGGCATCATCGGCACGAATATGCTCAAGCCGATAATCGACAATATCAATGATGCCCTTCACACAGGAGAATGGGATAAGTCGGAATTCAACAGCCTTCTTATCATACTCGCCTGCGTTTATGCCGCAGGTGCAGCAGCTACTTTCACCTTCCAGCGCATAATGATGAAGGTCTCCACAACGACCCTCATGCGTATCAGAAACGACCTCTTCAACAATATGGAGAGCCTTCCAATACGCTATTTCGACAGACACAACCACGGCGAGCTCATGAGCCTTTACACCAACGATACTGATGCTATTCGTGAAATGCTCAGCAACAGCGTCGCTAACTTCATAAGCTCTGCTGTGACCATAACCGGTGTTCTCATCTCTATGATAATACTGAGCTGGAGACTGACCATAATCGTTATCGTCATGTTCTTCCTCATTATAAGAATAATCGGTTTCATCGGCTCACGCTCCGGCAAAGGTTTCATCGCTCAGCAGAGAGCCCTCGGAACTGTAAACGGCTATATCGAGGAAATGATAGACGGTCAGAAGGTCGTAAAGGTCTTCAGCCGCGAGGAAAAAGCTCAGGAGGAATTCGATATCCTCAATGAACAGCTCTGCGAAGCTGCCACAAGAGCGAATACCTTCGCAAACGTACTCATGCCGATAATGAACAACCTCTCCTATCTCCACTATGCCGTTACCGCTATAATCGGCGGTATCATGGCGGTAAAGGGAATAGGCGGCATGACTGTTGGAACAGTTGTTGCCTACCTCCAGCTCACAAGATCGTTCTCTCAGCCGATAACTCAGGTTTCCCAGCAGCTCAATTCCGTACTCACCGCACTTGCCGGTGCAGAGCGAATTTTCGCTGTTATCGACGAGGAACCCGAAGCTGATGACGGCTACGTTACTCTCGTCAACGCTGATATCGCTCCTGACGGAACTATCAGGGAGGCTGACCACCGCACAGGAAAATGGGCTTGGCGTCATCCCCACAAGGCTGACGGCACTGTCACCTATACCGAGGTACGCGGAAATGTTGAATTCGATGACGTCTACTTCGGATATGACCCGGAAAAGACCGTTCTCAACGGTATAACGCTCTATGCTCATGCCGGTCAGAAGATCGCCTTCGTAGGCTCTACCGGTGCCGGAAAGACCACTATCACGAACCTCATAAACCGTTTCTATGACGTTCCCGACGGAAAGATACGCTATGACGGCATAAACATCAATAAGATAAAGAAAGATGACCTCCGCCGTTCTCAGTCCATAGTTTTGCAGGATACCCACCTCTTCACCGGAACGGTCATGGAGAATATCCGCTACGGCAAGCTCGATGCTACCGACGCTGAGGTCTATGCCGCCGCAAAGCTCGCAAACGCTGACACCTTCATCCGTCACCTTGAAAACGGCTATGATACTATGCTCACGGCTGATGGTGCAAATCTCTCTCAGGGTCAGAGACAGCTTCTTGCCATCGCAAGGGCTGCGGTTGCAGACCCGCCCGTGCTCATCCTCGACGAGGCTACGAGCTCGATAGATACCAGAACCGAAGCTCTTATCGAAAAGGGCATGGATCAGCTCATGGAGGGCAGAACCGTATTCGTTATCGCTCACAGGCTCTCGACAGTACGCAATTCTAATGCGATAATGGTTCTCGAACACGGTAAGATAATCGAGAGAGGCGACCATAACTCCCTCATATCACAGCACGGAAAATACTACCAGCTTTATACAGGTATGTTTGAGTTATCGTAAATCAATGTATATTTTCAGGGGCGCACATAGTGCGCCCCTGCACTTAGCTCTAATTCTTAAATGGAGGAAATATGAAAAATCTCTTATTCATCGGCGATGTCGTTGGAAAAGCAGGATGCGATTTTCTGAACGACAAGCTCAGGCTCATAAAACGGCAGTACGCCGTGGACATAACCGCAGTAAACGGCGAAAATTCCGCACAGGGGAACGGTATCACCCGTGCCTCCGCAGAGATGCTCCTCAATGCAGGAGCCGATATCATAACCACCGGCAACCACGCCTTCCGCCGGAAGGAGTCCCTCGATATTTTTGAAAGGGACTGTATTATCCGTCCGGCAAATTATCCGCAGGGCTGCGCTCCAGGAAAGGGCGTATGTCTTCTCGACTGCGGCGCTTTTTCCGTAGCTTTCGTCAACCTCATGGGAACCGCCTTCATGGAGCCGCTCGATAATCCGTTCACCACAATTGACGGTATACTGGAAGATATAGACACTCCGAACATCTTCGTGGACTTCCACGCAGAGTCCACCTCAGAGAAAAAGGCTATGGGCTTCTACCTTGACGGCAGAGTGACCGGTATTTTCGGCACACACACCCATGTCCAGACCTCGGACGAGTGTATCCTCCCCGGCGGTACCGCTTATATCACCGATACCGGCATGACGGGTCCGGAACTCTCCTGTCTCGGTGTTGAAAAGGATGAGGTCATCGAGATGTTCCGCTTCCGCACCCCTGTGAGATTCCGTGAAGCCGGCGGAGACTGCTTCCTTTGCGGTATCGTGTCGGAGTTCGACGAAAAAAGCGGCAAAACGCACAAAATTGAAAGAGTAATTATAAGATAATCTACAAATTTTTCTTTTTGGTATTGCTTTTTTCATTTACATGGTGTATAATAAGCTCATGAAAAACGGCATTACTCACTATTTTAAACAGGAGGTTCACATCATGGAGATCTTAAAAGTATCATCACATTCATCACCTAATTCAGTAGCCGGAGCTATTGCCGGAGTCATCAGAGAGCAGAAGGCTGTCGAGGTACAGGCTGTCGGTGCAGGCGCTGCAAATCAGGCTATCAAGTCTATCGCTATCGCAAGAGGATATCTTGCACCTATCGGCGTAGACCTCATCTGCGTTCCCGCTTTTGCCAATATCACTATTGACGGTGAGGAAAGAACAGCTATCAAACTCATCTGCGAGCAGAGATAAGCAACCATAATCTTATAGGGAATATTAAAGGGCGGTTATTCCGCCCTGTTTTTTGTATATAATGGATACTAAATACAAAAAGGGCATCTTTTCAGATGCCCTTATCATTTATACTATCAGCCGATCTTGGGAAGATTTGCGATGGACTTTGCGATCTCCTCATCTGTGGGGATGTAATCGCTCATCTTGCCATCGTTGTATGCAGCATAAGCATACATATCGAAGTAACCGGTACCTGTGAGACCGAATACGATAGTCTTCTCCTCGCCTGTCTCCTTGCACTTGAGTGCCTCGTCGATAGCTACGCGGATAGCGTGGCTGCTCTCAGGAGCGGGAAGGATACCCTCAACTCTTGCGAACTGCTCTGCTGCCTCGAATACAGCTGTCTGCTCAACAGAACGTGCCTCCATGAGCCCCTGATCGTAGAGTTCGGAGAGAACAGCGCTCATACCGTGATAGCGGAGACCGCCTGCATGGTTGGGTGAAGGCATGAAGCCGCTGCCGAGTGTGTACATCTTCTGGAGCGGGCAAACCTTACCTGTATCACAGAAATCATAAGCGTAAGTACCTCTTGTTAAGCTCGGGCATGAAGCCGGCTCAACAGCGATGATCTGGTAATCAGCTTCTCCGCGGAGCTTTTCGCCAACGAAGGGTGAGATGAGACCACCGAGATTTGAACCGCCGCCAGCACATCCGATGATGATATCAGGCTTTATATCGTACTTTTCAAGAGCTATCTTTGTCTCAAGACCGATAACGGACTGGTGAAGCAGTACCTGAGAGAGAACGCTTCCGAGAACATAGCGGTAGCCCTCCTGTGTAGTAGCAGCCTCAACAGCCTCAGAGATAGCGCAGCCGAGGCTTCCCCCTGTCTCAGGGAATTCAGCAAGTATCTTTCTTCCTACCTCGGTTGTATTTGAGGGTGAAGGAGTGATCTTAGCGCCGTATGTACGGATCACCTCACGGCGGAAAGGCTTCTGCTCGTAGGATACCTTTACCATGTATACATGACAGTCGAGGTCAAAGTAAGAGCAAGCCATAGAAAGAGCTGTACCCCACTGACCTGCACCGGTCTCGGTAGTAACGCCCTTGAGTCCCTGCTTCTTAGCGTAGTAAGCCTGAGCAATAGCGGAATTGAGCTTATGAGAGCCGCTGGTATTGTTACCCTCGAACTTGTAGTAGATCTTTGCGGGAGTGCCGAGCTTCTTCTCGAGGCAGTAAGCTCTTACGAGAGGAGAGGGACGGTACATTTTATAGAAATCGAGTATCTCGGAAGGGATGTCGATATAGGGATCAGTCTCGTTGAGCTCCTGCTTAACAAGCTCATCGCAGAAAACGTGGCTGAGCTCCTCAGCAGTACAGGGCATGCCGGTTGCTGGATTGAGAAGGGGTGCAGGCTTTTTCTTCATATCAGCGCGAACATTATACCACTGCTTGGGCATTTCGCTTTCTTCAAGATAGATCTTGTAAGGTATTTCTTTGGACATAGATATTCTCCTTTTTTATTCCGTCAATTACCTGACAGTTATAAATTATCATTATTATACCATAGGTCAATTATAATGTCAAGTTTTCATATATCATAAGTGAGCAGATTGTATGGGCAGATATATCCGTCCGCAAAGTTTATAATTCTTCGTGCATAGTGCTCAACAGAACTGCTCCTTATGTGTCAGAAAACGCCGTTCAGTCAGCCATATTGGCATATCTTATTATCGAATCTATGCAGGCTTTTACAAGCGGGCTGCTCTCCTGGCTCTTGCGGTAGATTATGATATCACTGTTGAGATTGTGCGCGAATGAGCACTTCTTTGTAACAAGTCCAACACGGTCGAGAAGCCACCTCGGCAGGGGCGATACCCACATATAGGCATTTCTGACGTTTGAAACGGTAGTCAGCTGATTGCCGCGATCATGGATATATACCTTCTTTTTGCTGATATCACTGTCAAAACTCTGGTTTATGGAAGCACGGCGAACTATATCCGGCTCGCCGTCGCCGTAGAGGACCTCCGGATACTCTGCAAGCTTCTCATACGGAACATCATCGTATTCTGCAAGCGGATGATCCGCTCTCATAAGGAGAACGAGAGTATATTCCTTTACAGGCTTTGTCACCATGTTCTTGGACTGTATGCGCTCAAGGAGCATATTGCTGTAACTGACAGGTGTGCGTACAATGCCGACATCACATTTGCCGTTTGCGATATCCTCAAGAACTCTCGGCATACTGGTCTCGAATATGTGTATAGTCATGCCGTCATCACACGAGGGATAATTGTTCATTACGTCTGATACTGCGGCAGCAGAATAAGGCGTACGCGCACACTCAACCTTCAGGACGGTACTTTGCAGCGATCTCTCCTTGAAGTCCTTTTCAAGGCTTTTTACGTCGTCGATGATACCTCTCGCCCTTGCAAGGAACTCCTCTCCCTCAGGAGTAAGGAGCATACCGCTCGGGGTACGGTTGAATATCTGGATACTAAGCTGTTCTTCGAGCTCCTTCAGAGCCGTACTGATGTTCGGCTGAGCCTGAAAAAGCTTCTTAGCAGCACGGGTTATGCTGCCTTCCTGCGCTATTGCTATTACATACTCCAATTGCTGAAGTTTCATTTTTACACCTCTTGATCTTCAAAATTCCATCCATATTTTTAAGAACTCAGAACTAAACTTGCAGGGACGGTGTTCCGCCGCCCGGGGAATTGCCTGTTATGCCCTTGTACTTCGCAAATTTGCAAAAAGGGCTTTTCTTTTCCGGTAAAAAGTGGTATAATAGAAAAGCAATGCTGCTCCGGAAACTATTTTGCGTCGCTTCGGTACTTTGCTCTCGTCCGCGAGATGCTCTCCTCACTTCGCTTTATGAGGTTGAGCAGTGAGGACGAATACTGAGCATAGTCCTTCTGTAAAGTCGCAGTTGTCAGGTACAGGGTGTCAAAATTGTCAACACAATCGTTGCCGTCAAGAGCGATACCGCTCGATGCCGCCTTGATATTCGCCTCGCTCATAGATACCATAGCATTCGCGCTGTCGTTGGCTATTACCTTCGGTATGCGAAAAAGCTTCTGGTCGTTATGCGGATTTGCGTTATAGACTATCCTGAACAGCTTGTACACCGACAGCATGAGATAAGACGACGTTTCCTTGATGAGCGTTATACTGTTGGCTTTCTGTGCAAGGCTGAAAAGAAGGCTTATCGAATTATTGATGATACGTCTGTTGAAGTTTATGATCTCAGGCGAGGGCATCTTGAGATTGTTGTTTCCGTCATCATCGGGGATATCCTCGATAGTGATAGTCTTGCCCTCCGGCTCGGGAGTCCTTCCGAGGAGATAATCGCAGGAAACGTTATAGTAATCAGCGATCTTAACAAGGAAATTAAGGCCGCATTCACGGATACCCTTCTCATAATGTGAAAGCAGAGCCTGTGAGATACCGAGGTCGGTAGCAGCCTGCTTCTGGCTTATATGCCGTTCTTTTCTCTGAAGGGTGATTATTCTTGCGAAATCTGAGTTCATAAAGGTATCCTCCTGTGAGCGATTGTTTTATATTACTATTATAATACAAAATGTATAATTTGTAAATATGATTATTCATCGAAGAATTAGTCATTTTTTGTCGGTTTTTTGTGAGATTTACTAAAAGTTCAAAAAACGCACCTATTTTTTGTGCATAATTCAGGTGATAAAATGAAAGGTTACAGAATCAGTGTTATCCGCCACGGCATGACCGAGGCAAACGAAAAGGGACTCTATATCGGTACCACCGATCTGCCCCTCTCACCCAAG
>Ga0310786_10005022_pt1 | contig 18124 bp, 4 predicted proteins | sample AusTroGonzalo_MG_FD_203881 | JGI IMG/M metagenome (GOLD analysis project Ga0310786, IMG submission 203881) | Bovine rumen microbial communities from tropical cattle in Woodstock, Queensland, Australia - Gonzalo_03 (v2) (version 2) | ecosystem: Host-associated > Mammals > Digestive system >... | reverse complement strand
ACGGTGACGTAGCCGTCGCTGGTGATCGTCGTGCTGTCCGCGGAGCCGCCGATCACATACATCTGGCAGTAGCTGTTGACCACGGTGTTGTCCGCCTCGCCGGAACTGAGGACATTCATGGATACGTAGTAGGTCAGGGTCGTATCGGTCGCCGTGCCGCCGCTGGAGACATACATGGATCCGCCGGTCAGTGTCGTTTTGGTCGCCGTGCCGCCGTTGCCGATGTACATGGAGTCGTAGTAGAGGCTCAGGCCGCTGAGCACATTGCCGGATTCGTTGGGGACGTCGTATCGGGTGTAGGACATGGTTTCCTCCGTTCGGGATTGGGAAAAAACTGCTGCGGTTCGTTTTTTATTAGTACTATAGTTCTTAAAAAAGGGAATGCAAGTAATCAAACATTAAAAAACACATTATTTTGGGTACAACAAAAATACGCCTCACCGCCCATGACAGGGAGATGAGGCGCGACTGTGTTTGTGTTTTGTGTTTTACAGCGAGGCGAGGAGACCGTTGCCGGTTTCGCCGAAGAGTTTGTCCGAAGCGGGATCAAGGGATGTATCAGCAAGTACGTCCGTGTCGTACCCGCCGAAGCTCAGAGCATCCGAAATGCCGAGGCTGTTCGTCTCCGGCATGGAGAGCGCGGATGCATCGGAGGCGGTCTCCGGCATGGTGAGCGCGGACTCATCGAACGATGTCAGGGTGGCCCAGACGTTGTAGTACACGGATGCGCCCTTCTTCGCGCCGACGGACTGCACCGAGACGAAATACTTGACGTCATCGGACGTGGCTTCCTTGACCGAGACCGTCTTTTTGATTGTGGCCTCGTTGACATAGCCGATCTGCTTGTCGACCGTGATCGTCTGCGTTGCCAGCAGGGTCTTCTGCTTCCATGTGACCTTTCCGCCATTGACGACTTTTTCAAGGCTGTAGACCGTGAACTTCAGGTTCGCGCTGGCTTTCTCGATCAGGCCCTCGCTGTATGCGTCGACCGTGAAACTGAGGGTTCCCGGTCCAGACAGGCTGATCTCCGCATAGTCCCATTCGTCGCCGAATCCGACGAAGTTGGAGTATGATTTATACTCTCCTCCGGGGTAAAAACCGCCATCGACAGTATTTTTGGAGTCCACGTAAACTTTTTTGGGCTCTCCCCCGGGATCAAGGTTGTTCGTATAGAGGTTCGGGTTGTAATTTGCCGGGTCCTTCTTCTTGTCGTACAGGTATTTGTTCCCGCCGCTGTCGGTGCTCCAGTACGCATGGTTGTCGACGGTCGCGTTGTAATACACGCAGGTGTCCTTCTTCGGGCTCGTGGCCTCCATGGAGACGTAATAGCCCACATAGTAATCGGAAGTCGAAGAGAGACGATCGAGCAGGAGATCGTTTATCGCGGCAGAGAACAGCCCGGTTGTCGCATTCTTTTTCAGCGTGACCGTCTTCAGCGCCTTCATCGTGTAAAGGGTATTCCCGGTCTTGCTGTCCGTACCCTTGACCGTGAGGCTCCAGACGGTGAACTTGGACGCACCCGTGGCCGTCACGCTGAAGGTTGCATCCGCCGGGTAGTAGGGATTAATGCGAGCGAAGTCTGCGGCATCGCCGAACCCGACGAAGCTGCTCCAGCCGCCTTCCACCTCGGGCGCACCTTCCGCGACCGGTTTCTCGCAGTCCATCTCGATGTTACTGGTGCCGTTGACTTTGAAGTCCGTCTCCATGAGCATGAATGCGCTCGGATTCAAGGTCTTGGTCTTCTTGTCGTACAGATAGTTGTTCCAGCCGTTGTCGTCGTCGGAGTAGAACGTCGTGGCGGGCTTCTTCGCCGTGCCGTCATAGTTGAGCTCGACATTGTAGAAGCATTCCGTATCCTTCTTCTTGTCGATCCTGGTTTCCATGGAGAAGAAATACGTCCCGGCTTCGAGGTAGACCGCCTTCGTCGAAACGGCGGAGTACGTTGTTTTCTTCTTCACCGAGATCGAGGTCGTCTGGATCTTTTTCAGCGAATAATTGGTTTTGGACGGGTCCTTCTTGTCGGGGGTTTCCGTGATCTGGTAGATCACGAACTTTCCGGCGGCCCTTGCCGTGACGTTGAAGCTCAGGCGCGCGCCCGTGTTCAGTACGAACTTGCCGCAGTCGGAGTCGTCGGTGTCCGGGTCGAATCCCTTGCCGGTGATCTTTCCGACGAAGTTGTTGTACGTGATGGTTTTTTCGTCGTGCTCGACAAACGACTGATCGATCGTCAGCGGCTTGTCGAGCGGAATGGGCGACGTATAGTATTTGTCGAGGATGGTTGCGCCGGAATCATAGATGCCGCCCTTGTCGGGATCGACGGGCTTCTTCGCCTTCTTGTCCCAGAGCTTGTCCACGTTGTTCCAGCCGCCGTCCGGTCCGTTGTCCGCGATGTAGTCGCCGACCGTCAGGACGAGCTGGTTTTCCTCCGAAAGCGTGAGCGTGTAGAAGTCGTCGCCGAACTGGACGGGACCGGAATCGAGCGAGATCTCGCCCCAAGTATAACGGCTTCCGTAGTAGTCATAATACACAGTGACCGTCTCGTCGAATCCCGCGGCGTTGTCCGCGAGGATGTATGTTCCATGCGTCTGGCCGTACGGCGACACCGTGATGGCGATCCCGGGATCGCCGGAGAGGACGGAATAATCGTTCAGAAGCGGCTGGTCCGAAGGCTCGGAGATGCCGGAGATGTCGAAGCTGTAGAAAGAGCCCTCCGCCATGGCGACGGTCGCGCCGGTTTCGACGGTGAGCTGTCCCGTGAGCCAGCCGCCCGCCCCGACGGATATCTCCGCACCGGTTTCGACGGTGAGCTGTCCCGTGAGCCAGCCGCCCGCCCCGACGGAAACTCCGCCGCCGGCTTTGACCGTGATCGCAGCCGCAATCGTGCCGTCGGACTCGACGGAGACCGTGCCTCCGCCATAGACTGTAGCCTGCCCGTCCAGGAACGAACTGTATCCGGATACCACGACTTTGCCGCCGTCCGCGACTTGCGTATCCCCGGTCAGCGTGCCGCTGCAGCCGACCGAGACTTCGCCGCCGACCGACGTCAGCCCGGAAACGAATCCGCTGTCTTCGACGAGAAGCTTTCCGCCTTTGGCGACGGTGACGTCGACGGCGGAGCCGCCGCCGGAGACGGTCATGGCGGCGCCGTCTTCAATGGACGCCGTGGATGCCAGAGCGCCCCATAAGACATTCACGCTGCCGCCGGAAACCACAGTCGAGGTCACCGTCGCGCTGCTCCCGACGGTCATGCCGACGGAATCCCCCTTCATCGTGACGCCGGACGCCGAGGCGCCGCTGCCCCAGATCTCCATGCGGGCGGCATCCTCCAAAGTTACATCGGCAACCGCTCCGGAAATATACATGTACCCGCTCGAATGCACGACCGTGCGGAACACGGAGCCGCCGCTGTAGACCTCAAGGTAACCGCCTGCCACATCGGTGTCATACGCGAGGCCGCCGCTGTAGACTGCCATATATGCGTCGTAGTAACTGGAGGTATGCGGATCCGTGTAATCGACCAGGAGTTTGGTCTTGCTCGCGACCGTGCCGGAGTGGACAGTGGCGCTCTGCCGGATCAGCGTCAGGCCGGTGAAGGTGTTCTCCTCGAACTCGATCGGAGTGCCATCTCCGTAGCCGGAATTGTAAATGCCGACAAAACCGCCGTTTTCCCTGATCTTTCCGGTAAACTCTCCCTGCCCGATATTAAGAACGCCGCCCTGTTCGACCGTGATCCTCTCCGCGCCCTGAACAACGCCGCCGGTTTCGATGGAGAGGCTTGCGCCGGAAGTGATCCGCGTCTCTTTGCCGACATCCAGGACGCCGCCGGAGCGGACGGTGATCCCGAAGCCTTTTTCCAGTGCGCCGAAGTCGGCCATGTGGCCGTCCGCGATCTCGAACGCGCTGTCAGCATAGGTTCCCTGAACAAGGGTTCCCCCAAGCCCGGCGGAGGAAACAAGAGTTATCGTCGCCTTTGCGCCGTCTTCCAGCTTGAGATTCGTGGCGGATGCTCCGCCGTAGATTTCGATCAAACCGCCGCTGTTCACGGTCACGTCGTCCGCGACGCCCCAGCTGAGCGGATAGTAGCCGTAGTAGTCGCTCCCATACCCACCAAGATACATGTAACCGCCGCTGCTCACTGTGGCGCCCGACGCGATGCCGCCGTAGTTGACCCAGATCTGGCATCCGCTTCCGACCGTGGTGTCCGACGCGATGCCGCCGTAGGAAACATTGAGGTAGCCGCCGCGGTCTTCGATCCATGAATGGCCTTCATAGCTGCTGTTTACTTGCACTGCGCTGAGCACGGTCCCGGTCGCCTTCGCGCCATCGCCCAGGCTCATATAACCGTAATCCGCAAGCATGAAGTTTTCGAGCGCGCAGGTGTATCCGGCGACGACTTTCCCGCCGCTGCTCACGACGGCGTTTTTCGCGGTTCCGCCGTACACCCACATATGTCCGCCGTTCACATTGACGTCCTGAAGCGTTCCGGCTGTCATGGAAACCCGTCCGCCTTCCAGCGAGATGCTGTTCGCTTCGCCGCCTTCAATGCCGAGGATGGCTCCGGCGGAAGAATAATAATCTCCGTAGGAATCCTTGACGCCGTGGAAAGTCGCGCTTGTCAGTGTGCCGCCGGTGGAAACATAGACCGATCCCCCGCTGGAAACATTGAAGTTGGTCGCCGTGCCGCCGGCGGAAACGACGATCTGTCCATTTTCGAACGTGATGTCGTCCACCACGCCGCCGTTCGCGATGCTGAGGCCAATCCTGTTCGCGCTGAAATGCTCGAACTTGCCGTCCTTCATCAGGATCGGCGTGCTGTCACCCATCGTGCCGGAGACGAAAGCGTTGGTCGTGGGATCGACCCGGAGCCACAAATATGCCTGTTCTCCGGCAAGAACAAGACCGGTCACGGAACCTCCGGTGACGGAAAGAGTGCCGCCGCTGAAGTTGAGTCCGTCAACGGTCGCTCCGAGGTAAACATAGAGAGCGCCGGCTGTTACGGTCAGGTCTGTCACGGTCGCGCCGGAAGAGGCATATCCATAGCCGCCGTTGAGAACCGATTTCTCCAGCGTACCGCCGTCCTGGACGGATATCCCGTACCCCATGCCGTCGATGTAGGGCGCAATGGCGGAGACCATTCTGCCTCCGTTGAGGATCGACACGGATCCCGTTACATTTGCGCCGCTTACCGTGCCGGCGATGTTGCCGCCGCCGTTCAGGTCATAGACGACTGCGCCGCCTTCAATTGTCCAGTTTCTCCCGCTCAGACCGCTTGCCACCGCGTTGTTGTGGACGACGCCGGAGCAGTTGTCGTAATAGGACGAGGCCAAAGCAATATTGTAAGCCGAACCGCCTTCGTACAGGTGGAACGCGCCGCCGCTGCTGACGATGGAAATGTCGGTCGCGGTGGTCCCGGCGTGGACCGTGACCAAGCCCATGAGCGTCCGGTTGCTGAACGAATTGGGGCTGAACGTGACCTCGACGCCTTCGCCAAGCTCGTATCCGCCGCCGTTCTCGACCAGTTTCGTGCCGTCGGTCACAGTCGCGCCGTTCGCAATCTGAACGCGTCCGAGTCCATCCGCGGTGATGACGCCGGACGCGATCGCCCCGCTGGAAAGGATTACGCGGCCGGCGGATACCCAGCCATAACTGTCCACACCGCCGCTGACGGTCGCGCCGTTCACCACGCCGCTGCTGTAAACATGCAATACGCAGCAGCTGACGGTCGTGTCGGTCGCGGTGGTTCCGGAGTGAACCGTGGCGGACTCGTATTGCTTCAGGACCGCGCCGCTGAATTCATGCGGCGTGAACGTTGCGGATCCAGAGGCACTCACGACGACATAGCCCCCGTCTTCGATGATGCCGACCGCGGATCCGTAGTCGTAGACAAAAAGGGAGCCGCCTGACTGCACGACCGGATTGGTTGCCGTCGCGCCGGACAGGACGCCGAAGCCATTGCCGCTGTCGATCTTCAGGTCGCTGATCTTGCCGTCGCTGAGGGCGAACGCGGTTCCTCCGCTGGTGCCGGTGACGACGGTATCGAGGGCGATTGGGAAATATACACCCGCTCCCGACTCCGCCACGATCCCGGTCGCCATCGCGCCGCTGGATACCCAGACGCGGCCGCTGCCGGCGACGTTGATCCCGTCCGCGACCGCGCCAGAGGACAGATACAGCACGCCGTTGCCGAGGACCGTCGTATTGCTCGCCGTGGTTGCGCCGATGCCCTGTTCTTCCCATCCGCTGCTTGTGTAAAGGTACATGGAAGCGCCGCTGCCGATCGTCGTATGGTTCACCAGACCGCCGTTCCCTACGGTGACGTAGCCGTCGCTGGTGATCGTCGTGCTGTCCGCGGAGCCGCCGATCACATTCATCCCGCCGTGGCTGTTGACCGTTGTCCGGAACGCCGTCGTCCCGGAGTGGACCGTGGCGGACATGCCGTAATTCAGTACGACATCGCTGAAGATGTTGGGCACGAACGAAGCCGAGCCATACTCAAGAACCTCGCCGCCGTTTTCCGCGATGTTCAGTGCCGTGCCGCCGGAATTGATGTAAAGAATCGTACCGGGATTCACAGTCGCGCCAGTCGCCGTGCCGCCCGGTGAAACCTCAATGCCTCCGTGGCCGTTCAAGGTCGTGTTGTCCGCCACACCCGAACTGTAGATATTTAGAACGCCGTTGTTCACGATCGTGTTCTGCGCCACACCCGAACTGTAGATATTCATGGAGCCGTAGCTGTTCACAGTGGTGTTCTGAGCCGTGCCGCCTTCGCTGACGATCATGTAACTGTAGTAGTCCACTGTCGTGTTCAGCGCCGTGCCGCCGCTGCCGACGAACATGGAGTCGTAGTAGAGGCTCAGGCCGCTGAGCACATTGCCGGATTCGTTGGGGACATCGTATCTGGTGTAGGACATGGTTTTCCTCCGTTCAGGGGGCTAAAAACTGTTACTGTTTGTTCTTTTTCAACAATACTATAGTGCACAAAACTGGGAATACAAGTAACAAAACATTGAAAAACACTTTTTTTGCGCCACAAAAAATGCCTCACCGCCACTGAACTGGTGATGAGGCGCGGATAGTGTTTATGGTTTGTGTTTTACAGCGAGGCGAGCAGGCCGTTGCCGGATTCGCCGAAGAGCTTGTCCTGAATAGAATCAGCATATGCGGCTGCCGCCATTGGCATTTCCAGCGCGGAGGTAACTACGGCATCCAACGTTGCCGTGACGTTGTAGAACACGCTGCCCTTGTCGTTGGCCTTCGTGCTCTTTGCCGCCATGGAAACGTAGTATTCCCCGGCTTCAAGATCGGAAATCTGTATATCCTTTTCGGTCTTGCTTGCGCCGCTGGCGACTGCGAGCTTCGCCGTCTGGATGGTTTCCAGCGTGTCGTTGCCCTTCTTGTCCTGGCCTTTCCTGTAGACCGTGAACGTGGCGTCTCCAGTGGCTTCGAGATGGAAGTTCAGCTTTCCGTCGCTTGTCAGCTTGATCTTCGCGTAGTCGGCTGCGTCCTGATACCCGACGAAGTTGTCCCAGTCAGTATCCGCGACCGGATCGGTGTCAAGTTTCACCTTGGTTTCCGTGCCGATGGTCGTGGTCTCGAAGTGGTGGGTGGCGTCCTCGACGTAGAACGACTTGGCCTTCTTGTCGTACAGGATGTTGTTTTTGCCATCATCGTTGCTGTCGAAGAACACGGCATCATCCGTAATCTGGACGTTATAATACACGCCTTTGCCCTTCGCCTCGTCGGAGCATTCCATTGAGACGTAGTATGTGTACTTGCTCGTATCAAGGAACTGCGCCTTGGTGGTCGCGTCGTACACTTTCTTCGCAGGCAGCGACACGCTCGTGACCTTCGAGAGTTTTCCGGTGGTTCCCTTGGTCTGCTTCCAGATCGTGAACTTCGCCTTGCCGTCGCCGTCACCCGTGACATGGAATTTCAGATACGCGGAGTCTGTGAGATCCAGTTTCGCGTAGTCCTTCCCGTCCGTGAATCCGACGAAGCTGTTGAACTCGGTACTGCCTTTCATCGGATTGCCGTCCAGGACGATGTTCTTGTCCTGGTCGCGTCCGACCGAGATCGTCTTGCCTTCATCCGCAGTATTGTTCTTGTTCGCGCCCTCGTCGGCGTCCACGAAGAACTTGCTTTCAATGACGTTCACGTTGTACAGACCTTCGGTCCCGACCTTCTTGACGTTCTTTGCGGTCATGGCGACGTAATACTTTCCAGTCGACGTCAGGCAGACGTCCTTCAGCGTCGCGAGCTTGCCGGCCTTGACGGTGACCTTCTTGACCGTGATCATCTTCCGGTTGCCCTTCTTATCGAAGCCGTCCTCGTACACAAAGAACGTGCCTGCCGCGTTCGAGTCGATCGTGAACGTCAGCTTCGCGGGGTCATTCACCTCGACCTGCGCCACGTCGCCGGTGTCCATGTTGTCCTTGTCGTGACCGAAGAGGTTATGCTTGCCATCCTCCGTGTCGATGGTTCCAGGCAGGTCAAGACGAACTTCGCCGTTTCCAGTAATCTCGTTCGTGACGTGGATGTTCGCGTTGTTCCATTCAGGGTCGGCTTTCTTCTTGTACAGGTAATCGTTCTTGCCATCGTCCGGCTTGTTGTCCGGGATGATTCCGCCGCCGCTGTCTTCGCTGATCGTGAAGGTGAGGTCGGAGCCGCTCAGCGCGAGCGTGAGGTAAACGTCGCCGAGCTTTGTTGCGCCGCCATCAACCGTGAGCGTGCAGCCTATTTCACCATAGATGCTCCTCACGGTAATGGGCTTATCAAAACCTGCCGCGCCGCCCGCCAGTTTGTATGTACCCAGGGCCTGCGAGTTGTCAACCGTAATCGTGTAGGTCGGCGTCCCCATCAGGATCGAAAGGTCATTTACGAGCGCGGGCGAACCAGGTTCTGTTTGCGTCAGGTCAAAATCAAGGATCGAACCGACGAATGGAATGACTTCCGCGCCAGACGCGAACGTCATCTGTCCGGTGAGTTTTGCTCCGCTGTAGAGCAGGAGGCTGCCGCCGGAATTGACGACGATTCCGTCGATCTCACAGCCGGAGCCTTCGATGAGCCCGCCGTCATTGACAGTGGTGTCTCTCGCGATGCCGCCGGAGGAGACATAGAGACGGCCACCGGCATTGACGTTAGTATTGCTCGCCACCCCGCCGTCGAGGACATTGAGTTTGCCACCGGTGTTGACATTGACATTCAGAGCCGTCCAGCCAGTCGGAACGTTCTTTGTTTCGCCGGTGATATCGCCTGTGATGCTACTGCCGGTGGGCTCGATGTTCGTCACGGTGTAGGATGCGGTGGCATCGTTGCCCGCCGCATCAAGCGCATAGAAGGAAACGGTGGTGTTTTCCGTCACAGTGACGCCGTCCACATAGTCCATCCATCCGCCGTCGCCGATTTTGTACCGTCTGGAAATAAGGCCCGCGTTGTCCGCGAAGTTTGCCGTGATGGTCACGGACACCGCCGGAGCCGTGGTACTCGGCGTGATCCCGGAGATTGTCGGCGCGACCTTGTCGATGTTCGTGACCGTGTATTCCGCCACATCTGACTCGTTATCGGACGTGTCGATGGCCTTGAAGTACACCGTGCCATTTTCCGTCATGACCACGCCATCCACATAGGCCGTCCATGCGCCGCTGCCGATCCTGTACTGCTTCGACTTCACAGCGACATCGTCATTGAAGTCCGCGGTCACGAATACGTCGGTATTGACCGGAGCCGTTGCGCTCGCCACGATGTTGGAGACAGTCGGCAGTGTAGTGTCGGGCGTGGATGCATCCCCGACTGTGACAGAGAGGTTATCGCCTTCGTCCAGCGTAAGCGTGTACTTCACGCCGCCGATATCCTTCATGCCGTCTGCAATTGAAATCGTGCCGAGTTCCGTGCCGAGAGTGTCCACGACGGTGATGGTTTCGCTGAATTCGGTTGCGTCTCCAGCCAGATTATACTTGCCTTCCGTCTGCGTGGCGGAGACAGTGAGCGTGTAGGTCGGTTCGCCTTGAATGAACGAAAGCAGATTCACGAGTACGGTATTTTTCGGGCTGATCGCCGAGATATCGAAATCGATGACGCCGCCGGAGGAAACGAAAACATTCGCGCTTTCCTCAAACGTCATCTGTCCAGTAGCTTTGCCTCCGCTGAATATCCGCAGTAATCCGCCCGGATTGACGGTCACACCATTCGCGATGCTATCGGAATCTCTGAGTCGGAGTTCGCCCTTGGAATTGACAATGGTGTTTTCAGCTAATCCGCCGCTGAAAACATTGAGGATGCCTTTGAAATTGGCGTTAACGTTCACGGCAGACATGCCGGACGTGATATTCACCTTTGCATTTTCCAGGTCGCCGGTAAAAACCTTACAGATGTTCGTGACGACATAGCTTTCATCGGACACATTCCCCGCCGCGTCAATGGCTTTGAAGAAGACGGTCGTGTTCTCCGTAACAGTCACGCCGTCGACATAGTCCTGCCATTCGCCATCGCCGATCTTGTACTGCTTCGAGGCAAGCGCGACATCATCGTAGAAAATAGCGGTCACAGTCACGGATGCTGCAAGTTCCGTGGTGCTGGGGGTGATGTCAGTGATTGCCGGCTTCACCTTGTCAATGTTCGACACGACATAGCTGGCCTCGATGGATTCGTTGCCCGAGGTGTCGGTCGCCTTGAAGAAGACTGTGCCATTCTCTTCAACGACCGCGCCGTCCACGTAGTCCTGCCACGCGCCGTCACCGATCTTGTATTGCCTTGTGGCGATGCCTACGTTGTCCGTGAAGTCTGCGGTGACGGTGACGCTCTTGTTCGTTGGCGCAGTCGTGCTCGCCACGATATTGGAGACTTCCGGCTTGGTCGTGTCAGGTTCGGTCGTGTCGATGTTCGTCACATCGTATTGAGCTGTGGCCTCGTTCCCTGCCGTATCCACGGCCTTGAAGTAGATGGTCCCGTTTTCGGTCACGGTCACGCCGGTGGAGTAGTCCTGCCACGTGCCGTCGCCGACTTTGTACTGCGACGAGGCAAGTCCCGTTTCGTCCGCGAAGCTCGCCGTCACGGTTACGGAATCCGTCTTTTCCGTCGTGCTGGGCGTGATGTCGGAAATCGTCGGTTTCACCTTGTCGATGTTCGACACGGTGATGCTATCGTTCCCGGACGATTCATTCCCGGACGTGTCGGTTGCCTTGAAGTAAACCGTGCCGTTTTCAGTCATGCTCACGCCGTCCACATAGTCGGTCCACACGCCGTCACCGATCTTGTATTGCTTTGTGGCGATGCCAACGTTGTCTGTGAAGTCGGCGGTGACGGTAACGCTCTTGTTCGTCGGAGAGGTCGTGCTCGCCACGATATTGGAGACTTCCGGTTTGGTCGTATCGATCGTACTCGCTTCTCCGAGCGTGACCGTGAGGTTGCTTCCGATCAGGGCAAGCGTGAACTTTCTGCCGCCGATGTCGGTTTCCCCGCCTGCGACGGAGAGTGTGCCGAGTTCCGTTCCGAACGTGTTCACGATGGTGATCGTCTTGTCGAAGCCCGCAGTGCCGCCGGCGAGATTGTATGTGCCTTCCTCCTGCGTGTTGCTGACCGTGAGTGTATAGGTCGGCTTTCCTGTGACGAGCGAAAGATTGTTGATGAGCACGGCGTTTGCCGGGCTGAGCGCGGAGATATCAAAGTCGACGACAGAGTTGGAATAAGCGCTAATGAGACCACCCGTCAGATTGATAGACCCGGTCATTTTGCCACTATTAAAGAGGTGGCCGTCGGTGACAGTGATGTCCTTCGCCACACTACCGGAATTAATGTTAAGAAGCCCCCCGGTGACCATTGTGTTTCCCGCAGTGCCCCCACTGAAGATTGTCATTAAACCGTTGCTGTTGATTGTGGTGTTGTCTGCCATGCCGCCGGAGAGAATTAAGAGTTTGCCGTCCTTATTGACCGTAGTATTGTTCGCCATGCCGCCGAAGGAAACGGTGATTGCAGCGCTGCCGGTAACAGTGGTGTTATCCGCCACACCATTGATATCGACCTTTCCCCCGTCGTTGACTGTGGTGTTAATGGCAGTGCCCCCACTGAAGATTGTCATTAAACCGTTGCTGTTAATTGTGGTGTTGTCTGCCATGCCGCCGGAGGAAACTAAGAGGATACCATCCTTATTGACCGTAGTATTGCTCGCCATGCCGCCGAAGGAAACGTTGATTTTTGCGCTGTTGGTGGCAATCGTGGTGTTATCCGCCACACCACCGGACCAGATATAGATATTTCCCCCGTGGTCGACTGTGGTGTTATTTGCATAGCCTCCATTCATTACATACATCTGGTTGTCGACGTACTTGTTTTCCATCATGGCAGCATGGGACAACAGCATGGCGGCCGACCAGTAATAGACGCCGGAAAGCGAATTGGCAAACGTCGCATATCCGCCGTCATAAATATGAACATTTCCTTCGCCGGGTGTCCAAACGATGTTCGTCGCTGTTCCACCGGAGGAGACATAGAGTGCTCCATAAGAAACCGTGATATTGTTGGCCGTACCGCCGGAGGAGATATAGAAAAAATTTTTGACCGTAGTGTTCTCCGCCACGCCACCGGACCAAACAAAAGCTTCCCCATCGTCGACCAAGGTATTGGTCGCCAAACCTCCGTCCATTATATACATCGAACAATGGTTTTTGAGCGTTTTGCCGTCCATTGAGGCGGCGCTCTCGAGTAGTTTGCCGTCCTCCCCATAATAGACGCCGGAATACTTGGTGGCGAATGTCGCATATCCGCCTTCAGAGACTCTCACTTCCCCTTCACACGGAGTCCAAATGATATTGGTTGCAGTACCGCCGGAACTGATATAGAAAAAACCTCCGGAATTGACCATGGGCCTGTTCGCGGTACCGCCGGATCCGACAGTGAAGAAGCCGCTGGAATTGACGGTGGCATCATCCGTTCTGCCGCCGGAGCCGATAAACATCCAGCCGCGAGAGTTGACCGTGGTATTGCTTGCCATACCACCGGAGGATACACCCATCTCGCCTTTTGCATTAACGTTCGTATTGCTTGCTATGCCGCCATCAAGGATGTTAAGGCTCCCACTGGTATTGACGTTGACGTTCACGGCGGACATGCCGGACGTGATATTTACCTTTGCGTTCTCCAGGTCGCCGGTAAAAATGCTATTGATGTTCGTGACGACATGCTGAGCCGTCGCCTCATTTCCAACGGTATCAACGGCCTTGAAAGAAAGCGTGGTGTTCGATGTAACGGTTACGCCAGTCGTGTAATCTGTCCATGCGCCATCGCCAATCTTGTACTGCTTCGAGGCAAGCGAGACATTGTCGGCGAAGTTCGCCGTCACCGTCACGGAATCCGTCAATGCAGTTGTGCTGGGCGTAATATCCGTGATCGTCGGCTTCACCTTGTCAATGTTCGACACGGTATAGCTGGCCTCAATGGATTCGTTTCCAGAGGTGTCCACAGCCTTGAAGTACACCGTGCCATTTTCCGTCACAACCACCCCGTCCACATAGTCGGTCCACGCGCCAGAGCCGATTTTATACAGCTTTGTAGCGACCTCCACGTCATCCGTAAAGTCGGCGGTCACTGTCACATTATGATTGGTCAGCGTCATGATGCTTGCAGCTACGTTGGAAACCTCCGGCGGCGTGGTGTCCGTGGATGCTTCTCCGAGCGTAACAGTGAGACCACTTCCGGTTAAGGCGAGTGTATACTTCCTGCCGCCGATATTGGTTTCTCCACCTGCGACAGTGAGTGTGCCGAGTTCCGAGCCGAACGTGTTCACGACAGTGATGCTCTTGGAGAAGGACGATACCCCCTCCGCGAGGTTGTAAGTTCCTTTTGCCTGCGTGGCGCTGACCGTGAGCGTATAGGTCGGGAAGCTGTTGAGTTTGGAAAGATTGTTGATAAGCACGTCATTGTTCGGACTGAGGTCGGAGATATCGAAGTCGACGATTGCGCCAGTTTGATGGATGGTGACGTATGCCCCATCGGCAATCGTCATCTTTCCGGTGATTTTGCCGCCTGAGGAAACATGGAGCTGACCGCCGGAATTTACGGTCGTCCCGGTCGCGGTGCCGCCTGCATAGACGTAGAGATAACCACTGTCATTCAGTGTGATATCGACCGCTTTCGTCATGGAGTGAACCGTCGCGCTCTCCTTCGACAATGTAAGCCCGCTGAAAGTATTGGAGAGGAAGGTCGCGCTTGCGTTAGTCAGAAACGACACATATCCGCCGTTTTCCACGAGTTCCGTCACCGCCGCGCCCTCGTAGATGTACAAGTTCGCACCCTGTAAGGCCATAACACCTGTCACGGTAGCACCGTTGGAGGCGTACATCAGTCCACCCGAGAGGAAGGTGTTCGATGCGAAGCCGCCGTTGGAAACGCTCAAAGAGCCGCCGGAGCTGACTCTGGCATCAGACGCCAGTCCGCCCTCGAAAACGTCAATGTGGCCGCCGTCGTTGACGAAGCTGCTCGTCGCCTGTCCGCCGTTGGAAACGTACAGGAAGCCGCCGGAGTTGACTGTTGTGCTCGTTGCCTGTCCGCCGTTGGAAATGTGCATATAACCGGCTTCGTTGATTGTTGTGCTCGTCGTATTCCCGCCGTCGAAGACAATCAGACTGGCAATATCAAGGCCGCCGGCTTTGTTGACCGTGGTGTTTTCAGTTTTTCCCCGAATATTCGCGATGCCGCCGCTGATGATGTTTGCGTTGGTCACGATACCCCCGGCAAGAACATCCATTACGCCAGTACCTTTGACAGAAACGTCATCAGCGGAGCCGCCCGCAGAAACCGTCAGTTGCCCGCCGCCTTTGACCGTGGTGGTGAGCGTCACGCCACCATTGGAGACGAACATATTGGCATTGGCGGTCACAGTGGTTTCTTTTGCCGAGCCTGTCACATGCAGGTTGCCAGAAGACACAGTCGTACTGGTCGCGATCGCGCCGTTTTCGACTTGCATCCAGCCAGTGGCTTTTAACACAGAGGTCCTGCTCGCAATGCCGCCGTTGGAGACAAACATGCTGCCATTACTATTGACGATTGTTTTGTCCGCCGTGCCATTTTTCATGACGAACATGTTCTGTTCGATCACCGTTACATTGCTGGAGACGACTCCGGCGTTTACATAGATGTCGGCCATAGCTGTCAACCTTTCGCGTTTTGCGATATGTTATGTTGCTTTGAATTCAGAATTGGGGGATTGAGGAAATGTTTTCTCTAATATAAGTTCACCCGCGCGAAAAAACAAGCACAGAAAGTGAAAAATCCGGGAAAAACAAGAAATCCGGAAAGGATATCGCGCCCATTTCGATAGACAGTGTCTGGCGAATTTCAAGAACAGGCAAATCGGGCACGGTTGATTGTTCTTTATGAGCACGGGAGGAAACGTTTTCAATTTTGCCAGCCAGTGGCTGGCGAATTGCCGACGCACCCCATTCTTCGAAAAACTGTCGCATATTCCGCATGCCGCGAAAACAGAGAATCTTTCTTTTTCAGATGCTCATGGAGTCCGTTTCATGAAATCAGCGCGGGCGTCCCATGTGTGCTTGAGCTCAAAATCGGTCAAATTATGTCCCGAAAATCTGGCACAGGTCAATAGAAGGGGTTGCGCTGTTTTTTCAAGCATACCGTGATGTTGAAAATCAGCGCGGGTTTTGGGGTGAGCTCAAAAAAAGCATAGGTCTGTCCTGTGCCTAAACAGAGAATTGGGGCTTGGAAGGGCTCCGGAAGGCTCCCGGACATCGCAGAGCCAAATTCTCTAAAAAATGGCATCTAAAAATGTTTCTTTGCGTTAAGCTCGAATTGAGGAGTATTTAGCAAAGATAACAAGAAAGCGCCGTCGGTGGAAAAACGGCGCTGAAAGGTACAAAGGTGGTGGTGATCAAAAGATTCAAACCTACGACCGCCTAACTCACTGATTTTCAACGAGTTACAATGTCATTAAACTACAATTATCCCTTTCCCTTGAAAAAGAGACTATTATTAATTTACCATCTTTTTGCCAAAAGTCAAGTTTTTCTCGAAAAAAAAACGGTGACGAGCTTGACAACAAGAAAGCCGCGTGCTGACATAAAGAACAGAATGAGAAAAGTGCGCCTCACCGCCATTGAACTGGTGGTGAGGCGCGAATTGTGTTTGTGGTTTGTGTTTTAAAGCGAGGCAAGGATGCCGTTGCCGGATTCGCCGAAGAGCTTGTCCTGCACGGAATCAGCATACGCGGCTGCGGCCATCGGCATTTCCAGCGCAGAAGAGACCGAGGCAGTCTCTGGCATGGTCAGCGCAGAGGCGACAGAAGCGGTTTCCGGCATGGTCAGCGCGGAACCATTCGCTTCGGACGGCATCAAGGCAGTGATGTTGTAATACACCTCCTTGCCTTTCTTCGCATCAACGGACTGCATGGAGACGAAGTATCTTGTGGTCTCTTCATTCGTCTTCTCCGTGATCCTGACGGTCCTGCCGTCCAAGGCGGAAGCATAACCGCCAGTAGCATCCTCCGTATTCTTGAGCGTGAGCGTGGCGAGCGATTTTTTCGTCCATTTGCCCTTCTTGAACGTGAGCTGGTAGACAGTGAACTTCGCACTGGCTTTTTCTGTTCCCCATGTGTCGATGGTGAAGGTACAGTCGCCAGTGTCTTCGAAGTTGATCTCGGCATAGTCGTATTCGTCTCCGAAGCCGACGAAGCTGTTGAAGGATTCCTTCATGACTTCGACATCGTCATTCTCCATGACAACAGCTTTCCGGTCTCCGGTTTTCACGATCGTCCACTCGAGATCCGAATTGAGGTCCTTGTTCTTCTTGTCAAGGAACAGTGTGTTGTTCAAGCCGGTGTCGGAAGCGTACACGGTACTTTCGACGTTCACATTGTACCACGCCTTGCCGCCTTTCGATGCGTTCGTGCTCTGAACGGAGACGTAGTAACTCGTGCCATCGTCCAGACCGTCGGCAATGCGGTCGAGCAGAATCCCGCTGACGGAACGCGTCGCATAGCCCGGATTGTTTTTCTCGGCGCTCTTCAGCGAGACGGTCAGCGATTTGACCGCCGACGAACTCCACTTGCCCTTGTTCAGTGTCAGTTTGTAGACTGTAAGTTTCACGTTGTCCGTGGAAGTGACCGAGAAGTTCAGCTTCAGCGGTTGTGTCGCGGACAGCTTCACATAGTCGTCGGAATCGCCGAAACCGACGAAGTTGTTCCAGCCGCCTTCCACATCAGGAGCGACGGTTGCCTCGATCATGTTCGTGTCGAACCGGACCGACTGCTTGCCGGATTCGGTGATCTCAACGGGCAGGAAGTCAGCGATCTTCCAGGACGGGACCTTGTTCTTCCCTTCTGTGACCAGAAGCGGACCGTTGTTTTCGCCCTCGTCGCCGTCGGAGAAGAACTCGCTCTCGTTTTTGCCCTCGGTGGTGAGGGAGACGTTGTAATAAGCTCCCTGGTCCTTCTTGTTCTTGTTTTCGACTGCGACGTAATACAGCTTGTCCCAGCCGCCCTCGACCAGCACGGAGGCCGTCTGTTTGCTGTCGCCGCCCTTCGTGACAGACACGGACTTCAAAGATTTCTTGGTGTACGTGCCGGGCTTCTTCTTGTTCTCGACGAGCTGGTAGAACGTGAATTTGACTTTGCTGTCGGCCTCGACCGTGAAACTCAACTTCGCTGCCTTCTCCAGCGTGATCTTCGCGTTGTCGACTTTATCTTCCCCGCCGACGTAGTTGCTGTATTCGTCCGAATAACTGCCCGCCGCATCCATGACGATGTTCGTGTCTCCGCCCTGTTCCAGCGGATTGTCCTCAACAGCATCCAGATTCAGACTTCCATCTTCCATCAGCGGATTGTCATTGCCGTCCGGTTCGCCGGGTTCCACTGGTTCCGGATCGTCGCCTGAACTGCCGCCGACCGTGAGCGTCAGGATATTGTCCCTGACCGCGAGCGCAAAATCTGTGCCGTTGATTGAGCGCTCTTTCCCGATCGTCAGATCATACCGCCAGTTGTCATAACCGGCAAAGCTGATGGACAAACTGCCTGAGAAGTCCGCGGCATTGCCCATGAGCTGATACTCGCCCGCCGCCTGATTCATCGAAACGCTGACGGAGAAGGACGCATTGCAAGTTTTCACAAGCTCGTAATCGGAGA
>Ga0310786_10005020_pt1 | contig 18127 bp, 22 predicted proteins | sample AusTroGonzalo_MG_FD_203881 | JGI IMG/M metagenome (GOLD analysis project Ga0310786, IMG submission 203881) | Bovine rumen microbial communities from tropical cattle in Woodstock, Queensland, Australia - Gonzalo_03 (v2) (version 2) | ecosystem: Host-associated > Mammals > Digestive system >... | reverse complement strand
GCAATTCCGGTGTGAGGTTCTTGTCTGTCTTTGAGCGTTCAAACAGCCATCTGTCGAGCGATGTGAGGACGTCGATGACCGTCGCCTTGTTTATTGTGTTGGCGATACGTTCCGCACTCGCCATGATTTTGACAACATTGTCGGAACACTTTGTTATAGCGTCGATGTTGTATTCGGGCTTGTTGATTTCGGTGATGATAACCTCTGTCATTTTCTTGGCGGCGAGCATCATGGAGTTTGCCAACTCCACGCTGGAGGTCTTCTCTTCGGCGAGCCGGTCTCTCCAACCCTCGCCATTGACCCAGCGCGACACCGTCGCTTCAGTCAAGCCATATTGTTCGGCAATCTCTTTTTGTGAGTATCCTGCCATAAAAAGGCGGTAAGCCTGCGCCTTTTTTTCTGTCATTTCTTTTTTTGAAGCCATTTTTTGTGAGTTTTGTGCTGCAAAATTCCGTTTAAACATTTGATTTATAAAAAAGAGTGAACAAAGTGTTCACACTTTTTGTTGTATTGTCTGAAAAGCGGGACTTTTGCATCGAAAAACAGCGAAATATAGCGATGAAACGAATTGTAATTAGCGACGAAAGCATCAACAGTTACGGGTTCTGGGTGAAGACCGACGGCATAGACCTGGAGGCTTTTTCGAGAAACCCTGTGATGCTTTACAACCACAACCGCTGGGGCGGTGGTACGGTACACGACCAGCTTCCGATCGGAAGATGGAAGGATTTGCGTATTGAAAACGGGGTGTTGACCGGTGAACCTGTTTTTGACGAGAACGATGAGTTCGCCGTCAAAATCAAACAGAAGTACGAAGCCGGGATACTCAACGCATGTTCCATGGGTTTCAAGCCGTTGGAGTGGTCTTCAGAGCCTGCGTTGCTGAAAGAGGGGCAGACAACCGCCACTGTGGTAAAATGCTGCCTTCTTGAAATATCCATCTGCGACATACCGTCGAACTCAAACGCCACGGTTGTTCTGTATGATGACAACAGCGAAATTATTAACCTGTCCGACTTGCCGAATTTGGTAATAGGGCCTAAAATCAACAATATGTCAAAAGAAATCGCATTGAAACTCGGTTTATCCGAAAATGCCGACTCACAGTCATGTGTTGACGCAATCCAGAGGAAGGATGACAAAATCAAGACATTGACAGACGAGAAGGCATCGCTGGAGCTCAAGCTTAAAAAATATGAAGAGGCCGAAGCTACAGCAAGAAAGAATGAGGTGGAAACTTTGCTGAACGAGGCAGTCAAAAAAGGCCGCATCGACGCAAAAGCGAAACCGCACTTTGAAAAGCTCTTTGAGCTTGACCATGAGGGCACAAAGGCTGTTTTGGCCTCACTGCCTGACAGAAAACCTATGGAAGCCGCACCTTCCGGAACAGAAGGCGGCGACTTGTGCAAGATGAGCTGGGATGAACTTGACAAGGCAGACCGTCTGTTTGAACTCAAGACAAGATTCCCTGAAATCTACAAGCAGAAATACGAAGAGAAGTTTAACAAAAAACACTAACCAACATGGCACTTCAGAAACAAATCTGGCTCAACAGTATTGTTGAACCTCTGTTTGCGAATAACACTTTCGCAGTAAGATCAATCGACCACTCGCCATTCGTGACCGACAAGACCGTTCACGTGCCTAACGCAGGCAGCGCCCCGTCGGTTGTGAAAAACCGCTCCTCATTCCCGGCATCGGCAGCCCAGCGTACTGACTACGACCTGACGTACGACATCAACGAGTATTCAACCGACCCGGTGCACATCCAGAACGCTGAACAGGTTGAGCTTTCCTACAACAAGAGAGAAAGCGTCCTGAAACAGATGAAGGCTGCTTTGGCTGACAACGTCCACATCGATCTCGCCCTGTCATGGGTGCCGTCGGGCTACGCCAAAGTCGGTACATCAGGCGCAGCAACCCCGTCACACCTTGCCTCGACAACAGGCAACCGCCAGGCAATGACCAAAGCGGATGTCCTCGCTGTTAAGAACCTCTTTGACCTTGACGATGTCCCGCAGGGAGGCCGTTGTATGCTTCTTGACGCCGTCATGTACAACCAGCTTTTGTCAAGCTTGAGCGAAAGCGAGGCAGCCGCCTTCAACGCTTCAGTTGACGCGCAGCGTGGTATCGTCGGCAAGCTTTACGGCTTCGACTTCTACATGCGTTCAACCGTTTTCCGTGTTGTCGCAGCTGGTACTTCCATGGCATCAAGCACAGCGGCAACCAACTCGGCTGCCGGTCTCGCATGGCAGGAAGATTGTGTCAGCCGTGCATTGGGCAACCATGAGCTGTTTGAAAACGAAAAGGACGCACTGTTTTATGGTGACGTCATGAGCGCACTGGTCCGCGCCGGAGGCAAACATATCCGCAACGACAAGAAAGGCGTTGCTGTTATCTATCAGGTGACCCCATAAAACGAGTTGAAAGATGAAACGTATAGAACGACTTGTTATCCATTGCACTGCTACTCCTGAAGATAGGGAGGTGACCGCAGCCGACATCCGACGTTGGCATTGCAGCCCTGCGCCTGTCGGCCGTGGCTGGAAACAAGTCGGCTATACCGACATCATCCATCTTGACGGCTCAGTGGAAAGGCTGGTCGAAAACAATGAGGACCCTTATGTCGATTCATGGGAAATCACCAACGGCGCCAAAGGCTATAACGGCACAAGCAGGCATATTGTATATGTTGGCGGTTGCGACCGTAATGGAAAACCGAAAGACACAAGAACGCAGGCGCAAAAAGACGCGCTGCTTTCCTATGTCAAGGATTTCAAAGCAAAATACCCGTGGGCTGATGTCTGTGGGCACAATGAACTGGATCCGGGGAAGGATTGCCCGTGTTTCGATGTTAGAAAGGAGTTTGAAATATGAACATCTGGTTTCAAATAATCAGTCTTATACTGAATCTTGTACTTGGCGGAACATTGATCGTGACAGTCGCGACACTTAAAGCCACAGTGAGAAAAGCTGAAGCGGAGGCGGAAAAAGCCAAAGCGGAGGTTGAACGCATGAAGACCGACAACGACAGAAACGCTATGTCAACGTTTCTGGAATTCATAGTCGAGCCGTTAAAAGTGGATATAAAACGATTAACAAGAAATGTAAATGTGCTACAAAAGGTTATTAAACAGGCTAACAGTTGCCCTCATAGTGATAATTGCCCTGTCATTAACGAGATGCAGAAGTACTCAGACGATGAGTGCGGTACAGCAAAATGAGTTTCATTCCAATGAAGCGTCATCGAACTACCGGCAGATTGATTCTGTATATGTTTTTGACAGTATAGTTATACGTGAGAAGCCGGACACTGTCACCAAAGAGAGATGGCGTACATTATGGCGCGAGCGCATTGTGCACGACACCGTTTACGACAGGCGCACTGATACGATAACAAAAACAGTGGATGTCGAGAAAATCATAAACGTGCCGTCATCTTCAAGGAAAACAGGGTGGGTAGTGGCCGCTGTTCTGTTCCTTTTAATAATCATCCAAACACTGATTAAACGACATTAAAACAAGAGACATGAGTTTACCATACGTAAGAATCAATTTCGCCAACGGCTCTATCGGTGGTGTGGAGGCGATGGATGACGGGTGCACCGGCTTGATTTGCACGGCTGTGGCCGTGTCAAACACCTTTGCTCTTGACACCAACTATCTTATCACATCGCTCAAGGAGCTTGAGGCGTTGGGTATCACCTCGGAATCCACCGGGGCAAATGCCAACGTGTACAAATGCGTTAAGGAGTTTTACGAAACAGCACCGAAAGGCACCAAACTGTATCTCCGCGGCGCAGCTGCCAGCGTGACAGTAGAAAACCTTGTTGACAAGACAAAGACGTACGCCTGGCCATTGATTGAGTACGCAGCTGGCAACATCCGCACCCTTCTTGTCAAGGTCACTGACGCGCAAGGTTACACAGCGACGACGACACACGCGATTGACGCCAAAGTCGAAGCCGCCATCACTAAGGCTCAAGCCTTGGCTGAAGAGGCCACAGAAACCCTTATGTCACCTATCATAGTTGTCCTCGAAGGTCGCCACTATACAGGCTCGCCAGGCGGTTTGCCGAACCTGTCACAGCTCACAAACAACCGCGTTTGTGTTGTCATCGGCGATACTGTGGCGAACTCGAAAGGTGCAGCTGTAGGACTTCTCGGCGGCTTGATTGCCAAAATCCCGGTGCATCGCAAAGTGTCACGCGTCAAAAACGGCGCCATCAAAGCCACTACAATGTATATCGGCGCGGTTGTCGCTGAGAGCGCACAGCCTGCCGTTATCCACGATGCCGGATTTATCTGCCCTCGCACATTCGTTGGCAAAGGCGGTTACTATTGGAGCGGTGACAAGTTGGCCACCGCAGCTTCAGATGATTACTGCCTGATCCCACGCAGAAGAACCATCGACAAGGCTTACCGCGTAGCCTATATCGCCATGCTTGAACAGGTTAGCGACGAAATCGCAGTCACCAGCGATGGCAAGATTGACCCTACCATCGCGAAGAACCTTGAGACTTTGATGGAAAGCGCCATCATCAACCAAATGACAAGCGTCGGCAACCTCGGTGTCAACCCGGAAGATGACAATGACACAGGCGTTGTAGCATACGTCAACCCTAACCAGAACATTGTCGCCACATCCAGACTCGGCGCATCGTTGAGGGTGAGACCGTACGGCTACAGCGACTACATCGAAGTTGAACTCGGATTCCAAACAACAGCATAAAGAAAGGAAACATTATGTTTGACACAAGAGAATATGAATGGTCTGACGTTTCAATCCTTATTGGAACAAGAGTGCTTGTCGGGGCACGTGGTGTGAAGTACAACACCACACAGGCTAAAACAGCTATTTATGGCAAGGGTAACGAGCCTTACGCCATCCAAAAAGGTAACAAATCCCATGCAGGGGAATTGACTGTGAATATGAGTGAGCTGCTTGCCTTGCAGGAGGAAAGCCCGACAAAATCCATACTTGATCTGCAGATCAATATCACGGTTTGTTACGGCAACCCATTGAAGGGCGACATCATGCACACCGACAAGCTGCTTGGTGTACAGTTCACCGACGAACCGCAAGAAATCAAACAGGGCGATGACCACAGTGAACATACGCTTCCGTTTATTTTCCTGCGTAAAATGTAAAACACGCCCCCGTCTTATGGCGGGGGTTTCAATCTAAAACTTAAAAATCATGGGCGAAACAAAACAAATGGTAGGACAAGCGACACCAGAACAAATTGAAGCTTGGAAAGCGGAACACGGCGAAGTGTTCGCTATTATCGTGGAAGACAGCGTGCTTTATGTGCGCAAACCCACAAGAAAAGACTTGAGCTATGCTTCGGCATCCGCTAAAAACGGCGGGTTGGACTATATCGAAGCGCTTATGAAAAACTGCAAGCTCGGCGGCGATGAGACAATCATCACCGATGACGGCAAGCGGCCAGATGGCTACGCTTGTGGAAATCAAAGCCGCTACAATAAAAAAGCTTTAGATTCCGCCAGGATAAGTGCCGGGGAATACATCAGGAAAGCGGATGTGCAACTGCGCTACTATTTGCACGTCGAAGACCCTGAAAGCCTCGACGATCAGGAATGGGCGATGAGGGTAAGAGACCTGGAATGGATTAGAGAGGATGAAAAGAAGCGGCAAAAGGCGTGACGAATCAGCCTCTTCTGACAGTGATGATTATCTGGGATGGCAGACCCTGTTTCTGACGTTTCTGTCTGCGGCGGATGCGGACGGCGGCAATTACAAGAGTTGTAATCAAAGCCACCGACAACAGCATGAATATCCAAAAAGAAACACCTACTTTCATAACAAGTATCTAATAACGCTGCAAAGGTAATAAAAAAATGTCAAACGGTAACGTACAATTTGTAATAAATGTTGTAGGGAATGCGGAACAGTCCATCAACGCCATTTCCCAAAATGCGGTGACGGCCACGGCTAAGGTTAACAACTTCGCCGAGTCAATGGCCAAAATACGCGATGCGGGTCTGGCTTTTGAGGCTGTCAACAATATGTTCGGACGCCTTACTTCGGCATTGGACAAATGTACTTCCGCCAACAACATCCAACAGGAGGCGGAAACCAAACTGGCGCGTGTCATGCGTAACACCATGGGCGCGACCGATGAGGAAATCCAATCCATCAAGGATTTGGCGGCCGCACAACAGCAGCTCGGCGTTATCGGTGACGAAGTCCAGCTTGCCGGGGCTCAGGAACTCGGCACGTACCTTTCAAAAACAGAGAGTCTGCAGAAGCTCCTGCCGGTGATGAACAATATGCTGGCACAACAGTACGGCCTCAACGCCTCGCAGGAACAAGCAGTGACCATCGGCAGCATGATGGGTAAGGTTATGGACGGACAGGTCGGCGCATTGAGCCGTTACGGCTATAAATTCACCGAAGCCCAGGAACAGATTCTCAAATACGGCACCGAAGCCGAAAGGGTCGAAACACTCGCGGAGGTCATCGGACAAAGTGTCGGCGGCATGAACGAAGCCCTCGCGGCCACACCTGAAGGACAGATCAAGCAGGTCGGCAACCGCCTTGGCGACATCCAGGAGCGTATCGGCGCATTGTGGGTCAAAATCAAGGCTGATTTGATGCCGACGGTGGAAAAGGTCATGAATCTGGTCAGTAAAGTCATCGGTTTTCTCGAAGAACATAAGACAGTGTTCGCGGCGCTGGCGGCCGCCATCGGCACAATTATTGTGGTCGTAAAAGGATGGGTCCTTGTGCAAGGCATCCTTAACGCCGTGTTGACCGCCAACCCTATTGGCGTTATCATCATGCTTGTGGCGGCACTCATAGCGGCTATTGTGGCTGTTGTGAGCAAAACCAAAGGCTGGGGCGAAACATGGGGTAACCTCATGGAGTATCTGAAGCTCACGTTTGAACAGTGCGGCGCATGGCTCCACAAAAAATGGCTTGAGATTGAGAACTTTTTCATGACAGGCTTTGAAACCATTACAAAGGGGTGGTATAAAATACAGTCTCTTTGGGATTCGGAGGGAGCCAGTGAAGGTCTCGCCAGGATTGAGGAACAACGCAACAAACGTCTTGAAGCCATCGCCGAGGCACAGAATAAAATCGATGAATTGAGACAGGCTCGCCAGGATATTGACATCTGGCAGGTCAAATGGAAAGAGTCTGATGAGAAAAGCAAGCCCGGTCTTGCCGGGACAATGGAAGGTCTTATGGGTGCCGCCAACGGCGGCCTCGGAGGTAGCGGCAGCAAGGAACTTGACGCTACGCTTGACAAAAGCGTTTCAGCTACAGCCACAGGCGGCACGCGTAACACCACAGTGAATATTAACCTCGGGAAGATGGTGGAGAACATCAACTTCAGCGGTGGTTATGATGAGAACGAACAGGATATGGAACAGCGCCTCGCCTCGATGTTGGCACGCATTTTAGGCATGGCGGAAACAACAGCTGGTTGATATGTTAGTAGGTGGTTTGAATTTAGTCAGGGCTGCTATAGCCAAAGAATTCCCGATACCTGAAGGTATGGGGAACAAAGGCTTTGCCGAATACGTATGCCCGGTCACCCTTGAAGGCGACGGCAGACGTTGCGACTTGCAAAGCGACCCTTTGATTGCAGTGTCAAGGGAAAACACCATTGTATGCCGTCAGGTAGCGAAACCCCAGAAGCAAGGCACAATAAAAGAAAATTGGGCTGTCGGTGACTGGGGCATCAATATCAGCGGCGTTATCATCTGCAAGACAAAAGAAGAGCTGACGTCGGCCATCAAAGAGCTCCAGGAGATTTGTTCTTTGAGGGAAGCCGTTGGAATCACCTGCCCACCGGTGAATGAGCAATACGACGTCACACGCATAGCTATCAAAGGCTTGGAATTCCCTTTCACGCCTGGCGAGCTTAACCAACAGTTCACAATAACCGCATTAAGCGACTCAAGCTATGAGTTGCTGGAGGAGGCATGATGTTGAGGATGGATTTTGACATAATAATTGGCAGGTACCGCCTTAAAATGATTGATTCCGTGAAAATCAAACATTCGGTGGAACAGCTTAGCGACACCGCGACAATCACATTGCCAGCGATGGTCGAGGGAAGCGCGTTGAAGGTCGAAGACAAGCTGACCGCCGGTGATGAAGTGACAATCAACCTCGGTTATGATGACAACCTTAAAACGGAGTTTAAGGGCTATTTAAAAGCCATAAACACGGATGCGGGGAATCTTACGCTGGAATGTGAGGATGCCATCTATCTTTTTGACAAATCGCTGAAAGATGAGGAAATGACTGAAATCAGCCTGAAAGCCCTGCTTGAGGATGTATGTTCACAGATAGACCCGTCTTACAACGTCGAATGCGCATTTGACTTCACATGGGAGAAATTCACCATCTACAGGGCGACCGGCTGTGACGTGCTCAAAAAAATCCAGGAGGAAACCAAAGCGAACATCTTTTTCGACGGCCAGACACTCCATGTGCAGCCGCAATACGCCGATGTGGCGGGTGACACGGTTGTTTATGACTTCACCAAAAACATTGAGACTTCAAACCTCAAATACCGCAAGGCAAGCGACCGCAAAGTTGAAGTGACTATTGAAATAACCAACCCCGACGGCACAAAGAAAGAGGTGAAATACGGCAGCACAGGCGGCAAGTCGGTCAAAAGGATAGTCAGCAGCATATCAGAGTCACAAGCCCAAAAGGTGGCTGAAAACGAGTTCAACATGTGGTGCTACGATGGCTATGAAGGCTCTTTCACAGGCTGGCTGGTTCCTTATGTTGAGCCGGGCTTCGCGGTGCAACTGCGCGACAAGGATTACGAATACAAAGAAGGCGTTTACTACGTGACAGGCACGGAAATAGATTTTTCCGCCAATGGCGGCAAACGCATTGTTAAACTTGGAAGGAGAATCGGCTAATGGGTGATGTTTACAGCCAAATAAAGCGGTCCATCCGCGCGATGAACGGGAGGCACACCCCGTTGCTTCTCACCGGGAAGGTCGAAAGCGTTGACGGTGAAACCTGCACCATATCAGTCGGGGAACTCAAGCTGACAAAAGTCAGGCTGCGTTCTGTCATCAACGGCGAGAAGTCACAGCTGCTTGTCACACCTAAAACAGGCAGTTATGTTACAGCCGTGGATATCAGTGGCGAACTGAGACAGCTTGAAATAATCGGCTGGTCGGAAATCGAAAAAATCGACATCGGGACAGGCGGCGACATAAACATAAACTGCAACGGCACTGTTGTTATCAACGATGGCGACAACCACGGAATGGCGAAGGTGGAAGCCGTCGCCGACAAGATCAGCGCCATCGAAAAAGACATCAACAATCTGAAGAACAAAATCAACGGATGGACACCTGTTGTTTACGATGGCGGCGCCGCACTTAAAACGGCCATAACGTCATGGGCGACAAAACAGTTCCAGCCAATAACAAAATATCAAGATTTGGAAAACGAAAAAGTAAAACACTGATAATATGCTACAAACGGAAACATTAAAAACCACATTAAAAAGCATCAACCCTCAAAGCACAGATATTGTGGAAGCGATGGTGACAGCTTTTGAAAACTGGCTTAAATCGGCAACTATTAGTGTGCCGTCGCTCACGGTGAATGTCGATCCGAACACAGGTATTGGCACCACCAAGCCTGCAACCTTAAATGGAGTAGTGTCATGAAAGGGACGGATATACTGCTGTCTGATGAATATGGTTTGCTGGCCGACCCTGTCGCGCATGACCTTGTGGTCGGTGACGTTACGTTGCAGAACCAGGCGCTTATACTCAAGTCCAACAAAGGGGAATGGAAGGAAAAACCCATGATTGGCTGCGGCATCGACAGCGCGCTGAATGATGACAACGGCAACCACTGGAAGCGCCAGATACGCGAGGAGCTGTCAAGAGACGGGATAAAAGTCCGTTCGCTTGAAATAACAAACGACAACATAAAAATAGATGCTGAATATGAGAACGACAGAAGAGATTAAAAAAGAAATAACGGATGCGGTGCTTGCCGATGAAACACTCCGCACCGCTTTTGGACTTAGTTCCAATGAGGAATGGGACAACCAGGTTTCGGCTGTTTCCATCCTAAATCTTCTTATTTATATCATGGCGATGGCGGCACGTACCGTCGAATGGCTCTACAACCAGTTCTGCGAGGAGGTAGAGGAACGCATAGCCGCCGCCTTGCCGGGGACAGTGTCATGGTATTGGAACAAAGTCATGCAGTTCCAGTACGGCGACGAACTCAATGAGAACGGCACTTATGACGTGGTGGATGAGAGCAAGCGCATCATCACACATTGCGCCGTGTTGGAAGTCGATAACGGAATCCTTATCAAGGTCAACAAAGGCGACAACACATACGAGGCTTTGACTCCTACGGAACTGGCGGCTCTGCAAAACTATGTTGATTTGATTAAGTTTGCAGGCACATACGCCGTATGCTACAGCTATGACCCTGATGAGGTTGCCATCGAATTGAACATTTGGCGTAACCCGATGGTGCTTGATTCAAACATGAACCGCATCAGCGACGGCGAATCGGTCATTGAGAACGCCGTCCTCGAATACCTTAACGGTATAGTTTATGGCGGTGTGTTCAATAAAACGAAGCTGTTGGACGCCATACAGTCTGTTGATGGTGTCGAGGATGTCACCATAGCTGACGGCAGTATATACAGCCCGTCGAACGACACAATACGCAACTTTGGTGATTTCATCCAGAACTACCGTTCAAACAGCGGCCATTTCCTGTTGGATGAAGTTGTTTGTTATGACATGTTAAACCAGTAATACAATGCCGAGAAATACAAGCACAAACATGAACTATGACACTTTGGCGGAACAGTTGACACCAACCGCCATAAGGAAGCCGGTATTGCTTGCCTTCATCAAAGCGCTTCTTGCGCCGATAAAGGGCATCAACACCCATTTCAATTCGTTTGTGGCCAATAAAAGACAGCGTATGTCGTACAACGGCCAAGTCCGGCTGCTTGAGAACATCATTAACAGGCTTATGATTGGCAGTTACGACGCTGATTCACCTGTAATCTATCTGAGCGAGCCAGAAATAGTGAAGGAATTCTACATCTCCCCCGACGGCAGTTGGGATTTGCAGAACTCCATACACTATGATGACGCTGGCAAACAGGATTGGGACACGCAGAACAATGATCCCGTGGAACCGCCTGAGGACTACAGCATGGTATTTGACCAGTCGAAAGGCGCGTTAAGCTTCGGCTTCGAGGTCCATCTGACGGAGTTATTAGACACGGAAGCACGTGACAACCAGGCGAAGAGGGCGTTCAACAACAACGGGGGTCTTGACGCTTTGAAAGACGTTGTTGACACATACAAACTTGCAGGTAAACAATACACTGTGATTCAGGATTAAACAAATTAAAACACAAATAAGATGAAAAGACTTGAAATAAACAGCGCGGGCAGAATGCCATTGTGGCAGTCGGACGTTAAATTCATCCAGGACGGTTTCAAAGAAGTCATAGAAGCCCTTGTAGGTGAACTCGGACTGTCGAAAAGCTATTTCATAATAAGCGGTTGCTCACCGTACAAACCGACCACAAAAACACTCGCCATGCCTGCCGGGTGGTTCTGGTGGGGAGGTGAGATTTTGCCGGTCAGAGCGTTGGCTACAACAGATGTGACCTCGTACACCAACCCTGTTGTCAGACTTACACGCACCACATATTACAATCCGAACGGGGCGAAAAACTTCATACACGCCGACTTGACAACTGAGAATGTCGCCAATGTTTGGCATGATGATTACCTGACACCTACTGTGGTGGAACGGTCGGCGGCATTCAATTCGGGGGTGCGTCTTGGCGTCGGTGCATGGACTCTTAGAGACATCCTCAAATACAACCACGCTGAAGCCGAAAGCGATTGGTTGGCCACATCAAGCGAGTTGGTGGAATTTAAACGTATCGGCAGGCTCGTTGTCCTCCGCGGCACAATGTATAATAACGAATCTGTCACAGGATTCCCGGTACCTGTGCATGCCGAGATATATATGCCAACCTGTGGCGGTACCCTGGTTATTTATAATGGGACCGGCACATGGCGTGGTGAACAGGAAGACAGAATCAATGGTCTAACCTATGTTGCCGCCTCGCCATACACAATACAAGACACAAACACTATCAATGACGACAACCAGCAACAGTCACATCAAAACCCTAATAGTTAGTTGTTATGAAAGAAATAACAATACAGGCGAGACAAAGCATTTGGGATGTTGCCGTGCAGCATTGCGGGTCAGCTGAAGCTGCTTTTGATATTGCCGGAATGAATGGCAAACTGCCAATCAGCCCCGTCAGCGCAGGCGGTACTTTGAAAGTGCCTGATCCGACAAACAAGAAAGTTGTGAAATACTATGCGGAAAACGACATTGTCCCTGCAGGGACATAAAAAAGCCCTCCATCTCCATTAGTCGGCTCCTACCCCAGACTAATGACAAAGGTGCACACACACCACGACAGAAGGCGTAAGTCTTCACGGTGTGTGTGCACCATCTTTATATATTGTAGGAGACTGCAAAAATAACTATTTTTTCTGAATCAGAAACCAAAATTATTCAGAACCGGAACCAAAATTTATAACCTTGTGTTTAAACCAACCAAAAACAAAGAAAATGACATCAAAAACCCAAAAATGGTCATCCGCACCATTGCCATTTCAGGGGCAGAAGCGGAAATTCACGGATGCTTTCAGGGAGGTGCTGAAGCTTTACCCTTATTGCGACACCATTGTTGACCTGTTCGGAGGTTCAGGGCTTCTCGCACGTATCTCAAAGGATGAAAGGCCCGATGCAAGGGTCGTTTTCAACGACTACGACGATTTCTCACAACGTGTCGCGAATATCCCGAACACCAACAGGCTTCTACACGCTTTCAGGGATGTTTTGCGCGATGTGAAAAAGAACGCCTTGCTGCCTGACAGCAAAAAAGCTGAAATCCTCTCCATCATTGAAAAGGAAAGCGGATATGTTGACTATGTGTCTGTGTCTTCGTCAATTCTTTTCTCGATGAAGTATAAAAACACGCTTGACGGGCTGAAGGCAAGCAGTTTTTACAATAGGGTGAGAATTAGCGATTACGACCTTGCAGACGATTATTTGAATGGGTTGGAAATCGTGAAAGGGGACTATAAAGACATTTTCAGGCGGTTCAATGGGGATAAAAACGTCCTGTGGATTGTTGACCCGCCATATTTGAGCACCGACTGCACAACCTACAAAAAGAGTTCCTACTGGAACCTTAAAGACTATCTGGATGTACTGGACGTGTTGCAGGACACAAATTTTGTGTATTTCACTTCAGACAAGAGTTCCATCGTAGAATTGTGCGAGTGGTTAGGTGAAAAAAGCCCATTTTCAGGAGCTAAGAAAATAGTGGTGGAAGAGGTTATGAATTACACCACTTCATACAAAGATATGATGTTTTATAAAACAAGGGAAGAAATATGAACAAATACTATGAAATGCTTGAAAAGATTCTCGCAAACGGGAAAGAACAGACAAACAAAAAGGGCAATATCCGCTATCTTTTAAATGAGAGCTTGACATTAAAGCCGTCGGACTTGCTTGATATATTTGAAGGCCATCCGATAGCGCGTGGCAAGCTGAAAAGTGAACTTCAGCTGTTTATGCAAGGCGAACGCCTTACGGAACGTTATAGGGAGGCAGGTATAAGCTGGTGGGATTATTGCGGTGCGATATTGGTCAACAGCTATCCTACATATATGGAGAAACTTCCACCGCTAATAGCCAAAATAAACAGGGAAAAGCGCAACAGTAAGAATTACGTGTTGTTTCTTGGTGAGACAAATGCCGAAAGCAACCAGGCACCGTGTATTTCACTTGTGCAGTTCCAGATAGATAACGGTGAACTTGTTATGACGGCATATCAAAGAAGCAGTGACGCAAATTTGGGTTTGCCAGCTGACATGTACCACTTATATTTGATTTCACGTCAAATAAACCTACCATTAAACTCTATAACAATCTATCTTGGGAACGTTCATATATATGCGAACAACATTGAGAGAACAAAGCAGCTTTTAGCAGGAATTGAAGGTGTCAAATTCGATTTAAACGTATGACAAACACTGTTTAAATAGCTATAAAACAAAAGAGGCTACAAACAAAAATGCAGCCTCTTTTTTAGTCAAAAAATGTACTTTTTATTTTAAAAATGCGTACAATTCATTTTTTCGATTATAATATCTGTTTAAAATTTTGCAAATATACGAAAAATTCTATATATTTGCACCTTGAAAACTTCACATATATGAAAAAACTAATCTCCCTCGCAATCTTCATGATTTCGGCGCTCTTCGCCAATGCACAAAACGACTCGCTGTTTACCCGCACCGAGTTATATCATCCTGGCGACTACGGCTCGACGAACTACCGCATCCCGGCAGTGATTACAGCTAAAGACGGCAGCATAGTGGCGGTCACCGACAAACGTAAATTCAACGAAGGCGACCTTCCTGAAGATATCGACATCGTTTGCAACCGCAGCACCGACGGCGGCCTCACCTGGAGCGAGCCATACACCATAGCGCAAGGCACCGGCGTCAACCACGGATTCGGCGACTGCGCACTGGCATGGAGCAACGATGAAAACGGACTCATCGCAGTGTTCGTCGGCGGTCCGGGTCTATGGTATTCGACCCCGTCAGAGCCAATACATTCATATAAATGTTATAGTTACGACAACGGCCAGACATGGACAGAGCCTGAAGATATCACACATTTCATCTTTGGCGACAACTGCATCATCCCTGAACATCAATCGTGGCGCGCCTCGTTCTTCGGTTCGGGCAACGGACTGCTCACCTCGTCAGGAAGAATCATGTTTGTGGCTGCCATCCGCGAAGGCACGGCTCAGTCGTTGAGCAACTACGCCGTATATTCCGACGATAATGGCATGACATGGCAGGTGTCGGGTCGCGCCTCCACTGGCGGCGACGAGGCGAAGGTCACTGAGCTCGTCGACGGCCGTATCCTCATGAGTATCAGGCACAACGGCAAACGTTGGTATAACATCTCCTCAAACGGCGGACAGACATGGCGTCCCAACGTCTCATCATGGAACGATATCACCGCACCGGCTTGTAATGGCGATATGATTCGCTATACCTCTGTAAATCAAGGATATAACAAAAACAGATTGTTGCATTCTGTGCCAAAAGGAACCCAACGTACCGATGTCACAGTGTATCTGAGCTACGACGAAGGGGAGACATGGCCGGTGAGCAAAACAATAGTGCCATACAGCTCGGCATATTCGTCGCTCTGCATACTTCCCGACGGCACAATCGGTCTCTATGTCGAGGAAAATCCAAGCGGAGTGATGGGAAACTATTCCACCGCTTTCTACAATTTCAGCCTTGAATGGCTCACCGACGGCGCCGACTCTCTCGAAGATGACGCTGTCGCCGAAAATGCCGCCAACGACTCACTGAAAGTTTATCCAAATCCTGCGACATCATCAATAAAAATTGAATCAGAAGGATTGAAAAAGATAAGAATCATAAACATGAAAGGCCAAACGGTGAAAAAAGTCAACGTTAAAGACCGCACAATTGTCGAAATCGACATCACAAAACTGCCTTCCGGAACTTATCTCATTGAATCTCTTGACTTTAACGGAAAGCAAAGATTCGGAAAATTTGTAAAATGATAAATTTTAAAAATTTAGAAAAGGATTTCGATACGTCAACGATTTTTTGATATTTTTGTATCCTGAAATAGTTTTTTACGATGGATAATTCTCCAAGTCTTATCATGCTGATTTTCACAGTGTTAGGCTCGTTGGGACTTCTTATCTTCGGTATGAAGTCGATGAGTGAATCACTGCAAAAGCTCGCCGGACCGCAGCTTCGCCACATCTTAGGAAAAATGACAACCAACCGTTTCACGGGAATGCTCACAGGCGTCCTCGTCACTGCAGCGGTGCAGAGTTCTACCGCCACCACGGTGATGACAGTGTCATTTGTCAACGCCTCGCTTCTCACGCTGGGACAGGCAATTTCAGTGATTATGGGCGCCAACATCGGCACCACACTTACTGCCTGGATCATGTCGGCAGGATTCTCGTTCAACGTCACCGACCTTGTGTGGCCGGTCTTCATCATCGCGATGATTCTCATCTATAAGAAACGTCGCGCCACCGTGGGCGAGTTCCTCTTCGGCCTCGCGTTTATGTTCCTCGGCCTCGGCACCCTTCGTGCCACAGGAGTGCAGATGAACCTCGGCGAGAATGAAGCGGTGCTCAATTTCTTCTCTTCGTTCAACCCCGATAGCATCTGGACAACCTTGCTGTTCCTCATCATTGGAAGCTTCCTCACCATGTGCGTGCAGTCGTCGGCTGCCGTGATGGCAATCACCATGATTCTCTGTTCCAGCGGCGCACTCCCGATTTATCAGGGCATCGCGTTGGTGATGGGCGAGAACATCGGAACTACCGTGACATCCAATCTCGCGGCTCTCACAGCCTCCACACAGGCCCGCCGCGCCGCCTTCGCACATATGTTTTTCAACGTCTTCGGAGTGATATGGATGCTCTTTGTGCTGCATCCGTTCATCGATATGGTGTGCTCCTTCGTGGGCTACGAGCAAGGCGTTTCCGACCCTACCAAGTTGAGCGTGGTGCTGGCAATGTTCCACACCTGTTTCAACATCACAAACACCGCCATCCTCATCGGATTTATTCCGCAAATCGAGAAGATAGTGTGCTGGGCAATCAAAGATAAACAGGAATTGGAGAAAGAGGTCGTGCGTCTTCAATATATCGGCAACGGCCTCGTGCAAACACCTGAAATCGCCGTGCTTCAGGCTGAAAAAGAGACTGCTTCCTTCGGATTGTTCGTTCAGGATATGTTCGCTAAGGTCTGCATCCTTCTCAACGAGAAAAACGACAGTAAATTCGCCGAGATGTTTGCAAATATTGAGAATAAGGAGGATGTCTCCGATCAAATCGAGATAGAGATTGCGAAATATCTCGAGCAGGTGAGCTACGACCATCTCAGCGATGAGACGAAAAACAAGATTCGCCAGATGCTTCGCGAAATCAGCGAGCTGGAGAGTGTCGGCGACGCCTGCTATAACATCGCCCGCACACTGCAGCGTAAGATGGAGTCGGGAAAAGAATTCACCAAAGAGCAATACAAGAGCCTCCGTGATATGATGAAGATGTGCAACGACGCTTTGACACAGATGAACGTCATCATGACCGGACATCGCTCCGAACACGATATCAACGAGTCAATGCGCATCGAACATGAGATTGACGCTATGCGCCAACAACTCAAAAACGAGAACATCCGTAACGTCAACGAACATAAATACGACTACGCCGTCGGCACAATGTTCTCCGACCTTGTGACAGATTGCGAGAAACTTGGCGACTACGTAATCAATGTTGTTGAGGCTCGATTCGGGAAATAAAAAAAATAGGGACGCGCCACGGCACGTCCCTACATTTTTTATTATATTCATTTTATTCTAATGAATCTCCACTTTCTCCGTCACCTTCTTTGGCGCTTCTTTCGAGTTCCATCTTTCCGAAGCGGAATGTTATACCAACCGAGATGTATCGGCTGTTAACCATTTTGTTTGTGCTGTCGGTGAGATAGAACGGGTTGGTGTTGCTCGAGCCTGATCCAATCGTCGCACCCCAGTTGAAGAGGTCTTGGATGTTGACAAACACCGACATCTTCCTGTTGAAGAAATCGCTGCGTGCTCCGATGTTGAACCAGTAACGTGCCTTGCGTTCAGATGCCAAGCTGATGGTAGGCGAGGTGTAGCCCAATGCCATCGTCAGCTGATACTTGTTGAAGACCTTCATCCAAGCGTTGACGCGCGCACTCCATGACCATTTGTCGTTTTCGTTGACCTGATGCACTCCGTTGCGGTCGTATTCCATATGATAGCCGTAGTTGTACACGTTGGCGTACAGTCTCACGTTGAAGAATCCCGACGGACGATAGGTCATGTTAACCGATGTGCCGTAACGCCATGAGTTTCCGAGGTTATATGGTACCGAATAGCTCACGATACGGTCAAGATAATCGTCATATTCCGAGTCGGTGA
>Ga0310786_10005019_pt1 | contig 18127 bp, 16 predicted proteins | sample AusTroGonzalo_MG_FD_203881 | JGI IMG/M metagenome (GOLD analysis project Ga0310786, IMG submission 203881) | Bovine rumen microbial communities from tropical cattle in Woodstock, Queensland, Australia - Gonzalo_03 (v2) (version 2) | ecosystem: Host-associated > Mammals > Digestive system >... | reverse complement strand
GTATGCCACCCAGAAACGCGACGCATTCCGCCGGTGCCACGAAGGTGAAGTCGGGCACGATGACCTCGTCCCCCGGTTTGAGCCCGAGGGCCATCAGGGCGATGGTGAGGGCGTCGGTGCCGCTCGCGCACGTTATGGCCCTGGTTTTTGGCTCCGCGCGGTCACTTCCAGCGATACCCCCCAAAAAAGAGCCCTTCCCGGCATTCCGACCCGCGGAATTGCAAAAATCCGCAAGTTCTGCCTCCAATGCCGCCACCTCGGGCCCGCCGATGTAGCACCCGCTGTCCAAAACGGCCCGCTCTGCCGCTTCCAGTTCGTCGCGGTAGGCGTCTCTTTGGGCTTTCAGGTTCACGAAAGGCATCATAATGGCCCCAAATTTAGCAAAATTAAGCATCATTTAGCAAAATCCGCGTTTCCGGGGGCTTGACAAATTCCCAATCTTTACTATCTTTGTCCCTACAAAAAAATTTAAGTAGGTTTTACCCGGAGATATAAGGTGCCTCAACATCAATCTTGCAAAAAGCGTTTGCGTCAGGCCGAAAAGGCCAATGCTATGAACCGTGCAGCCCGCGCAGAAATTCGCGCAAGCCTCAAGGCCATCCGTACTGCTACCTCTAAGGATGCCGCCCTTGCCGAAATGCCGAAGCTCTTCCGTCTGTTGGACGTTGCTGCCAACAAGAGCCGCGCCGGCTTCAATGCCAACCGCGCTGCCAACTACAAGGCCAAGGTCGCTAAGGTCATCAACGGCTTCGCCTAATCGTTAAAGGCTTAGTTCGGTTTAATGCCGGTGCATAAATGTGCACCGGTGTTTTGTGTTTTTGTTGCGCTCCCTGTTTTGTAACTTTGTGACCTGCAACAGGTTGTGACCACGGAAAAAGGCTGGAAAATCGTTCAGGACTGGCCGTTTTGGTTCAACGTCAAATGCCTTTTTTACTAGATTAGGGGCAGAGTATCAAGGATTAGAAATGTCTTCGATTAATTTTGCTACGCGTGAAATCAGTTGTAAGGTGGTGTATTACGGGCCGGGTCTTAGTGGTAAGACCACGAATTTGCAGGTGATCCACCAGAAAATGCCATCGGACAAGCGCACGGACATGGTGTCGCTGGCTACCGAAGGCGACCGCACGCTGTTTTTCGACTTCCTTCCGCTGAATCTTGGTGATATTAAAGGTTTCAAGACCCGTTTCCAGTTGTATACCGTGCCTGGCCAGGTTTATTACAACAGTACTCGCAAGCTTGTGCTCCGTGGTGTGGATGGCATTGTGTTTGTTGCGGACTCGCAGCGTTCTCGTCAGGCCGAGAACATCGAGAGCCTCCAGAACCTGCGCCAGAACCTGCAGGACTACGGGATGGACTTGGACGACATGCCGTTCGTGCTCCAGTACAACAAGCGCGACATGGAGAACGTGTTTACCCTCGACGAGATGAATGCGGAACTCAATCCGCGTAACGTGCCGTTTTTCCCGGCTACGGCCCACAACGGCAAGGGCGTGGTTACGACCCTCAAGACGATCGCCATGCTCGTTATCGAGAAGTTCAACGTGAAGCAGGGATTCCTCCGCAAGGCGGCTGAAAGCGTGAACAACACGGGCGTGCACGATGTGAGCCTTACCAAGGAAGGCGTGTCTGTTTCGCAGACCGCTCCTGCACAGCCGGCGCCCGCAGCACCCGCTGCTCCGGCGGCAACTCCCTTCAAGATGCCCTCTTTCGCGACAAAGCCTCCTGTCGGCGCAATGCCGTCTGCCGGTGGCAGTCCGTTCCAGAAGCCGGTGTCGTCCCCGTTCGGAAGGCCCCGCGCCATGCCGCAGCCCCCGCGCATGCCGACGTTCGGCCGTGCTGTGGACAAGGGCAATACGGAGGTTTCGGACGACGAAATCGAATTGCGTCCGTACGTGCCGAAAAAGAAATAGTTTACGTCTATCGTAGCAGGTTTGAATGAGTGATTTTACGATTTTTTCCGAAGATGTAGGTAAGGTACGTCGGCTTATGCTCGCTTACCAGGCGAGCGTCAAGGCGGATTATGTCGTACTCTGCCATCGTGACGGTTCCATAATCGCCGAAGTGGGTAGCCTCGGTATAGATGCGACTCCGCTAGCAGTCCTCAGCACGGCATCGTTTGACTCCGCCAAGCAGGTGGGACTCATGCTCGGTGGCGAAACGTTCCAGTCTGTTTCGTATTCCGGCGAGAACCGCTCCATCTACATAGCTCCGGTCGACGAGGCGCTTCTGCTGGTGCAGGTGTTCCCGGGTTCGAGGCTTCCGAACCGCATCGATGACTTCAACCGCCTGCTGGTCGAAAAGCTGGTGGATGCCGTTCCCGCGTTCACGCAGAACACGAGCAAGCTCAGGTAGGAGTCCCTCCCGTGGCAGGCTTACCGCCACTTCGCAACTTGAGAAAGACGACCGTCGTCGTGGCGCTTGTCTTCTTTGCTTTCTTTGTACATCGCTTTGTCACGTTTTGGATGGATGATTCCTCTCTTCAGACGTTTTCCGGTGCGGAACTCACTCCTGCGCAGAGCGTGGTGTGCCGTGACGTTGTGCGCGGGACTCCCTTCGGCGTGGATAGCGTGTTCGAGGAAACTACGCGCCTCTATTTCTATTCCACGATATCGAATGCGGTGCGTTATTCCGGCGATACGCTGCTGCATATTTGGTTCTGGGGTACAGATACCATCCAGAAACTGCCCTGCATCTTGAAGGTGGAGGAAGTCCGCAAGGGCATGGACTCCCACGGACAGTCTCAAGCTGGGCTCAGCGTGTGCCACACGGAAATCGCCCCGAAGCTCTTGAAGCCGGGAGAGTGGAGCGTTGATCTTGTGGCGGGGCGCAAACTTCTTTCTAGCAAGCAGTTCCGTATAGAATCCGATAGGTAGCCTTATGTGGCGATGGCTTCTGGTGTGCGCCTTCTTTGCGGCAGAGGCTTTCGCGCTCGATATAGATTCCCTGCCCGTGTGGAATCCCGAGATGCTTGTGCGCGGTACTGTTCCCGCACCGTCTGATTCTGCGTACGACCATTCGGGGCTCGAGACGCACGGCATAAAGACCATGCAGGTGACGGTGGGCGATGGCGACACGCAGGTAGACCAAATGCTCAAGCTTTCCATTATGGGCTATATCGGCGACAGCGTGTATATCGACGCGTTGCTCAGCGATGTGGACCGCAAGGCTGGCGACCAGACTACGGCGACGCTCCAAGAGGTGGACCAGGTTTATTTCAAGGCGACATCGCGCCACTGGATGCTGCACCTGGGCGACCTCACCTGGAAAGACGGTGATCTCGGATTCATGTCGGTGGAACGCGCCACACTTGGGGCGATGGTTGGGTTTAGAACGAATTTGTCTGAAATTCGCGGTGCGGCTGGTACGGGTGAGGCGACCCGCATTGTGCGCACGTTCAACGGCGTGAGCGGCCAGCGCGAAGGCTACGCGCTTGGTGAATCCGGCGACTACATCTCGATGGTTCCGGGTTCCGAGACCGTGTGGCTGAATGGCGAAAAACTGCAGAGGGAAATCGATTACGAGGTAAATTATGCGGGCGGCCTTTTGAATTTCAAGGGGCTCCGCATGCCGCACGTGGAAGATGAAATCCGCGTGGAGTACGACGCCTACGAAGAGGATCGTATAGAGAATTTGTATGCGGTGGCGGGAAAGTACAGACACCCGAATCTGTACCTGGATGTTTCGGGTTTTAGGATAGAAAACGACGTGTCGCGCCTTAGGAAGGGCGTGTGGACTGAAGACGACTACAGAATGCTCGAGCAGGATGACGGAAGTGAATTTGTCCGTAATGATAGCCTTGGCGCGCTTTCGCGACCCGAGAGGAAGGACAAGGCGGCAGCAAGGCTTCGCTTTCAGGGAAGACACCGCTACTTTCTTGATTTCGAGGCGGCCATGTCGCGTCGGGATTCCAACCTCGTTTCCGATGATATCGGAGGCCCCGAAGGGCGCGCCTTCCGCTGGTACCTGACTACGGATTCCACGCAGGCGATGAAGCGCTTCCCGGTGGCTTTTTCCATGTATGGCAATTACGTGGCCGAAGGGTTCGATATTTCGGAGTACCGCGGAAGCGACGACGACTGGAATTCGTACAAGTTAAAAGACGAGTGGGACCTGGACAGTTCGCTGCTTTCGCAGGGGAATTTCAGGCACGACGAGTTTGCAATGCGTGTGCGCATGGGACCGGAGTGGTTCGGCAACTTGTCGTGGGGATACCGCCAGGGTGATGACATGCGCTGGTATTCTTCGCGGGTAAAGGGAAACCTCACGCACAAAACGGAAACGCGCGTGGGCGATATTTCTCTAGTGTATGTGCAGAGCGAGGCGGATGCCGCGCGCGACCGCGTTCAGGGCCTATTCTCCGAAAAATGGGTCCGAGGTTTTGTGCAGCCCTTTGTGGGTGCGGATGTGCGCTATACCGAGCGTGACAGCGCAAGCCTGAACGATGCCGAACTTTCGGTGCGCTCTACTGCGGGGGCGCTGCTTTCGGAAGACCGCTGGAACGTGCGCGAAGCCGTGGAAATCCTCGATATTGGTCATGGCGGCGATTCGTACGGAGGCCGTGACATGGATGACAACAGGAGGCTTCGCGATACCTGGCAGGATTCCTTGCGGCAGATCAGGTGGAACCAGTCCGCGGAAGCGCACTTCAAGAATCTCGACCTCTCGCATTTTTTGCAGTATGAACAGCGCAATTTCGAGGCTTCGGCCGAAGAACATTCCTGGGCGGGCGACCTGAATGCGCATATAGGCAACGAACGCAGCGGAATCCAGGGCAATATCGTGTACAAGCTGGGACTTACCCAGGAACAGACCTACACGGCGATATACAAGGCCGTGGCGAAGGGCACGGGTGATGTTCGCTACGACAGCCTTACGGGAACGTTTATCGAGGGCGTGGACAACGGCGACTTTGTCTATGAGGGTATGGGCCGCAACGATTCCGTGGGAACGGTGCTCTCGTCGAATGCGAATTTCAACGCGAGTCTGGAATGGAGTCCCGGGCGTTCGTTCGGCATAAACTACGGGCTTTTGCGCGATATAAAACTGGGCAGTTCCCTCAGCCTGGTGACTGCGGATACGACGGGCAAGCGGATATATTTCCCGATGGTGCTGCCCTCGACGCTCCGCGATTTTACCTCGGGGTCAATCCAGTGGGCGGGCAACGTGGAATGGAGTCACCCTGCGGGGGCGATGCTTGCCTACAAGCCGTCTGCGACATACGACAAGAAGCTTTCGGCTATAGAGTATTACGAGTCGCTCTACAGGCATGCGGTGGAAGCGGGCTACCGCATAAACGAGAACCATTTTGTGGGGGCGGATGCGTTCGTGGAAGATGTCGAACTGCAGGCGTTGCAGGACCTGGAATGGGATATCAGGAGCATCGCGGGCCGTTACCGATTCAGTTTCTGGAACGGATTCAGCATTGAGCCCGGAGGCAGGTTCCGCTATGGCGATGGCTCGGAAAAGTTCGGCGAAGATTTTGATGCTTACCTGCGGGAAGCGTATCTCCGGTTAGGTTATACGAAACGGGAACGTTTTGACGGATTCGTGCGGTTCTCCGCTGTGCAGGTGGAAACGCACGACTACGCGATTCCCTATCAGATGATGTCGGGCTACAGCGACGGCAATACGTTCCGCCTGGAGGCTTCGGCGCAATTGGCGGTGAACCAGAATATTTCCTTTGGATTGCATTATGTCCTCAGGTTCGGCAATGCGGAAGAGAATGTGTTCCAGAAGTTGGCCACCGAAGCAAGGGCGGTATTCTGATGAAACACCTGGCGCTGTACATATTGCTTCTATCGGCCTTCGCGTTGGCGGAGGGTGCGGGCGTATGCACTGTCGACAGCATCGCGTGGGTTGGGGAACATTCCGGGTTTGACGAACTGCAGATGGCCGCCGCGAAGGGCGCTCCCTGCGATGCGTGGAAACCGCTAGCAAAGAAACTGGAGCGCTATTACGAGGACCAGGGCTTTGTAGCGGCGCGTGTGCGGGGCGAAATTCGGCAGGCGGGCGCAATTTCTGGCGCAGTTTCGGGGGCGGATTCCGCCGGCACTATTGCCGGCACTATTGCGGGCATAAATTCTGCCCGCGGTAAACATTTGCTGGAACTTGAAATCGTGCGGGGTGCGGGTTATGTGTGGGCCCCGCCCGAGAACCTTGATTCCGGCGGCACGGACCGCGCGGTGTTTGCGAAACTCACGGGCATCGTCGCGGGAGAGGCGGTGTCCCTCACGGACCTGGAACGCTCGCAGCGCAAGCTTTCGCGCATCGGGTATTACGAGCCCACAGCGCCTGTGCGGCTCTACCGCGACCCTTCCCGCAATAGGATTGTCCCCGCATTCAGTATGCGCAGGGCAAGTGTTTCGCAGGCGGAGGGCGTGCTGACCTATTCCAGCGAGGACAACGTTTGGGAAGGCAAGCTCGACGTGAACCTCATGAACATCGCGGGTACGGCGCGTGACCTGCATTTGGAAGGCTTTACGGGCGAAAGCTCGCGGCACATTGCGGGCGACTACAAGGAACCCTGGATTCTGGGAACCGCATGGAACGTGGTTTTGCGCGGGCGGTTTGACGAAGAAACTCTCGAAGATGTTGTAGCGGGCGATTCCGATGGTTCCGACAGCACGGTGGAGGTTGTCGAACGTACGCTCGAGGGGGCTGTGGGCGTCACACGCGATATCGGGTTCGATTTCAGCATAGGCGTGTTCTTCGGCGTGGGCGAGGATGATGTGCACACCTCGTTCGAGATGTCTTACGTATCGCTCGACAGGTTCGTGCTTCCCCGCAGTGGATGGCGTCTGGAATCATCTGCCACATGGAAGATGAACCGCCCGGATTCGCTGGACAGTTATTTGAGTGCAACCGCGAGCGCTACCGCCTATTTCACGCTGTACGGCAATTTTATTGCGCGCTTTGCGGGCATGGCGGGAGGGATCTTCCCGAGCAACGCGGACTTGCGCCGGCAGGATTTGTTTGCGCTGGGCGGGCCGGGCGATTTCAAGGGAGTCCCGTACCGCATGTTGCGCAGCCGTGCCTACGGGCTTTCGGAACTTGCCCTCTTGTGGCAAGACGGTTACGATTTGAGCATAGAGGCGTTTTACCTGCCGGGGCTATACCGCCGTTTGCAACCCGGTCATGGCTGGGCCCGCGAGCAGGATTATGGCATCGGGTTTACGCAATACCGCAAGAACTGGAGCGCGAACATCTATTACGCGCTTCGCAACGGCTGCGATTTTCTCGAAGGAATCATCGGCTTCGGCGTCAAGACGCTGTTCTAATCCCTTCACGTCATTCTGAGGCTGCTTTGCAGCCGAAGAATCCAGACCCTGTTTTTTACACCGGCGTCTTGCTCTTTTCCCCCGCGATTTCCCTTACGAGTTTCGGCACGAGGTAGCCGGGTAGCTTGGTGCGGATTTCGCCGATCAGCTTGCGGGCGGCTTTGTCGCTCACCTCGAAGTGGGCGACTCCGTTTGCATGGTCCAGCTGGTGCAGGTAGTAGGGGAGTACCCCCTGTTCCAGCAACTTGCGGCTCAGTTTCTCGAGCGTTGCGGCATTGTCGTTTACGCCTTTCAGGAGAACGCTCTGGTTCAAAAGCGTCCAGCCGCAGTACTTGAGCTGGCCGAATACCATTTGCGATTCTTCGTCGAGTTCGTCCGGGTGGTTCACGTGGGCCACGAGCACGCATTCAAAGCGGGCGGGCAGTTCGCGCAACAGTTCAAAGTGCTGCGTCACCAGGTCGGGGCGCATTACGGGCACGCGCGTGTGCAGGCGGAGCGTGGTGACCGAGGAATGCATCGCGACGGCTTCTACCAGGTCGCGGAAGGCGCCCGGGCCGAGCATGAGCGGGTCACCGCCCGAAAGGATTACTTCCCAGATGTCGGTATGCGCGTCGAGCCAGTCGCTCACCTGTCGCGCCACATCGGGATTGTTCAGGAAAGGGTAGTTCTTGCGGAAACAGAAGCGGCAACGCGCACCGCAGGTGGCGGTCGATACAATCAGGGCGCGGCCGTCGTATTTCTGGATAACGCTGTCTGCCTTGCCTGCGGGCAGGTCGCCCACGGGGTCGTCCACAAAGCCGTGGACCTTTTCACCCTCGACAACCAGCGGCAAGATTTCGCGCAGGAGCGCCACGGGTTCGCCCGATTTCTTGATAAGGTCGGCATAGTGCCTGGAACAAAGAAACGGAAACTTCGGGTTCCGGTCCAAGTTGTCGGGAGTGGCCGCGTTTGCGATGGCGGCAGCGCATCCTGTGCCCAGATATTCCAAAAATTCGGGAATTTGAGTGAAAACTTTTGTGGCGTCGTCCATTATATTGCTAAATTTAGAATCAAAATCAACAAGAGGATAATATGGGTACTGTAAGCACCAACGAATTCCGCAAGAAGTTAAAAATCATGGTTGATGGTCAGCCGTACGAAATCATCGAGAACCAGTTCGTGAAGCCGGGCAAGGGCCAGGCCTTCAACCGCGTTCGCATCAAGAACCTGGTGACTGGCCGTACTCTCGAACGTACTTGGAAGAGCGGCGACACTGTCGAAGAAGCCGACGTGACCTACACCGAAATGACTTACCTCTACAACGACGGTTCCACCTGGTACTTCCTCGACAATACCACGCAGGAAACCATGGAAATCGCCAAGGAAGCCCTCAATGGCTGTGAAGTCTGGCTCCTTGATGGCGCTACCGTCGAAGTGACCTGGTGGAAGGACCCGAAGAGCGGTTCTACCCTCCCGATCGAAGTCATCCCGCCGACCTTCGTCGACCTCATGATCGTTGAAGCTCCTCCGGCAGTGCAGGGCAACACCAGCGGTAACGTGATGCGCGAAGCCATCCTCGAAACCGGCGCCAAGGTGATGATCCCGCTGTTCATCGAGAACAACACCAAGATCCGCGTGGATACCCGCGACGGTTCTTACCTCGAACGCGCGAAGTAATCACTGATTATTGCGACATTAAGAGCCTCGTCTTTGCGACGAGGCTTTTTGTATTGTTTGCTTCGATAACAACCTTGCACGCTCACACTCACACTTCGTTTAAGTGTTCGCTTTGCAAGGCTGTCATCTGCGCAAAAAATAGGCGATGGTTCCGGTTGGAATTTGTTTGTTGCCTTGTCGCTTATATAAGATGTGTATATCGGGAGGAAAACCTTGTGACTGTTAGTCCCTTCGGTTTTCCTTTATACGGCATTTTCTTATTTTTTATGTAGGTAATAGGAGGAAATATGCGTTCCCTTTGGCTTGGTGTTCTTGTTTGTACGGCGATGTTTGCTGCCTGTGGCGATGACGATAGCGATTTCGCGACTCGTCCTTCGGACGATTCGTCATCCAGCGTGTGCGAGGACTGCGATGACGAGTCTTCGTCCAGTGTCACACCGAAGTCGAGCGATAGCGAGACAAGTGTGTCCAGTAGCAGTACTAAGTCCAGCAGCAGTTCGGTGAAGTCATCTTCCAGCGTCAAGAACGAATCCTCCTCTTCCGTCACTCTGAGTTCTTCGTCCTCTGACATAAGCGCCGTCGAAGAATCTAGTAGTAGCGAAGATTCGTCGAATTCATCTTCCAGCGATAGTGAGGAATCCAGTAGCAGCGCTGGAGAGGCAGCTTCTAGCAGTTCATCTGTTGAATTGAATTGTTCTGCGTTTTTAGAAGGAACAGACGGCTGGAGCTGGGATATTCCTAAGAAATGTCGCTTCAACCCAGACATCACCTACGGCACCATGGCCGACTCCCGTGACGGACAAACCTACAAGACCGTAAAGATTGGTGAGCAGACCTGGATGGCCGAAAACTTGAACTACGCCGACAGCACGAAGACCCCGAGCCTGTTGAAGCGCAGCTGGTGCTATAATAACAATGTTGAAAATTGTGCCGTGGCGGGACGCCTTTACACCTGGTCGGCGGCGATTGACTCGGTGAAACTGGCGACTGATGCCGATAACCCGCAGGATTGCGGCTATGGCAAGATCTGTACGCTCCCGGCAAAGGTGCAGGGCATTTGCCCTGAAGGCTGGCACTTGCCGACACGAGCAGAATGGAACACCCTGTTTGCCGAAGTGGGTGGAGGCTTGACAGCGGGCAAGGTCCTCAAGTCGCAGACGGGTTGGTACAATAAAGGCAGTGGTACGGATGGCGTGGGCTTTTCCGCGCTGTCTGTCGGCTACAGGGACATCAATGGCATTTTCCGCGACGATGGCATCTACGCCAACTTTTGGAGTACCGTTGAGTTCAAAGATAACTTTGCCTACAGAATGTGCTTTTACGATGACGACGAGAGTGCGGGCCTGTACGACTTTAACAAGATCAACGGGGTTTCCGTCCGTTGCGTCAAGGATGAGCCTGGACCCCTTGAATAATCCACTCATTGACAATCTGTCTATAGAACAAGGGCGCCTCGGGCGCCTTTTTTGCGTTTTAGAGGGTAGATTTAGAATGTTGTTTGAAAGGAGTATGTATGGGAATGTTTAAACATCTCACCCGGTTTACGTCCGTGGCGTGTTTTGCCGCGGGCTTCATTGCGTTCGGTTCCACGCCTGCAGGCGCCGCTCCGGACCCGAATTTCCACATCTACATTGCGTACGGGCAGTCCAACATGGGCGGCACCGCCAATGCCGAAAACGCCGACAAGGTCGAGAATTCGCGTTTCAAGATTTTCGCCTCGCAAAAGTGTAGCGGCAAGGGCCGTAATACCATAGGCGAGGTCTATCCGGCGGTTCCGTCGCTGTTCAACTGCGGCAACACGATTTCCATTGCGGACTGGTTCGGGCGCACCATGGCCGACAGCATGCCCGACGTGACTATCGGGATTATCCCGGTGGCCGTGGGCGGCGCCAGCATCAAGCTGTTTGACCAGGACCAGTACGCCAGTTACCTCTCTACGGCGGAGGACTGGCTCAAGAACTACGCGAAGGAATACGCGAGCGACGGCAACGTCACCAAGACGATTATCGATATCGCCAAGAAGGCACAACAGGTGGGCGTCATCAAGGGCTTCATCTTCCACCAGGGCGAAACGGATGGCGGTTATTCGGACTGGCCGAAAATCGTGAAGAAGACGCGCGACGATATCCTCAAGGCGCTGGACATGAGTTCCGATACGGTGCCGTTCGTGGCGGGCGAGCTCTTGCGCGAAGGCTGCTGCTATTCCGACCGCGTGTCGAAACTCCCGAACACGATGGACAATACCTACTACGCCTCGTCCGAGGGTCTCGGCGGTAACGGTCAGGACCGCTACCACTTCAATCACGATGCCTACGTGACCTTCGGCAAGCGCTATGCCGAACAGATGCTCAAGGCGATTAACCGCGAACCCGTAGTACCCGAACCGCAGAAGCCCTTCAAGGGCGCGGCAATTGAGATTCCCGGCAAGATTGAGGCCGAGGACTTCGATATTCCGGGTGTTGGCTCGGGCAACGATTCCTACAGCGAGAGCGATTCCGAGGATCACGGCAAATCCAACTACCGCGAAGGTACTGGCGTTGACATCTATCAGAAGGCGACCGGCTATATTGTGGGTTACAACCAGGAAGGCGAATGGCTCGAATATACCGTGAACGTGAAGGAAGCGGGCGAATATTTCTTCTACGCGGCGGTCGCTTCGGCCAATGCGACTTCGAGTTTCCAGATGTCCCTGGACGGCAAGAACATCACCGACGTGATTTCCGTGCCCAAGAACGAGGGCGAGGACAACTACGACGACTACAGCAAGGTGAAAACGAAGGTGGAACTCCCTGCGGGCGAGCACATCTTGCGCTTCACGGTAACCGGCTCGTGGATGGACGTGGACTACTTCGCGATACTCAAGGAAGATGCCGAAATTGATTGCGTTGTGGATTGTACGGACTTTGCCAAGCCCACATTTGCGAAGCTTGCGACCGAAGCGGAGAGTTTCCGCATTTTCGACATGAACGGCGTGTATCTGGGCAATGTCCGTGCGGCAGGAACGCAGGAACTCCGTGCAGGTGCAGCGAAACTCGTGAAACGCGGCGGTGTGTTTATCGCGAAGGCTGCCTCCGGACGCATTCTCCGGATTCACGTCGGCAAGTAATTGTGCCTACTTCAAGGCATTCCTGAACACCCGGGCGACTTCGTCCGGGTTGTCGCTTTTTAGCCAGCTGAGGGTTTCCGTACCGCGGTAGCTCCAGGCGAAAATGTTGTCGATGCCGGCGGCGCGACTCTCTGAAACAGCAATGGCGAGGTCGTTCTCGCGGCCCGCCTCGATCTGGTAGGCCTTGACCCACATCTGTGTCGCCTTCCCGTAGCGGGCCGCGACATCCGTCAATTTGCGCGCGGTTTCCGCATATTTCTCGCGGACCCATTCCTCGGTAGCGCCGCGTTCCCAGTACGGGTCACTGGCCACCTCGTCTACGCTTGCAAGGCCTGCAACGCGGCCCCAGTCGTCGAGACCTGCGGGGAACCAGGGCGGGAGCATGCACACGCAGTTGCGCTTCCCGCGGGCGTGCACGTCTTCCGTCATCTCTTTCAAAAAGTCTATCAGGCTGTCTTCGCGGAACTTTTTCACGTCGTCGGTGAGTTCGCGGGGCATCTCGTACCCGAAACGCGCTTTGAACAACCCGCGGCACTTTTCGCAGCGGCAGCTCCAGTTCTGGAGCCCGCCCTTCTCGAAATAAAAGTGCGGTTCGTCCCAGAAGATGGTGTCGACCTTCGTCGCGCACACGCTTTCAATCCACTTGTGCATGTAGGCGCGGAATTCCGGATGGTTCGGGCAGGCGGCTACCTTGGGCTTGCCGTCCAGCGCAACCTGGCACATGTCGTGGTTGCGGGCGGTGAGCTCGGAATAGGCCTCTCCGCCAAAAACGCGGCCAACGCCCCACGGGTTCACGTACACCTTGAGGCCCGCATCGGCGGAGGCATCCACGATGTCTTTCATGGTGCCGTAGTAATACTGTTGGTCTTCTTCGCTCCAGGTATGGAGAACCGCGTTGAAACCCGCCGCCTTGACGTCTTGCATGTCGGCAAGAACGTGTTTCGGCGAACGCACGCCAAAATAGCTTACGCCTTTAATCTTTATTGCTTGTGCCATGTACAGAAATTTAGATTTCTGTGTCCGCCCACTGCGGGGTCGGGGTCTTGCGGAGCACCTGTTCGAGTGTCTCGCGCCATTCGTCCTCGTCGAGAGGCCTGCGGATCCAGTAGAGGCTGTTGTCGCGGTTCATCTGGATGGGCATGGAATCCGGGACGATTTCGACTATCCACGATTCGGGAATGCCGCTGTGGAGCTTCTTGCTGAACTCGATGTTCACATCGGTCGGGCGGTCGGCATGGTCGAAAATGATGAGGGACGGGGATTCACCCACAATAAGTGCCGTTTCGAGAATGCCGGTGGCTTCTTCCACGGAATTGCAGGTGTACATCGTGCAGTCTTCCGCCATGTCGTTCTCGAGCAACCAGCGGAGGGTCCACTGGCTCATCTTGTCGAGACTGCCGGGGGAGGACGGCGATATGAAAAAGATGTGTCCCATGGCCTAAAAGATAGGTATTTATTGCGTTTTGTGGATAGATTTTTGGGGGTATTTTGAAAAAATATTTTCTGTCCAACAGATGTGTTCAACTTATCAACACTTTACTGCCAACTTGTGATTTTTTTTATTTTCTAAGTTTATTGCATGTCTGTTGATTTGGGTGAATTCAAGTTTATCGAATCGGTGCTGAAGAAGTCGCTCCCGATGGGCGAAAGCGCCCCGGCACATAGGGGGTGGCTCCCTGTGGGTGATGACTGCGCCATGTTCGACGGTTGGCTTGTGACAAAGGACCTCTCGATCGAGGGGACGCATTTTCGTATGGACTGGTCTAGCCCCGAGCAGGCAGTGGAAAAGCATATTGTTTCCAACGTGTCCGATATTTCGTCGATGGGGGGCGTGCCTAAGTTTGCCCTGTGCGGAATATGCATGAACAAGGCCTGGAGCGCAGAGACCCGCGAACGCGTGGGGACGGCCATTGCTGAAGGCTTTGCGAAGCGCGGGATTGCCTTGATTGGCGGCGATACGGTTGCGGGCGATTGCGGCATGTTTAGTACAACGTTGTTGGGAACATGCGCGGGCGAAAATCCTCTGGTGCGCTCCGGTGCAAAACCGGGCGATGCCGTGTATGTTGCGGGTACGCTCGGCAAGTCTGCCGCCGGGCTCTGGATTTTGATGAACCATCCGGAGGCGCGGGATGAATTTCCGGCGCTGGTCGATTACCACCTCGCCCCGAAAATTGACGAGCGGTGTGGCGCAAAGCTTGCCGGGATGGGGGTGCGCGGCGCCTGCATGGACATAAGCGACGGACTTTCTTCGGAACTGAACCACCTTGCGGGCGCATCGCGTGTTGGAATAGAAATCAGGGAACAGGATATCCCGGTCGACCCCGAGGTTTTGCGGATGTCGGCGCGCTATGGCGTTGACCCGCTCGATTTTGCAATGAATGGTGGCGAAGAATACGAACTTTTGTTCTCCAATTCTTGCAAAAATGATATATTTCCAAAAAATGACGCCCTTTCGGGCGGCGTGTTCAGGATTGGGACCGTAGTCGAAGGCTCGGGAGTCCGTATGCGCTGCATCGACGGGGAAGAAAGGTTTGTTAAAGCACAGGCTTGGTCGCATTTATGATAAGTAACGTAAAAATGAACTTAGGCGAGCTCCTGCTCCGTCAGCGCGTGCTGGACGAAGACCAGTTGGCTCACGCCACCTCGGAACACAAGCGTACGGGCATTCCGCTTGCGAGAATCCTTGTGCGCCTGGGAATGGTGTCGGAAGATACTCTCACGAGCATTCTTGGCGTGCAGATGCAGTCCACCACCAAGATGCGCATAGGCGAGATGCTGATTGCGCAGGGCTACATCAAGCAGGAACAGCTCGACAAGGCTCTCGAAACGCAGAAGACTACGGGCAAGCGTTTGGGACGCACGCTGGTGGAACTCGGCTATATGCCCGAAGAAAGGCTTGTCGAGATTCTCTCGAGGCAGTTCGAAGTCCCGTATGTGAAGCTCGAGAATTTCTCCATCGACCCGGATGCCTACACGTATTTGCCCGAAGACATGTGCAAGCAGTACAAGATTGTGCCGCTGTTCGTCTCGAAGTCTGATGACGAACGTAAGACTGCCCGCGAGGCTCTCACGCTGGCGATGACCGACCCGACCAACATGCGCGTCATCCAGATAGTGAAGTTCAAGGTCAAGATGGAAGTGGATGTCGTGATGGCATCCGAAGCTGACGTGCAGAAGACCATCGAGCGCGTGTATGCAGGTCACGGCCCGCAAGAGGAATCCCTTGCCGAACTTATCGGCGAAAGCAGGGAAGGCGAAGAACTCGAAACCGTGGAACGCGGTCAGGGCGGAAGCGACGAACCCGAACTGAGTGACGAAGAAGGCCGCGCGGTCGTGAAGATCGTGACGACGCTTATTCACGAGGCTATTGCACGCAAGGCTTCCGATATTCACCTCGAACCGCAAGAGACCTTCCTCAAGCTGCGTTACCGCATTGATGGTGACCTGCAGGTGATGGCGCCGATTCCCGCGCGCCTCATGCCGCAGATTCTTTCGCGTATCAAGCTCCTTTCTAAGATGGATATTGCCGAAAAGCGCCGCCCGCTTGACGGACGCTTTACCGTGCGCTACAAGGGAAGCGAAGTTGACCTTCGTGTGAGCTCGTTCCCGATTTCGCTGCGTAAGCGTGGCGTGTGCGAAAAGATCGTTATGCGTATCTTGGACCCGAACTCGGGTCAGTTCCCGCTGAAGGACATGGGCTTCGACCCGCGCGTGTTCAAGCAGTTTATTGACGCCATTAACGCTCCTAACGGCATTGTGCTGGTTACCGGTCCGACGGGTTCCGGTAAGTCTACTACGCTTTACGCTTCTATCCGCGAGATTCTCGATAGTACTATTAACATTTCTACCATGGAAGACCCGGTCGAATTGAACATCGACGGCGTGAACCAGGGACAGATCAACAATGCCGCGGGCTTTACCTTCGCGGCGGGCATCCGCGCCTTGCTCCGTCAGGACCCGGACGTCATCATGATCGGTGAAATGCGTGACCAGGAGACCTCGTCCATGGCTATTGAAGCTGCATTGACGGGTCACTTGGTCTTCAGTACGTTGCATACAAACGATGCTGCTGGTTCTTTCCCGCGTTTGCTCGAAATGGGCCTGGAACCATTCCTTGTGTCTACTGCAATCAAGGGCATTCTGGCCCAGCGTCTTGTGCGCCGCATTTGCAAGTACTGCAAGGAACCGGTGGAAATTTCCGATTCCCTGCGCGAGGAACTGCACCTGTCTCCGGATATGCAGTTCTATCACGGCAAGGGCTGCGACAAGTGCGATGGCTCGGGCTACAAGGGGCGTTGCGGTATCTACGAGTTCCTCGTGCCGAACGAATCCGTGCGTAACCTGGTTATCAAGCGCGCCTCCGGTGACGAAATCAAGCGTTGCGCCATGAAGGAATGCGACATGATTACGCTCCGCATGGATGGCATCAACAAGGCTCTGCAGGGTCTTACGACTCTCGAACAGGCCGTTGGCGCTTCTGCACCGGACGATTAATCTGTAGTCGCAGGGGTGATTCTCCTGCAAAGATTTCTATATTTGCTCCGCTATGGTCGATACATTGCGGGGCTTTTTTTATCGCCCTAAAAAATTCAAGAAGAATGGTGACGTGAAGGATGTGCTCGTGGTGGCGCTTCCGATGCTCCTGTCGATGTCTTTCGACACGCTCATGACGTTTATCGACCGCTTGTTCCTTTCGAAACTCGGACCCGCCGAGATGAACGCTTCGCTGGGTGCGGGCGCGGTGCAGCTTGCGCTCACGATGTTCTTTACGGGCGCCATCAGCTACACGACTGCAATGGTGGCCCAGCGCCTGGGGGCAAGGCAGCACAGTGTTTGCGCGAAGGTATTTATGCAGGCGCTTTACGTGTCGCTTGTATGCGTGCCGATTCTCTACCTGACGATTCCGCTCGGGCATCTTGTCTTTGGACTCGAGCACCTGCCTGCCGACCAGCTGGAATACCAGAAGACGTATTTCAATATCCTGATGTTCGGCGGCGTGATTACGCTGGTGCGTAACGTGGCGCCGTGCTTCTTCAGCGGTATTGGCGAGACGAAGATTGTGATGCAGGCCGCGTTCGTGGGGATGATTGTCAATATCGTCTGCAACTTCGTGCTGATATTCGGTATGGGCCCGATTCCTGCGTTGGGCGTGGCGGGGGCAGCCTACGGGACTCTCATAGGGAATGCCGTTTCGACGATTATCTTGTTTGTAAAGTTCTTCGGCAAGTCGTGCAACGAGCGGTTCAATACGCGCTCTTCGTTTGCCTTCAGTTGGTCCCTGACGCGTGAACTCTTGCAGAAGGGCCTCCCTTCGGGCGTCGAGATGTTTTTGAACATGTCGGCGTTCCAGACGCTCATCCTCATGTTCCATGCCCTCGGGCCCGAGGCGGCGACGGCGTCTTCGGTGATGTTCAACTGGGACATGGTGGCCTACGTGCCCCTGATGGGGCTGGAAGTCGCCTCGACGAGCCTGGTGGGGCGATACGTGGGCGCAAAAGACGGCGCCGCGGCGAGCCGTTCGACCTACTCGGGATTAAAGCTAGGGTGGGGCTATTCGTTGCTCATGGGCGTTTTCTTTGTCTTTTTGCCGGGCGTGCTGACCGATATCTTTAGGCCCGATGTGGCGGAGGCGAGTGCCGACGCTATAGCCATTTTCGATGCGGCCCGGCCCATGAGCATGTTCATGCTTCGGTTTGCGACCATCTACATTTTTGTCGAGGTTCTCCTGGTGATTTATGCCGGGGCGCTCCGCGGTGCGGGTGACACGCTTTGGGTCATGTTCGCGGGTGCCATCATGAACTGGTGCGTGGCGGTGGCGCTCTACGTTGTGGCTTACGTTTTCCACCTTCCGGCGCATTATGCGTGGATTGCCGTTGTCGCGGTTTACGGTACCGCCCCGGTGATTTTCTGGTTCCGCTGGAAAGGCGGTAAGTGGCGCCGCCATGTGCTGGACAAGTAATTTACGCTAAAAACGGCATTTTTTGACTGTATGGGGAGTTTTCGTGGCCATTCCGTTGGCCTTGTTCGTTTATTGTAAAAAATTGAATAACTGTTGCGAAATACTTTTTTTTAGTATATATATAAATTA